>Ga0180221_1000036_pt1 | contig 332158 bp, 304 predicted proteins | sample eDN5th37CKraftMG_FD_151339 | JGI IMG/M metagenome (GOLD analysis project Ga0180221, IMG submission 151339) | Enriched Miracle-Growth compost microbial communities from Emeryville, California, USA - eDNA 5th pass 37_C Kraft MG (version 2) (version 2) ... | reverse complement strand
ACGCGGTCGGGATGCTCGCGCGCGCACGCGCGAAACGCGTGGGCCATGCTGCGCGGGTACGGCGCGAGCGGCTCGGCCGAGCGCAGGAGCATGGTCCCGTCGGCGCGCCGGTCGACGTCGATGCGCGGCGGCGCGAACGTCTCGGTGGGCAGCAGCGTGGTCGCCATCGTCGTCCCTCCCCCTCAGCGGCCCGCCGGGGCCAGCTCGTCGATGTCGCCGCGACGGATCAGCTCGACGACGGCCGCGATGTCGACGTCGGTGCGACGGTCGCCGTCGAGATAGGGCACGCGCTCGCGGATGCGGGCGTGCAAGGCCCGGCTGTAGGGGCCGGCCTGCTCGATGCCGCGCAGGTCCAGCGCCTGGCAGGAGGCGATCAGGTGCATCGCCGCGATGTGCTCGGCCAGCTCGACGATCGTGCGCGCGTCGCGCGCGGCGATCGTGCCCATGCTGACCTTGTCCTGGTTGTGGGCCTCGGTCGAGCGCGAGTGGACGCTCGCCGGGTTCGACAGCTTCAGGGCCTCGGCGGCCAGCGACGAGGCGCTGATCTGCATCCCCTTGAAGCCGTGGTGCAGGCCGTTGCGCGGATCGTCGTAGCCGAACGGCGGGATCAGGTTCGGGGTCAGCCCGCGGTTGAACTTCTCGTCGACGACGAGCTCGAGCTGGCGGTCGAGGAGGTCGCACAGGTTGGCCACCCCGACCTTCAGCGAGTCCATCGCCTGGGTGATGTGCCCGCCGTAGAAGTTGCCGCCGCTGTGGACGCGCTCGCCGGCCGCGTCGAAGAGCGGGTTGTCGTCGGAGGCGTTGGCCTCGATCTCGACCCACTCCCCCACCCAGCGCACGGTGTCGCGCAGGGAGCCGACGACGTGCGGCGCGCAGCGGATCGAGTAGCGGTCCTGCACGTGGCGCTCGAGCTGCACGTAGCCGCGGCCGTTGAGGTCGTGCTCCTCGTAGAGGTCCTCGCAGTCGATCGCCAGGCGCGAGCTGGCGAGCATCTCGCGCACGACCCGGCCGCTCTCGACGATGCCCGGGTGCGGCTTGGCCTCGAAGATGAACGCGTTGAAGTGGCCGCGGTTGCCCAGCAGCGCCTCGGAGGCCATCGCCGTGCAGATGTCGGCGACGACGGCGAGGCGGCGCGCGTCGTGCGTGGCGAGCGCGGCGAACGCGGTCATGAACGACGTGCCGTTCGTGAGCGCCAGCCCCTCCTTGGCCTCGAGCGTCAGCGGCTCCAGGCCGGCCAGCTCGAGCGCCTGGGCGGCCTCCATCACCTCGCCGCGGTAGCGCACCGGCGCCTCGCCGACGAGCGCGGAGCCGATGTAGGACAGCGGGACGAGGTCGCCGCTGGCGCCGACCGACCCGCGCTCGGGGATGCACGGCAGGATGTCGTGCTCGAGCAGGTCCAGCAGCGCCCGCACGACGCGGGTCCGCACGCCCGAGTTCCCCTTCGCCAGGCAGTTCGCGCGCAGCAGGATCGTCGCGCGCGTGACGTCCGGCGCGGCGACGGGGCCGACGCCGGCGCCGAGGTTGCGCAGCAGGTTCTGCTGCAGCGCCGCCGCCTTCGCGGGCGCGATCTGGCGGTGCGCGCTGTCCCCGAAGCCCGTCGTCACGCCGTAGATCGGGATCTCGCGGTCGACGAGGTCGTGCTTGAGGCGATGGGTGCGCTCGACCGCGGCGGCCGCGCCGGGCGACAGCGAGCCGTTCCCGCCGGCCCGGGCGCACCAGACCACGTCCTCGATCGTCAGCGACTGCCCGTCGATGTCGAGAGTGCGCTGCTGCTCGAGCAACATGCTGGCTTCCTCCTGAAGTCGCGTCTGGCGGCTGGTCGGCTTGGGGGCCAGCCAACCCGATGGGGCATGCGCGCGCTGGGAGGGATCGCACTCCGTGACCCGGAGGTTTCTCCCGGGGGGCCGAGGCGGGACGCGCACCCGAGCGGCCCGACCCGGCGCGCCCCCCGCGCGTCACGGCCCCCGTTGTCGGCTCGCGCTCGCATCGCGAGTCGGATCAGACAACGGACGGCGCGGCCCACACGTGTGGCACATGGCAGCCGCTATCCGGACGCCAGGTGCCACACGTCCGCTCACGCGACCGCGGAGAGAGCGGGCATCGGCGTCCGCCGCGCGCGTCGACCGGGAGGTTTCTCCGGCCGACTGAGGGCTACACTGCTTCCTCCCCGCCGGAGTAGCTCAGTCGGTTAGAGCAGCGGAATCATAATCCGCGTGTCGGGGGTTCGAGTCCCTCCTCCGGCATGAGAAAGCCCCGCAAAAGCGGGGCTTTTCTGCGTCAGGTCCGCGTGCCGGGCGAGACCGCGCCGCACTCGTAGGCGAGGATCATGCTCGTCGCTGCGACGGTCTCGTGGCTCGGTCGCTGGAACTGGTGGATGCCCGAGCGCGGCCGACGGCAGCGCGACCTCGATCGGTCGCCGCTGCCGTCGTCCCGTGTTCCCTACCCCGTGAAGGCCGGCGACGTGGCGCCGGACTCCGCCGCGGCGGGGCGCTTCACCTGCACCCTGGCCTGGGCGCGGTTGTTGCTCGTGTCCGGGTCCGCCGTGGAGGACACCGTGGCGACGCGGTTGACCGTGGTCCCGACGCGCGCCGCCCGGACCGTCGCGACGATCTCCACGCGCTCGCCCGGCTGGATCGTGCCCACCAGGCACGGCGCGGGGGCGCGCTTGGGGCAGCTGCCCTGCGAGGTCCGCACGGTCAGCGGCTGCACGCCGCGGGCGTCCAGATCGGCGACGGCCACGTTGAGCGCCGGGTCCGGCCCGTGGTTGACCACGACCACGCGATAGCGCGCGATCTGCCCGACGCGCAGGACCCGGGGCGTCACCTCCTTGGTGATCTCGAGGTCGGCGAACGGGCCCGCCGACTCCGACAGGTCGCCCCCCGACGCGCCCGTGTAGATCTCCGGCCCCGTCGGGAGGGGCGGGTTGTCCGGGTCCGCCGAGCGCGAGTAGCGGTCGGTGAACGTGCAGACGAGCTGCGGCTCCTCGCGGGTCAGCCGCACCTGGGCCCGGCCTCGCGCCGCGGGGACGGGCCGGCCGTTGCAGACGACCGACTCCATCGCCCAGGCGCCGGTCGCCGGCGGACTGGGCGCGAACTCCGTGATGCGGTACGTGCCGAGCGGCAGGTGCCGCGTGTCGTCACCGCGCGCCGGCGTCGGCGTGCCCGTCCGGCGCACGTCGGCGACCTGCTCGTAGGCCGTCCCCGGGTCGTCGACCGGCGAGATCGCGAAGCCGATCCTGCCGGTGCGCCCGATCGTCGTCTTGCGGATCCGCAGCGACCCGCCGGGGACGAACCGGTTCGTGAACGCGCAGGCCACGCCCTCGTTGGGCGGCACCGTGACCGAGATCGGCCCGGCGGTCCGGCGGGCGATGCCGCCGCACAGGACTCCCGCCGTCTCCCACCGGCCCTCGGGACCGGCCGGCGGCGGCTCCTCGGCGATCTCGTAGTCACCCGCCGTCAGCGTGAGCGCCGGCCCGTCGGCCCAGACGTCCTCCTCGGTCGTCGCGATCGTCTGAGCGGCCGAGTCGGGGCCCGTGATCGAGTAGTCGAAGCTGCCCAGCCCGCCGATCGTGCGCTTGCTGAGCTGCAGCGTCCCCTGCGGCGGCGCCAGCGCGTTGGTGTACGTGCACGTGACGGTGTCGCCGCCCGCCAGGCGGACCGACGCGCTCCCGGTCGCGAGGTCGGTCGTCGTGACGCTCGTGCCGGCCGCCGACTGGCAGTCCAGGCCGGTCAGCCGCCAGCCCTCGGGCACCTCCTCCGCGAAGGACCACGGGGTGCCGCCCTCGCCCACCGCGCCGCGGTAGAAGGTCTGCGAGTCCGAGGTGCCGTAGGCGGAGGACAGCGTGAAGCGGTGGTCCTCGGTGTAGGAGATGTTGCCGGTGAAGTCGAACGCCTGGGTCCCGGTGGCCTCGGGGCTGTCGACGACCTTGCGCACGACGATCGTGCCGCTCGTCGGCGGCGGCTTGACGTAGTAGGCGTAGCAGAAGACGTGCGTGGCGCCCTTGGGGTAGGCGATCCACTCGACGTTGTCGCCGTTGAGGTCGTCGACCGCGCAGCGCAGCGCCGCGAAGCCGTACTCGCCCGGGTAGACCTGGTCGAGCACCGGATCCGCCGGCGTGCCGCCCTGCACCCACAGCGACGACGAGACGGCGGCCCGATCGGCCTGCTCCCGGGTCAGGGGGACGGTGACCGCGCCGGCCAGCGACCCGCCGGTGTCCTGCCCGTTCGCGTCCAGGAGCGGCACGGCGGTCTGGGTCACGATCGACGTGTCGTAGGGCCCCAGGACGCGGGCCAGCGCGCCCCACGGGCCGATCACGGCCCGGGTCTCGTCGCCCGTGCCCAGCGTGAACCGCCAGTCGGGCAGCGGACGGCAGGCCGGCTGCCCCGCGGCCTCCTTCTCGGCGGACACCGCCTCGCCCGCGCCGTACAGGGTGTCGGGACCGAGGTCCTCCAGGCTCTCCTGGATGTCGTTGCGGGCCCGGTTGGCGGTGATGTCGGTGTAGCTGTCGCACACCCGCGCCGCGTAGGTGACCAGGCGCGTCACCGGCGGGCGGCCCTGGGCGTCGGCCGCCGAGGCGGCGACGCCGCTGACGAGCAGCGTCATCGCGACGACGGCGACGCGACGGAAGATCAGTGAATCCATATCGGGGTTCCAATCGGGAGCTTGCGCACGAGCGCAGCCATGTCGTGGTTCTCCAGCCGAATGCAGCCGTGCGACGGGCGGCCCGGGATGAGCCAGGGCTGGTTCGTGCCGTGGATGCCGACCACGCCACCGCGCGGCCAGTCGCTGAGGCCCGAGTAGGCGCTGGTGCCGATCGCCCACCGTCCGTACAGCGGATCGCCGAACGCGTTGCGCAGCTTCTCGCGCACGTAGAAGCGCCCCGCCGGTGTCGGCGTGGCCGTCGCGCCGATCCCGACCGGCGCCGACCACACCACCCTGCCGCCGCGCCGCAGGCGCATCCGCAGATCCCTGCGGTCCACCTCCAGCGCGGTGTCGACCGCCCGCAGCCGCCCCAGCGAGCCGCGCGGCACCCAGCCCACCGAGTTGTTCGGATACCGCGGGAGGCGCACCTTGACCCAGGTGCGCCCGGCTGCGTCCACGTGGGCCCGCAGCGCGAGATAGACCTCCGGCCGACCGTCCTCGGTCCGCCACCGCAACGACGTGACGGGAGACGACCGCGGCGACGGCGAACGCCGCACCGGCGAGACCCTGACCGCATGGGCCCACCGGCTGAGACCGCGCTCATCCGAGAGCCGGGCCGGCAGCGGCCCGTCCTCGCCCGCCGATGGCCCGCGGCCGTACGCCGCGGCTGCGAGCGCCAGCGTCATCGACAACGCCCACGCCACCGCACGCCCCGCGGATCCCGCCACCCGCATGCCCTCTCCCTTCACGGGCATCCGGCCCCTGGAAGCGCCTCGTCCCCATCCGCCCTGCAACGAGACGTCACATCACGGCGTTCGCCGTGCCCGGGGGACCTGCCAGACGGCGGCCGGTCCTCCTGCGAAGGGGCAATTACCCGTCGCTCAGCGCGCGCTAACTCCGGGTTGGTGCTCCCGGGCGCGGTCGTGTCGCCCGGGCGTCCGCGCTCAGCGCCTGCAGCCCAGCTTCTCGAACTCCGCCTTGGACCAGTACTTCGACTTCGGCATGTACGGGCCCATCACCTGGGCCTCGGTGCCCGGCGTCTTCACGTTGACCGGCGCCTGCTTGAACGACGGGCTCGGGGCCATGAAGCGGACGTACAGCGTGTCGACCCAGTCGCGGGCGGCGGGGTCGGGGTAGTCCTCGCCGTTGCCGAAGGCCAGCCAGCGGTACCCGCAGGCGGGCCGGGCGTTGCGCGGACGGTCCTCCGGGCGGCTCACCACGAGCGTGTAGGAGCGGTTGGGGCCCAGCGGCACCTGCGCGTCGTAGACGCAGTCGAAGCCCTTGCCCGACACCGGCGACGAGCCGGTGCACAGCGACCAGTAGCGCACCTGCCAGTTCCTCGGCTTCCACGTCTTACTGGCGGGCAGCGTGCGCGGGAACGTCGGCAGCTTGCCGCTGACCGTGATGACCTTGCCGAAGTTGAGGCTGACCGGCAGCGTCATGTAGCGGGTGTCGGGGTTGGACTGGAAGCCGCCCTCGTCCTTGGGCTCGAACACCCTCGCGCGCTCCGCGGGATCGAGGATGAACGCGCCCGCGACGCTGTAGGCCGCGTTCCAGAAGCGCTGCCACACGGGCGTCTTGACCGCCGGCATGTTCGCCGGGTCCGGCGACGCGGCGACCAGGCTCTTCCACTGCTCCATCGGGAACGTCGCCGTGCTCTTGTCCTCGATCGGGTCGAGCAGGGCGCAGGCCTCCTCCCCCTGCAGCTCGGTCCCGTCGGCCAGGGTGAGGGTCAGCTTCGGCAGGCCGACGCCGCCCGTCCCGTCGAGGCCCTTGTCGGGCAGGTAGTTGCGGATGCTCATCCCGACCCGCTGGTTGGGGTCGGTCGAGCCCGTGTACAGCGTGTTCTGGGCGCGCTGCTCCGGGATCGGCCCGCCGACGACGTGGACCGTGTAGTTGCGCCGCTTGGCGTCCCGGCGGTTCGTCGCCACGAACGGGTTCACCGACCCCTCGTCGGGGACGATGTTCTCGTCGCGCAGGCTGTCGCCCGGGCCGATCTGCCCGCCGGTGAGCGACTTGAAGATCGTGAACGAGAAGTACCGCTCGTGCGGGAACCGGCCGCGGAAGGTGAGCTTGGCGCCCGCCGGCAGCTTGTACTGGCCGACGAAGTACGTCGAGCCGACGTCGGGGTACAGGTTCGGCGTCTGGATCGGGATCGTGTTCGGCAGCCGCGCGTAGTCCATGCCCTTCGGCGGCGCCCAGAAGCAGTCCTTGCCGTACTTCTCGTTCGTCAGCTTCGCGAGCTCGAGCGGCAGGTAGGTCGTCCCGGCCTGCGCCGACGACGCACCGGCCGCCGTCAGGGCGGCGGCGCAGCCCAGCGCGGCGATCGTCCGGAGTCTGAGCGGGTGAGCCATGGGGTCGGTCCTTCGGGGTTCGTGGTGCGGATCGTCAGCGCGCCGGGCAGCCGAGCTTCTCGAAGGCGCGCTTGGACGCGTAGTAGGTGCCGGTGGGCAGGTACGAGCCGAGCACGCGCCGCTCGTCGCCCGGCGTGCGCGTGTCCTGGATCGCGTGGTGGAAGGTCGGCGAGGGCAACATGTTGCGCACCTGCATCCACCCGAAGTCGTGGTCGCGGGCGCCGTCGCCGCGCGGCGACCACTCGATCCAGGCGACGCCGCAACGCGGGCGCGCGTTGCGCGGACGGTCCGCCTTGCGGCTCGTCACGACGACGTAGCGGCGCTTGCCGTCCAGCGGGATCTGCTCGTCGTAGACGCAGTCCATGACGCGGGTGGTCGCGACGGACTCGTTCATGCACAGCGACACGTAGCGGAGCTGGGTGGGCTGCCGCGTGACGCCGCCGCCGCGGTACGTGCGCGGCGTCGTGGGGAGCTTGCCCCGGAACGCCACCACCGGGCCCAGCTTGCGGTGGATCGCCGCGCGCGCGTACTGGTTGAAGACGTTGGGGAAGAAGCCGCCCTGACCGGTCTTGCTCGGGTTGGCGATCGTCTCGCCGGTCCACAGCGCCAGCAGGTAGGGCCGGTTGTACTGCACGCGCCACTCGGGCTTGGGCTTGGCGGGGAAGTAGGGCGGGACGCCGGGCCGGTAGCGCATGGCGTCGTACTGCTCGCGCGAGACGAGCAGCGCCGACAGGTCGGGCAGCCGGCGCACCTGCGACGTCACGGCGTCGCACAGGGCCTGCCCGGTGAGCACGCGCCCGTCGGCGAGCGTGAGCTCCGGCTCGGGCAGCGGGACGCCGCCGCGCAGCCCGGTCCCGCGGTCGGGCACGTAGACGCGCCACAGCACCGCGTGCAGGCCGGTCGTGTCGCCCGCGGGCTTCGTGTAGAGGACGTTGCGCGCCGGCTGGCCGGCCCGCTGGTCGGGGTCGAGCGGCGTGGGCGGAGGCTCGTCGGCGAGCGTGACCGTGAACGAGCGGTCGGTGACGTCGCGCCGCACGCCGGGACGGAACGGGTTCGCCGAACCGGGGTCGGGCTCGATCATGCTGTCGGCGAGCGCGTCGACGCCCACGCCGAGCAGGTCGTAGGACTGCAGCGAGGCGAAGCGCGCGTGCGGGTACTCGCCGTGGAGCCGCAGCGTCGCGCCCTCCGGAAGCGTGTAGCCGGCGCCCCAGTAGTTCGCGCCCGCGTCGGGATAGGCGATGTTGATCGTGCCCCCGTTGACCACGCCGATGTTCCAGAAGCAGGTCGAGTCCCGGCCGCCGTAGAGGTCCGGCAGCGACTGCGCGCCGGCGGGAGCGGCGCAGGCGAGGACGGCGGCGACGACGGCCGCCGGGGCGGCCAGGGCGCGGGACAGGGACATGGCGCGAACCTAGATCGCTGTTTACAAGTTGTCAAGTTGACGCGCGGTAAATTGGGCTGGTACGGTCGAGTGGTGGGTGGGACCCGACCGCGAGCACCCGTCGCTCGACCGCCACGGCGGCTTCCGCGCGGCGCCCGGCGCGCGCAGCTCGTCGCCGCCGCCACGCCCGTCGTCGCGCTGCAGGGGCTGAGCGACTACTCCCTTGACGAGGTCGCGCGGCACGCCGGCGTCACGCGCAACCTGCTCTACCACTACTTCCCGCGCGGCCGGCCGGACCTGACGCTGGCCGTTCTCGAGGACGCCGGGCGGGTGCTCACCAACGGCTGGGTGACCGACGAGGCGATCCCGCTCCCCGAGCGCATCGTCATGAACGTCGGCCGGCTGATCGACCACGCCATGCAGCCCAGCGACGCCTGGCGCCTGTACCGGCTGGCGCGCGTGTCGACCGACCCCGAGGTGCGCGGCGTCTTCGACCGGTTCGTCGACCTCGTGATCGCGAGCATCTCGCTCAACCACCTCGGCACGACCGACCCTCCCCCGCTCGCGCGCGCCGCGCTCGTCGGCTTCTTCGCGTTCTTCGAGGCCGCGCTCGAGGAGGCGCGCGCCGCCGGCCTGCCGCGCGAGCAGGCGCTGGTCCTGCTCAACGAGACGCTCGTCGCGGCGATCCGGGCGTCAGACGCCTAGCTGCAGCTCCGCGTCCCAGCCGTAGGCGACCGGCCCGTCCCACGGGAGGTCCAGTCTGCTGCGCCAGGTACGGGATCGCGGCGTTCTCGGCCGTGATCTTCTCGGCCACCTCCGGCATGCCGGCGGCCGCGACGAGGACGGCCAGCCGCGCCATGACCAGCGCGAGCCGGTAGGTGGCGAGCACCAGGTGGTAGTCCCAGTGGCGCGGCGCGCGCCCCACGAGCTGCTCCCACAGCTCGACGGTCTCGCGCCCGGTCCCGATCCCCTCGAGCTGCGGGCGCCCGGTGAGCGCGCCCTGGTAGTGGTTGCAGACGCAGAACCAGGCGAGGTCGGACTCCCCGCCGGCCAGGCTCACCATGTCGAGGTCGACGACGGCGTTGACCGTGCCGCCGTCGCCGAACAGGACGTTCTGCAGCCGGGCGTCGCCCCAGGCGAACCCCGCCGGCGCGTCCTGCGGGAGATGCTCCTGCAGCCAGTCGGCCGTGGCCGACAGGACCGGGTGCGGGTCCCGGTCGCCGTGCGTCCACCTGGCGTGCCGGACCCACCGGTCCACCTCCCACGCCAGCGACCGTCCCTCCAACATCGGGAACAGGCGCACGTCGAGCCCGTGCATGGGCGCCATGACCTCGACGAAGTTGCGCCACATCGTCCGCCGCTCGCCGGCGTCGAGCTCGACCACCCACCCCTCGACGTTGAACGGGGGCTGATCGCTCGGGGCCCGGCCCTCGACGCGCTCCATGAGGAAGAACGGGACGCCGAGCAGCGACGGGTCCGGCTCGTAGGCCAGGACGGCGGGGACCGGGACGCTCGTCGCCTCGCCCAGGACCTCGTAGACCTCGTAGTGCAGCCGGGCCGGCGACTCGAGGTAGAGCGAGTGGGGGTTGTCGAGCCGCAGCACGAACCGGCGCGTGACCGTCTCACCGCCCTCGCTCCAGGTCGCGGCGAACAGCAGCGACTCGTTGGACGTCCCCGTGGCCGCCGGCATCGAGAGCTCGGTGATGTCCAGGTCGTCGCCGGCGTGCAGGTGCTCGGCCAGCCACGCGCGGACGATGCCCCGAGCCTCCGCGAGGTCCCGCCCCACCTGCTTGGTGGGCACGCCGTGCTCGGGGACGACGTCGCCGCTGCTCATCCGATCGGCCCGCCGCGGCGCCTACGTGTAGCGCGGCGCCTCGTGCAGCTCGAGGAGGTTCCCGGCCGGGTCGTGGAAGAACACCTGCGCGGCGCTCCCCACGGCGAACCGCTCGCCGACCTCCACGCCGCTGGCCCGCAGGTGCTCGACCGCCGCGTCGAGATCGTGGACGAGGAACGCGAAGTGCTGACCGCGGTCCGGCGGGACGGAGCCCATCGCCAGGTGGATCTGCTGGTGCCCGGCATCGAGCCACACGCCCTCGGTGCCGTGGTCGTCGTGGCGCTCGTGGCCGCTCGACACCGTCCGATCGCGCCGCACGTGCAGACCGAGCACGTCGCGGTAGAAGCGCTCGGCCTTCTCCATGTCGTCGAGGATGAGCGTCACGTGGTGGATGCCGAGCGCGTGCACGGACGGCGACGCTACCAGGCGTGGAGGCGCCCATGTGGGAGGTGGTGCGTCATCCTGCACGGTCACGCCGCGCCGCCCTCGGCGGGGCGCCGGATCCCCATGCCGAGCGCGACCGAGCCCGACGCCACACCCCACAACCACTGGCCGCCGCCGGCGTGGCTCAACACGCCGCGCGCGAGGCGGCTGCTGCTGGGCGACTGGAACCCGATCATCCGCGACCCGATCGACGTGCTGCGCGCCGCGCTGCTCATCGGCTCGCTGCTGCTGATCCTGCTCGACAAGAACGTCGAGGCGGTGCCGCTGGTCACCGTGCTGATCGTGCTGATCCCCCGCGTGCTCGACATGCCGCGGCCGTTCGACCTGGCGGTGGTGCTGGCCATGTCGATCCAGGCGTGGGGCAACCTGTTCGACCTGTTCAACCGCATCCACGGCTACGACAAGGTCGTCCACTTCCTCGTGCCGATGCTGACGTCCGCGTCGACCTACGCGCTGCTCGTGCGCCTGCAGGTCACGCTCGACCCGGCCAAGCGCGTCCTGCCCCGCCAGGACATCGGCACCTTCCTCATCACGTTCCTGATCGGGCTCGGCTACACCGTGCTCTACGAGCTGTACGAGTTCCTGGCCGACGCGGTGTTCGGCACGACGCTGCAGAAGAGCCTCGGCGACACCAACGGCGACATCCTCGCCGGCGCGCTCGGGTCGGCGTGCGGCGGCTGGATCATGCTGCTGTGGGCCCACCAGGGCTGGGGCGTCACCCGCCGGCTGCCGGCCGAGGTGTTCGACCGCTGGTGGCCGCCCGAGGAGCCCGCGCGCCCCGGCTGAGCGCCGGCGTCGATCCCGGCGGCGCCGGAGCCGCTTCCTCAGGAGGCGCGATCGATCGACGCGCGCAGCGTCACGCTCGCGACGTGGTGGACGTTGCGACCTTGGCCGCGGGCGTCCAGCAGTCCGGCGTCGACGAGCCGGCGCGTCGCGCTCCGGCTGATCCGAGCCGCCCAGCGCCTGGCGCAGCACGTCGCAGTGCGCGCCGGGGTTTGCGGCCCAGGTGTTCCTCGATCGACGCGAGATCCGGCCCGAGGATCCCCTCCCGCCCGAGCACCAGCGACTGCACGATCCGCGCGACACGGCCGTTGCCGTCCTCGAACGGATGGATCGACACGAGGTTGAGGTGCGCCATCGCGGCCCGCACGACGACGTGGTCGTCACGCCCGCTCGCCAGCGACTCGACGAGCTCGTCCACCAGCGCCGGGACGTCTGCGGCATCGGGACCGACGTAGGCCGGCCCGTCGCCGTCGGGCATCGTCACGCTGACCGGCCCGGTCCGCCAACTTCCCGGCCGGCGGTCCGGCTGAAACCAGCACGCGTCGAAGTGGAGGTCGAGGATCGCGCGGGTCGACCAGCGGAAGGCCGGATCGTCCGCCATGGCGGCCACGTGGTCCATCGCCCGCGCGTAGCACCCCAGCGCCGCCCGGCCCTCGTCGTCCTGCGACGCAGGATCAACGGGTACCGTCGGACCCGTGCGCATCGCCACCTGGAACGTCAACTCGGTCAAGCAGCGCGTCCCGCGCCTCCTCCCCTGGCTCGACGAGCGCCGGCCCGACGTCGTCTGCCTGCAGGAGACCAAGCTCGCCGACGCGGCCTTCGCGGACCTCCTGGGCGCCGAGCTCGCCGAGCGCGGCTACGAGGCCGCCACGTACGGCGAGGCGACCTGGAACGGCGTCGCGATCCTGTCGAAGGTCGGCCTCGACGACGTCCAGCGCGGCATCCCCGACGGGCCCGGGTTCCCGCATCCCGAGGCGCGCATGGTCGCCGCCACCTGCGCCGGCGTGCGGGTCGTCTGCGTCTACGTGCCCAACGGCCGCACGCCCGGCTCCGACCACTACGCCTACAAGCTCGAGTGGCTGGCGGCGCTGCGCGACCTCGTCGCCGCCGGGGACCCGGCCACGACCGTCGTCCTGGGCGACATGAACATCGCCCCCACCGACGACGACGTCTTCGACCCCGACGCCTACGCCGGGCACACCCACGTCACCCCGCCCGAGCGCGAGGCGCTCCAGGCCCTGCAGGCCGTCGGCCTGCGCGACGTCGTGCGCGAGCGCTGGCCCGGCAAGCGGATCTTCACCTACTGGGACTACCGCGCCGGCATGTTCCACCAGGACCTCGGCATGCGCATCGACCTCGTCCTCGCCGGCGACGCGGTCGCCGACCGCGTCGTGGCCGCCTGGGTCGACCGCCAGGCGCGCAAGGGCAAGGGCCCCAGCGACCACGCGCCGGTGATCGTCGACCTCGACGAGGCGCCCGACGGCGACATCGGGCCGGTCGTGCCGCCGCCGTCGCGGCCCGCCCCGCCGCGCGGCACGAAGAAGCTGCCGCAATCCCCCTAGCGCTTGCGGTCGCGGTCCCGCGACGGCTGCACGCGCTTGGGCTCGCCCGGCATCTTCGGGTAGTCGGGCGGATAGGGCATGTCGCCCTCCTCGTCGCGCTCGTACATGTCCAGCAGCGGCTGGAGCGAGTGCGCGACGTCGTCGATCGCGGCGTGGCGGTCGCCGACCTCGGCGAACCGCGCGGGCATCGTCGCGACCGTGAAGTCCTCGGGCGCGACCTCCGGCAGCTCGTCCCAGGTGACCGGCGCCGACACCGGCGCGCCCGGCTTGGGGCGGATGCTGTAGGCGGAGGCGATCGTGCGGTCGCGCGCGTTCTGGTTGTAGTCGACGAAGATCTTCTCCCCGCGCTCCTCCTTCCACCACTTCGTGGTGACCTCGCCGGGGAGGCGGCGCTCCAGCTCGCGGCCGAACGCGATCGCGGCGTGGCGCACGTCGGTGAACGTCCAGCGCGGCTCGATGCGCACGTAGATGTGCACGCCGCGCCCGCCCGACGTCTTCGGGAAGCCGGTGTAGCCGAGCTCGGCGAGCAGCTCGCGCGCGGTCGCGGCGACCCGCACGGCATCGGCGAAGTCGGTGCCCGGCTGCGGGTCGAGGTCGAGGCGCAGCTCGTCGGGGTGGTCGACGTCGTCGCGGCGCACCGGCCACGGGTGGAACGTGATCGTCCCCATCTGCGCCGCCCACCCGACGACGGCGATCTCGGTCGGGCAGATCTCGTCGGCGTGGCGGCCCGACGGGAACTGGATGCGCGCGGTCTCGACGTAGTCGGGCGCGCCCTTGGGGATGCGCTTCTGGAAGAACGCGTCGCCGCCGCCCTTCTCGCGCGTCGACAGCACCATGCCCGGATGCACGCCCTTGGGCCAGCGCTCGAGCGTCGTCGGCCGGTTGCGCAGCGCGCGCATGATCCCGTCCTCCACCGACAGGTAGTAGCGCACGATGTCGAGCTTCGTGATCGCCGGCGTGCGGTCCGTGGCGGGGAAGATCACGCGCTCGCCGCTCGTCACGCGCAGGTCGCGCCCGCCCGCCTCGATGATCGTCTCGCTGGCCGCCATGTGCCTGAGAAGTTCACCACGGGGCGCCCGGGGCCTCCCCGGACCGTGTGCTAGGTTCGCGCCCGTGAGGCGGCCGGACGGTCCCGGCCGGAGACGGAGGAGTGAGCATGGCCAACCGCGCGACCCCCGACGGCGCGCTTCAGCGCTATCGCGTCTGCCCGGTGGACGAGGTCCCCGAGGGCGGGGGCGTGATGGTGGATCTCGGCGGCCGCGAGGTCGGCGTCTTCAAGCACCGGGGCGAGCTGCACGCCTACGACAACCGCTGCCTGCACCAGGGCGGCCCGGTGTGCAGCGGCGAGGTGCTCGGCGTGACGCGGCTGGAGCTCGACGCCGGCGGCGAGGTCGTCCGCGAGTACCTGGACGACAACGAGCGGCGGCTGGTCTGCCCGTGGCACGGCTGGGAGTACGACCTCGTCAGCGGCGAGCTGGCGCACGACCGCCGCTACCGGCTGCGGCGCTTCGAGGTGACGGTCGAGGACGGCATTGTCTACGTCGACGCCTGACCCCACGCCGGAGTCGGACGCGGCGCTGCAGCAGGCGCTCGCCGACGCGGTGGCCGCCTACGGCGCCCGCGTGCGCGAGCACGGCGACCTGCCCGCGTTCCCGCCCGGCCGCGAGGTCGACGGCACGCACGTCGCGGTGACCGCCGCGGCGATGCTGCGCGCCTCCGACATCACCTCCTTCGAGATCGGCGCCATCTTCAACATCTAGGACCCACCCGTGAGCACCGACACCGTCCGCGAAGCGCGGCTGCTGCCCGACCGCCGCCAGCCCTACTACCTCGACAACGCCGAGCGCGAGATGCGCCGGCGCGGGCTGTACGACATCCCGATCGTCGACTGCGACAGCCACTGCTACGAGACGGTGTGCCTGCCGGAGATCGTCGCCTACATCGAGAACCCCAACGTCCGGCGCTCGTTCGAGTTCAACTCGCCGCTCATCATCGAGCCGGGTCTGATCTCGGGCAACATGGGCGACCGCACGGTCGGCGGGCGCCTGCACGCCGGCGGCGCGGTGAGCGGCGACAAGGAGGTCTATCCGCTCGGGGAAGGCGGCGAGCTGCACCCGGTCGCGGCCACGACGCTGCGGTCGATGGACGCGATGGCGATCGACTACTCGATCCTCTTCCCCACCCCGATGCTCAACCTGGGCCTCAACCCGGACCTGAAGGTCCGTGAAGAGCTGACGTGGGCGTTCAACCGCTGGCTGGTCGAGGACGTCGTCAGCACCGACCCGCGGTTGCTGGCGATGCCGCTGCTGCCGATCCACGAGCCCGAGCAGTGCCTGCGCACGATCCGGGCGTTCGCCGACCGCCCCGGCGTCGTCGGGTTCATGATCACCTGCCTGCAGTACGAGCCCCTGCACCGCAACCGCTACATGAAGGTGTTCGCGGAGCTCAACGAGCGCGGCCTGCCCGTCGCGTTCCACTCGGCCCCGAACTGGCGCGAGCGGCCGTTCACCGTGCTCGACAGCTTCCTCGGCGTCCACGCGCTGGGCTTCCCGTTCTACGCGATGATCCAGCTGACGAACGTCGTGCTCACCGGGATGCCGGAGCGCTTCCCGAACATCCGCTGGATCTTCATGGAGGCCGGGCAGGCGTGGGTGCCGTTCCTCATCGCCCGCCTCGACAACGAGTACAAGCAGCGCTCCTCGGAGGCGCCGCTGCTCAAGCGGCTGCCGAGCGAGTACATCCGCGACATGTACTTCACGACGCAGCCGTTCGAGAGCCACGAGCGCGCCGAGGACACGCGCGCGATGTTCGACATGATGGACGGCGGCCGCAGCCTGCTCTACGCGTCGGACTATCCGCACCAGGACTTCGACACGCCCGCCTCGATCTGGGACCAGCCGCGGTTCACCGAGGAGGAGCGCAAGGCGGTGCTCGGCGGCACGGCGCTGGAGCTGTTCGGGTTGCCGATGCCGAAGCTGGGCGCGCCGCCGGCCGCGGACTGAGCACGGGGCCGCGGGCCCCGGTAGCGTTGCCCGCAGCCCATGGAGTTCCGGCTCCTCGGACCGCTCGAGGTGCGCGACGGCACGACCCGTGTCCCCCTCGGCGGCCGCAAGCAGCGCGCGCTCCTGGCCCGGCTCCTGCTCGAGGCCGGCCGGACCGTGAGCGTCGAGCGCCTCGTCGACGACCTGTGGGGCGACGCGGCGCCCGACACCGCCGCGAAGATGGTCCAGATCCACGTCTCGCAGCTGCGCAAGGCGCTGCCGGCGCCGGTGATCGCGACGCGGCCGCCCGGGTACGCCGCCGACGTCGACCCGCAGGCGATCGACGTCGTGCGCTTCCGCGCGCTGCACGACGAGGGGCGCGCCGCCCGCGCCCGCGGCGACCCCGCCGGCGCCGCCGACCTCCTGCGCCGCGCCCTGGCGCTGTGGCGCGGCCCGGCGCTGGCCGAGTTCTCCGAGCCGTTCGCCGCCGCCGAGGCCGCGCACCTCGCCGAGATGCGGCTCGCGTGCCTGGAGGAGCGCATCGACGCCGACCTGGACCTCGGCGCGCACGACACCGTCGTCGGCGAGCTGGAGGCGCTCGTCGCGCGCCACCCCTACCGCGAGCGGCTGCGCGTGCAGCTGCTGCTGGCCCTGTACCGCGCGGGACGCCAGCCGGAGGCGCTCGCCGCGTACCGGGCCTACCGCCGCACGCTCGCCGACGAGCTCGGCCTCGACCCGTCGCGGCGCGTGCGCGATCTGGAGCAGGCGATCCTGCGCCAGGACCCGGCGCTGCTCGGCGCCGCGCCCGCGCCGCCGAGCCGGGCGCAGGACGAGGTCCGCTTCGTCCGCAGCGGCGACGTCTCGATCGCCTACCAGGTCGTCGGCGACGGCCCGCTCGATCTCGTGCTCGTCCACGGGTGGGTCTGCCCGTTCCTGCCCGGCTGGGAGTACGAGCCGCTGGCGCGCTTCTACCGCCGGCTGGCCGCGCTCGGCCGGCTGATCCTGTTCGACAAGCGCGGCACCGGCCTGTCGGACCGCGTCAGCGGGGTCGCCTCGCTGGAGGAGCGCATCGACGACGTGCGCGCGGTGATGGACGCGGTCGGCTCCGAGCGCGCGGTGCTGCTGGGGATCTCCGAGGGCGGGCCGCTGATCACGCTGTTCGCCGCCACCCATCCGCGGCGCACCGTGGCCGTCGTCGCGCTGAGCGCGTTCGCGCGGCGGTCCACGGCGCCCGGCTACCCGATCGACATCCCCCAGCAGCCGCTCGTGCCCGACGACTGGGGCCTGCCGTTCGCGCGCCGCTGGGCGGCCGAGCGGGCGCCGTCCGTCGCACGCGACGAGGAGGCGGTCCGCTGGTACGCGTCCTACCTCGTGCGCGGCGCCAGCCCGGGCGCGGCCGCCGCGCTGCGGGAGATGAACCTCGAGATCGACGTGCGCCCCGTCCTGCCGACCGTCCACGTGCCGGCCCTCGTCCTCTACCGCGAGCGCGACTTCCTCGCGGCGGCGACCCGCTACATGGGCGAGCGGATCCCGGGCGCCCGGGTCGTCGCGCTCGCCGGCGGCGACCACCTGCCCTGGGAGGGCGACCAGGAGGCGGTGCTCGGCGAGATCGAGCGGTTCCTCGCGGCGGCCGGGGTCGGCGGCGAGCCCGACCGGATCCTGACGACGGTGCTCTGCGCGGGCACGGGGGCCGCGGACGCCGGCGACGACGGCGCGTTCCGCGACGCCGTCGCCCGCTTCCGCGGCAGCGCGCTCGACGCCCGCGGGCCGATGCGCCTGGCCCGGTTCGACGGGCCCGCCCGGGCGATCCGCTGCGCGACCGCGCTCGCCGCCGGCGGGCTGCGCGCGGGCGTCCACACCGGGGAGTGCGACGTCGCGCCCGGCGGCGTGAGCGGCGCCCCGCTCGAGGTCGCGTGCGCGCTCGCCCGCCGCGCCGCGCCGGGCGAGGTCCTCGTCTCCGACACCGTGCGCGACCTCGTCGCCGGCGCCGGCCTCGCGTTCGCCGCGCGCGGATCGATCCCGATCGAGCAGCGGGACGTCGCGCTGTTCGCGCCGTCGGGCTGACCCCTACCGGACCTTTACCGGCCGCGGGCGCGGGCGCCTACCGGGCCGCGGTTGCATCCGCGGCGTGGCCCTCCTCCCCGTCGCCGACCGCACCCGGCGCGCCCTTGTGCGCGTCGAGGTCTCCCTCCTGGGCGGCTTCCGCGTCGTCGCCGACGGCCGCGAGGCGCGCTTCGAGCACCGGCGCGCCGCCGATCTCGTGAAGCTGCTCGCGCTGGCCGTGCCGCACCGCCTCCCCCGCGACCGGGTGGTCGAGGCGCTGTGGCCCGGGCTGGGCGCCGACGCCGGCGCCGCGAACCTGCACAAGGCCGCCAGCAACGCGCGCCGCGCCCTCGGTCATCGGGACGCGGTCGTGCTGCGAGCGGGGCTGGTCGCCCTCGCCCCGGGCGCGGAGATCGTCACCGACGTCGCGCGTTTCGAGGCCGGCGACGACACCGCGTACGCCGGCCCGCTGCTGCCCGACGACGCCTACGAGCCGTGGACGCTGGCCGAGCGGGAGCGCCTGCAGGACCGCTACGCGGCGCGGCTGCGGCGCCGCGGCCGGTGGACCGACGTGGTCGCGCTCGACCCCGCCGACGAGGCGGCGTGGCGGGAGCTCGTGCGCGCGCGTCTCGAGGACGGGGACCGCCTCGGCGCGGCGCGCCGGCTGCGCCGCCTGCGCGACGAGCTGTCGCGGGCCGGGCTCGCGCCGTCGCCGCAGACGCTCGACCTCGGCGCCCGCCTGGCCGAGGGGCCGGCCGTGCGCGCGCCGGTGTCGGGCACGACGCCGCGGGCCGGCGCGGCGGCCGCGGCCCTGCGCGCCGCCACCGCCGGGCGCGGCACGACGCTGGTGCTCGCGAGCGGCACCCCGGCGCGGCGGGCGCGCTGGGTCGACGCGCTGCTGGCCGGCGCGGCCCGGCGCGACTGGCACACGCTGCGCGGGGCCGGCCACGGCGCAGGCGCCGGCGTGCCCCTGCGCCCGCTCGTGCAGGCGCTCGACCCGCTCCTGCTCGACCGCCCCGACCTCGTGGCCGCCCTCCCCCGCGGCTCGCGGGCGGCGCTGGCCGGGCTGTCGCCGGCCGCGGCGGGCCACGTCGAGGACGCCGGCGCCGCCCGGCCCGAGGCGATCGCGGTCGCCATCGGCCATCTCGTGCGGGCGGCGGCGCGCGAGCGCGGCCTCGTGCTCGCGCTCGAGGAGCTGGACGGAGCGGACGCCGACAGCGTGCGGGTCGTCGACTTCCTCGCCACGGTCGCGCGGACCGAGCCCCTGGTCGTCGTCGCGGGCGGGACGTCCCGGGACCTCGCGCGGCTGGCGGCGACGCTGTGCGCCCGCGGCACCGGCGCCGAGGTCACCTTCAGCTCGTGAGCGCCTGCGGCGCGGCCTCCTTCAGCCGCGTGACCGTCCACTTCAGGCCGCGCAGCGTCTGCGCGTGGCAGCGCGAGACGACGTCGAGCAGCTCGGCGTCCCTGGCCGCCTGCGCGCCCTGGCCGAGCAGCACCCAGTCGATCGACGCCTCCGCGTAGCGCAGGTGCAGCGCGCGCAGGTCGTGCAGGAGGGCGAGGCCGGCATCGGGCGTCCGGGGCAGCACCGGCGCGGGACCGGGATCGCGGGTCGCCCCGTAGCGCTCGGCCGCCGGCGCCAGCGCCACGACGTTGGCGTCGGCCAGGCGCCGCAGCGTGCGCGTCATGTGGACCACGTCGTGGTCGCCCTCGTGGCGGGCGCCGACGAGCGCGAGCGCGTTCAGCACGGCGGTCTCGGCCGCGCGCACGTCGGCGATCGCCGCGTCGAGCCTCACGGCAGGCGCTCCGCGACCTCGGCCTGCGGACCGCCCCGCGTCTCGGGCACGTCGCCGTCCACCGGCGCCGACGCGGTGTTCGTGGGCGCCGGCGCGGGCCGCCCCCCGCCGTCGGCGAGCTTCGTCACCCGCACCGCCCCGGTCTTGAACAGCGGCTGCTTGGAGACCGGGTCCCAGGCGGTGATCGTCAGCTCGTTGGCCGCCCGCGACGGCCGGTCGGGCGCGTCCCACCAGCCGTAGTGGAACGGCACGAACGCGACGCCCTCGCGCACCCCGCCGACCCGCACGCGCGCCTCGATGCGCCCGCGCGCCGAGGCGATCTCGGCGAGGTCGCCCTCGGCGAGCCCGAGCCGGTCGGCGTCGACCGGCGCCAGCTCGACCCACACGTCGGGGGCCGCCGCCTGCAGCTGCGGCGCGCGCGCGGTCTTGGTGCGGGTGTGGAAGTGGAACAGGGTGCGGCCGGTGTTGAGCCGCAGCGGGTGGGCGTCGCCGGGCCCCTCGGGCGCGGGCACGTGGTCGGCGGCCTTGAGGATGGCGCGCCCGTCGGGGTTCAGCGCGCGGTACTCGGTCTCGTCGAGCAGGCCGCCGGTGAGCAGGTCGCGGCCGTAGGTCTCGCACTCGTCGGGCGCGGCGAAGAAGCGCCCGTCGGCGTACAGGCGCTCCCCGCCCCACTGGATCCCGGAGCCCTCGCGCAGGCGCGCGTAGGTGATCCCCTCGTAGCTGCACGGCCGGTCGGCCACGCACGCCTTGAACGCCTCGAACGCCGACTCGGGGTCGTGCCAGTGCACGAGCGGGCCGCCGTCGCGGTCGCGGAAGTCCATCCGCCGCGCGTAGTCGAGCCAGATGTCGAGGTCCGCACGCGCCTGGCCGGGCGGGTCGACGGCCTGCTCGGACAGGTGCACGGTGCGGTCGGCGTTCGTGAACGTGCCGGTCTTCTCCATCCACGTGGCCGCGGGCAGCACGACGTCGGCGACCCGCGCGGTCTCGGTCAGGTAGAGGTCCTGGACGACGAGGAACACGCGGTCGGAGGCGAGCACGGAGCGGATCCGCCCCGCCTCGGGCAGCGACACGAGCGGGTTCGTGGCCGACACCCAGAAGAACGGCAGCGTCCCCTGCTCGAGGTAGCGCACCATCTGCATGACGTGGGTGGAGGCGCCGTAGTGCGGGATCCGCAGCGGGTCGACGTTCCACACCCGCGCGAGATCGGCGACGTGGTCGTCGTTGGCGAAGTTGCGAAAGCCCGGCAGGTCGCCGTTGGCGCCGGTCTCCCGCGTGTTCTGCGCGGTCGGCTGCCCGTTCATCTGCAGCACCCCGCAGCCGGGGCGGCCGAGCATGCCGCGCAGGATCGCGAGGTTGTTGACCTGGCAGGCGGCGGCCGTCGCCTGGTGGGACTGGTAGAAGCCCTGCAGGACCGTGCACAGCAGCCGCTGCGCCGTGCCCACGAGCCGCGCCGCCGCGCGGATCGCGTCCGCGTCGACGCCGCAGATCCCGGCCGCCCACTCGGGCGTGCAGGGCGCGACCGTCTCGCGCAGCTCCTCGAAGCCGACGGCGTGCGCGGCCACGTAGCCCTCGTCGACCCAGCCGTTGGCGACCACCTCGTGCAGCAGCGCGTTCATCACCGCGAGGTTCGTGCCCGGCCGCACCGCCAGGTGGACGTCGGCGCGCCGGGCGGGGAGCGTGCGGCGCGGGTCGACCACGAGCAGGCGCGGTGGGCTGGGCCCTTCGAGCCGGTCGAGCATCCGCGCCCACAGCACGGGCTGCGTCTCGGCGACGTTGTGGCCGAACAGCGCGATCGCGTCGGCGTGGTTGACGTCCTCGTAGGAGCCCGGCTGCCCGTCGCAGCCGAACGACTCCTTCAGCGCCTCGCCCGCCGTCGCGGTGCACAGGCGCGTGTTGCCGTCGATGTGGTTGGTGCCGATCCCGGCGCGGGCGATGATCGCCAGCGTGTAGTAGTCCTCGAGGAAGAGCTGGCCGCTCGTGTAGAAGCCGAGCGCGCCCGGCCCCCGCTCCTCCAGCAGCGCCCGGGAGCGCGCGACGATCGCGTCCATCGCCTCGTCCCAGGAGACCGGTCGCAGCTCGCCGTCGCGGCGCAGCAGCGGCTCGGTCAGGCGGTCGGGGGACGCGTTGGCCTGCCAGCCGAACGCGTCCTTGGGCCCCAGACGGCCGCGGTTGACGCGGTCGGCGCCGCGGCCGCGGACGCCGACGATGCGCCCGTCCTGCACGGCGACGTCGTAGGCGTCGCCGTCGGAGTGCAGGACCGACGCGGTCTGCACCCACCGCTCGGGCTCGGCGCCCTCGGCTAGCAGCTCGTCGACGCGCTCGGGCCACGGCTCGCCGGGCCCGACCGGGGTGCGCGTCCCCCACGGGTTCGCGATCCGGTCGACGCGCTGGACGGACACGTCCGGGCGCTACCCGGGCGCCGCCCGCGGCAACCCCTACGCGGTCCGCGGAGCGAGCTGGCGCCCCGCCTCGCCGCGCACCAGCGCGGCGGCGTGGTGCAGGCGCCCGATCGCGGCGCGTCCGCCGGTGCGGCGGAAGCGCACGGCGGCCAGCTCGTGGCTGGGCGCGTCGGGGTCGGGCGTCAGCAGCAGGAGCAGGTCGGCGTGCAGCGCGGTCGCCAGCGCGGAGGTCGCCAGCGCGGGGTCGAACGTGTCGTCCTCGGCCTCGCAGACGGCGACGATCCCGGCGTCGAGCAGCGCCTCGACGGCGGCCTGCTCGATCACCCGCAGCTCGCCGTCCTCGTCGATCACCGCCTGCGTGAGGATCGTCGCGACCGCGGTCGGACGCAGCCGGGCGGCCAGCTCGCGGGCGATCGCGCCCGCCGGCCCGTCCTGCGGGTCGGGCGCGTGCGTGACGACCAGCTCGTGCTCGTCGGCCACCTCCGCGAGCGCGCGGGCGGCCGCGACCGGGTCGGTGCGTGGCAGTCCGAGGGAGGCGACGACGCGCATGGTGTGCGCGAGCGTAGCGAGCCGCGCGCGGCGCCGGTCAGCCGTGGCGCTCGCGCCACAGCGACGCGCCCATCGCGCCGCCGAGGACGACCACGATCATGAGCAGCGAGACGCCGGTCGGAACGTGCACGACCTTCTCGAGGAGGAACTTCACGCCGATGCCGATCAGGATGATCGCCAGGCCGACGTCGAGGTAGGCGAAGCGGCCGCGCATGCCGGCCAGCAGGAAGGACATCGACCGCAGGCAGATCAGCGCCAGCGCGGTCGCGCTGAACACGATGAACGGCTCGCGCGTGACGCCGAAGATCGCGGGGATCGAGTCGACGGCGAACAGCACGTCGGTCACCTCGACCACCGCGAGGACCGCGAGCATCGGCGTCGCGTACCAGAGGCCCAGCAGCGGACGGCGGCCGCGCGGGCGCTCCGCCTCCGGGACGCGGTCGGCGCGCACGAACAGGTGCGCCTCGTGGATGTGCTCGGTCGTCGGCAGGTTGCGGCGCAGCAGCCGCACGACCCACCCGGAACGGGAGTCGTGCCCGTCGTCGCCGCCGGCGTGGCGGCGCAGCAGCCGCACGCCGCTCCAGATCAGCAGGACCCCGAACACGTAGACGACCCACTCGAAGCGCTCCAGCAGCTCGGCGCCGGCCGCCACGAACGCGCCGCGCATGACCAGCGCGCCGAAGATGCCGTAGAACAGCACGCGGTGCTGGTAGGCGGGCGGCACCGAGAACGCGCCGAAGATCAGCGCCCACACGAAGACGTTGTCCAGCGACAGCGACAGCTCCAGCACGTAGCCGGCGAAGAACTCGCCGGCGACGTGGTGGCTCTCGAACACGCCGAGGCCGATCCCGAACGCGACCGCGACCGCGACGAACCCGAGCGTCGACCACAGCGCGTTGGCGACCGGGACCGTGTGCGCCCCGCGGTGCAGGACGAACAGGTCGACGAGCAGCAGGCTGACGAGCCCGGCGATCAGCGCCACCCAGCCGAGGAACGAGACGTCCACGGCGCAATTCCTACCGGGCGGCGGGCGATTGCGCGGCGGCGCTCAGGCGCCCGCGCGGTCCAGCAGCTGCATCGTGTGCAGCACCGCCACGTCGGAGCCCAGCTCGCGCAGGTGCGCCTGCACCTGCGTCATGCAGCCGATGTTCGCCGTGGCGACCAGCTCCGCGCCCGCGTCGAGCAGCGCCCGCGCCTTGCGCTCGCCGAGCTGCGCGGCGACCTCCGGGCGCTCGAGGTTGTAGGTCCCCGCCGAGCCGCAGCACAGCTCCCAGCCCTGGGGCTCGACGAGCTCGAGGTTGCCGACGGCCTCCAGCAGCCGCCGCGGCGCGGCGCGCACCCCCTGCGCGTGGGCGAGGTGGCAGGCGTCCTGGTAGGCGACGCGGGTCGGCTGCGCCAGCGCGCGCGGACGCTCGCGCAGCCCGAGGTCGTCGAGGAACGCGTTGACGTCGACGACGCGCGCCGCGACGCGCTCGGCCGCCTCGGCCCGCGCGTCGCCGGCGAACAGCAGCGGGTACTCGCGCATGCCCGACCCGCATCCGGCGGCGTTGGTGACGATCGCGTCGACGTCGTCGGGGAACGCGTCGAGGTTGCGCGCGGCGAGCGCGCGCGCCTGGTCGGCGGCGCCCGTGTGCCAGGCGAGGCTGCCGCAGCAACCCTGCGAGGGCGGGATCGCGACCTCGACGCCCTGGCGGGCGAGCACCCGCACGGTCGCGGCGTTGATGTCGGGCGCCAGCACCTGCTGCGCGCAGCCGGCCAGCAGCGCCACGCGCGCGCGGCGCTCGCCCTGCGCGGGCACGAGCGCGGGCAGCGGCTGGGGGTCGGGCAGGCTGGGCGGCAGCAGGTCGAGCATGGGCCGCAGCGGCGCGGGCACGAGGCGGCGCAGCGGCTTGGCGGCGCGGCCGGTGCGGGCGGCCAGGCGCATCCGCCTGGGGTACGGGAGCGTGCGCAGGACCAGCTCGCGGCGCAGGCGCTCCAGCGGCGCGCGCCGGCGGCGCGGCTCGGCGTAGGCGCGGAACGGCGCGACCAGCTCCCCGTATTCGACGCCCGACGGGCACGCGGTCTCGCACGCCTGGCAGCCGAGGCACGCGTCGACGAACGGCGTGACGTCGTCGACCTCCAGGGTCCCCTCGAGCGTCTCCTTCATGAGGAGGATGCGCCCGCGCGGGGAGTCCATCTCCTCCCCCAGCGTCACGTACGTCGGGCAGGTGGCCAGGCAGAAACCGCAGTGCACGCACGCCTCGATCGCGTGCGCCATCGCGGGCCCCTGCGGGCCGAGCCGGTCGACGGGGACGTCGTGGCGCATCAGTCCAGGAAGCGGTGGTCGGGGTCGAGAGCGCCGCGGATGCGGTCCGCGAACGCGCCGCCGCGCACGGCGCCGAGCAGCTCGGGCAGCGGCGGCCCGGTGAGCGCGGCGGCGGCCAGGCCGAGGTCGCGCAGCGTGGCGTCGAGCGGGTCCAGCGCCGCGCCGGCCGGCCAGGCGATCCAGGCGACCGCGCCGGCGCGGCCGAAGCGCGCGTCGCCGCCGGCCGCGGCGACGGCGTCCCACAGCGGCACGACGGCGGCCGGCGTGCAGGCGGCGCGCAGCAGCCGCATGCCGTCCGGGACCCAGGCGGCGTCGGCGGCGGCGCGCCAGATCGCGTCGGCCTCGCTGGCGGGCAGGCGCCGCGCGGTCGCGCCGTCGGGCAGCGCCGGGACCAGGCGCGCGATGCGCGCCTCCATCGGCTCGGGGTCGCCGGCGAGGCGCGCGAGCAGGCGGCCGTCGGGCAGCAGCTCGAGGGCGTCGAGCTCCCACGGCCCCGCGCACAGCGTCGTCGCGACGCCGACCGCGGCGCGCAGGTCGGCGGCGGCGATCTCCAGCGTCGCGCTCGCGCGCGGGCGCGGGAACACCTTCAGCGAGAGCTCGACCATCACGCCCAGGCGCCCGCGCGAGCCGACCATCAGCTTGGGCAGGTCGAACCCGGCCGCGTTCTTGACCACGCGCCCGCCGCCGGACACCAGGCGCCCGGCGCCGTCGACGAAGCGCACGCCGATCACGAAGTCGCGCACGCCGCCGGAGCGCAGCGCGCCCGGCCCGGACGTCGCCGCGGCGACGGCGCCGCCGAGCGTGGCGCCCGCGCGCGCCAGCGGCGGGTCGAACGGCAGGTGCTGCCCGTGCTCGGCCAGCGCGGCGTCGAGCTCGGCGATCGGCGTGCCCGCCCGGGCGGTGAACGTCAGCTCGGCGGGGTCGTAGGCGACGATCCCGCGCAGGCCCGACACGTCGACGGTGACGACGCCGTCGTGCGGCGGCGCCGACAGCGCCGGCTTGCTGCCCCCGCCGCGCGGGAGCAGGCGCCCGGTGGCGCCGCGGACCAGCTCGCGCACCTCGTCGACGCGCTCGGCCGCGAGCGTCACGACCAGCCGTCCCCGACGGCGAGCATCTTGCCGCGGTTGGCGAGGCGGTCGGGGTCGACGGCGTCGCGCAGGCGGTGCATGAGCGCCATGTCCTCGGGCCCGAACATCTCCGGCAGGTGCGCGCGCTTCTCGACGCCGACGCCGTGCTCGCCGGTGATCGAGCCGCCCAGGCGGATGCACAGGCGCAGGATGTCGCCGGCCAGCGCCTCGGCGCGCTCCAGCGCCCCCTCCTCGCGCCCGTCGAACAGGATCAGCGGGTGCAGGTTGCCGTCACCGGCGTGGAACACGTTGGCGACGCGCAGCCCGGCCGCGGCGCCGAGCCGCTCGATCTCGGCCAGCGCCTCGCCGAGGTGCGTGCGCGGCACGACACCGTCCTGGACGACGTAGTCGGGCGCGAGCCAGCCGACGGCCGAGAACGCGGCCTTGCGGCCCTTCCAGATCAGCGCGCGCTCGGCCGGGTCCTCGGTGGTGCGCACGTGGGTGGCGCCCGAGTCGCGCAGCAGCTCCGCCAGGCGGACGGCGTCGGCGTCGACGTTCTCGCGCCCGCCCTCCAGCTCGACGATCAGCAGCGCCTCGCCGGGCGGGTAGCCGGGCTTGACCGACGCCTCGGCGGCCTCGATGGCCAGCTTGTCCATGATCTCCAGCGCCACCGGCAGCAGCCCGCTGGCGACGATGCGCGAGACCGCGTCGCCGGCCGCCTCGAGCGTGTCGTAGACGGCGAGCGCGGTGTGCACCGCCTCGGGGATCGGGACGAGCCGGACGGTCAGCTCCAGCGCGATGCCGAACAGACCCTCCGAGCCGCAGAACATCCCGGTCCAGTCGGGGCCGACGGGCTCGAGGCTCTCGCCGCCGAGCTCGACGACCTCGCCGTCGGGCAGCACGACGCGCATCCCGAGCACGTGGTTGGCGGTCATCCCGTGGCGCAGGCAGTGCGCGCCGCCGGAGTTGAAGGCGACGTTCCCGCCGATCGTGCAGACCGACTGGCTCGACGGGTCGGGCGCGTAATGCAGGCCGTACGGCTCGGCCGCCCGGCTGACCTCGAGGTTGACGACGCCGGGCTCGACCACGGCCAGGCGCGCCTGCGGGTCGATCCGGGTGATCCGGTTGAGCCGGTTCAGCGCGATCAGCACCCCGCCCTCGAGCGGCAGCGAGCCGCCCGACAGCGACGTGCCGCTGCCGCGCGCGAGGAACGGCACGCCGCGGCGGTGGCAGGCGCGCACGGTCGCGACGACCTCGTCCTGGGTCTCGGCCAGGACGACGGCCAGCGGGCGCTGGTGGAAGGCGGTGAGCGCGTCGGAGGCGAAGACGGCCAGCTCGGCCGGCCCGGTCAGCAGCCGCTCGCCGAATCCGAGCGCGCGCAGGTCGCCGAGGATCGGCTCGCTGCCGGCAGGGGCGTGGGCGCTGACCGCCATGCCGCATTCATAGCGGGTGCGGGCGTCGCACCCGCCTGCGCGCCTCGCGTCAGTGGTTGCGCAGGGCGGAGATGAGCTCGCCCTTGTCCATCTTCGAGCGACCCGCGATGCCGACCTGGCGCGCGCGCTTCAGGAGCTGGTCCTTGGTCTGCTCCTCGTACGTCGCGGCGCGGCCGCCGCGCTTGCTCGCCTGGTTGCCGCTGCTGCCGGCGTTGGCGTTGGCCACGCGCGCGGCCTTCTCCTTGCTCATGCCCTGATCGCGCATGGCCTCGTACTGCCGGTCGTTCTTCACCGTGGGTCCGTGGTTCTTGGCCATGGACGGCGGCTACCCGGTTCGGCCGCGTCCGAGACCTCCGGGCGCCCGCGCGCGGACCGCGGCCGGGGCGTGAGCATCCGGCCGCGTGGGCAGAGTTGGGGCCGATGACGGAGCGAGCGGCGACGTGACAGGACCGCGCATCACGTGGTCGGCCCTCGCGGCCGTCGCGATCGCCGCCGCGGCCTTCGCCGCGACGTGGGTCGCCTGGGCGGCCGGCGGGTTCGCGGTCGACGTGCCGTGGGCGCCCGCGTGGGACCTGCGGCTGTCGCTTGAGCTCGACGGGCTCGCGCTGCTCTACGCGGTGCTGGCGGCCGGGATCGGCGCCGTCGTGTTCGCCTACGCGTCGGCCTACGTCCCCCGCCACCTCGCCCACGAGGGCCGCCCGCGCGGCGAGGAGGCGCGGCTGCACGCGGCGATGGCCCTGTTCCTCGTGTCGATGCTCGGGCTGGTCCTGGCCCGCGACCTGATCCTGCTGTTCGTCTTCTGGGACCTGACCGCGATCGCGTCGTGGCTGCTGATCGGCTTCGACCGCGCCAGCCGGCACGCGCGCCTGTCGGCGCTGATGGCGCTGCTGGTCACGACGATCACCGCGGTCCCGCTGCTGATCGCGATCCTCGTGCTGCGCCGCGAGTACGGGACGACGCAGATCGACGAGCTGATCGCGGTCGCGCGGCCCGGCTGGGCGGTCGCGCTCGCCGGCGCGCTGATCGCCGTGGCCGCGCTCACCAAGAGCGCCCAGGCGCCGCTGCACTTCTGGCTCCCGCGCGCGATGGCCGCCCCCACGCCCGTCTCGGCCTACCTGCACTCGGCCGCGATGGTCGCCGCCGGCGTGTTCCTGCTCAGCCGCACGCACCCGCTGCTGGCGCTCGAGCCGGCGCTGCTCGACGTGCTGCTCGGCGTCGGCCTGCTGTCGATCGTCGTCGGCGGGCTGCTGGCGCTGTGGGCGACCGACCTCAAGCGCCTGCTGGCGTACTCGACGATCTCGCAGTACGGCTACGTGGTGACGATGCTCGGGATCGGCGGCGCGGCGGGCGCCGCCGGCGCGTGCCTCTACGTGCTCGTCCACGCGATCGCCAAGAGCGCGCTGTTCATGACCGCCGGCGCCGTGACCGAGGCGACCGGCCGCAAGCGGCTCCCGCGCGTCGGCGGCCTGGCCCGGCGGATGCCGCTGCTGGCCGCCGGCAGCGCCGCCGCGGCGGCGACGCTCGCCGCGCTGCCGCTCACGCTGGGGTTCTTCAAGGACGAGCTGTTCTTCAAGGCCGCGGCCGAGCGCGGCACGTGGCTCGCGATCGCGGCGGTCGGCGCCGCGGCGCTGACGCTGGCCTACATCGGGCGCTTCTGGGGCGGCGTGTTCCTCGGCCGCGGCGACGTCGCCGTGGAGCCGCTGGAGCGGCGGCTCGTGTGGCCGATCGTCGCGCTCGGCGCGCTCGCGGTCGCCGGCGGGTTCGTCCCGGGGCCGTTCGCGTCGCTCGCGCAGGAGGCCGCCGACGTCACCGCCGCCGGCCCGGCCCCCGTCGACGTCGCCTACCACCTCGACACGCGGACCGAGAACGCGATGGCGGTCGCGGCGTGGCTGGCCGGCGCGCTGCTCCTCACGGCGCGGGCGTGGCTGCAGCCGCTACTGTCCGCGCTCGCGCGCGCCGGCGAGGCGGTCGGCCCCGAGCGGATCTACACCGTGGCGCTCGGCGGGCTGAACGCGCTCTCCAACCGCATCCACGACGTGGAGGTGCGCGACCTGCGCGCCCGGCTCGCCGCCGTCCTCGTCCCCGCCAGCGCGCTCATCGCGCTCGGCGTCGTCTTCACGCCGGCCGGCGACACGTACTCGGCCGGGAGGCTGGTCGGCGCCGACGTGCCGCTGGTGATGATGCTCGCGGTCTGCGCGCTGGCCGCGCTCGCCACCACGCGGCCCCGCCGCCACCTGCGCCTGGCGCTCGCGCTGTCGGCCGTCGGGTTCTCGCTCGCCGTCGTCTACGCGCTGCTCGGCGCGGCCGACATCGCGCTCGTGGCCGTGCTCGTGGAGACGCTGTTCGCGCTCCTCTTCGTCGGCGTCTTCTCGCTCGTGCCCGCGCGGGCGCTGCGCAAGGAGGCGCGCCGGCGCGCGTCGCGCAGCGCGCGGGCGCGCAACGTTGCGATCGCGGCGATCTCCGGCGTCGTGACGACGCTCGTCGCCTGGGGCGCGTTCTCGCGGCCGATCCCCGACGACCCGACCGCGCAGCGGCACCTGGCGCTCGCCGACGAGGCGCACGGCAAGGACGTCGTGACCGTGATCCTGGCCGACTTCCGCGGCCTCGACACGCTCGTCGAGATCACGGTGGTGCTCGTGGCGGCGATGGCGGTCGCGACGCTGCTGCACGGGAGGTTCCGGGCGTGACGAGCGTCCTCACCCGCTACGTCGCCCGCCTGCTGCTGGCGCCGGTCCTGATCGTGTCGGTCGGCATCCTCGTCAAGGGCTACGCCGACGTCGGCGACGGGTTCGCCGCCGGCGTGGTGGCCGCGCTCGCGCTGCTGCTCCAGTACGTCGCGTTCGGCAACGACGTGGTCGAGACGTCGCTGCCGATCCGCTGGTCGCCGGGGATCGCGGTCGCCGGCCTGACGCTGGCCGTGCTGGTGTTCGCCGCGCCGATGGCGCTCGGCGACCGCCCCCTCGAGCACCTGCCGGCGGCGGGCGACGAGCCTGTGCACATCGGCTCGCTGGAGCTCATCACCGCGGTGGCGTTCGACGTCGGCGTGTTCCTGCTCGTGCTCGGCGCCGTCGGCACGATCATCGGCAGCCTGGTCGACCCCGACGAGGAGGCGCCGTGAACCTCGTCTTCGCGCTCGCGATCGGGATCGTGTTCGGCGCCGGCGTCTACCTGCTGCTGCAGGCCGACCTCCTGCGCGTCGTGACCGGCCTGGCGCTGATCGCCAACGCCGCGAGCCTGACGCTGATGGCGTCGGGCCTGTCGCGCGGGCAGTCGCCGATCCTGCCGCTGCCGGGCGACGACGAGCCGGTCAGCGACCCGCTCGTGCAGGCGATGACGCTGACGGCGATCGTGATCGGGTTCGCGACGACCGCGCTGCTGCTCGCGCTCACGGTCGTGCTGTACCGGCGCCGCCACAGCGTCGACCTCGACGACCTGTCGCGCGAGGAGGCGGCCGCGTCGGCCCGCGACGAGGAGGAGGAGCCCGCGCTCGACACGTGGTCGGAGATGGCGCTCGCCGACGACGCGGAGGGCCCGGCCGGATGATGCTCATCGCCGGTCCGCTGCTCGTGCTGTGGCTCGCCGGCCTGGCGCTCGCCATCCTCGACGGCCGCCGGCGCGCGGTGGGCGTCGGCGCGGTCGTCGCGGTCGCCGTCGCGTTCGCGCTGCAGGCCGTGCTGCTGGGCCGCGTGCTCGCCGACGGGCCGCAGGAGCTCGTCGCCGGCGGCTGGGCCGCCGACGTCGGGATCCGGCTGCGCGTCGACGCGCTCGGCGCCGTCTTCGCCGTGCTGTCGAGCGGGATCGTGGTGGCGTCGCTCGCCCAGGCGGTGGCGACCGGGGTGCGCTCGCGCGCGCTGCCGGCCCTGGTCGTGTTCCTCACGCTCGGGCTCACCGGGCTGTTCCTCACCGGCGACGTCTTCAGCTTCTACGTGTTCTTCGAGCTGGCGATGATCGCCGCCTACGCGCTCACCGCCGCCGCCGGCACCGCCCGCGAGGTGAGCGCGGCGTTCCTGTTCGCGATCGTCAACCTCGTCGGCTCGTTCCTGTTCCTCATCGGGATCGCGCTGCTGTACCGCGCGACCGGGACGCTGGAGATGGTCGCGGTGGCGGAGGCGGCCGGCCGGCTGGAGGCGACGACGGCGATCCTCATCGCGATCACGTTCTTCGTCGCGTTCGGGACCAAGCTCGGCCTGTTCCCGTTCCACTTCTGGCTGCCGACGCTGTACGCGACCGCGTCGCCGCCCGTCGCCGCGATCTTCGCCGGGGCGCTGGCCAACATCGGCGCCTACGGCCTGCTGCGCTTCGGCGGCGCGATGCTCCCCCAGGAGCTGGCGCTCAGCGCGAACGCGCTCATCGTCATCGGGTCGGTGAGCATCGCCTACGGCGCGATCCAGGCGATCGGCCGGCGCGACACCCGGGAGGTGCTCGCGTACTCGTCGATCGGCCACGTCGGCTACATCCTGGTGGCGCTGGGCATCGGCGGCCCGGTGGGGCTGGCCGCCGCGGTCGCGTTCAGCATCGCCAACTCGCTCAACAAGGCGCTGCTGTTCCTGTCCAGTGAGCTGCGCGGGCGGCTCACCGCCGCGATCTTCCTCGTCGGCGTGCTCAGCGTGGCGGGCGTGCCGCCGACCGCCGGGTTCTTCGGCAAGGCGGCGCTGTTCGACGCCGGGGTGCGCGCCGAGGACTGGATCACCGTGGCGCTGCTGTTCGTCGGCGGCGCGCTGTCGTTCGTCTACGTGTTCCAGATCTACCAGCACGACCGCTGGCGCCCGCGCGAGGAGCGCGAGCGCGAGATGCCGCGCACGCCGGCGGGCACGGGCCAGCGGCTGGCGGCCGGCGCGGTCGCCCTCGTCGTGCTGGTGCTCGGCCTGTGGCCCCAGCCGCTGCTGGCCGCCGGCCGCGACGCGGCCGAGGCGATCGTGACCGCGAGGGGCGACGGATGATCCACCTGCTGCGCGCCGGCCTCGCGCTGGGGGTCGTCTACTGCTTCACGCTCGCCAGCACCGACCCGGTCGACCTGGCGATCGGCACCGGGCTGGGCGTCGCGCTCGTCGCCGCGCTCGGGGCCCGGCTGGAGCTGGGCCCGGCCGGCGCGCTGCCGCCGTTCGCGCAGCGGGCGCTGTGGATGCCGGTGTTCGTCGCGGCGATCCTCGGCGACGTCGTCGTCAGCACGTGGGACGTGGCGCTGCGGATCCTCCACGTCCGGCCGGTGCGCCACGCGGGGATGATCCGCGTCCCGATCGGGGCGCGGACCGAGCGCGGCGTGGCGGTCAGCGGCCTGGTGATCTCGCTGTCGCCCGGGGCGGTGCTCGTCGACGTCGACTGGGACCGGCGCGAGCTGATCGTGCACGTCATCGACGCGTCCGACCCCGACGACGTGCGCGCCCGCCTGCAGCGCTTCTACGACCGCTACCAGCGGAGGGTGCTCCCGTGATCTCCGACATCGTGTTCTACGCCGGGATGGGCTGGCTGGCGGTCATGGTCGCGGTGATCGTGATCGTCACCGCCCGCGGGCGGACGACCGCGACGCGCATCCTGGCGCTGAACCTCCTGACGATGCTGGTGATCGGCCTGCTGGCGCTCATCGCCGGCGAGGACCGGCGCTCCTACGTGCTCGACGCCGCGCTCGCGCTGGCGCTGCTGTCGTTCGTGTCCACCCTGGCCGCGTGCCGCTACCTCGAGGACCGCAGGCCCTTCCGATGAGAGCGGTCATCGCCGACGTGCTCGTGGTGGCGGGCCTGCTGGTCGTGACGATCGGGGTCTACGGCGTCGCGCGCTGGCGCGACGTGTTCCTGCAGCTGCACGCCGCCTCGAAGGCCGGCTTCCTCGGCGTGGCGCTGCTGCTCGCGGCGGCCGCCGTGGAGGGCGACGGCGCGACGGTCGCCCGCGCGGTGCTGGCGATCGCGCTGCTGGGCCTCACGTCGCCGGTGGGCGCGCACGCGATCGCGCGGGCGGCGGCGCGGCGGCGGGCCGAGCTGCGCCGGGGGCGCCGCGACTAGGCGTGCGCGGAGAGGCCGAACGCGACGCCGGTCAGGCGCTCGGAGGCCTCCCACAGCGCGCGCGCCAGCTCCGGGTCGCGCGCCGCCGCCGACGGGCGGCCGATCCGCGGCGGCCCCCACAGCTCGAGGAAGCCGCCGGGCACGACGTACGTCCCGCCCGCGAGGTCCTCGGCGATCGCGTGCAGCGTCGTGCGGGCGCCGTCGTCGGGGCTCGGGCCGAGCAGGCGGCTCGCGTGGCCGATCACGAGCTCCTGCACGCGGCTGGCGGTGGAGCGGTGCAGGTTCGTCGCCACCCAGCCGGGATGCACGGCGAGCGCGCGCACCGGCGCGCCGGCCTCGGCCAGGCGCCGCTGCAGCTCGCGCGCGAACAGGAGGTTGGCGAGCTTGGACTGCGCGTACGCCGCCCACGGCGCGTAGCGCCGGCGCTCCCAGTTGAGGTCGGCGAGGTCGATGCGGCCGAAGCGGTGGGCCGGCGAGGTGACGACCACGATGCGGTCGGCGATGCGGTCCAGAAGCAGGTTCGTCAGCGCGAAGTGGCCGAGGTGGTTGGTGGCGAGCTGCAGCTCGAAGCCGTCGGGCGTGCGCTGCAGCGGCGTGGCCATCACGCCGGCGTTGTCGACGAGCACGTCGATCGGCTCCGTCCACTCGGCGGCGAACGCGCGCACGGACGCGAGGTCGGCCAGGTCGAGGCGGCGCACCTCGGGCTCGCCGGGCACCGTGGCGGCCGCCGCCTCCCCGCGCGCGGGGTCGCGGACGGCGAGCACGACCCGCGCGCCGGCGCGCCCGAGCGCCTGCGCGGCGCCCAGGCCGATCCCGCTGCTGGCGCCCGTGACGACGACCGTGCGCCCCGCGAGCCGCGCCAGGCCGTCGGGGCTCCGGAGCGGCGCGGTCAACCTAGGAGGCGGGGCCCTCGGCGGCGGCGCCGTCGGCCGCCCGCTGGCGCCGGTCGCGCGCCTCGATCGTCCGCAGCTTGTGCTCGCGCGCGAAGCGCTCGAGCTCCTCGGCGTCGCGGCCCTCCTCGAGCATCGCGATCAGCTCCTCGTGCTCGTCGATCGAGGGGCGCCCGCGCGACATCAGCGGGAAGTAGATCGTGCTGCGCATCGCGTTCAGCCGCTGCTGGGCCTCCTCCACCTGGCGGCGCAGGAGGCGGTTGGGGCAGCGCTCCCAGATGATGCGGTGGAACGCCTCGTTGTGCTCGGTGAGCGAGAGGATGTCGAGCTCCTCGACGTCCGCGTACATCTCGCGGTCGATCTCGCGCATCCGCGCGAAGTCCTCGGCGGTCATGTGCGGCGCGGCGCGCGCCGTGACGAAGCCCTCCAGGAGCGCCAGCGCCTCGATCGCCTCGGCCCACGACTCGGCGTCGCGCGGGGCGACCTGCGCGCCGGCGTGGCGCTGGTAGACGACCCAGTGCTCGGCCTCGAGGCGGCGGATCGCCTCGCGCACCGGCATCGGGCTGACCTCGAGCTCCCGGCCGATCGTGTCGATCACCAGGCGGTACCCGGGCGGGTAGGTGCCGTCCAGGATGCGCCGGCGCAGCACCTCGTAGACCTGCTCCTGCTTGCTCTGGGACTTCTCAGCGGTGCGCGCCATGATCCATCAGAGTACCTGCGATTGGACCGATCGTGTCGCATAAACATCAGACGTTTGCGATCTGATGTCGCTCACGGATCCGGCCGCCGTCACGCCGCGTTGTGGGCGGTCCACCCCATCGCCACGCCGAGCGTCTCGCCGCTGATGTAGCGGGCCTCGTCGGACAGCAGGAACGCGACCGCGTCGGAGACGTCCTCGGGCTCGACCCACGGTCCCGGCATCGGGTTGAGCGCCTCCAGCGCCGGCAGCACGTCCTCGAGCGTCGGGTGCTCCAGGTCGGGGCGGAAGTGGCGGTAGTTCTCCTCGTTGTTGATCATCGGCGTGTTCACCGTCGTGGGGCACACGGCGTTGACGGTGATGCCGTACGGCGCCGCCTCCACCGCCGCGCACTTCGTCAGGCCGATCACGCCCCACTTCGACGACGCGTAGTGCGCGGTGTTGGAGAACCCGGCCCGGCCGCCGACCGAGGCGATCACCACGATCCGCCCGGACCGCCGCTCCATCATGTGCGGCAGGACCGCCCGGATGCAGAAGAACACGCCGGTGAGGTTCACGTCGACCGTGCGCCGGAACTGCTCGTCGCTGACGTCCACGATCATCCCCAGCGAGTAGACGGCCGCGTTCGCGCACATGCCGTCGATGCGGCCGAGCTCCGCGAGCGTCGAGCCCACGAACGCGTCGACCTGGCCCGAGTCCGTGACGTCGACGCTGCCGGCGTGGGCCCGGCGGCCCTCGGCCCGCACGAGGCGCGCCGTCTCCTCCAGGTCGCCCGTCGCCGCCTCGAGGTCGCAGATCGCGACGTCGGCGCCCTGCCGGGCGAGCGTCACCGCATGGGCGCGACCCTGCCCGCGCGCGGCGCCGGTGATGAGAACGACCCGACCATCGAACCTGCCCATCCGTCCTGCCTCCTACGTCGTGACCGTCGACCACTGCGCGGCCAGGTGCCGCGCCGTGCGGCGCGCCAGCGCCTGCAGCGTGAGCGTGGGGTTGTGGCCGCCCATGCTCGGGAAGACCGACGCGCCCAGGACGCCGAGGTTCGGCGACGCGTGCGCGAAGCCGAACGCGTCGACGACCGACGTGGCCGGGTCGGTCCCCATCCGCGTGCCGCCGAACGCGTGGCGCCCCTCGATGTGCACCGGCGCGTCCCACGTCTCGGTCGCCCCGGCCGCGCGCAGCCACTCGTGCAGCCGCGCGCGGAAGAACGCCAGGCCGCGCTCCTCGTTCTCGCGCAGGCGGTGCGTCACCCGCACGACCGGGACGCCCAGCGGGTCGGTGACGCGCGGGTCGAGGTCGAGGCGGTTGTGCTCGTAGGGCAGCGCGTCGAACTGCGCGTATACGGCGCCGACCGACTGCGCGTTGCGGGCCATCCAGGCCTTCCACTCGGCGCCCCAGCGCGGCAGCCCGGGCGGGCACACGTTCTTGGCGAACGCGATCGGCGTGCTCTCGGCGAACGCGGTCATCATGCCGCCGCTGAGGAAGCCGAGGCCGGCGTGGTCGAAGTTGTCGCCGTTGAAGTCGTCCAGGCACGTCACCTGGGAGCCGACCCCGGTGAACACGTTCAGGCGCCGCCCCGGGAACAGCCCGTAGACGAACGGGCACACGTGCGCCATGAAGTGCGCGCCGACCTGCCCGCGGTCGTTGGCCAGGCCGTCGGGGAACGCGGCCGAGCGCGAGAGCAGCAGCAGGCGGACGTTCTCGAACGTGTAGGCGGCCAGCAGGACCGCGCGCGCGTGCGCGATCCGCTCCGTGCCGTCGGCGTCGAGGTAGCGCACGCCGGTCGTGCGCCCGTCGCCGTCGACGAGGATCTCCAGCGCGCGGGCGCCGGTCTCGATCCGCAGCCGGCCGGTCGCCTCCGCGCGCGGGATGACGTTCAGGTGCGTGGCGCCCTTGGCGTCGTTGTGGCACACGTTGTGCATGCAGAACCCGCAGAACGTGCACGCCGGCCGCCCGTCGTAGGGCTCGGAGTTCAGGCTGGCCGGGGCCGGGAACGGGTGCCAGCCCAGGCGCCGGGCGGCGTCGGCGGTCAGCTGCGACCAGCCCGTCGGGCGCAGCGCCGGCATCGGGAACGGCGTGCTGCGCGGGCCCTCGAACGCGTTGGCGCCCGCCTCCCCCGCCACGCCGATCGCCGCCTCGACCGCCGCGTAGTCGGGCTCGAGGTCGTCGTAGCTCAGCGGCCAGTCGGCGAGCGTGGAATCGGGCGGGATCGCGCCCGCGCCGTAGCGCTCGATCGTCGCGCCGCGGCTGCGGAACGCGTGCGGCGCCAGCCGGATCGAGAGGCCCTCGTAGTGGATCGAGGTGCCGCCGACCGCGTTGACCATCATCATCGGGTGCGGCGACGGGCCCGCCTCCTCGCCCTCGTGCGCGCGCCAGGTCGGGACCTCGTGCTTGGACTTCGGCTCCGACAGGCGGGCGTGGGCGACGTTGGCGATCTCGTCGAACCGCGTGGCGCTCGCGTCGAGCCGCGGCCCGGCCTCCAGCCCGAGGACCTCGGCGCCGGCGGCGGTGAGCACGTCGGCGGCCACGCCGCCCGCCGCGCCCATCCCGACGATGACGACGTCAGCCGCGGGCATCCAGCGCCTGCTCCTCCGCCGTCCACACGCGCCGCGGCCCCGGATAGCCGAGCAGCCGCCAGCCCGCCTCGTCGATGTTGCCGCCGTAGCTGGGGTCGCCGAACATGCCCTCCAGGACGTGCGCGCGCACGAGCTCGAAGAACGGCGTGCCCTCCAGCTCGCGCAGGCGCGCGTCCTGCGCCTCGGGCGGCAGGTCGGCGAAGCCCTCGAGCTCGGCGACCCCGGCGGCGTAGGTGGCGGCGTGCTCGGCGTACGGCCCCCGCAGCGCCCACTCGATGTAGGCCACCGCGCCCGCCTGGGCGGCGCTGGGCCCGTGCTCGTCGGCCGGGATCAGCCGGTCCGCGATCGCCTCGAGGACCTCCCGCATCAGCGACGGCGGCGGGCGGGTTCCAGGGCCGGGTTCTCCAGGCCGGCGTCGGCCTCGTTGAGGACGGTCCCCGGCGGCACGATCTCGTCGATGCGGTCGAGCACGTCCTCGGACAGCACGACGTCGGCGGCGGCGAGCTGGCTCTCGAGGTGCTCCATCGTGCGCGGCCCGATGATCGGCGCGGTGACGGCCGGGTGGTTGAGCACGAACGCGATCGCCATCTGGATCAGCGTCAGGCCGGCCTCCTCGGCGAGCCTGCCCAGCTCGCGCGCCGCCTCGATCTTGCGCTGGTTGCCGGGCAGCGCCGGATCGAAGATGTCGGTCAGGCGCGCGCGGGCCGGCGACGCCGGCCACGGCTCCTCGCCGCCGGTGCCGTAGCGGCCGGTCAGGAAGCCGCCGGCGAGCGGGCTCCACGGGATCACGCCGATGCCGTGCCGCTCGCAGACGGGCAGGATCTCGCTCTCGACCCCGCGGTTGAGGATCGAGTACGGCGGCTGCTCGGTGTGCGGCCGGATCAGCCCGCGGTCGCGCGCGACCCACTGCGCCTCGACGATCAGCGACGCCGGGTACGTGGAGTGGCCGATGTAGCGGACCTTGCCCTGGTGGACGAGGTCGGTGAGCGCGCGGAGCGTCTCCTCCAGGTCCGTCTCCGGAGTCGGGCGGTGCAGCTGGTAGAGGTCGATGTAGTCGGTCTGCAGCCGGCGCAGCGAGTCCTCGACGGCCCGCACGATCCAGCGCCGCGACCCGCCGCGGCGGTTGGGGTCGGGGTCGTCGCCGAGCGGGAAGACGAGCTTCGTGGCGAGGATCACGTCGTCGCGGCGGCCTCTCAGCGCCCGCCCGACGATCTCCTCCGAGCCGCCGGCCGAGTAGACGTCGGCGGTGTCGATGAAGTCGATCCCGGCGTCGAGGGCGGCGTGGATGATGCGGATCCCCTCGTCGCCGTCGGTGCCCCAGGGCCCGAGCATCATCGCCCCCAGGCACAGCTTGCTGACCGAGACGCCCGTGCGTCCCAGGTGACGGTGCTCCATCCTGCTGGTTCCTTTCGTCCGAAGGCTCAGGCCGTCAGCACGCGCGTGAGCGCGGCGAGGTGCAACGCGTGCGCGGTCCTGCTCACCCGCGCCTTGGGGGCGACCATCTCGAAGCCGTGGGGCGCGTTGGGGAAGACGTGCAGCTCGACCGGCACGCCGGCCGCGGTCAGCCGCTGCGCGTAGTCGACGTCCTCGTGCAGGAAGCCGTCGAGCCCGCCGACGTGGATGTACGCGGGCGCCAGCCCCGACAAGTCGCGGGCGCGCGCCGGCGCGGCGTAGGCGGGCACGTCGTCGGTGCCGTAGCGGTCGCCGAGGTAGCAGCGCCACGCGAACGCGTTCATCTCGCGCGGCCACACCACGAGCAGGTCCCAGCGGCTGGACTCGGTGATCTGGCGGTCGTCGAGCATCGGGTAGACGAGGTGCTGGTGCACGAGCGGGATGTCCTCGTCGCGGGCGCGCAGCGCGAGCGCGGCGGCGAGGTTGGCGCCGGCGCTGCCGCCGCCGACCGCCAGCCGCGCCCGGTCGACGCCGAGCTCGTCGGCGGCGTCGTGCACGTGGCGCAGGACCGCCCAGCAGTCGTCGACCGGGCCCGGGAACGGCGTCTCCGGCGCGAGGCGGTAGTCGACCGAGATCCCGATGCAGCCGGCGTGGCTCACGAGCTCGTCGAGGATCGGCTGGTCCTGGTCCCAGTCGCCGGCGACCAGGCCGCCGCCGTGCATCCACACGATCGCCGGCAGCGCCGGGGACGACGGCCGCTCGGGGCGGTAGATGCGGATCGGCACCTCGGGCGCGCCGGGCGGGCCGGGGACGCGCCGCTCCTCGCGCACCACGCCGGCCGGCGGGATCGGGTCGTAGGGGACGCGCGGCGGCTGCGCGCGCATCGTGGCCAGGAGCTCGAGCGTCGGCTCCGGCCCGCGCTCGCCGAGCGTGAAGCGGCCGTCCTCGAGGATGCCCTCGACGATCTCGGGATCGATGGTGGCGCTCGCGTCGATCAAGGTCATCGGATGACCATCTCCTCGAACGGCGGGTGGCGCAGGAGCGCGTAGATCTCCTCGATCGAGAACGGGCACATCACCGCCGAGCGCCCGTGCTCGTTGCGGTAGTAGTTGTTCGCGCGCAGGTCGCTCCAGACGCGCCGCTCGTTGCGGGCGTCGACCTCGACGTTGAACTCGTCGTAGGCGTCGCGCCGCGGCTCGATCGCGCGCTTCTCCTCGCGGACGAGCTTCTCGATGCACCGCATCCCGTAGCGCGTGACCTGCTCGTGGAACGACGCCGGCACGAGCGCGCCGTTGGTGTTGGGCCCGTAGACCGACCACAGGTTCGGGAACCCCGGGTACATGCAGAAGCGGTGCGCGCGGGCGCCGCCGTCCCGCCACAGCTCGCTGAGCGTCTGGCCGTTGCGGCCGGTCACCGTCATCGGGAACAGGTACTCGGAGGCGTGGAAGCCGGTCGCGTAGACGATGACGTCGAGCTCGTGGTGGACGCCGTCGTTGTCCTCGATCCCGGTCTCGGTGATCCGGCGGATGCCGCTCGTGACCAGCGTGACGTCGTCGCGCTGGATCGCGTCGAGGATGCAGTACTCGGTGTCGACCAGGATCGCCCGCGCCGACCACGGCGGGTGGACCGGGATCATCTTCTCCCGCAGCTCCGGGTCCTTCACCTTGCTGTGCAGGAACTGGAGCGCCGCCTCGCGGCTGACCTGGTTGAGCGCGCTGACGGTGTGCGGGTCCTTCCACTCGGGGTCGATCGTCGTCAGCCGGCCGAACGCCCGCCCGATCGCCAGCGCCCGGATGCGCGAGTAGTTCGGGTAGTAGGGCAGGTTGCGGTCCAGCCAGCCGACCTCCTCGGGGAACGGCGACAGGTAGCCGGGGACGCCGAAGATCCACTGCGGCGTGCGCTGGAAGGCGACGACGTGCTCGCAGATGTCGGCCAGCGCCGGGATGAGCTGGTAGCCGGTCGAGCCGGTGCCGATGACCGCGACGCGCTTGCCGGTGACGTCGGCGTCGTCGGGCCAGCGCGAGGTGTGCCACGAGGGGCCGCGGAAGTCGGCCATGCCCGGGATGTCGGGGAGCTTGGGCCGGTTGAGGAAGCCGACGGCGGTGAACACGGCGTTGGAGCGCACGGTGCGCCGGGCGCCGTCGGGGCCCTCGACCTCGACCTCCCACTCCGCCGCGTCCTCGTCCCAGGTGAGCGCGCGGACCTCGGTCTCGAACGTGATGTGCTCGTTGAGCTCGAACGTGTCCGCGACCCACTTGAAGTAGGCGTAGTTCTCCTCGCCGGTGCAGAACGGGCTCGGGTACGGGTAGTTCGCGGCGAACATGTGGGTGTAGCCGCGGCTCGGGGTGTCCAGCCGCGAGCCCGGATAGCGCGTCTCCCACCACGTGCCGCCGACGCCGGCGTTCTTCTCGAAGACCTGGAACGGGATGCCGGCGCGCTTGAGCATCAGCGCGATGTTCAGCCCGCCGACGCCGGCCCCGATGACGGTGACGCTGAAGTCGTCGATGCCCTTGGGCCGCTCCTCCTCGGGCCAGGTGATGCTGCGGGCCCACGGGTCGAGCGCGAGCTCCTCCAGCCAGACCTCGAGCTCGTCGTCGTCGAGCTCGCCGCCCAGCGTGAGCGGGATGCTGCGGCGCAGGCGCTCGCGCGGACCGATGTCGACGGGCCCGCCGCCGGCGTCGCGGTGGGCGCGCAGGTACGCGGCGGCCTTCTCACGCAGCATCGCGACGTCGGCCTCGTCGGCGACCATCATCGCCGTCTGCAGGCCCGTGGGGTCGGTCATGATCCGCGTCGAGGCGACCGACTCGTCCCCCGTCAGCTGATAGAGCAGGCCCCGCAGGACCATCGGCTCGGCGTGCGCGACCGCGCGCTCGATCTGCTCGTCGCTCGCCTCGGTCAGCTCCGAGGCGGTCTCGTACTCGGTCTGCAAGCTCTCTCCTCTCGGTGCGCGATCCTATAGCATTTCAACTCCTAGTATTGGTGCAAGATCGAATCTTCCGATCGCGCAGCGGCCGCAACGCGCGCAGCCAGCGGCCGCCGCCGGTCGGGAGGCACCAGCCAGGACGCACGAGCGCGCCGCCGGCGAGCAGCCCCTCTCCATCGCCGGCGGCGCCGCTCCGTGCCGTTGTCGGATCGCGGTCGCATAGCGGCGCGGATCCGACAACGGTGCGCCGGCTCAGGCGGCGGCGCGGGCCGCGGCCGCCTCGAGGACCGCGGCGACGACGGCGTCGGGGCGCGAGACCGGCAGCGCGTGCGAGGCGCCCTCGACCACGACCCGGCGCGGCGACTGCGCGCGCTCGGCCATGTAGCGCTGCAGCTCCGGCGGGATGATGCGGTCGGCGTCGCCGATGACGAACGTCGACGGCACGTCGGTCCACAGCGAGCTCGCGCCCGACGGCTCGACGAGCGCCTCCTGCGTGGCCGGCCGCTGCGCGACCGCCATCCGCGCGGCCCGCGGTCCCGGCACGTCCTGGCAGAAGATCTCCGGGAAGCGGTCGGGGTCGACGTACAGGTCGGTCGTCCCGTCGCCGCGGGGGACCGCGCGGGCGGTCTCCTCGCCGAGCATGCTGCCCGGGAACATCGCCGCCAGCCCGAAGCACGTCTCCCCGGGCGCGGGGGCGAACCCGTTGACGTAGACGAGCCCGGCGACGTCGCCCGCGTCGGGGTCGACGTTCGAGATGACGGCGCCGCCGTAGGAGTGGGCGACGAGCACGACGGGCCCCTCGATCGAGCGGACGAGGTCGCTGACGGCCGCGGCGTCGGTGGCCAGGCCGCGCAGCGGGTTGGCGGCGGCCACGACGCGGTGGCCCTCGGCGGTGAGCGGGTCGATCACGCCGTCCCAGCTCGCCGACTCGGCGAAGGCGCCGTGGACGAGGACGATGGTGCTGCGCATGACGGGTCCCTTCGGTGGGGTGCGGTACGTCCGCCACCCTCCCGCCGCGGGCCCCGCCGTCGCGACCGGGCGGATCACCAGTCGACTCCCCAGTCCGCACCTGCGAGACTGCGGCGAACGCCATGGACAACGGGCGCTGAAAGGCGGGCGCGGTGCGTCTCCTGGTGACGGGCGGGACCGGGGCGCTCGGGCGCGCGCTCGTGCCGCTCGCACGGGCGGCCGGCCACGACGTCGCGGCGCCCGGGCGCGACGCGCTCGACCTCTACGACCCCGCGGCGGTCGCGGACGCCGCCGGCGGCGCCGACGCGGTCCTGCACCTCGCCACGCGCATCCGCGCGCTCGACGAGATCGGCGACCCCGCCGCCTGGCACGAGAACGACCGGCTGCGGACCGAGGCCTCGCGCCTCCTCGTCGACGCGGCGCTCGCCGCCGGCGCGACCGTCTTCGTCCAGCCCACCGTCGCGTTCGTCTACGCGCCCGACGGCCCCACCGCGGAGGACACGCCGATCGGGGACGTCCTCCCCATCCTGCGGTCCGCGCTGGACGCCGAGGCGCAGGCCGACCGCTTCGCGACGACCGGCCGCCGCGGCGTCGTCCTGCGCTTCGGGCTGCTCGACGGGCCCGGCACCGGCCTCGACGAGCCGCTGCCCGACTTCGGCGCGACCGTGCACGTCGGCGACGCCGCCCGCGCGCTGCTCGACGCGCTCACGCTGCCCAGCGGCGTCTACAACGTCTGCCGCGACGGCGAGCGCGTCTCCAGCGACCGCTTCGCCCGCGCCGCCGGCTGGCGCCCGAGCGCGTGGACCGCCGCATGACCGACCTCGCCGCCCGCTGCGAGCAGCTGCGGTCGCTGCACCGCCCCGGCGACCCGCTCCTGCTGCCCAACGCCTGGGACGTCCCCACGGCCAGGGCCGTCGTCGCGGCCGGCTTCCCCGTCGTCGCGACGACGAGCGCCGGCGTGGCCGAGTCGCTCGGCTACGAGGACCACGAGGGCGCCCCCGGCGACGAGATGCTCGCCGCGGCCGCGCGCATCGCGAAGAACGTCGACGTGCCCGTCACGGTCGACGCCGAGGCCGGCTACGGGATGGCGCCGGCCGAGCTCGCCGCCGCGCTGCGCGGCGCGGGCGCCGCCGGCTGCAACCTCGAGGACACCGACCACGCGACCGGGCGCCTGCGCGACCCCGGCGAGCAGGCCGCCCACCTGCGCGCCGTGCGCGACGCGGCCGCCGCGGCGGGCTACCCGCTCGTCCTCAACGCCCGCATCGACGTGTTCCTCGGCGCCTTCCTCGCCGGCGAGGCCGGTCCCGGCACGCAGGAGGCGCTCGTCGACGACGCCGTGGCGCGCGCCCGCGCCTACCTCGAGGCCGGCGCCGACTGCGTCTACCCGATCGCCCTGTGGGAGGCCGGCGCGATCGCCCGCTTCACCGAGCGGGCCGGCGGGCCGGTGAACGTCGTGCGCCTCCCCCACGCGCCGTCCCCGGCCGAGCTGGCCGGCCTCGGCGTCGCGCGCGTGAGCTGGGGACTGCTGCTCTACCACGAGACGCTCGGCGGATTCGCCGACCGGCTCGCCACGCTCACCGACCCGTGACGCCGAGCTCGGGCAGCCCCTCCAGAGCGGCCCGCAGCTCCCGCCGCGACGTGATGTCGAGCTTCGTGAACACCTTGCGCAGGTGGTACTCGACCGTGCGCGGGCTGATGAACAGCGTCGCGCCGATCTCCGGGTTCGTCTGGCGCTCGCTGGCCATGCGCGCGATCTGCGCCTCCTGCGGCGTGAGCGCGTCGCGGGTGTCGGCCGCCCGCCGCGGCGCCGTCTCGCCCGTGGCCAGCAACTCGCGGCGGGCGCGCTCGGCGAACGCCGCGGCGCCCATCCGCTCGAACCGCTCGTAGGCGGCGCGCAGCTGCTCGCGCGCGTCGACGCGCCGGTTCTCGCGCCGCAGCCACTCGCCGTAGCGCAGCTCGGCGCGGGCCAGGTGGACCACGCCGCGGCTGCGCGCCAGCCGCTCGATCGCCTCGCGGTGCAGCGCCTCCGCCGCGGCGCCCTCGGCCAGGAGCGCCCGCGACCCGGCCTCGGTCCCCAGCGCCCAGTCGGTCCCGCTGGCCTGGGTGCGCTCGCTCAGCCGGTCGAGCGCGGCGGCGGCCGCGGCGGTCGCGCCGCCGTGCGCGCCGGCCTCGATCAGCTCGACGAGCGCCCAGGCGAACAGCCCGTCCTCGTCGTCGGCGCAGCCGCGCTCGGCGGCCGCCAGCGCCTCGGCGGAGCGCCCGCTGCCGTTGTAGAGCAGCGCGGTGGCCCACTCGAGGACGCCGAGGCCCATGCCCTCGCCCCGCTCGGTGGCCTCGGTCCGCGCGGCGTCCATCAGCGCCCGCGCCCGGGCCTCGTCGCCGCGCCACGCGGCGAGCATGAGCGTCGCGAACTTCAGCGGCGCCATGCCCGTCGCCTGGACGAGCCCGTCGGCCTCGGCGATCAGCGACGCGGCCGCGCCGAACTCGCCCGCGTGCACGTGCAGCGACGCGCGGTACGTGGCGGCGATCGGCAGGACGCGCAGCGCGCCGGTCTCGCGCGCCACCCGCAGCCCGCGCGTCGCCAGCTCGTGCCACAGCTCGTCGTCCCACAGGTCCTGGGCCAGGCGGCAGGCCAGCCACAGCCAGCGCGCCTCGCGCGCGTCGGACCCGTCCACGTCGCCGAACGCGTCGATCGCGTCGCGCAGCGGCGGCACGCCCGCCGCGTAGCCGGCGGTGTAGCGGGTCGCCAGCCCGTCGAGCAGCCGGTCGACCGGCCGCGGCGGCCGCGGCGCCGCGGGCGCGGACCGGGCCGCCTCGGCGGCGGCGCGCACGCCCGGGTCGTCGCTGAGCCGCCCGGCGTACATCGCCGCGGCGATCGCCTCGAGGTGGGCCTCGCGCGCCAGCGCGCCGTCGAGCGGCTCGAGCCGCCGTGCCGCGCGCAGCAGGAGCGCCGGCGCGTCGCGCCCCCGCCGCCGCGCGAACGCGATCTCCGCGCGCAGGCGCTCCAGGCGCGCCCGCTGCAGCTCGTCGAGCGGCGACAGCTCGGCCGTGTCGAGCATCGCCAGCGCCTCCTCACCCGCGGCGGCGTCGAACTTCGCCTGCGCCGCCGCGAGCACGCGCCGGCCGCGCTGCTCCGGGTCCGGGGTCAGCTCGGCCGCCTGCGCGAGGAACGCCGCGGCCGCCGCCGTGCCGCCCCGCGCCTGCGCGCGGCCGGCGGAGCGCTCGAGCTCGGCGGCGAGCGCCTCGTCGGGGCCGGACGCCGCCCGCGCCCGGTGCCAGGCGCGGCGGTCGGGGTCGGCGTCGGCGTCGGTGGCCTCGGCCAGCGCCCGGTGCGCGTCCTGGCGGTCGCGGAACGGCGCCGAGCGGTAGGCGGCCGAGCGGGCGAGCGGGTGGCGGAAGCGCACGCGGATGCCCAGGTCGACGAGCGCCGCCTCCTCGGCGGGCCGGCCGGCGTCGCCGCCGATCCCCAGCTGCTCGGCCGCGCGCCACAGCAGGCTCGCGTCGCCGACCGGCTCGGCCGCGGCGACGAGCAGGAGCTGGCGCGTGTCGGGCGGCAGCGTGCGGAGGCGCTGGACGAACGTCGCCTCGATCCGGCTGGCGACCGGCCGCGCGTCGGCCAGCCCGAACCCGCCCGCCAGCTCGGCCGGCGTCAGCCCGCGCGGGAGCTCCAGCAGCGCCAGCGGGTTGCCGCCGGTCTCGGCCACGATCTGGTCGCGCACGCGCTCGTCGATGCGCCCCGGGAGCACCGAGGCGAGCAGCTCGCGCGCGTCGTCGTCGCCCAGGCCGCGCACGACGAGCTCCGGCAGGCCGGCGAGCTCGTGTCCGTCGTCGGGCTCGCGCAGCCCGAACACCATCGCGATCCGCTCGGCCAGCAGCCGCCGCGCGACGAACGCCAGCGCCTGCGCGGACGCCACGTCGAGCCACTGCACGTCGTCGACGATGCACACGAGCGGCTGCTCCTCGGCCACCCCGGCCAGCAGGCTCAGCGTGGCGAGCGCGACGAGGAAGCGGTCCGGGGCCTCGCCGCCCTGCAGCCCGAACGCGACGCGCAGGGCGTCGGCCTGGGGCGCGGGCAGCGCGGGCACGCGGTCGAGCATCGGCGCGCAGAGCTGGTGCAGCCCGGCGAACGCCAGCTCCATCTCGGACTCGACGCCGGCGACGCGGGCGACCCGCCACCCGGCCGCCTGCTCGGCCACGTGGTCGAGGAGCGCGGTCTTGCCGACGCCCGCCTCGCCGCGCACGACCTGCACGGCGCTCTGGCCCGTGCGGACGCGCTGGAGCAGGCGATCCAGTGCCTCCTGCTCGGTGCGGCGCCCGTGAAGCACGACGACGCCGAGCCTAACCCGGCCCGCGACCCGCCGCCAGCGGCGCGTGATCGTATAGCATTTCGCTGCCTACTATTCGTGCCAAATCGTGGCGAGGAGAGACGGATGGATCTCGGGTTGAACGGCAAGGTCGTGGCGGTCACCGGCGGCGCGTCCGGCATCGGCCGCGCGGCGGTGGAGGCGTTCCTGCGCGAGGGGGCGCGCGTCGTCGCGCTCGACCGCAACCCGGAGACGCTCGCGCGCCTCGCCGACGAGGTCGACGGCGTGCAGACGCGCGAGCTCGACGTCACGTCGGCCGCCGACGTCGACGCCACGATCGACGCGATCGTCGCCGAGCACGGCCGCCTCGACGTCGCCGTCAACAACGCCGGCATCACCGGCGGGCTGGCCTGGCTGCACGAGGCCGAGGAGTCGTTCTGGGACGCCGTCGTGGACGTGAACCTCAAGGGCGTGTGGCTGTGCATGCGCGCCGAGCTGCGCCACATGTACGCGCAGCAGGCGGGCGTGATCGTCAACACCGCGTCGGCCGCCGGCCTGCGCGGCGGCCCCGGCGTCGCCCACTACGTCGCCTCCAAGCACGGCGTGATCGGCCTGACCCGCACGGCCGCGCTGGAGTACGCGCCGCTGGGCATCCGCATCAACGCGATCGCCCCCGGCACGGTCGACACGCCGATGTCGGACTCCTTCGACATCGACCGCCGCGAGGACCCGTTCGCCGACGCGGCCGTCCGCCAGCCGCACCCGCTGCGGCCGGTGGCCACGCCGGCCGAGATCGCCGACGGGATCCTCTACCTCGCCGGCGACCAGTCGACCTTCGTGACGGGCAGCGTGCTGTCCGTGGACGGCGGCTTCACCGCCCAGTAGGGAGCCCACGGGGGCCCGCCTCCAACGCGCGCGGCCTCCCTCGCCGGGGTCAGGCCGCGCACGCGCTGTCGGCGCCCCTAGCCGGCTGCGCCCAGGTACGAGAAGAACTCGCCCTCGGGCATCCAATCCGGGATGTCCACCCGGCGGGCCGCCGCGGACTCGGCCAGTGCCGCGCGCAGATCGGCCAGCTCGCCGCGGCAGGCGTAGATCGCGCCGTGGCGGGCCCGGCCGGCGCGGTCGTCGTCGGCGATCCGCGGCGTCAGCGCGTAGCGCCACAGCGCGTCGAAGCCCTCCGACGTGAGGTTCTCGCGAGCGTGCGCGTAGTACCAGCCGTTGAACTCGTCGTCGTTGAAGCGCGACGGCGCGTGGCTCAGCACGACGTACGCCTGGTCGGGGAAGTCCAGCTCCGCGTCCTCCAGCGGGCGCCCGTCGTACGTCAGGAAGCGGATGCCGTCGAACCAGTCGGGGATCGTGATCTCTCCCGCGTCCTGCCGGCGCGACAGCGCGGCGAGCGCCGCCTCCGGCGGCCCGTCGGTCCGGTACACGGCCAGGTGGGCGAACTCGACCTCGGGCCGCTCCGGCGACGCCGGGGACAGCCAGTAGCGGCGCGCGGCGTTGAAGCCCTCGCCCGCCAGGATCTCCTCGAGGTGCAGGTCGTAGAACGCGTCGTAGTCCGCGCGCGAGACCTGCTCGGGCGGGAGGCTGAAGACGAAGTGGACGTGGTCGGGCATCGGGTTCCTCAGGTCGCCGGGATCAGGGGGCTGACCGTGCGGCGCAGGAAGCGCCACCGGCCGTTCTCGCGCACCAGCTCGTCGTCGTAGCCGCCGAGCGTCGGCAGCAGCGGCCGGTCGTCCTCGCCGCGGCGGACGTGCATCCACAGGCTGCTGGCGGTCGCCCGGTCCCCGTCGACGGTGATGACCGGATCGCTGATCCAGTGCCACAGCGTCGGGCCGGGCGCCGGCGGGTTGTCGGGCAGCTGGGCGACCAGCATGTCGTGGATCGCCTCCGGCCCGGTGGCGGCGCCGGACTTGCCGCTCCACGATCCCTCGGCCGCGAACAGGGCCGAGAACGCGCGCATGTCGCGCACGTCGAGCGTGCGCCGGTACTCCTGCAGGAGGTTGCGGATCTCCTCGCGATCCTCGAGCTCGCGCACCCGGGCGCGCAGCTCCTCGAGCTCATCTGCCATGGGTCCTCTCAGGTCGTCATGTACGACAGGCCCGGCCGCCTCGCGCCCCGGGGAGCGCGAGACGAGCCGGGCCTGGTCATACGCCGCTCCTGCTCGGAGCGAAGCGTGTCGTGGCTAGTCCTCCTCCTCCGAGGGCTCGGACGCCGTCGGGTCGTCGACGACGTCGTCAGGCGACTCGACCGGCCCGGGGTGGTTGAAGTACGTGTCCAGGCACTCGTTGTCGCACCACGCCGTCTTCGGGCCCGGGAGCTCCAGGTCCGAGGTCAGCGGGAGCCCCGGCTGCGCGTAGGCCTCCAGGTTGGTGTTGTCGATCGCCACGGCCGGCATCGACAGGATGTTGTACTTCGGCCCCTTGTTGGCCAGGATCCGCAGCGCGGTCTGGAAGTACACGTAGCCGCCCTGCAGGCCGTTGATGCAGCCCGCGACGGTCTTGTACGTGTCCTTGCGCTCCAGCCACCAGGACAGGTCGCCGGCGGTGCACTGCTCCATGCCGACGATCGGCACCTCGATGCCGCGCGACTCGAAGGCCTGGATGACGCCGGCCGCCATGCCGCCGTCCTGCAGGACCGCGTCGATCTTGCCGGGGTGCGACGCCAGGAACTGCGAGACGACCTGCTTGGCCGTGCCGTTGTCCCAGTTGCCGTAGACCGTCCCGACGACCTCGATGTCGGGGCAGTTCTTCAGGTTCTGGATCTTCTGGTTGTAGAGGACCTTGTCGTTCTGGTTGCCGGCGATGCCGCGGACGATCAGGACCTTGCCCTTGCCGCCCATCAGCTTCAGGACGCCGGCGTCCGTCTCGACCTGGTTCTGCGTCCAGGTGGACGTCTGCCACTTGCCATCGGGCGCGGGCGGCACGTCGGCGAGGATGACCGGCACGCCCTCCTTCTCGCCCAGCTCCTCCATCGTCGCGGACTCGGCGACGGAGTCGGCCGGGTTGATGATGATCGCGTCGACGCCCTGCTGGACCATCTGCTTCATCGCCGCGATCTGGCTCTCAGGCGTGGACTGCGCGAGGCTCGGCGGGATGTTGGTGACCAGCTCGCCCTCGACGAGGCCGTTCTTCTTGGCCTCGGCGAACTCCTCCTTGAGCTGCTTGAGGACGTTGTTCTGGTACTGGTTGGAGACGCCGACCGTGATGTAGCCGATCTTCCACGGCGGCTTCTTGTCGATCTTGCGCGTGGCCCACGGGCTCTCGAAGATCTCGCCCGGGTAGCTCGAGTAGACGTCCTGGAGCTCCTGGGGCATCTGCGCGTAGACGCCGTCCTTGTTGGCCGGACCGACCGGGACGCTCTGGCCGCACTGGGTGCCGACCTCCATCTTGGCGGCGCCGGTCGGCTTGACGTTGATCTCCTCGGTGGACTGCGTCTGCCCGCCGGCGGCCGTGCCGCTGCCGCCGCCGTCGTCGTCGCTGCTGCCGCACGCGGCGACGGTGGTGAGGGCCGCCGCGGCCGCGAGCGTCGCCAGCGCCGGCCGACCCAGCAGCCGCCGCCACTTCGATCTCTCCATCAGACTCTCCTCCAGTTGAGGGGTTGCTTCGTTCTCCACACCGCTCACACGCGGTCGCGGAGCCTCCGCTCGCGGCCATAGATGGCGACAGCCACGAGGATGATCCCGCCGTAGACGATGAACTCCACGGCCTTGCTGGCGCCGTGCCCGATCAGCACCGTGATGAGCACGGTGATGAACAGGGCGCCGATGGCGGTCCGGGTGTAGTCGCCCGGTCCACCGAAGATCGTCCCGCCGACGATCACCGCGACGACGCTCTGGAACAGGTAGGCGTCGCCGCCCGTGTCGACCACCTGGCCGGCGAAGCCGCCGATCAGGATGCCGACGAGGCACGAGGCGATCGCGCTGAACGCGAACGCCGCCATCCACACGCGCCGGGTGTTGACCAGCGCGTTGTCCGCCGCCCGCGGGTTGGCGCCGGTGGCGAACAGGTTGCGGCCCAGCCGCGTGCGGTGCAGGAACAGCCCGAACACCACGATCACGAGGGCCCAGATCGCCACGGACGGCGGGATGCCGATCCCGAACGTCTTGGTGACCGGCATCGCCAGCTTCGTCATCCACTCGGGCGGATAGCCGTTGGCCTGCTCGCCGATCTCGACCTTCACGAGGCCGATCGCGATCGAGCCCATGGCCAGCGTCACCACGAGCGGGTTGATCCGGAAGCGGTGGCAGATGTAGCCCGCGAACCCGCCGAGGATCGCCGCCCCCAGCAGCGTCAGCCCCAGCGCGGACGCGAAGTCCATCTGGTACTTCTGCGCCACGGCCGTGACCATGAGGCCGCCGGCGACGATGAAGCCGGAGACCGACAGGTCGAAGCCGCCCATCAGGATCAGCAGGGTCTGGCCGCAGGAGGCCAGGCCGATCAGCGCGGCCAGCACGAGGATCGAGCGGATGCTCACCCACGAGCCGAGGCCGGGCAGCGTGATCACGCCGAAGACGAAGACGACGACCAGCGCGACGACCTGGATCAGCGGGAAGCGCTCCTGGATCTTCCCCAGCCGCGCCCACACCTGGCCGAGCGCCCCGGACTCGGGCTGCGAGCGGCGGGCGCCCGTCGCGGCCGCGGCCACGGCCACGGCCGGGTCGGCCTCGCCCACGGGCGCGACGTCCATCGAGGACAGCTCGAGCGCGTCGCGCCGGCGCCTGCGCCGGTGCAGGACGGGCATCCGCCGTGCGCGCAGGCCGCCGATGCCGGCCTCGGGCACGAGCGCGCCCTGGATGATCACGGCCAGGATGAGGATGGCGCCGTAGACGATCTGCAGCCAGGCCGGGTTGACCTCGAAGCTCGAGAGCAGGTTCTGCAGCAGGTAGATCGAGAAGGCGCCGAACGCCGGGCCGATGAGGCCGCCGCGGCCGCCGGCCAGCGAGGTGCCGCCGAGGACCACGGCCGCGATCGCGATCAGCGCGTACTGCGTCGACGTCGACGCGTTCGTGGACCGCACGAGCGCGGTCAGCGCGAGGCCGCCGAAGCCGCAGAACAGGCCGCCGAGCGCGTAGCTGCCGACGCGCACCGCGGTGACGTTCACGCCGCTGGAGAAGGCGGTCGCGTCGTTGGAGCCCACCGCGTACAGCAGGCCGCGGAACGGGACGCGCTTGAGGCCGTACCAGATCGCCAGCGGGATGCCGATCGTGAAGACGGCGCCCGGGATCGGCCCGACCATGCCGGCGAGGTGGTAGACCCACAGGTCCTGGCCCTCGACCGACGTGGGGTTGGGCGCGACGAGCAGGTTGACGCCCTGCAGCGCGAAGTACATGCCGAGCGTCACGACGACCGGCTGGATGCGCAGCAGCGTGATGATCAGGCCGGTGGCGAGGCCGGCGAGCGTGCCGACGCCGAGGACGATCGGCACGGCGATCGCGCCGCCGAGGCCGTGCGGCGCCAGCCACACGACGTAGATCGCGCCGCAGAAGACCAGCAGCGGCGAGATCGACAGGTCGAAGCCGCGCCCGATGATCGACGGGGCGCTGGCCATCGCGGCCAGGATCATCGGCGCCGCGATGCCAAGCTGGTCGGCGACGCTGAACTGGCCGTCGCGCAGCAGCGTGACCACCAGCAGGACGACCATCAGGATGGCGGCGAAGGCATAGCTGTGGTGCTGGGCCAGGTAGGTGAGCCGCTGCTTGAGCGTGCGCGCGTCGGCGGCCTGGCTCCCGACGCCCGACGTCGGCTCGAGCGCGGGCTGCATCGACAGATCGGTCATCTCAGTCCTCGCTCTCCTCGCCGAAGAACGCCGCGACGAGGCGCTCGCGCGTGACCTCGCTGCGCTCGAACTCGCGGAACAGCTCGTGCTCGCGGAACACCAGGACGCGGTCCATCAGCTCGACGTGCTCGTCGAGCTCGGTCGACAGCATCACGACGGCGAGGCCCTCGGCGGCCAGCGCGCCGAACAGCGCGTACAGGTCCTTCTTGGCGCCGATGTCGATCCCGCGTGTGGGGTCGTTGAGCAGCAGGACCCGCGGGCCGTAGGCCAGCCAGCGGGCGATGATCACCTTCTGCTGGTTGCCGCCCGAGAGCGTCATGATCGAGTCCTCGGGCGAGCCGAGCACGATGCCGAGGCGCTCCTTGTAGGCGGCCAGCCGGCGTCGCGCGGAGCTGAGCGACAGGAAGCCGAAGCGCGAGTCGCGCTGCGCCGTCGGCAGCGCGAAGTTCTCGCGGATCGACATCCAGCTGAAGATCGCGTCGAGGCGGCGCTCGCGCGGCACGTAGGCGATGTCGTTGTCCGCGGCGTCGGCGGGCGACTTGATGACGGCCTCGCGCCCCTGGACGTGGCGGACGACCTCGCCCTCGGTGACGACGCCGCCGCGCAGCGCCTCGAGGAACGTGTTCCCGCCGTGGCCCTCCAGGCCGGCGAGGCCGATGAGCTCGCCGGCGCGCACCTCGAGGTCGATCGGGCGGCCGTCGGGCCGCAGCTTCAGGCCGCGGACGCTGAGGACGACGTCGCCGCGGCGGCTCTCGATCGGCGCCAGGCGCTCGCTCTCCTCGCTGCCGAGCGCGTCGGAGCCGGTCATGAGCTGCACGAGCTGGCGGCTCGTCCAGTGCCCGCGGTCGAGCTCGCCGACCGTGACGCCCGAGCGCATGACCGTGATGCGGTCGCCGATGCGCTCGATCTCGTCCATGCGGTGCGTGATGAAGATGACGCCGACGCCCTGGCGCGAGAGCTCGCCGACCATCTCGAACAGGCGGTCGCGCGTGGCGACGTCGAGCGCGGAGGTGGCCTCGTCGAGGATCAGCACCTTGGGATCGCGCAGCAGGGCGCGCACGATGCCGCAGGCCTGGCGGTCCGACAGCGACAGCTCCTCGACGGCGGTGCCGAGGTCGATCTCGCGGCCGAGCAGGCGGGTGAGCGTCTCGCGGGCGCGGGCGCGCTTCTCGCGCATCGGCACGCGCGTGCGCCACGTGGCGTCGACGCCGAGCCAGACGTTGTCGAGGACCGAGCAGGTCTCGGCGACGAGGACCTCCTGGAAGACCGTGAAGATCCCGCGCTGCTGGGCCTGGTGCGGCGTCGCCATCGGGCCGACGGCCTCGCCGTCGAGCTCGATCGTGCCGGCGTCGGGCTGGTGGACGCCGCTGAGGATCTTGACCATCGTCGACTTGCCGCAGCCGTTCTCGCCGACGAGCGCGAGGACCTCGCCGCGGCGCAGCTCGAACGACGCGTCGCGGACCGCCTGCGTGGGGCCGAAGGCCTTCGCCACGTTGGTGACCCGCAGCAGCGGCGGCGCGGCCGAAGCCTCGGCGACACCCGAGCCGCCGCTGGACTGCTCTGTGCGTGCGGTGCTCACGGCGCGACCGCCACGGTGTCGACCACTTGCGCTCTCTCCTCCATCCTGCGGCCCGGGGCCGCGCGAATCACGTGGCAACATCCTATACGGTTTTTCATCTTGATATGCAAGTCGGAACCGCTGCAGGACCGCAGCACCGGATCCGTCAGGCGACGTGGCGCTCGCCCACGGCGATGCAGTTGAACGAGGCGAAGCGAACCTGCGACCACCACTCGGGCAGGGGCGGCCCGTCGTCGCCGGCGGCCTTGCGGTCCTCGTAGCTGTCGGCGCTGTCGAGGTTGGCCTGCCGCATGGCGGCCATCAGCGCCTCGGTGTCGTCGTCGACCTCGTAGACGACCAGCGTGCGGAACGGGAACACGACCCCCTCGGCCTCCACCTCGGGCTGGAGGCGGTAGCGCTGGGCGGCGTGGAACCCGGGCATCGCCAGGATCTCGTCGAGGTGCTCGTCGTACCAGCGATCGAACTCCTCGTCGCTGACCCCGTCACCGGGGTGGCTGAAGACGATGTGCAGGTTCCGTCCCACGACGGCCCTCCTCGTTCCGGGGACACGGACGCGAGGATCCTATAGGACTTCCGACACGGATATCGTCAGTTGACCGACGACGTCGGTCGGCGGACCGACGTGATGGTCTTCAGACGATGCTCGCGCGCGAAGCGCTCCAGCTCCTCGGCCGGCGCCTGCGCCTCGAGCATGGCGATCAGCTCCGCGTGCTCCTCGATCGACGCGCGCCCGCGGCCGGCCATCGGGAAGTAGATGGTGGAGCGCATCGCGGTGAGGCGCTGCGCGGCCAGCTCGACCTCGCGGCGCAGGATGCGGTTGGGGCAGCGGTCCCACAGCACGCGGTGGAACGCCTCGTTGTGCTCGGTCAGCGCGAGCACGTCGAGCGCCTCGACGTCCTCGAGCATCAGCTCGTCGATCTCGCGCATGCGCGCGAGGTCCTCCGCGGTGACGAACGGCGCGGCGCGCGCGGTGACGAAGCCCTCGAGCAGCCCCAGCGCCTCGATCGCCTCCGCCCACGACTCCGCGTCGCGCGGCGCCACGCGGGCGCCGGCGTGGCGCTGGTAGGCCACCCAGTGCTCGGCCTCGAGGCGGCGGATCGCCTCGCGGACCGGCATCGGGCTGACGTTGAGCTCCTGACCGATCGCGTCGATCACCAGGCGATATCCGGGGGGATAGGTCCCGTCGAGGATCCGTCGCCGCAGGACCTCGTACACCCGCTCCTGCTTGCTGCTCATCTGGACATCGCCATGGCGGGAAACGATATCTGGGGACTCGGATCGACGCAAAGTCTCCGATTCGAGGTCCTGTAGTGATCTCCTATATGATTCGCCGCGATGAGCAACGCGAACCCTCGCGGCGACGGGCCGCACGACGGCGGGTCGGTGTCGCTGGCGGAGCTCGACCGCAACCCCTACCCCACGTACCGGCGCCTGCGCGAGCAGGGCGTCGTCTGGGTCGAGGCGCTCGACCGCTGGGTGGTCACCCGCTGGGACGACGTCGTCGCCGTGGAGACCGGCAGCGCCTTCACCGCCCGCGAGGAGGGCTCGCTGCAGACGCGCGTGATGGGCCGCACGATGCTGCGCCACGACGGCGCCGAGCACAAGCGCCTGCGCCGCGCCGCGCAGGACCCGCTGCGGCCCACCGCGATCGACGAGCACTGGGCGCCCCTGTTCCGCGACATCGCGCTCGAGCTGATCGACGGCTTCGCCGAGCGCGGCGCGGCCGACCTGATGGGCGAGTTCGCCGGCCCGTTCACCGCCCGCTGCCTGGCCGCGCTGCTGGGCTTCGAGGACGCCGGCGACGACCAGATGCAGTTCTGGTCGCAGGCGCTGATGGACGGCACCGGCAACTACGCCGACGACCCCGAGGTGTGGGCGCGCAGCGAGCGCGCCGCCCGCGAGATCGACGCCGCGGTCGCCACGGCGGTCGCGCGCGTGCGCGAGACGCCCGACCGGTCGGTGATCAGCGCGCTCGCGCACGCCGACGGCGACGGGCGGCCGCTCGACGACGACGAGATCCGCGCGAACGTGAAGCTGCTGATCGGCGGCGGCCTGAACGAGCCGCGCGACGGGATCGGCCTGGGCGCCTGGGCGCTGCTGGCCAACCCGGACCAGTACGCGCTGCTCGAGCGCGAGCCCGAGCGCTGGCCGGCCGCCACCGAGGAGATCCTGCGCTGGGGCTCGCCGCTGGCCGTCTTCCCGCGCCAGGTCGCCGAGCCGACCGAGCTCGGCGGCACCCGGCTGGAGCCGGGCGCGCGGCTGGCGCTCGTCGTCGCCTCGGCCAACCGCGACGAGCGCCACTGGGAGCGCCCCGACGTCTTCGACGTGACCCGCCCCAAGACGCGCAACATGGCCTTCGGCGTCGGGCACCACTTCTGCCTGGGCGTGTGGATGGCGCGGCTGCAGATCGGCCGCGTCGCGCTGCCGCTGCTGCGCGAGCGCCTGCCCGGCCTGCGCCTGGACCTCGACCGCCCGCCGGAGGTGCGCGGCTGGGTGTTCCGCGGGCCGATCCGCCTCGACGCGGTCTGGGACGCGTAGCCGCCGCCGGGCGGCTACAGCAGCGCGGCGGCCAGCCGGCGCCACGTCTCGCGCGGCAGCGGCTCGGCGGCGCCGAGCACCTGGACGCAGACGTGATCGGCCCCCGCGTCCAGGTGCTCGCGGACTCGCGCCGCGATCGCGTCCTCGTCGCCCCAGGCGACCAGGTCGCGAACGAGTCGGTCGCTCCCCGTCCCGCTCAGGTCGGCCTCGCCGTACCCGAGGTGGCGCAGGTTGCGCACGTAGTTCGGGAGCTGCAGGTAGTCGGCGACGTGCTCGCGGGCGCGCGCGAGACCGTCGTCGGGATCGAGCAGCACGCCGAGCTCCGGCGCCAGCAGCCGGCCCGGGCCCAGCAGCTCGCGGGCGCGGCGGGTGTGCTCGACGGGCACGAGGTACGGGTGCGCGCCGGCCGCGCGGTCGCGCGAGAGCGCGAGCATCCGCGGGCGCAGCGCGGCCAGGATCCGGTCGCCGGGCGCGACCGCCGGCGACGCGGCGTCGAGCGCGTCGAGGTAGGCGACCATCGCCGAGTACGGGCGCGCGTAGCGGCCCGGCTCGGCGGCGTCGACGACCGCCGCGTGGCTGGCCCCGAGGCCGAGCAGGAAGCGGTCCGGGTGGCGCTCGGCCAGCCGCGCGGTGCCGGCGGCGACCGTGCCGGCGTCGTGCATCCAGATGTTGAGGATCCCGGTCGCGACCGCGCAGCGCTCCGTCGCGTCGAGCACGTGCTCGACGTCGCCGAACACGTCGCCGCCGACGTCGGGCAGCCACAGCGCCCCGTAGCCGAGCGCGTCGAGCTCCGCGGCCGCGTCGGCGACCGCCCCGCGGTCCTCGTGGTAGCGGAGCCGGTTGCTCCAGACGCCGATGCGGCCGAGAGCGACCGCCATCAGACCCGCGGCACGTCCGTTGGGGCCTTGCGGCGGGCGAACCGCCAGACGCCGTCCTCGCGGACGAGCTCGTCCTCGTAGTGGCCGAGCTTCTCCAGGTGCGGCGTGTCGTCGGCGCTGCGCACGACGTAGCTCCACGTGCTCGTCGCGGTGGCGCGGTCCCCGTCGATCTCGATGTCGACGTTGCTGACCAGGTGGAAGTCGTCGCCGCCCTGCTCGGTGAGCAGGCCGGTCGCCGGCATCCCCGCGACGAGCTCGTAGATCTCGTCGGGGCCGGTGGCGACCATGTCGCCGGCGACGAACCGGCCGTCGCGCGCGAACAGCGAGGCGTAGGCGCGGAAGTCCTTGGCGTCCAGCGCCCGCTGGTAGGCCTGGAACAGCCGGCGGATCTCCTCGAGGTCCTCCAGGCGGCGCAGCCGCCGCTCGATCGCGTCGTCGGCCATGTGCGGTCGTGCTCCTCTCAGTAGTGGGTCCGGCGGATCGCGAACTCGCGGTTGCCCCGGCGCTCCGAGCACGTCGGCGCGCCCGCGGCGACCTCGAGGATCGCGTCGTGGATGCGGTCGCCCATCGACTGCAGCGTCTCTTCGCCCGTGAGGATCGCCCCCGCGTCGAGGTCGATGTCGCCCTCCATGCGCTCGAAGATCGCGGTGTTCGTCGAGATCTTCAGGCACGGCGCGATCGCCGAGCCGGTCGGCGTGCCGCGGCCGGTGGTGAACGCGACGACCTGGCAGCCGCCGGCGACCAGGCCGACCATCTGCTCGATGTCGTGGCCGGGCGTGTCCATGACGTAGAGGCCGGGGATCGTCGGCGGCTCCGCGAAGTCGACGACCCCGGTGAGCGGCGCGTTGCCGGCCTTCTTGGCGGCGCCGAGCGACTTCTCCTCGATCGTCGTCAGCCCGCCGTCGATGTTCCCGGGCGTGGGCTGGGCGCCGCGGATGTCGACGCCGAGCGCCTCGACCGAGCGCTCGAAGTCGTGCACGACGGCGACCATGCGCCTCGCGACGTCGTCGTTGATCGCGCGCGCGGCGAGGATCTCCTCGGCCCCGACGAGCTCGGGCACCTCCGACAGCATCGTCGTGGCGCCGGCCGCGACGAGGCGGTCGCTGGCGATGCCCAGGGCCGGGTTGGCGGTGATGCCCGACAGCGCGTCGGACCCGCCGCACTCCAGCCCGACCGCGAGCGCCGAGAGCGGCATCGGCTCGCGCTCCCAGCCGGCGATCGACGTGGCCAGGCGCTCGGCGATCCCGACGCCCGCGGCGACGGCGCCGGCGGTCCCGCCGTGCTCGGCCATCGCCAGCAGGTGCACGGTCTGGCCGCGGCCGGCGATCGCGCGCGCCAGCGGCCGGTCGCCGTCGTCGATGCCGACGAGCAGGACGGCGCCGACGTTCGGGTTGGCGGCGAAGCCGGTCAGGGTGCGCGCGACGAGGCCGGCGTCGGGGTCGCCGGGCAGGCCCTCCCACTCGTGCGTGACGGAGACGGCGCCCTCGACGGCGTCGGCGATCTCCTCGGCCGCGCGGTTGGCGGCGGTGCGCGCCGGGAGGACCAGCAGGTGGTTGCGCACCCCCCACGTCCCGTTCGCGCGGCGGTATCCGGTCAGCTCGGTCACATCGTCACCGCCAGCCGGTGCAGCACGAAGTCCCGCGCGCCGCGGCGCTCCGACGCGGTCGGCTCGCCGGCGAGCGTCGCCTCCACGCGCGCGACCACCTCGTCGACGCCGGCCTCCCCGAGGTCGAAGTCGTCGTGCAGCGCCGCGTACATCGCCGGGTCGCGGCCGACGGCGACGACCGGGCAGACCGCGAAGCCCAGCGGCGCCTCGCCGGCGCCGCGCAGCGAGACGATCACCTGCGCGCCGGCGCCGGCCAGCGCGACGTGCGACTCGGCGGCCGACAGGCCCTCGGGGGCGTCGACGACCTGCCACCCGCGGGCCTCGAGGGCGGCGCGCAGCGCGTCGTCGGGGCGGTCGAGGCCGACGACGACGGCGTCGTCGGGAAGCGGCTCGGCCGGGGCGGCGTCCAGCAGCTCGCGGAACTCGGCGACCGCGTCGCGCCCGGCCGCCACGGCGCGCTCGGTCCCGCCCTCGGCCTGGATGCCGACGAACGCGACGCGCTGGCCGGCGTCCTCGATGCGACGGGCCAGCCGGCGGCCCTGGATCGTCTCGCAGCCGAGGCTGACGACGACCACCGCGCCGACGTTGGGGTTCGTGGCGGTGCCGATGAGCGCGCCCTCGGTGTGGCGCAGGTCGTCGCCGACGTGCAGGCAGCCGTGCTGGTGGGTGATGTGGACGGCCCCGCTCTCGCGCGCGATCGTCTCGGCCGCGTTGGTCGAGCACACGACCGACGGCAGCACGAGGACGTGGTCGCGCACGCCGTAGCGGCCGTCCGGGCGGCGGCGGCCGGTCACGCCGCCGCCTCCTGCTCGGGGCCGGGCAGGCGGGCGCTGACGACGTTGTGGACGTGCACGTGGGTCCCGGCCGCGATGTCGCGGCTCGCCCGCCCGATCACCTCGTGGTACTTGAGGATCGGCTCGCCCGCGGCGATGTCGCGCAGCGCGAGCTTGTGGCCGAAGCGGATGGCCTCGCGCACCGGCACGTCGAGCACGACGTCGCCGGCCTCGAGCGGCACGACCGCGACGGCCACGTTGTCGGCCGGGTCGAGCTGCAGCGCGCGCGGCCGCTCAGCCATGGTGGTGGTAGGCGGTCTTGACCTGCGTGTAGCGCAGCAGGCCCCACTTCCCGTCCTCGCCGCCGATGCCCGACTCCTTGTAGCCGGTGTGGTGGGCGTGGACGGACTCGCCGAGCGTGCGGTTGATGTAGATCTCGCCCGAGTCGAGCTCGTCGACGGCCCGCATGATCGTCGGGTAGTCGCGCGAGAACAGGTAGGCCGACAGCCCGTAGCGCGAGTCGTTGGCCAGCGCGAGCGCCTCGTCGAGGCTGTCGAAGCCGACGATCGGCGTGATCGGGCCGAACGTCTCCTCGACCATGATCGCCATGCCCGGCTCGACGTCGCGCAGCACGGTCGGGGCGTGCCAGTAGCCGCCGCCGTCGGCCTCGACCGCGGCCTGCCCGACGACGCGCGCGCCCTCGGCGAGCGCGCCGTCCAGCGCCGCGCGCGTCTTGGCCAGCTGCGCCTCGCTGGCCAGCGGGCCCACGTCCGCGTCGGCCATCGGGTCGCCGACCTCCAGCGCCTCGACCGCGGCGACGTAGCGCTCGGTGAAGTCCTCCAGCACGTCGTTGTGCACGAGCACGCGCTCGGCCGACGTGCACACCTGCCCGGCGTTCGTGTGGCGGGCCGACACGATCGCCGGGACGGCCACGTCCATGTCGGCGTCGCGCCAGACGATCGCCGGCGCCTTGCCGCCCAGCTCCAGCGACACGCGCGTCAGGTGCGCCGCCGCGCGGACCATGACCTGCTTGCCGGTGTCGCGATGCCCGGTGAACGAGATCAGCGAGGCCAGCGGCGAGTCGACCAGCGCCTGGCCGGTCTCGCGCCCGCCGTAGACGAGGTTGACGACGCCCTCGGGGAACGCGACGCGGCCCTCGGCGAGCCGGAACAGCTCCTGCGTGGTCAGCGGCGTGATCTCGCTCGGCTTGATGACCACCGTGTTGCCGGTCACCAGCGCCGGGCCGATCTTGCGGCACAGGACCGCCAGCGGGAAGTTCCACGGGCAGATCGCCACGACGACGCCAACCGGAACGCGCAGCAGGTGGATCTGCTCGCCCGGCACGTCGCCCGGGAGGATCTCCCCCTCCAGGCGGCGGTCCCACTCGGCGTTGTAGCGCAGGTAGGACTCGGCGAAGTCGATCTCGTCGCGGGCCTGGGTCAGCGGCTTGCCGACCTCCCGGCACAGCAGCTGCGCCAGGTGCTCGCGGTGGTCGGCGATCACGTCGGCCAGCCCGCGGATCAGCGCGCCGCGCTCCATCGGCGTCGTGCGCGCCCAGCCGGGCTGGGCCGCGCGCGCCGCCGACAGCGCCCGCTCGACCTCGGCCGGCGACGCGCTGGGCACGGTGGCCAGCACGCTGCCGTCGCGGGGGTCGAACACGTCGATCGCGGAGCCGCGAGCGGGAGCCCCCTGGGCGAGCGGTTCCGCGCTCACGCGTGGCCCCACACGTCGGTGGCCGTCCTGACGACCAGCTCCATCTTCGCCTTCTGGGCGTCGCGGGAGATCGCGTTGCCCTCGGCGTTGGAGCCGAACCCGCACTGCGTCGACAGCGCCAGGCGCTCCATCGGCACGTACTGCGCGGCCTCGTCGATGCGCTGCTTGAGCTCGTCCTCGCTCTCCATGTCGTCGCGCTTGGTGGTCACGAGGCCGAGCACGACCTCCTGGTCGTCGCGCACGTGCTGCAGCGGCGAGAAGCCGCCGGAGCGCTCGTCGTCGTACTCGAGCAGCAGCCGCTGCGCCGCGGTGTAGGGGAAGATCGCGGCCGCGAAGCCGTCGTAGGACTCGGTGCCGGTGAAGTGGCTGCGGTCGTTGCCGCGGCACACGTGCAGCGCCTTCGTGATCCCGTCGACGCCGGCGAAGACGCGGTTGTCGATCTCGACGAGCTCGCGCAGCTTCGCGTTGCGGTCGTCGACGTCCATCACCTTCTGGATGTAGGCGTAGTGGGGCGCGTCGATCTGGACGTGGTCGACGCCGGCCTCCGCCAGCGACTTCACGTCCTCGTTCATCAGCTCGACGAGATGGTCGAGGTAGGCCTCGCGGCTCTCGTAGCCGTGCGAGACGCCCTCCTTCCAGTACACCGACAGCAGCGACGGGCTCGGGAGCGTCACCTTCACGAGCCGGTCGGTGCGCTCGCGCACGAAGTTCGCCTCGTACTCGGCGAGCGTCGAGATCCGCTTCAGCCGCGCGATCGGGGTCGGCGTGCGCAGCTCCTGCTCCTCGCCCGCCTCGTTGCGGTGGTGGCGCACGAAGCCGAGCGGGTCGATGCCCTCGACCAGCACCTCGATCGTGGAGAAGAAGAAGCGGCGGCGGTACTCGCCGTCGGTGATGACCGGCAGGCCGAGTCCCTCCTGGAAGGCGATGACCTCCTCGACGGCGCGGTCCTCGACCTTGCGCAGCTCGTCGGCGGGCAGGTCGGCGGCGCGGGCCTCCAGCAGGTAGTCGGGGCGCAGGAAGCTGCCGAGGTTGTCGGCGCGCACGGGGTCAGGCATTGGTCTCCTTCGACGTCGGCGGGGCGCCAGCGGCGCGTGCCCCGCAATCGAACAGCATCGCGACGGCGGTCGCACCCGGGTCGGGCACGCCGCGGGCGGCGTCGCCGACGTAGGACGCGCGACCGCGGCGGGCCGCCAGGTCGGCGGTCGCGTCGGCCCCGGCGGCGGCCGCCTCGGCGGCCGCGGCCAGCGCGGCGCCGACGTCCCCGCCCGCGGCGCGGGCGGCGAGGGCGTCGCTGGCGGGGACGAACGCGTCGAGCATCGTCTTGTCGCCGACCTGGGCGCCGCCGAGGCGCTGGATCGCGGCGACGCCGTCGGCGACCGCCGTGGCCAGGTCGGGCAGCGCGATCGCGTCGCGGTCAGCGCCGGCCTTGGCGAGGGCGCGGAACCACATGCCCAGCAGCGGCCCGCTCGTCCCGCCGGTGGCCATGAACGCCTCCGACACCGCGGCGAACGGGCCGCCGGCGGTGGCCGGCGCGCCGGCCAGGTTCGCGGTCATGCGCCGCGCGGCCGAGCGCAGGTTGGAGCCGAAGTCGCCGTCGCCGCTGCGCCGGTCCAGGTCGCCCAGCTCGCCGTGGCGCTCCTCGATGGCGGCGATGAACCCGTCGACCCAGGCGCGCGCCTGGGCGGCGTCGAGCGCGCTCACCATCGCAGGGCCGGCGTCCGCACCGGGGCGTCCCAGAGGTCCAGCAGCGCGTCGTCGGCGCGCACGAGCGTGATCGAGACCCCGCCCATGTCGAGGGCGCTGACGTAGGTGCCGACCAGCGAGCGGGCGATCTCGATCCCGGCGTCGTCCAGGCGGCCAGCGAGCTCGTCGAACACGATCGACAGCTCGAGGGGATGGGTGGCGCCCAGGCCGTTGACGATCGCGATCACCCGCTCGCCGCGCTCCAGCGACAGGGCACGCAGGAGCGGGTCGACGAGGTGGCCGGTGAGCACGTCGGCGGTGGCGAACGGCACCTTGCCGACGCCGCGCTCACCGTGGATGCCGACGCCGAGCTCGACCTCGTCGGGGCCGAGCGCGAAGGACGGCTGATCCGCGCCGGGGTGCGTGAGCGGCTCGACGGCGAGGGCCATCGTGCGCGCGTTGCCCACGATCCCCTCGCCCAGCTCGACCAGCTCGCTCAGCGACGCGCCGCGCGCGGCGGCGGCGCCGCAGGCCTTCTCGACGACGATCACCGCCGCGGTCCCGCGCCGCCCGGCGCCGGCGTCCTCGGTGGCGAGATCGTCGTCGACGATCACGCGCGCGGTCTCGATGCCGTCGTCGGCGACGAGCTCGGCCGCGATGCCGAAGTTCATGACGTCGCCGGTGTAGTTCTTGATGACGTGCAGCACGCCGCGGCCGCGGTCGACGGCGCGCGTGGCGGCCTCGATCTGGGCGGCGGTCGGGCTGGAGAAGATCAGCCCGGGGACGGACGCGTCGAGCATGCCGCGGCCGACGAAGCCGCTGTGCATCGGCTCGTGGCCGGACCCGCCGCCGGCGATCAGCGCGACCCGCGGCGCGGCGTCCTCGGGGTCCGCGGCGGCGGCCACGAACGCCGGGTCCTCGTGGACCTCGAGCACGCCCGGGTACTGGCGCGCCAGCCCGCGCAGCGCCTGCGGGACGACGTCGAGCGGGTCGTTGACGATCTGCCGACGGGCGACGCTCACTTCGGCTCCACCGTCGCGAAGCGGTCGGCGTCGGCCGGCCACCACTGCTTGTGGGCCTCGGAGTGGTCCGCGTCGGGGCCGAGCGCGACCGCGGCCTCCGCCCAGCGGCGGCTGACGAGCGCCAGCGTCGGCGCCTCCACCGCGAGCGCCTGCGCCAGGTCGGCGGCGATGCCGACGTCCTTGGCCAGCAGCCCGAGCGCGAACCCGGTCGCGTACTCGCCGGTGACGACGTTGTTGCGCAGCACGACCTCGCTGGAGAAGCTGCGGCCGGTCGACGTGTTGACGATGTCGAACATCGTCTCCGGGTCGAGCCCGAAGCGGCGCCCGATGGCCAGCGCCTCGGTCGCGGCCGAGTAGGCGGCGGCCGCCAGGTAGTTGTTGAGCGCCTTCATGGCGTGCCCGGAGCCGAGCGCGCCGGTGCGGAAGATCCGCTCGCCGAGCACCTCCAGCAGCGGCATCGCCTGCGCGACGGCGTCGTCGGAGCCGCCGGCCATGATCGACAGCGTCCCGTCCTGCGCGCGCGGGACCCCGCCCGACACCGGGGCGTCGACGAGCTTGATGCCCTCGGGCAGCCGCTGGCCCAGGCGCTGGGTGCCGATCGGGTCCGACGAGCTCATGTCGATCACCACGGCGCCCTTGGGCAGCGCGGCGGCGACGCCGTCGTCGATCACCGCCGCGGCGACGACGCGGTCGTCGGGCAGCATCGTGATGAGCGCCTCGCACTCGGCGAAGCCCTCCGGTCCGCCGGCGACGCGCCCGCCGCGCTCGGCCACGAACGCCCGGGCCCGCTCCGGGTCGGCGTCGTGCACGACGACGTCGTGCCCGGCCGCCAGGAGGTTGGAGGCCATCGGCCAGCCCATGTTGCCGAGGCCGATGAAGCCGACGGTCGCCATCACTTGGCCTCCAGCTCGTCGAGGATCGGCTCGGCGGTCCGGAACGCGTCGACCGACGCGGGGATGCCGCAGTAGACCGCGGAGTGCAGGAGGATCTCCTTGATCTGCGCGCGCGTGAGGCCGTTGTTGATCGCGCCCACCACGTGGACGCCGATCTCGTGCGAGCGGCCGAGCGCGATCAGCATGCCCAGCGTCAGCATCGAGCGCTCGGCGTGGGTCAGGCCCTCCCGGCCCCAGGTGGCCCCGAAGCAGTACCGGGTGACCATCTCCTCGAGGTCGCGCTGGAAGTCGCTGGCGCGCTCCACCTTGTTCTGCGCTCCGTCGGGGCCCCACATCTGCTCGCGGATCGCGATGCCGGTGGCGTACAGCTCGTCTTCCATTCCCATGCTCCCTCGCTGATGGTGCGCGACACCCTCAGCGGGCGGTCGGCACCGTCTTCTCCTCGGCGTCCGCGCGCTCGATGTCCGTCATGTCTCTCCTCCACCCTCACGGCCCCGCTCCGGCGCCGCTGACGCGAACATATCAGATTTCCGCTGCTGATTTTGCAGCGGGACATCGTTGACCGGACGACCCGCTGCGACGATGCGGTAGTCAAATGCTATACGATCGCCTCGGTCGAGATCGAGGAGAGATCGTGGCGCAGGACATCCGGCTGTACCTGTTCGAATGCGGGGTCATCAGGCTCCCCCGCTACGTCGTCAACGCGAGCGACGCGCTCAACGAGGAGCGGGTCGTCAACCCGACGCCGTGGTACCTGATCACCCACCCGCGCGGGAACGTGATCATCGACGGCGGCAACGCGCCGGAGGTGGCCGAGGACCCGGTCAGGCACTGGGGGCCGCTGGCCGAGCGCTCGCCCGTCGAGATGACGCCCGAGCAGGCCGTCCTGCCCGAGCTCGAGCGCGTCGGCATCGCGCCGGAGAGCATCCGCTGGATCGTCCAGAGCCACCTGCACCTCGACCACACCGGCGCGCTGGCGGTCATCGACCGGTTCCCCAACGCCGAGGTCCTCGTCACCCGCACCGAGTACGAGACGGCCCACAACCCGCAGAGCTGGGAGGCGGCCGCCTACTGCACCGCCGACTACCTCAAGCCCGGCGTCCCGTGGTCGCTGCTGGAGGACCACGAGGACGGCTACGACCTGTTCGGCGACGGGACGCTCATCTGCTGGCGCACCCCCGGCCACACCGCCGGCCACCTGTCCTTCGAGGTCAACCTCCCCAGCGGCGACACGTTCCTGCTGGCGATCGACGCGGCCAACACGATGGCCCACCTCGAGGAGCGCGAGACGCCCGCGTTCGTCCTCTCGATCGCCGACGCGACGCGCTCGGTGCGCCGCCTGCGCCGGCTGGCCTGGCGCAAGCAGGCGCGGATCGTCGCCGGGCACGACCCGGAGCAGTGGCCCCAGTTCAAGCAGGCACCGGAGTACTACGCATGAGCACGCTCGACGACCTCATCGACCCCGCGGCCGAGCACGTCCAGCTCGGCGCCGGCTACCGCTTCACCGAGGGGCCCGCCTGGAGCGTGCGCGAGCAGGCGCTGATCTTCTCCGACATCCCCGCCGACACCCGCTACCGCTGGGCCCCCGGCGACGAGGCGCCGGCGGTCTACGTGGCCCCCAACTTCAAGGGCAACGGGATGGTCTACGAGCGCGCCGGCACCTACCTCGTGTGCGAGTCCGACACGAGCGTCGTGTCGCGCTTCGACGCCGCCGGCAACCGCACGGTCGTCGCGTCGCACTTCGAGGGCCGGGAGCTGAACAGCCCCAACGACATCGTCACGCGCAGCGACGACTCGATCTACTTCACCGACCCCAACTACGGGCGCTGGAACGACACGATCGGCAAGGAGCGCGACCCCGAGCTCGACTTCCAGGGGATCTTCCGCTGCGAGCCCGACGGCAGCGACCTGCAGCTGCTCGTCCCGCGCGACGAGTTCGAGCAGCCCAACGGCATCTGCTTCTCGCCCGACGAGTCGCTGCTGTACGTCAACGACTCGCCGCGCTGCCACATCAAGGTCTTCGACGTGCGCGACGACGGCAGCCTCGGACCGTCGCGCCTGTTCTTCGAGGGCCTGGGCACGGGCGCGGTCGGCGCCAGCACGCCCGACGGCATGAAGGTCGACGAGCGCGGCAACGTGTGGGCCAGCGGGCCGGGCGGCATCTGGGTCATCGACCCGTCCGGCCGCCACCTGGGCACGGTCCCCACGCCCGAGTTCCCCGGCAACCTGTGCTGGGGCGGCGAGGACCTCAGGACGCTGTTCGTCTGCTCCTCGACCACCGTGTTCTCGGTGCGGACGAAGGTCGCCTCGGCGCCGCTGCCATGTCACGACGCTGGCTGATCACCGGCGCGTCGCGCGGGCTGGGCCGCGCGTTCGCGCAGGCCGCGCTGGAGGCCGGCGACACCGTCGTGGCGACCGCGCGCCGGCCGGCCGACCTCGACGACCTCGTCGCCGCGCACCCGACCAGCGCCCACGCGCTCGAGCTCGACGTCACCCAGCGCCACCGGGCGTTCGCGGTCGCCGACGAGGCGATCGCGCTGGTGGGCGGCCTCGACGTCGTCGTCAACTGCCCGGGCTACGGGCTGCACGCGCCGATCGAGGAGACCAGCGAGGAGGCGGCGCGCGCGCAGATGGAGACGAACTTCTTCGGCGCGCTGTGGGTCACGCAGGCCGTCCTCCCCCACCTGCGCCGCGCCGGCCGCGGCCACGTCGTCCAGGTCTCGTCGGCGGCCGGCGGCGTCGCGTTCCCGCTCGTCGGCCTGTACTGCGCCAGCAAGTACGCGCTCGAGGGCCTGACCGAGAGCCTCGCGCTGGAGGCCGCGCCGTTCGGCGTGAAGGTCACGATCGTCCAGCCCAGCGACTTCCGCACCGGCTTCCGCGAGGCGTGCGACCGCCGCATCGACCCGGCCTCGCCCTACGCCGAGGCGTTCGCCCAGCAGGCGGCCGCGCTCGGCGTCGCCACGTCGGGCGCCGAGGCCGGCGACCCGCGCCGGGCCGCGCGGGCGCTGCTGGAGCTCGTGGCGATGCCCGACCCGCCGCTGCGCCTGCTGCTGGGCGAGATGGCCTACGACAACGTCACCGCCGCCCACGCCCGCCAGCTCGACGAGTGGCGGCGCCACGAGGCGCTCGCGCGCTCGGCCGACGGTCCACCAGAGGAGGAGGGAGCATGACCGACACCGTGAGCGAGCCGGCCCTCGACGGCCTGATCGCGCCCGGCACCCGGCTGGAGCGCCTCGGCGAGGGCTACCAGTTCACCGAGGGCCCGGTCTGGAGCACCCGCGACCCGGCGCTGTACTTCAGCGACATCCCCGGCGACGTGCGCTGGAAGTGGACCGAGGCGGGCGGCATGGAGGTCCACCGCGCGCCGTGCGACAAGGCCAACGGCCTCGTGCTCGACCGCGACGGCGAGCTGATCGCCTGCGACCAGGTCACCAGCCGCGTCGTGCGCTACCGCCGCGACGGCGGGACCGACCTGCTGGCCTTCCACCACCGCGGCGAGTACCTCAACAGCCCCAACGACATCGTCGTGCGCGGCGCCGACGGCGCGCTGTACTTCACCGACCCCGACTACGGGCGCTGGAACGACTGGATCGGCCAGGAGCGCAGCCGCACCCGCTTCCGCGGGCTGTACCGCGTGCCCGCCCACGGCGGCACCGGCGAGGCCGAGCTGCTCGTCGACGAGGACGAGTTCGATGAGCCCAACGGGCTGTGCTTCTCGCCCGACGAGTCGCTGCTGTACGTCAACGACACGCCCCGCGCCCACATCAAGGTGTTCGACGTGGCGCCCGACGGCACGCTGTCCAACGGCCGGATCTTCTGCGAGGGCGTCGGGATGACCCAGGCCGAGGTCGACGCCGCCACCGCCGGGATGACCGAGGCCGAGCGCCACCGGGTGATCCATGACGCGGGCTCGCTGGACGGCATGAAGGTCGACGAGCGCGGCAACCTGTGGACCACCGGCCCCGGCGGCGTGTGGATCTTCGACCCCGGCGGGAACGAGATCGGCCGCTTCGCCACCCCGGAGGTCGCCGGCAACCTCACCTGGGGCGGCGCCGACCTCCACACGCTGTTCGTCATGACCACGACGACCGTGCACGCGCTGCGCACGCTCGTGGGCCCCGCGACCCTCCCCCACCACTGACATGCCCGCACACGACCTGGTCCAGCAGCTCCTCGACCGCGAGGCGATCCGCGACCTGCTGGCCCGCTACCCGCAGGCCTTCGACGACCGCGACTGGGCGGCGTGGGAGGAGATCTGGACCGACGACGTCGTGTGGGTCGTCGACGGCACCGAGATCGTCGGCCTGCCCGCGGTCCGCGAGTTCATGGTCAACTGCCTGCCGCCGGACTACGGCAGCAAGCACCTGTGCGGCATCCCGGTCATCGAGCTGGGCGACGACGGCACGACCGCCCACGCCCGCACCGACGTCGTGTGGATCGCCGCCAACTACGAGAACACGATCGTCGCCCGCTACGTCGACGACCTCGTCAAGCGCGACGGCCGCTGGCGGATCCGCCGCCGCGACGAGGTGGTGATGCCGTTCCGGCCGGGACCGCCGCCGATGTCCGAGGAGTCCAAGGAGCTGAGCGGCCCGACGATGCGCCCGACCGGCTGACTCCGACGCGCGGACCGGTGTGTGACATCGGTCCGAACGCGGTTCGAACGGGATCGGAGTGGCTATCCACATCCGGATGCCCGTCTCCCGTCTTCGCCGCGGCGCGCTCGCCGCGGCCGGCGCGCTCGTCGTGACCGCCGCCGCCGCGGCGCCCGCCGCCGCCTGCGGCACCACCGCCCGCGCGAGCGCCGACCGCGCGCCCCGCACCGCCCCGCTGATCGTCGGCGACTCGACCATGCTGCTGGCCACGCCCCGCCTCGGCCGCCTCGGCTTCCACGCCGACGCCCAGGGCTGCCGCCAGTTCGACGCCGGCGTCGCGATCCTGTCCGCCCGCCGCCACGCCGGCCGGCTGCCGCGCGTGGCGATCCTCGCGCTCGGCGCCAACGGCGAGGTGGGGTCCGGCCAGATCGGCCGGGCGCTGAGGATCACCGGCGGCAGGCGCGTGCTCGGCCTGGTGACCCCGCGCAACCACGCCGCCACCGCCGCCGCGATGCGCCGCGCCGCCCGCCGCCACCCCAAGCGCGTGCGCGTGTTCGACTGGGCCCGCCACAGCGCCGGCCACAGCGCGTGGTTCGCCGGCGACGGCCTGCACGTCAGCCACGCCGGCGCGCGGGCGTTCGCGCGCTTCCTGCACCGCCAGGCGCGTCCGCTGCTGCGCCGGTAGCGCGGCAGGAGTTCGCGCGCTCGTGTCGTAGCTCACGAGCGCGCCGCGTCCCGGCGGCGCCTGACGAACGGAGGAGTCATGTCCACGGCTGAGAGCCCGCTGCGGTCGATCACGACCCTGTGGTGGGTCGTCCTGCTCTTCGGGGTCGCCGCGCTGGGGGTCGGCATCTTCTTCGTGGCCTCGCCCCACGAGACGCTGAAGACCTTCACGGTGATCGCTGGCATCTTCCTGGTCGTCGACGGCGTGCTGGCCCTGCTCGGGTCGATCGCGGGCCGCGGCGAGGGTCGCGGGCTGCTGGCGCTGATCGGCGCGCTGAGCATGATCGCCGGCCTGGTCCTCATCAAGCGGCCGTTCGAGACGCTCGTCGTCTTCGTCCTGATCATCGGGATCTGGTTCGTCGTCTCGGGCGTCTCGCGCCTGGTCGTCGGGCTGTCGGAGCGCGAGGGCCGCAGCGGCAACCTGCTCGTCGCGCTGCTCGACGCGATCGCCGGCATCGTGATCCTGGCCTGGCCGGACCTGGGCCTGTCGACGTTCGCGGTGATCGTGGGGATCGTGCTGATCGTCCGCGGGGTGCTGTTCATCGCCGCGGGGTGGCAGCTGCGCGGGGTCGACCGCGCCCTCGCCGCGCACTGAGGCTGACCCCACCCGCCCCCGGGGGGTGGCGGGCCCGCGGGACGCCATCGCGCCCCAATGACACGGCGCTGTCCCACTGGGACCGTGCCGGTCATGGCACCCACCCCCTCTCCCCCCACCCCCGACGCGCCGCCCCGGCGCGCCGACGGCGCCCTCGCGGGCGCCGTCCGCCGGGCCGCCGCCGCGTCCGCGCGGCGGCCCCGCACCATGATCGCCCTGTGGCTGGCGCTGGTCGCCGTGCTCGTCACCGCGGGCGCGATGACCGGCATGCGCACGCTGACCGGCTCCGAGATGGGCACCGGGCAGTCGGCGCGCGCCGACCAGCGCATCGAGGACGCCGGCCTCGAGCCGCCCGCCGTCGAGCAGGTGCTCGTGCGCTCCGGCGGCGCGGACCGCACCGCCGCCGCGGTGAGCGACCTCGAGCGCCGCCTGTCCGCGCTGCCCGAGGTCGCCTCCGTCACCGGGCCGGCCGACGATCCAGAGCTGTCGACGGCGGGCGGGCGGACCGCGCTCGTGCAGGTGACGCTGCGCGGCGACCCCGACGACGCCGCCGACACGGTCGTCCCGGTCGAGCGGGCGGTGGCCGCGATCGCCGCCGACCAGCCCGGCGTCCGGATCCAGGAGGCCGGCGCCGGCACGATCCAGCGCGCCTTCGACGACGTGGTCGAGGAGGACCTGCAGCGCGCGAACGTCTTCTCGCTGCCGATCATCATCGTCGTCCTGCTCGTCGCGTTCGGCGCGATCGTCGCCGCGTCGGTGCCGCTGCTGCTCGGCGTCACCTCGGTCGTCGCCGCGCTCGGCGCCGCCGCGCTCCTGTCGCAGGCGGTCCCGATGTTCCAGACCACGCATGCGCTCGTCGCGCTGATCGGCCTCGCCGTCGGCGTCGACTACTCGCTGTTCTACATCCGCCGCGAGCGCGAGGAGCGCCGCGCCGGGCGCGGCCCGCGCGACGCGCTGGACGCGACCGCGGCGACCGTGGGCCGCGCCGTCGTCGTGGCCGGCCTCACCGTCATGGTCGCGATCAGCGGCCTGCTGATCACCGGCCTGTCGATCTTCGCGTCGATGGCGCTGGCCACGATGGTGGTCGTCGCGATCGCCGTCGTCGGCTCGGTGACCGTGCTGCCCGCCGTCCTCGCGCTCCTGGGCGACCGCGTCGACAAGGGCCGCCTGCCGTGGCTGGCCCGCCGCGACCGGGCCGCCGGCCCGGGCGGCTGGCGGCGCTGGGCGGGCGCCGTGACCCGCCGGCCCGCGGTCGCGCTGGCGGCCGCGGTGACGCTGCTCGTCGCGCTGGCCGTGCCGGTCGTGAACCTGCACACGGCGTCGATGGACACCGGCTCGCTGCCGCCCGACACGCCGGCGGTGGCCGCGCAGGACGCGATCGAGCGCGCGTTCCCGGGCGCGCCCAGCGACGCCGAGCTGGTGGTCACCGGGAGCGGGCTCGACGACCCGGGCGCCCGGGCGCGCCTGCAGGCGCTGGGCGAGCGGGCCCGCGAGACCACCGGCGGGCAGGGCGCGATCGACGTCGCGGTCGCCGCCGACGGGCGCACCGCGGTGGTGTCGGTGCCGATGCCGGACCGCGGCATCGACGCGTCCCGCGACACGGTCGACGCGCTGCGCGACCGCGTCGCCCCGACCGCGGCCCAGGTCGCGCCCGGCGCCGAGGCGATGGTCACCGGCGCCGCCGCGCGCGACGCCGACTTCACGCACCGGCTGTCGACGCGCACCCCGATCGTCATCGCGTTCGTGCTCGCGCTGGCGTTCGCCCTGATCCTGGCCGCGTTCCGCTCGCCGGCGCTGGCCGCCACGGTCGTCGGGCTGAACCTGCTGTCCGTCGGCGCCGCCTACGGCGTCCTCGTCGCGGTGTTCCAGTACGACTGGGCCGAGGGGCTGCTCGGCTTCACGAGCACGGGCGTGGTGTCCGACTGGCTGCCGCTGTTCGCGTTCGTGATCCTGTTCGGGCTGTCGATGGACTACACGATCCTCGTGCTCGAGCGGATGCGCGAGGCGCGCCGGGCCGGGCTGCCGGCGCGCGAGGCGGCGGCCGAGGGCGTCGCGGCGACGGCCGGCGCGATCACCAGCGCGGCGGTCGTGATGGTCGCGGTGTTCGCGGTGTTCGCGACGATGACGTTCCTCGACAACAAGCAGCTCGGCGTCGGGCTGGCGGTCGCGATCCTGCTGGACGCCACCGTCGTGCGCGGCGTGGCCCTGCCCGCGGCGGTGGCGCTGCTGGGCGAGCGCCGCTGGCGCGTGCGGCCGCGGCGGCCGGCCGGCGGCCGCGAGGCCGTGCGCGCGGCGCAGCGCCGGCGCGCGCTGGTGGCCGGCGAGCGCTGACGCGCCCGCCGGCCACCGGAGGTCACGCGATGGCCGCTGCGGCGTCGGCCGCAGCGGCCGTCGTCGCTACGGCTTCGGCGGCGGGGCGATGGCCCGCAGGCGGCTCGACCACGGGATGCGCCCGCTGAAGGCGAACCCGTACCCCCACTCGGCGTCCTTGCGGATCCCGTACTGGGCGGCGATCGCCGCGTACGGGTCGGGCTTGCCGTAGGAGGTGTACATGACGCTCGACTCGGCCTGGAAGGCGAACCCGTCGCCGCCCGTGTCGCCGAAGTAGGCGCCGTAGTGGGCGACCGCGCGGGCGATCGCCTGCTCCCAGCCGGGGGCGCCGCTCTGGGCGATCTCCTGGTCGGTCATGTCCAGCCAGAAGCGGGCGCCCATCGGCGGGCGGACGCCGTCGGCGGCCGCGTCGCCCTTGAACGCCGGCCACACGAACGAGCCGGAGCCGCCGCGCCCGGACGCGCCCGGCGCCTGGACGCCGAACCCGAAGCTCGTGTCGCGGGAGCCGGCCGGGATCGTCACGAACAGCGCGTGGTCGATCCGCCCGGCGGCGAGCTCGGCGGCGCGGATGATGCCGGCGTGCCCGCCGAAGTACGGGGCGGTGGCGCCGCCGATCGTCGGGTCGCGCTTCACGTCCTCGGGGGTGACGACCCCGGGGCCGTCGTAGCGCTGGCGGTAGGCGGTGCTGGCCTTCAGCGTGGACCCGGACTTCGAGACCTGCCACAGCTCGTACACCCAGCCGTCGGGCTGGACGATCGACATGTGGCCGTCGCCGCCGCCGGCGGCGACCGCGGTCGCCGGCACCCGGATCTGGCGGCCGGTGAGCGCGTACGAGCCCGCCTGGATGGTCATCAGCGGATCGCTCGCGGTGGCGTAGTAGATCGGGTGCTGGTAGTCGTGGCTCGGGGCGGGGCTGACGATCAGCGTCCGCGGCTTGCCCGACGCGCCCAGCGAGTTGGCCACGAGCTGGGTCGACTGCGGGTGGACCACCGGGTCCGTGATCGGGGTGTTGAACGGCGACGACGCGCTGTAGGGAGCCCAGCCCGCGCCCGGCCAGTTCCCGCCGCCGAAGACGAACGGGGAGTCCGCCGGCGGCTGCGGCTGCGGCTGCGGCTCGGGATCCGGCTGCGGCTGCGGCTGCGGCTCGGGCTGCGGCTCCGGCTGCGGCTCGGGATCGGGCTGCGGCTGCGGCTGCGGCTGCGGCTGCGGCTCGGGATCCGGCTGCGGCTGCGGCTGCGGCTGCGGCTCGGGATCCGGCTGCGGCTGCGGCTCGGGAGCGGGCTGCGGCTGCGGCTCGGGAGCCGGCTGGCTCGGCGTCGAGCCGGAGCTCGACGGCGCGCCGGGCGAGCCCGACCCGCCCGACGGCTTCGCCGGGATCGTCGGCCTCGTCGGGGTCGTGGACGTCGTCGGCGCGGTCGTCGGCTCCTGCCGGTCCTGGGCCGGGGGCATCGTCGTCGGCCGGTCGTCGGAGCTCGACGGGGTCCCGGCGCTCGGCCGCGTCGGGCGCGCCGGCACGAGCTGGCCGGGCCGGTAGCGGCCGATCCGCCGGTTGCCGACGCGCAGGCGCAGCCCGACGACGCGAGCCGCCTGGCCGCCGGACAGCCTGACCCTCGCGCCGGCGCGGACGCCGCTGCGCGCCTTGCCCGACAGCGCGGCGAACCGGACCGCGCGCTCGCGGCCCGCGCTGTCGCGGACGACGAGGCCGTCGACGCGGGCGACCTTGCCGGCGTGGGCGCCGGAGGCCACCTGGACGCGCTGGCCGGGGTGGAACATCTTCACGGCCGCGTCCGCGGCCGACTCACTGGCGGGGATGAGCAGGGCGCCGCCCGCCACGGCGGCGACCCATCTGTTTCGGGGGAACATACGTCCGTGGTCGGACGCCGCCGACCGGTCTTGACGTCCCCAGGTCGCGATGTTCACCGCCGGCGAACGACCTTCCCTCGTTCGGGGGAGGCGCGGCCCGCTGCGGCGACCGGCGGCGCTGCGAGACTGCCGCCGTGTCCGGACTCTCGCTCGTCGCCGCGATCGCCGCCGGGGTGGCGCCGGCCCCGCCGCCCGTCCCGGCGCCCGAGCCGGCGCCGGTCCCGCCGCCCCCGCCGCGCGTCACGCTCGCCGCGCCCCGGCTGCGGGCGGCGGCGACGGCCATCCGCGTCCGCGTCGCCGGCGCCGAGCCGGGTGCGTGGGTCGCGCTCGACGAGCGCCGGGACGGCGAGTGGGTGCGCGTCGACCGCGGCCGCGCCGACGCCGAGGGCCGCGCCGTGCTCGTGCGCCCGGCCGGGACCCGCCAGGCCCGTCACCGGCTGCGCGCCACCGGGTACCTGCGCCGCCCGTCGGCGTCGCGGGTCGTGCGCACGCGCGACGTGACGCTCGCCGCCTTCGGCGACGCGAACCTCGGCGACGGCGTCGCGACGGTGATGGCCGCCCGCGGGCCGCGGTGGCCGTGGAGCGGCGTCGCGCCCACGCTGCGGGCGGCCGACATCGCGTTCGGCAACCTCGAGTGCGCGGTCTCCACGCGCGGCGCGCCCGTGCCCAAGGAGTTCACGTTCCGCGGCAGCCCGAGCCACCTCGCCTCGATCGTCCGCTACGCCGGGCTCGACGTCCTCAACCTGGCCAACAACCACGTCGGCGACTACGGGACGGCGGCGCTGCTGGACACGATCCGCGCCGTGCGGGCGACGGGCGCGCTGCCCGTCGGCGCGGGCGCGAACCTGGCCGAGGCGGCGCGGGCCCGCGTCGTCGAGCGCCTGGGCCTGCGGGTGGCGTTCGTCGGCTTCTCCGACATCGTCCCCGCCGGGTTCGCGGCCGGGCCGTCGAGCCCCGGGACCACCACCGCGAACCCGGCGCTGATCCGCTCGGCGATCGCCGCCGCGCGCCGGCGCGCCGATCTCGTCGTCGCCACGTTCCACTGGGGGATCGAGCGCGACCCGCGCGAGAGCGCGCGCCAGCGCCAGCTCGCCGCGATCGCGCGCGCGGCCGGCGCGCAGGCCGTCATCGGCGCCCACCCCCACGTGCTGCAGCCCATCCGGCGGATGGGCGCGCACGGCGTCGTCGCCTACAGCCTCGGCAACTTCGTGTGGGCGGCCGGCTCGCCTCAGAGCTCGGCCACCGGGATCCTCGAGGTGCGCCTGTCGGGGCGCGGCGTCGAGGGCCACCGGCTGCGGCGCGCGACGATCCAGCAGACGCGGCCCGTGCTGACCGGCTGACTCAGCGGCGCAGGTGCGCGCGCTCGCCGTCGGCGCCGAAGAAGCCGATCAGCTCCACCGGCCCGTCGACGGCGCCGAACCAATGCGGGGTCCAGGTCGAGAACTCGGCCGCCTCCCCCGGCTCGATCACGAACTCCTCGGACCCGAGGATCAGCCGCAGCCGCCCCTCGACCACGTAGAGCCAGTCGTGGCCGGCATGGACGGGCAGCGGGTCGGGCGGCGTGGTGCGCTTCGCGCTGACGACGATCCGGTAGGCGTTCAGGCCGCCCTGGCCGACGTCGCTGAGCGGCCACATCACCATCCCGTCGAACTCGCGCTTGCGGCCGCGCACGCGCGGGTCGCGCGGCGGGTGCGTGCCCATCAGCTCGTCGACGCTGACGCCCAGCGCCCCGGCCAGCGCGGGCAGGTGGTCGAGCGCGAGCCGGCGCTTGCCCGACTCCAGCCGGCTGAGCGTCGACACGTCGATGCTGGCCCGCTCGGCGACCTGCTGCAGCGTCAGCCCCCGCTCGGCGCGCAGCTCGCGCAGGCGCCGGCGCACGCGCACGTCGACGGCCTCGTCCTCGCGCGGCGTCATGCCCGCGGCAGCCCCCGCGCGCGCCGTCCCATCCCCTGCCACGGGTCGCCCTCCGCCGCCAGTCGCGCCGCGGCGTCCGCGACCGTCCAGCGGTCGGGGCGCAGCGTGCGGTCCTCCAGCTCGTCCCAGTGGATCGGCATCGCCACCGGCGCGGCGGGCCGGGCGCGGACCGCGTACGGCGCCACGCCGTGCTGGGCGTAGTTGATGCGGTTCACGTCGACGTAGATGCGCGCGCCGCGGTCGGCGCGCTTCCACTCGAGCGTCAGGCGGTCGGGATCGTCGGCCACCATCGCCTCGGCCAGGGCGCGGGCGTAGGCGTGGACGGTGGGGAAGTCGGGCCCGCGCCGCAGCGGGCAGACGACGTGCACGCCCCGCGATCCGGTGACCATCGCGAACGTCGCCAGGCCCGCGTCGCGCAGCCGCGCCCCGGCGTCCAGCGCCGCCGCGCGGACGTCGGCGAACGTCGCGCCCGGCGACGGGTCGAAGTCGACGATCAGGCGGTCGGGCTGGTGCGGGCGGTCGGCGCGCGACAGCCACGTGTGGAGCGTCACGACGTTCTGGGCGGCCAGGTACACGAGCGTCGCCGCGTCGCGCGCGACGACCTGCGTCAGCGTCCCGCCGCGCTTGCCGACCGTCACCCGCCCCACCCAGTCGGGGAAGTGGTCGGGGATCGACTTCATGAAGTAGCCGCCCGCCTCCACCCCGCGCGGGAACGCCTGCAGCGCCAGCGGGCGGTCGCGCAGGTGCGGGAGCATCGCCGGCGCGACCGCCTCGTAGTGGCGGGCGAGGTCGAGCTTCGTCACCCCGGCCTCGGGAAACAGGACCTTGTCGGGGTGCGTCACCTCGACGCGGCGGCGGCCGACCCGGAGCGTCCGCGCGCTCATGCCGGGCTCGCCACCTCGCGCACCACGTCGCGCGCCGGCTTGTCCTCGCGCAGGCCCAGGAAGCGCGGGTGGCGCAGGCGCCCGTCGCGCGTCCACTCGGTGAACCCGACCTGGGCCACGAGCCGCGGCTCGACCCACGTCGCGCCGCGCTCGCGGATCGCGTCCGCGTCGGCGAACGGCGGCGTGTCGCGGCGCAGCGGCGCCATCCGCGCGGCCAGGTCGCGCAGCGTGGCGCGGTCGAAGCCGGTGCCGACCTTGCCGGCGTAGCGCAGCGCGCCGTCCGCGTCGTAGACGCCGAGCAGCAGCGCGCCGAGCTCCTCGCGCGACCCCTTCGGCGGGGTCCAGCCGCCGATGACGAGCTCCTGGCTGCGGTCGGCCTTGATCTTCAGCCAGTCGCGCGAGCGCCGCGCCCGGTACGGGCTGGCCGCGCGCTTGGCGATGACGCCCTCCCAGCCGAGCCGGCGGGCGTGCTCGAACAGCGCGACGCCCGTCCCGTTGCGGTGCGGGGTCCAGCGCAGCGGGCCGCCGAAGTCGATGGCGGCGCGCAGCAGCCGCTTGCGCACCAGCAGCGGCAGGTCGCGCACGTCGGCGCCCTCGACCCACAGCAGGTCGAAGGCGTACAGGTACACCTTGACGGCGCGGTGGTTGCGCTGGGCCAGGCGCTCGAAGCTCGTGCGCGAGCCCTCGAAGGCGACGATCTCGCCGTCGATCGCGAACCGCTCGCAGGTCTGGCGCTCCAGCGCCTGCGCCACCTCCGGGTAGCGGCCGTTCAGCGGCAGGTCGTTGCGCGACAGCATCCGCACCGCCCCGCCGTCGCGCACCGCGATGCAGCGGATGCCGTCGAGCTTGCGCTCGAAGATCCAGTCGGGGTCGTCGAACGGCTCGCCGACCAGCACCGCCTTCATCGCGTCGGCGCCGGTGGGCGGCGGCCCCTCGCGGACCGCCGCGCGCTGCTCCGCGGTGAGCGCGTCCAGCACGCTCACCGCGGGGCGCCTCCGATCAGGCGGAGACGAGCGCCTCCTCGTCGGTGTAGGTCTCGCCGCGCTGCGCCCGCTCGACGAGCGACGCCGGGGGCTCGAAGCGCTCGCCGTACGTCGCGGCCAGCTCGCGCGCGCGGTCGACGAAGCCCTGGAGGCCGCCGTCGTAGCCGTTGATGTACTGCAGCACGCCCCCGGTCCAGCCCGGGTAGCCGATCCCCATGATCGAGCCGATGTTCGCGTCGGCGACCGACTCGATCACGCCCTCGTCCAGGCACTTGACCGACTCTATGGCCTCGATGAACAGCATGCGCTCCTCGAGGTCCTTCAGCGAGATCGACGCCGGGTCCTCGACCCATGGGAAGGCGTCGCGCAGGCCCGGCCACAGCCGGGTCCGCTTGCCGTCCTCGTACTCGTAGAAGCCGCGCCCCTCGAGCCGGCCGGGCCGGTCGAACTCGTCGAGCATGCGGTCGATGACCTGCTCGGCCGGGTGCTCGTCCCAGCCGGAGCCGGTCGCGCCCGCGGCCTTGGCGGCGTCGCGGATCTTGCGCATGAGCTTCATGTTCAGCTCGTCGCTGAGCTGCAGGACCGGCGCCGGGTAGCCGGCCTGCGAGGACGCCTGCTCGATCGTCGCGGCCGGGATGCCCTCGGTGAGCATCGCGATGCCCTCGTTGATGAACGTCCCGATCACGCGCGAGGTGAAGAACCCGCGCGAGTCGTTGACGACGATCGGCGTCTTGCGGATCTGCTTGGCCAGGTCGAGCGAGCGGTAGAGCGTCTCGTCGCTGGTCTTCTCGCCCTTGATGATCTCCAGCAGCGGCATCTTGTCCACCGGGCTGAAGAAGTGCAGGCCGATGAAGCGGGTCGCGTCGGAGACGTGCTCGGCCAGCTCCGTGATCGGCAGCGTCGACGTGTTCGAGCCCAGCAGCGCGCCGGGCGCCAGGTGCGGCTCGATCTCGGCGAACACCTGCGCCTTGACCTTCGGATCCTCGAACACGGCCTCGATGACGAGGTCGGCGCCGGCCGCGTCGGCGGGGTCGGCGGTCGGGGTGATCCGCGCCAGCAGCGCGTCGCCCTTCTCCTGGGTGGTCTTGCCGCGCTCGACGCCCTTGGCCACGAGCTTCTCGCTGTAGCCCTTGCCGCGCTGGGCGGCCTCGAGCGTCACGTCCTTGAGCACGACCTCGATGCCGGCCTTCGCGCACACGTACGCGATCGCGGCGCCCATCATGCCGGCGCCGAGGATCACGGCCTTCTCGGCCTGGTAGGGCGGGATGCCCTCCGGCCGGTCGCGGTCGCCGTTGACGCGCTGCAGGTCGAAGAAGAACGCCTGGATCATGTTCTTCGAGATCTGCCCGCAGACGAGGTCGACGAAGTAGCGGCCCTCGATCTCGAAGGCGGTGTCGACGTCGACCTGCGCGCCCTCGACAGCGGCGGCCATGATGTGGTGCGGCGCCGGGTAGTTGGCGCCCTTGAGCTGCTTGCGCAGGTTGGCCGGGAACGCGGGCAGGTTGGCCGCGAGCTTCGGCGACGACGGCGTGCCGCCCGGGATCTTGTAGCCCTCCTGGTCCCACGGCTGGCCGGCGAAGTCCTCGCCCTGGGCGGCGATCCACCGCTTCGCGGCCGGGATCAGCTCGTCGCGGGAGGCGACGAGCTCGTCGACGAAGCCGAGCTCCTTGGCCTTGGCCGGCCGGTGGCGCTGGCCCTGCAGCAGCCACTGCATGAGCGCGTCGACGATCCCGACCATGCGCACGGAGCGCACGACGCCGCCGGCGCCCGGGAGCAGGCCGAGCTGGACCTCGGGGAAGCCGAGCTGGATCTTGGGGTCGTCGACGCAGACGCGGTGGTGGCAGGCGAGCGTGATCTCCAGGCCGCCGCCGAGCGCGGTGCCGTTGATCGCGGCGACGACCGGCTTGCCGAGCGTCTCCAGCCGGCGCAGCTGCGCCTTGCCGTGGCGCACCCACTTGGCGACCTCGTCGGCGTTCTCGCGCGTGGCCTTGCGCAGGTCGCGCAGGTCGCCGCCGGCGAAGAACGTCTTCTTGGCCGACGTGATGACGACGCCGCTGATCGAGTCCTTCTCGGCCTCCAGCCGCTCCAGCACCGCGTCGAGCGACGCGGTGTAGTCGGCGTTCATCGTGTTGGCGCCCTGGTTGGGATCGTCGAGCGTGAGGACGACGACGCCGTCCTCGTCCTGCTCCCAGCGGATGGTGTTCGTGAACTCCGCAGCCATGATCAGATCGCCTCCACGACGGTCGCGATGCCCATGCCGCCGCCGACGCAGAGCGTGGCGAGGCCGTACCTCCCGCCGGTGCGGTGCAGCTCGTCGACCAGCGTGCCGAGGATCATCGCCCCGGTGGCGCCGAGCGGATGGCCCATCGCGATCGCGCCGCCGTTGACGTTGACCTTCTCCATGTCGAGGCCCATGTCCCGGACGAAGCGCAGCACGACGGCGGCGAACGCCTCGTTGATCTCGACGAGGTCGAGGTCGTCGACGGTCAGGCCGGCCTTCGCGAGGGCCTTGCGGCTGGCGGGCGCGGGACCGGTGAGCATGATCGTCGGGTCGGCGCCGCTCAGCGCGGTGGCGAGGATGCGGGCGCGCGGCGTGAGGCCCATCTCCTCGCCGGTCTTCTCGTTGCCGATCGCGACGAGCGCGGCGCCGTCGACGATGCCCGACGAGTTGCCGGCCGTGTGGACGTGGTTGATCTTCTCGACCCAGTGGTACTTCTGCAGGGCGACCGCGTCGAAGCCGCCCATCTCGCCCATCACCTCGAACGAGGGCTTCAGGTTCGCGAGCGTGTCGATCGTCGTGCCGGGACGGATGTGCTCGTCGCGGTCGAGGACGACCTGGTCGTTGATGTCCTTGACCGGGACGATCGAGTTGTCGAAGCGGCCCTCCTGCTGGGCGCGCGCGGCGCGCTCCTGGGAGCGGACGGCGTAGGCGTCGACGTCCTCGCGCGTGTAGCCCTCGAGCGTGGCGATCAGGTCGGCGCTGATGCCCTGCGGGACGAACGACGTGTCGTAGGCGGTCTCGGGATCCATCGCCCAGGCGCCGCCGTCGGTGCCCATCGGCACGCGCGACATCGACTCGACGCCGCCCGCGAAGACGAGGTCCTCCCAGCCGGAGGCAACCTTCTGGGCGGCGACGTTGACGGCCTCGAGGCCGGACGCGCAGAAGCGGTTGAGCTGGACGCCGGCGACCGTGTCGGGCAGGCCGGCCTTGATCGCGGCGGTCTTGGCGATGTCGGCCCCCTGGTCGCCGACCGGGGTGACGCAGCCGAGCACGACGTCGTCGACGCGCTGCGGATCGAGGTCCACGTTGCGCGCGAGCATCTCGTGCATCAGGCCGACGACGAGGTCGACGGGCTTGGTCGAATGCAGGGACCCGTTGCTCTTGCCCCTGCCGCGCGGCGTGCGCAGGGCGTCGAAGACGAGGGCTTCGCTGGATGCCATATCGCGTCCTTGGTGGTGGTCGGTGAGAGCCTGGGCAGGAGTCTACGGCCTGGTTGACTGGCCAGTCGACGTTGGGGCCGTCCGCGGCTGGACTTCCCGCGCGCGGTGGTGTACTCACCGGGGCGGTGACGGTCCAGATCACGACGTCCGCGGTCCCGCCGCACGAGCGCTTCGAGCTGTGGAGCAGCGAGACGTCGCGCCTGTTCGCGCCCCTGACGACCGGGCCCGTCACCCGGCAGGAGTTCTGGGCGCGGGCGCGCGCCCGCACGCTCGGCGCGGTCCAGGTCGCCCACCTGGCCGCCGCGCCGCACAGGGTGCGCCGCACGCCGCGGGCGATCGCCGGCGACGACCCCGAGGTGTTCTGGCTGCTGCAGCTGCTCGAGGGCTCCACGGTGGTGACCCAGCAGGACCGCACCGCCGTGCTGCGGCCCGGCGACCTGACGATCTACGACTCGTCGCGCCCGCACGCGGTCGTGAACTCCGGGCCGTTCGAGGTGGCGGTCTTCCAGATCCCGCGCGGCCTGCTGCGGCTGCCCGACGAGGTGATGGCGACGCTGACCGCGACGCGGATCGCTGGCGACGAGGGGCCCGGCGCGCTCGTGGCCCCGTTCCTGCGCGGCCTGGCCGCCGGCCTGGCGGCGGGCACGCTCCCCGAGCGGGCCGACGACCTCGGCCAGGCGCTGCTGCACCTCGTCGACGCGATCGTCGCGCCGCGGGTCGCGCCGGAGGCGCCGCCCGCGCCGGCCTCCTCCCCCGCCACGCTGGTGGCCGCCAAGCGCTACATCGAGCAGCGCCTGAGCGACCCGGCGCTGTCGCCCGACGAGGTCGCGCGCGCCGTGTTCGTCTCCCGGCGCGCGCTGTACGGCCTCTTCGAGCAGGAGGGGCTCGGCGTGGCCGAGTGGATCCGCCACCGCCGGCTGGAGCGCTGCCGCCGCGACCTGCGCGACCCGGCGCTCGCGGACCTCACGATCGCGCGGATCGCCACCGAGCACGGCTTCCGCAACGCCGAGCACTTCAGCCGCGCGTTCCGCGCGGCCTACGGGTGCTCGCCGGGCGAGTACCGGCGCGGCGCGGGCTGAGCCGCTAGCTGTTGGGCATCACCGCGAGCGCGCCGCCGTCGACCGGCCACGCCGCGCCGGTCACGAACGACGCCGCGTCGGAGGCCAGGAACGCCACGACCTCGCCGACCTCCTCCGGGCGCGCGGTGCGGTTGATCGGCGCCGCCGACGCCGCGCCGGCCACCCCGGCCTCGGTGTCGCCGCCGGCCAGCTCGGTGGCGATCGAGCGCAGCATGCGCGTGTCGATCATGCCGGGCAGCACGGCGTTGACGCGGATCGGGCGGTCGCCCAGCTCGGAGACCGCGGCCCGCGTGAGGCCGACGACCGCGTGCTTGGCGGCGATGTAGGCGCTGGAGTTGGCCAGGCCGCGGGCGCTGGCGATCGAGCCCGTGTTGACGATCGAGCCGCTGTTCTGGTCGATCATCACCGGCAGCACGTGCTGGAGGCCGAGGAAGACGCCGCGCAGGTTCACGGCGATGACCTGGTCGAAGACCTCGATGGGGTACTCGACGATCGGCGTGACCGCGCCCTCGATGCCGGCGTTGTTGAAGAACGCGTCGATGCGCCCGAAGGCGTCGAGCGCGGCCTGGACGTAGCCCTTCACGCCGTCGACCGTGGTGACGTCGGCGACGTGGGTCTCGATGCGCGCCCCGTCGGCCAGGCGGCCGCGGACGGCGTCGGCGGCGCGCTGGAGCGCGTCGGCGTCGCGGTCGACCAGCAGCAGCGACGCGCCCTCGCGCGCCATGACCCCGGCGGTCGCCGTCGCGATGCCGCCCGCGCCGCCGGTGAGCACGGCCACCTTGCCCTCGAGCTTCATGTCTCTCTCCTCCGAACCCGTGGTTGCTGGCTGGCGCGGACCGTACGGCCGCGGCGCGGCGGGCGCCTGACGGGCGGCGCAGGATCAGTTGATCGTGCGTGCAGACGACCCGTCGGCGGGGAGGCGCGCCTCGACGGCCAGGCCGCCCAGCGAGGAGTCGTCGAGCGTGAGCGTGCCGCCGTGCAGCGCCACCTGCTGGGCGACGATCGCCAGCCCCAGGCCGCTGCCGGGCGCCGTCGTCGCCTCGCCGCGCACGAACGGCTCCAGCAGGCGCGCCCGGTCGTGCTCGGGGACGCCCGGCCCGTCGTCCTCGACCCGCAGCCGCACCAGCCCGTCGTCGCGCGCGACCGCGACGCGCACGCGCCCCTGGTCGCGCCCGTGCAGGGCGGCGTTGTCGAGGAGGTTGTCGAGCACGAGCCGCAGCCCGTCGGGCCAGCCGGTCAGCCGCGGGGCGCCGGCGTCGTCATCGGGCTCGTCGGCGTGCAGCTCGTAGCGGACCTCCGGGTGGCGGCGCCCGGCGGCGTAGACGGCGGCGTCGGCGATCTCGGCGAGGTCGACCGGCTCGCGCGGGAGCTGCTCGGCCGCGTCGCCGCGGGCCAGCGCCTGCAGCCCCTCGAGCAGGTGCACGATCCGGTCCTGCTCGGCGGTGAGGTCGCGCACGAGCGCCAGGCGCTGCTCGACCGGCAGGTCCGGGTTGCGGGCGAGCGCATCGAGGTTGGCGCGCAGGCCGGTGAGCGGCGTGCGCAGCTCGTGGCCGGCGTCGGCGGCGAACCGGCGGGTGGCCTCCAGCGCCCGCTCCATCGCGGCGGTCGACGCGCCCAGTCGCGCGAGCATCTCGTTCAGCGTCTCGGCCAGCGCCCGCACCTCGACCGGCCCTTCGTCGGCGGGCAGCGCGGCGTCCAGGTCGGTCGCGCCGCGCACCCGCTCGGCCCCCGCCTGCAGGCGCCGCAGCGGCCGGATCGCGAGCGTCGTGAAGCCCCACGCCGCCAGCGCCGTCACGACGAGCGCGCCGAGGCCGACGAGCAGCAGCAGGCGCCGCGCGTCGGCGACGCGCTCGTCCACGCGCGCGAGGCTCGTGAGCAGCTGCAGGCGCACGGGCCCGATCGGGCCCGAGACGGTCAGCGAGCGCCACGGCTGGCCGTCGATCTCGACCGTCGCGAAGCCGTCGTCGTCGGGCACGTCGGGCGGGTCGTCGGGGACGTCGCCGCGGCGCATGACGAGCTGGCCGCCGATCTCGAGCTGGACGAACGAGCCGCTGCCGCCGAGCAGCTCGTCGCCGGCGTCGGGGGCGAGCGCACCGCCCTGCCCGAACCCCGGGCGGCCGCCGCGACCGCCCGCCCACGGCGGGCGCTGGGCCTCGATGACCTGCGACGCGCGCTGGCGCAGGTCGGCGTCCACGTCGGCGCGCGCGTCGCGGCCGATCGCGGCCGACAGGACGAGGCCGGCCAGCAGCACGCCCAGCGCGACGGCGGCGACCGAGCCGGCGACGACGGCGACGCGCAGGCTGATCGGCCGTCTCACGGCCGCAGCGTCCAGCCGACCCCGCGGACCGTGCGGATGATGCGCGGCTCGCCGCCGGCCTCCAGCTTGCGCCGCAGGTAGCCGACGAACACGTCCACGACGTTCGTCTCGACGTCGGCGGGATAGCCCCACACGAGCTGCATGAGCTGGTCGCGCGAGAGCACCTGCCCGGCGTTGCGCAGGAACGTCTCGAGCAGCTCGAACTCGCGGCGGGTGAGCTCGAGCTCGCGGTCGCCGCGCGTGACGACGTGGCGGCGCGGGTCGAGCGCGACGTCGCCCGCGCGCAGCACCTCCCCGTCGGCGTAGCCGCGCCGGCGCAGCAGCGCGTGCAGGCGGGCGCTGAGCTCGGCGACCGCGAACGGCTTGACGAGGTAGTCGTCGGCGCCCGCCTGCAGCCCGGCGACGCGGTCGTCGACCTCGTCGCGGGCCGACAGGATGCAGATCGGGACGTCGAGCCCGGCGCCGCGCACCCGGCGCACGACCTCGATCCCGCCCAGGCCGGGCATCGTGACGTCGAGCACGACGACGGACGGCGGCCGGCGGGCGATCGCGTCGAGGGCGGCGCGGCCGTCGGCGGCCGTGGACACGGCGAAGCCCTCGAGGCGCAGCGCGCGCTCGAGGGCGTGGCGAACGGTGTGCTCGTCGTCGACGACGAGCACCTGCGGCTCGCCGGCCGTGCCTATGGATGCCTCCAGCCGTTGCGCATGCCGGGGCCCATCATGCCTGGCCCGCGCTCGTCGTCGTGGGAGTGGCGGTTCCCCTTCGGACCGTGGCCGTGACCGAAGCCGGGACCGAACCCGAGCCCCAGCACGGGCCCGAGGCCGAGCCACGGTCCCTGCCCGATCGCGTCGCGGACCTTGTCGGCGGAGATGCCGAGCTTGCGCGCGAGGCCGTCGACGAGCTGGTCGCGCCGCTGCCGCAGCCGCTCGACCTGGGTCTTCTGCGCGTCGCGCAGGACCTGCCCGACCCGGTCGGCGGAGACGCCGAGCTCGTCGGCGATCGCCTTCGACAGGCCGGTGATCGCCGGCCAGTCGACCTCGCCGAGCGCGTCGACGAGGCGCTCCCGGGTCACGCCGAGCGCCTTGGCGACGTCGGCGAACATCTCGTCGATCTCCCACGGCCCGCGGCCGTCGATCAGCTTCAGGGCGTCGCGGGCGCGCTCCTCGCCGACGCCGAGGATGCGGGCCAGCTCGGCGGCGACGGCGTCGCGCGCCTCGTCGAAGCTGCCGGGCAGGTCGGGCCGCGCGTCGCGCAGCGCCTCGCGGGCCCGGTCGCGATCGACGTTCAGGCCGTCGGCGAGCGCCTGCGCGAGGTCGACGGGCTCGACGTCGGGCAGTTCGTCGCGCAGCTCGTCGAGCGCCTTCTCCAGGGCGTCCTCCTCGACCCCCAACTCGTCGGCGAGCGACTCGAGGCCGCCCCGCCACAAGCCGGGTCCGCCGGGCGGCCCGGGCTTCGCACGCTTCGGGGTCGTCGACGACGAGCTCGACGGGTCGGACTTGGCGGCGACCGCCGAGCCGTCGTCGAGCTGGGTGCCCAGCGCGAACGCGCCGGAGGCGAGGACCACGGCCCCCAGGAGGGCCAGGCCGATCTTCGTTGCGGTGCGCATGACGCCAGTGTGCGGACGCCGGTTGTGGCCTCTCTAAGAACGCCGGGGACCGCCGCCGGCGGGACGTGTGGCACCTGGCAGCCGCGATGCGGACGCCATGTGCCACACGTCGCGTGCTCAGCGGCGGCGCTGGACCACGCGGATCGCGTTGCCGAACGGGTCGCGCAGGCCGAAGTCGATGCCGTAGTCGCGCTCGCTGGGGCCGTCGGTGAACTCGACGCCCTTGGCCGCCAGCTCGTCGTAGGTGCGGCGGGCGTCGTCGGTGTCGAAGCCGATCCAGCCGCCGCCGGCGCCCTTGGTGACGAGCTCGCGGACCTGCTCGGCGGTCGCGTCGTCCATCGACGGCGGGCCGGGGCGCTCGAGCAGGATCTCGCGGTCGTCGCCGGGCACGCCGACGGTCAGCCAGCGCATGAAGCCGAGGTCCTGGTCGACCTTGACCTCCAGGCCGAGGGTGTTGCAGTAGAAGTCGAGCGCCTCGTCCTGGTCGAGGACGAAGATCGAGGACAGCCGCGTTGACGTGATCATGGGCGCGACGCTACGCCGCGACCGGCGCGCGCGCTTCTCCGAAGCTGCTCGGTCGCATCCAGCGCATCGCGAAGCACGCGGGCACGGCCGGCAGCCCCACCGCGTGGCGGCGGTACTCGGTCGGCGACTCCCCCACGATCTCGCGGAACGTGCGGCTGAACGTGCCGAGGCTCGAGAAGCCGACGTCGAAGCAGATCTCGGTGACGCTGCGGTCGGTCTCGCGCAGCAGCGCCATCGCCCGCTCCACGCGGCGGCGCTGCAGGTAGCGGTGCGGCGGCTCGCCGAACGCCTCGCGGAAGCTGCGGCTGAAGTGGGACTCCGACATCAGCGCCACGCGCGCGAGCGCGCGCACGTCGAGCGGGCGGTCGTAGGCGCGGTCCATCGCGTCGCGGGCGCGCAGCAGCCGGCGGTTGCTGTCCTCGACCGCGGCGCTCACACCACGCCCGCCTCGGCCAGCCAGCGCCACAGCTCGTCCTGCGCGACGACCTGCACGCCGAGCTTCTCGGCCTTCGCCGTCTTCGACGCGCCGACGTTGTCGCCCGCCAGCAGGTAGTCGGTCGCCGACGACACCGACGACGCCGTCACCGCCGCCGCCTGCTCCACCAGGCGCGTCACGTCCGGCCGGCTGACCTTCGCGCCGCTGCGCGGGTCGGAGAACGCGCCGGTGATGACGACGGTCCTGCCCTTCAGCGGCGAGTCGCCGGCCGCGGCCGCGTCGACGGGGCGGTCCTCGTCGCGCACGTCGAGCACGACCCCGTGGCGGCGCAGCTCCTCGACCTCCTCGCGGATCTCGTCGCGGGCGAAGAAGGCGGCCACGCTCTCGGCCACCTTGGGCCCGATGTCGCGGATCTCGACGAGCTCCTCGGCGGTCGCGTCCATGACGTCCTCGATGCGCTCGTAGCCGGCCAGGCACAGCCGCTTGGCCACGCCCTCGGACGCCATCGGGATCGCCAGCCCGATCAGCGCGCGGCGCAGCCCCAGGCCCTTGGAGCGCTCGATCGAGTCGACCATGTTGCGGGCGCTGACCTCCCCCATGCGCTCGTAGCCGAGGAGCTGGTCGACGGTCAGCGCGTAGAAGTCGCTGCGCCGGCGCAGCACGCCGTCGTCGGCGAGCTTCTCGATCCACACGTCGCCGACGCCCTCCATGTCGGCGGCGTGCCGCGAGGCCCAGTGCATGAGCCGGCGGGTGGCCTGGGCCGGGCACTGCAGGTTCAGGCACCAGCGCTCCTCGCCGGTCCCGCGGATCTCGAGCTCGCTGCCGCACGACGGGCAGTGGGTCGGGGGGACGATCTCGATCTCGGAGCCGTCGCGGTCCTCGGGGATCGAGCGGCCCGCGAACGGGATCACGTCGCCGCGGCGCACGACCGCGACCGTGTCGCCGATGCGCAGGTCGCGCTCGCGGATCAGCCGCGGGTTGTGGAGCGTGATGTTCTCGACCGTGACGCCGCCGACGAACACCGGCGCCACGCGCGCCCGCGGCGGCACGCGGCCGATCTTGCCGACCGGCCACTCGACCGCCAGCAGCTTCGTGAGCCTCTCCTCGGGCGGGTACTTGAACGCGATCGCCCCGCGCGGCTCGGCGGCGTTGAACCCGGCGGCGGCGAAGGCGACCGGGTCGTGCAGCCGCACGACCGCGCCGTCGATGTCGTAGTCGAGCGCGTCGCGGCGGTCGCCGATCTCGCGCACGGCCTCGAGCACCGCGTCGGCGTCGTCGCAGACCGCCTGCGCGGCCGGCTCGATCCCCGCCGGCAGGTCGACGGGCGCGCCGTCGACGTCGGCGCCGAACGCGAAGAAGCGCAGCACCCGGCCGGCCGCGGCCGCCGCCTCCGGGTCCTTCTGCATGAGCGTCCCCGCGGCGCCGCTGCGCGGGTTCGTCAGCGGCTTGTCGGGGTGGGCGGCGTTGTAGGCCTCCCAGGTGGAGCGCAGCATGACCGCCTCGCCGCGGACCTCCACCCGGCCCGGCGCGTCGATCTCCTGGGGCAGCTCCGGGATCACGAACCGGACCTTGTCGGTCACCAGCTCGCCGATCTCGCCGGTTCCGCGGGTGGCCACGTGCTCGAGCCGGCCGTCGCGGTACACGACGCTCAGCGAGAGCCCGTCGAGCTTCTCCGACACCCGGAAGCGCTGCCCGGGGAAGCGCGCGCAGAACGCCCGCACCTCGTCCTCGCCGGTGGCCTTGGCCAGCGACAGCATCGGGCGCGCGTGGCGGATCGTCGGGCCGGTCAGCTCCGACGGCGCGTTGACGCGCCCCAGCGGGCTGTCGGGCGGCTCCAGCTCCGGGTGCTCGGCGACGAGCGCAGCCAGCTCGTCCTTGAGCGCGTCGTAGTCGGCGTCGGGGACCGCGCTGTCGCCGGCGCCGTAGTAGGCGTCGTTGAGCCGCTGCACCTCGGCCGCGAGTTCGGCGATGCGCTCGCGGACGGCCGGCGTGGACGTCGTGTCGCTCACGCCGGCCATTGTGGCGTCCGCCTCCGACGGGCTAGCGAGCAGGGATCTGCTGCACCGCCCAGCCGTTGCCGTCGGGGTCGCTGAAGAACACGAACCGCCCCCACGGGAAGTCCTGGACGTCGCTCGGGTGCGCGCCGCCGTCGACCAGCCGCTCGCGGGCCGCCTCGATGTCGGAGACGACCATCTGCACGCCCTTCAGCGAGCCGGGCTCCATCTCGCTGACGCCCGTGCCGAGCGCGATCGAGCACGCCGAGCCGGGCGGGGTCAGCTGCACGAAGCGGATCTCGTCGCTGACCGTGTGGTCGTGGTCGGCGTTGAAGCCGATGCCCTCGTAAAAGGCCTTGGCCCGGTCGACGTCCGTGACCGGCACGCCGATGAGCTCGATCTTGAAGTCCATGCCCGCGACGGTACGCGCCGTTGCGGCCACATCCTGACCGCATTCGTGGCCGCATCTCCCGCCCCTCGCTCACAGGATCAGCTTGCGCTCCATGAACCGGATCGCCAGCCGCCACGACACGAGCGCGAACGCGGCGAGGAAGCCGACGTGCCACAGGTCGTCGAGGCTCCACGTCCCGAACACCGCGTCGCGGACGAGCTGCACGCAGTGGTAGAGCGGGTTGGCCTGCGCGAGCACCTGCACCCACTCCGGCAGCCCGTCGAGCGGGAAGAACGTGCCGGCGACGAGGAACAGCGGCGTCAGCAGCCCGCTCTGCCAGTACGAGAAGCTCTCGATCGCCTTCGCGCGCGCCGCGATGAAGATGCCGAACACCGCCCAGCCGAACCCGGCCAGCGCGGCGATGAACGGGACGACGAGCATCCCCCAGCTCGGGTCGAGCCCGAACACGACCGCGACGAGCATCGGCACGCACCCGTACACGCCGGTGCGGGCGGAGATCCACAGCGCCTCGGCGGTGACGAGCTCCTCGGTGTCGACCGGCGCGGCGAGGATCGCGTCGTAGGTGTGCTGGAACGCGTACTTGACGTAGGTCGAGTACATCGCCGGGAACGCGCCGCTGAACAGCACGGTCGTGGCGACGATGCCGGTGCCGACGAAGTCGATGTAGTCGTAGCCGCCGACCTCGCTGACCAGCGAGCCGAACCCGAAGCCGAACGCCAGCAGGTAGATCGTCGGGTCGACCGTCGAGGAGAACGTCGACGAGCGCCAGAACGAGGAGTAGTTGATCGCCTCGCGCACCATCACGCCGAGGACGGCGGAGCGCTCCAGGCGGCCGAGCCGGCGGCGCGGGCGCGCTGCGGGGGCGGTCGTGGCGGCCATCAGGCGATCTCCTCCCCGGTCAGCAGGACGAAGACGTCCTCGAGGTTCGTGACGCGGCGCTCGCCGTCCAGCGGATGGTCGCCGTTGGCGTGCAGCACCGCCACCGACGTGCCGGTGCGCCGCGTGCGCCAGCCGCGCCGGCGCGCCTCCTCCTCGACCTCCGCCAGCCGCGCCGGGCTGCCGTACACCTCGAGCGCCTCGGTGCCCGCGTGCTCGGCGATGAGCGCGTCGGGCGCGCCGACCGCCACGGCCCTGCCGTGGGACATGATCGTCACCTGGTCGCAGAGGCGCTCCGCCTCCTCGATGTAGTGCGTGCTCATGAGGATCGAGACGCCCTCGGAGCGCAGCCGGTCGATCAGCGCCCACAGCTCCTGGCGCACCTGCGGGTCGAGGCCGACGGTCGGCTCGTCGAGCAGCAGCAGGCGCGGGCGGTGCAGCAGCGCGCGGGCGATCAGCAGCCGGCGGCGCATCCCGCCGCTGAGCGCCTCGACCTTCGCGTCGCGCCGCGCGATCAGGTTGGCGATGTCGAGCGCGCGGTCGATCGCGGCCTGGCGCTCGGCCTTCGGGACCCGGTAGAGGTGGGCGAAGACGCGGAGGTTCTGCTCGACGGTCAGCGACACGTCGAGGTTGTCGAGCTGGGGCACGACGCCCATCTCGGCGCGCGCCTGCTTGGAGTCCTCGGGCAGGCGGTAGCCGAGGACCTCGAGCACGCCCTCGTCGGCGACGACCTGGGCGGTGAGCGCCTTCATCGTGGTCGACTTGCCCGCCCCGTTGGGGCCGAGCAGGCCGACGCAGGTGCCGTACGGGACCTCGAGGTCGAGCCCGTCGACGGCGGTCAGCGGGCCGAACCGCTTGACGACGCCGCGCAGTCGGATGGCGGCTTGAGACATGTCCCGATCATGGCGAATCGGGTTTCGGTCGCTTTCGAGCAGCACGTCGGGTTGGACCGCCGCCGCGGCGGGAACTCATCGGTCGCCGCTCAGGCGGCCAGCGCGCCCGGGCCGGGGCGGATCGCCACGTCGGCCGGCTCCAGCGGCTCGCCGCAGTGCGAGCAGTGCATCCGCGGCGCGGCGTCGTGGCCGCAGGCGCGGTGCTCGACGATCACCGGCGGCCCGTCGGGCGCGGCGTAGCGGTCGCCCCACTGCAGCAGCGCCCACAGGATCGGCGCGACGTCGGCGCCCTTGCGGGTCGGGTGGTACTCGAACGCCTCGGGGTGCTCCCCGTAGCGCTCGCGGCGCAGGAGGCCGTGCTCGACGAGCGTGGCGAGGCGGTCGCTGAGGATGTTGGGGGCGACGCCGGTCTCGCGGCGGATGTCCTGGAAGCGCCGGCGGCCGCGCAGCACCTCGCGCAGCACGAGCAGCGTCCAGCGCTCGCCGACGATCGCGAGGGTCCGGGCGATCGAGCAGTTCTGCCCCTCGAACGGGCGATACGGCATGCGCCCACCATACCCGGTCGAGCTTGCATTTTGCTACCAGCGTGCCGTACGGTGCCGCTTGCAAACTGCAAGCTCGTCTGGATCGGAGTGCCGTGGAACGTCGCTGGAACGTCCTCGCCGTCGTCTCGATCGCCGTCTTCATGGCCGGCCTCGACCTGTTCATCGTCAACATCGCCTTCCCGGCGATCAGCGCCGACTTCGACGGCGCGAGCACCGCCGCGCTGACCTGGGTGCTCAACGCCTACGCGATCGTCTTCGCCGCGCTGCTGGTGCCCGCCGGCCGCTTCGCCGACCGGGTCGGGCGCCGCCGCGGCTTCTTGGCCGGCGGCGCGCTGTTCGTCGCCGGCTCGGCGCTGTGCGGCGCCGCGCCGACCCTCGAGGTGCTGATCGGCGCCCGCGTCGTGCAGGCCGCGGGCGCCGCGCTCCTGCTCCCCACCTCGCTGGCGCTGCTGCTGCCCGAGTTCCCGCCGCACCTGCGCTCCGTCGCGATCGCGATCTGGTCGGCGGTCGGCGGGCTGGCCGCCGCGTTCGGCCCGCCGCTGGGCGGCGTCCTCGTCGAGGCCGGCTGGCGGTGGGTGTTCTTCGTCAACGTGCCGATCGGCGCCGCCGCGCTCGTCGCCGCCGCGCGCCTGCTGCACGAGAGCCGCGACCGCACGCAGGCCGTGCCCGACCTGGCGGGCACCGCGCTGCTGGCCGGCTCGGTGGGCCTGCTCGCGCTCGGGCTCGTGCAGGCGCCCGAGTGGGGCTGGGGCGATCCCGCGACGATCGCCGCGCTGGCCGCCGCCGTCGCCGGCACCGGGCTGTTCTGGGTCCGCTGCAGCCGCCACGCCGCGCCGGTGGTCGACCTGTCGATGCTGCGGGTGCGCTCGTTCGCGATGGCCGGCGTCGCCTCGCTGGCCTTCAACGCCGCGTTCGGCGCGATGCTGCTGTCGTCGGTGCTGTACCTGACGCAGGTGTGGGGCGAGTCGATCCTCGTCGCCGGCCTGGCGCTCACGCCCGGCCCGCTGACCGCCGCGCTGCTGGCCGTGCCCGCCGGCCGCCTGGCGGTCAAGCTCGGCCCGCGCAACGTCGCCGCCGCCGGCGGCGTCCTCTTCGCCGCCGGCTCCCTGTGGTGGATCTGGCGGGCGAGCCCCGACGCCGGGTACGCGGCCACGCTGCTGCCGGGGATGCTCCTGACCGGCGCCGGCGTCGGCCTCACGTTCGCCCCGCTGGCCTCGGCCGCCACCGCGGAGCTGCCGCCGGCCCGCTTCGCCACCGGCGTCGGCGTCTACACGATGACCCGTCAGATCGGCGCCGTCCTCGGCGTCGCGCTGCTCGTCGCCGTCGTCGGCGCGCCGATCGACTGGGACGCCGGCTGGGCGTTCATGGCCGCGACGGCGCTCGTCGCCGCGCTGGCCGCCCGTGCGATCGGCCCCGTGCAGCACGCCGCCGCGCCGGCCGCCGCGCCCGCCCCCGCGACCTCGGCGGCGGCGCCGTGAGCGCGCTCGAGCGACCCGCGGCGCCGGCCGTCTGGGGCCCGCCGCGGCAGCGCACGATCACCTGGTACGACCCGCGCGCGGCGGCCGAGGCCGCGCGCGGGCTCAGCGGCCGCGAGCTGCTGGAGGCGATCGCCGCCGGCGAGCTGCCGCCTCCGCCGATGGCGTCGGTGTTCGCGTTCGAGATCGTCGAGATCGGCGACGGCGAGGTCCGCTTCGCCGTCACGCCCGACGAGAGCGCCTACAACCCGATCGGCGCCGTGCACGGCGGGCTCACCTGCACGCTGCTGGACACCGCCGTCGGCTGCGCGGCCCAGACGCTGCTCCCGGCGGGCGTCACCTACACGTCGATCGACCTCCAGGTCAGCTACCTGCGCCCGGTGCAGAACGGCGACCGGCTGCTGGCCCACGGGTGGGTGACGAAGCCGGGGCGGCGGGTCACGTTCGCGCAGGGCGACGTGCGCGGCGAGGACGGCCGCCTGCTGGCGACCGCCACGAGCACCCTGCTCGTGCTCTCCGGCGATTGAGCCGACCGATCACGCGCCCGTCGCAATTCGGGAGAATGGGGGCGCATGAGCGCCGCCGAGGCTGAGGCCGAACCCGCCCCCGCCGCGATCAGCGCGCCGTCGCGCCGCGACCGCGCGCTGACGGTCGCCGGCCGCGTGCTGCCGATCCTCACGCCGGTCGCCTACCTGGTCGCGCTGGCGATCTCGATCGCCAGCGACGGGATCCCGCTCGCGCGCGACCAGCTCTTCCTGTGGCTGCTGCTGGGCATCGGCGCGTTCAGCGTCGCGGCCTGGCGCACGTGGGGCACGCTGCTCCTGGAGTGGCTGCCGCTGCTCGCGCTGCTCGTCGCCTACGACTACCTGCGCGGCGCGGTGACGATCCAGCCGTGGGAGGCGCACATCGCCCCGCAACTCGCGTTCGACACGTGGCTGGGCGGCGGCACGGTCCCGACCGTGTGGCTGCAGGAGCACCTGTGGAACGCGAGCTCGCTGCAGTGGTACGACTACGCGGCGTGGGTCGTCTACATGACCCACTTCTTCGCGATCTGGATCGTCGCCGCGGTGCTGTGGCGGGTCGCCCACCACACGTTCCGCCGCTACGTCGCGCTGCTCGTGCTCGTCACGCTCGCGGCGCTGACGACCTACTGGGCCTACCCGGCGCAGCCGCCGTGGCTGGCCGGCGAGCACGGCGACATGCCCGAGGTCGCGCGGATCGTCCCGGTCGTGTGGGGCGAGCTGGGCGTCCACACCGCCGCCTCGCTGTGGGAGGGCAAGGGCGACCTCGTCAACCTCGTCGCCGCGATGCCGTCGCTGCACGCCAGCTACCCGTTCATGCTCTTCCTGTTCTTCTGGCCGGCGGGCTGGCTGGTGCGCATCGCGCTCGGCGGCTACACCGCCGCGATGGGCTTCGTGCTCGTCTACGGCGGCGAGCACTTCGTGATCGACCTGCTCGTCGGCTACCTGTGGACCGGGATCGCGTTCGCGCTCGTCGTGCTCGCGACGCGCTGGTGGCGCTCGCTACGCGGCGCCGACGAGGCGCGCCAGCCGGCGTAGCTGCGCCATCTGGCCGCCGAGCGTCGCGTCGAGCGGCTGCACGCACACGTGGTCGGCGCCGGCGTCGAGGTGATCGCGCACGCGCGCGGCGATCGCGGCCTCGTCGCCCCAGGCGACGACCGCGTCGATCAGCCGGTCGCTGCCGCCGCCCGCCAGGTCGTCGTCGCCGAAGCCGAGCTCACGCAGGTTGGCCGCGTAGTTGGGCAGGTCGAGGTAGTAGGACACCGTCCGCCGCGCGATCTCGCGCGCCCGGGCCGGGTCGGTCTCCAGCAGCACCATCTGCTCGGGCGCCAGCAGCGGGTCCGGACCGAGGATCGCGCGGGCCCGCTCGGTGTGCTCGGGCGGGGTGAGGTACGGGTGGGCGCCCGCGGTGCGCTCGGCGGCGAGCTCGAGCATGCGCCGCCGCAGTGCGGCGAGGACGATCGGCGCCGGCTCGGGCGGCGGCGGGAAGGACGGCTCGGCGGACGCCATCGCGTCGAGGTACTCGCGCATCGTGGCGACCGGGCGGCCGTACTCGTGCCCGCGCCGCTGGACCGCCGGCGCGTGGCTCACGCCGAGGCCGAGCACGAAGCGGCCGTCGTGCGCCTCGGCCAGCGCGGCCGCGCCGTTGGCGGTCGCGATCGCGTCGCGCGCGTAGATGTTGGCGATGCCGCTGGCGACGAGCACGCGCTCGGTGGCGCCGAGCAGGATGCCCCGTGCACGAGCGCCTCCTTGCCCGTCGGCGTCTCCGAGTACCAGATCGCGCCGAAGCCCAGCCGCTCGATCTCGGCGGCCGCGGCGCGCTCGTCCGCGGCGCTGGACGAGCCCAGCAGCCCGGACCACACGCCGACCCGGCCGATGCGTTCGCGAAGGTCGTTCATGTCAGGTGACGCTCCAGAACCTCGTCCTGTGTGGGGCGCGCCTCGAGGACGCGCTGCAGCCCGGCCGGGGTCAGGCACGCGTAGATGCCGCGACGGTCGACGACGCAGGCGCTGCGCTCCACGAGCCCCTCGCCCTCCAGGCGGCTGACCAGGCGCGACAGCGCGCTCTGGCTCAGGTGGACCTCGTCGGCCAGCTCCTGGATGCGGCAGTGCTGGCGGTGCGCGTCGGCGAGCCGGTCGAGCACCTCGAACTCGGATCGCGAGAGGCCGTGGCGGCGCTGCAGCTCGCGCTCGAGCTCCTCCGCCACGGCGGCGTGGCGGCCCGAGAGCTCGCGCCAGACGGTGACGAGATCGGACACGCCGGAAGGGTATCGACGCGGGACTCCGGACCAGACGCGAGTAGCTTTCTGGGAGTGTCGACGCCCGCCCGACTCGTCTGCGAGCCGCTCGAGCTGGCCTGGACGCCCGCCGAGGCGGCGCTGGCGCTGCGCGGCGACGACCGGCCGTTCGCGCTCGTCGGCGCCTGGGCGGACGGCAGCGCGCTGTTCGGATCGGAGCCCGTGCGCGTCGCCGGCCCCGGCGACGACCCGTTCGCGCTGTTCGAGGACCTGCCGGAGGTCGACGCCGCCGGCGCGCCGCCCGGCGCGGTCGGCGGCGGCTGGTTCGGCTATCTCGGCTTCGCGCTCGGGCACCTCGTCGAGCGCCTCCCGCCGCCGCCCCCGGCCGGCGCGTCGCTGCCGCCGTTCGCGCTCGCCTTCTACGACCACCTCCTGCGCCGCGACGCCGACGGGCGCTGGTGGTTCGAGGCGCTGCAGACCCCGGAGCGGGCGGCCGCGATCGCCGCGCGCCGCGACGCGCTGGTGGCCCGCCGGCCGCAGGCCCGCCCGTTCCGCGCCGGCCCGTTCGCCCCCGCGCCGCCCGGCACCGCCGGCCTGCGCGCCGCGGTCGCCGAGTGCGTCGAGCGCATCCACGCCGGCGAGCTGTTCCAGGCGAACCTGACGATGCGCATCCAGGGGCCGCTCGAGGGCGACCCGCTCGACGCGTTCGCGACCGCGATCGCCGTCGACCCGCGCCACGGCGCCTACCTGGCCGGCCCGTGGGGCGCGACCGTCGGCCTCTCCCCCGAGCTGTTCCTGCGCCGCCGCGGCCGCGACGTGCTGACGCGCCCGATCAAGGGCACGATCCCGCGCGTGCCGGGCGCGGCGGGCGAGACCGCGCGCGACGAGCTCGTCGCGTCGGCCAAGGACCGCGCGGAGAACGTGATGATCGTCGACCTGATGCGCAACGACCTCGGGCGCGTCTGCTCGTACGGGTCGATCAGCGCCGATCTGACGCCGGTCGCCGAGGCGCACCCGGGCGTGTGGCATCTCGTGACCGACGTCCGCGGGCGCCTGCACGACGGCAACGGCGACGCCGCGCTGCTGCGCGCGACGTTCCCGCCCGGGTCGGTGACCGGCGCGCCGAAGGTCCAGTCGCTGCGGGTCATCGCCGAGCTCGAGGGCTCCGCCCGCCACGTCTACACCGGGGCCGCCGGGTTCGTGAGCCCGGTCGCGGGCCTGGAGCTCAACGTCGTGATCCGCACGTTCGAGGTGCGCGACGGCGTCGCCTGGATCGGCGCGGGCGGCGGGATCGTCGCCGACTCCGACCCCGACGCCGAGGTGCGCGAGGCGCTCGGCAAGGCGCGCCCGCTGATCCACGCGCTCGGCGCCGAGCTGCGCGACCCGCCGCCGCCGACGCGCCGCCGTCCCGGCCTCCCGCGCGCGCTGGAGGGCGGGCTCGAGCGCCCCGACCCGGGCGCCGGCGTGATCGAGACGATCGCCGTGCGCGACGGCGTCGCCGTCGACCTCGACGCGCACCTCGCGCGCCTGGCCGCGGGCGCGCGCGCCGCGCTCGACGCGCCGCTGCCCGACGGGCTGGCCGCCGAGGTCGCCGCGCGGGCCGCCGCCGGTCCCGACGGGCGCCTGCGCATCGACGTGGCGCCGGCGCCCGGCGGCGTCGACGTCTCGATCGCCCTGACGCCCGCCGGCGACCCGCCGCGAGGCCCCGCCGCCCTCGCCCCGGTCGTCCTCCCCGGCGGCCTGGGCCCGCACAAGTGGCGCGATCGCCGCCTGCTGGAGGCGCTGGCCGCCCGCCACGGCGCGATGCCGCTGCTCGTCGACGCCGACGGCGCCGTGCTCGAGGCCGCGATCGCCAACGTGTGGCTCGTCGAGGGCGACGCGCTGGTCACCCCGCCCGCCGACGGCCGGTTGCTGCCGGGCGTGACCCGCGCACGGCTGCTGCGCCACCCGAACGCGCGCGAGGAGCCCGTCGACCTCGACCGCCTCGACGCGGCCGACGCGGTCCTCCTCACCTCGTCGATCTCGCTGGTGCGGGTCGCGGCCGCCGGCCGCGGCCGTCCCGATCCGGCGTGGGTCGCCGATCTGTGTGCGATGCTGGCGCGCCAGACGGACCTCGTGTCCCGTTAGCGCCAGGCCAGAGGAGGGCCACACATGGAGTCACACGACCGGGAGCTGTCGCGCCGCCGGTTTCTGGGATCGGTCGGCGTCGCCGCTGGGGGAGCGGTCGTCGGAGGTGGCCTGGTCGGCGCCGAGACGGCGTTCGGACGCGTCACGCGGCGTCCCGCGACGCCGAACGCGGCGCTCGAGGCGCTGATGGCGGGCAACGCCCGCTACCGCAAGGGGCAGTGGAAGCGGCGCGACTACTCGCCCGTGGGCGAGCGTCGCGCCAGCTCCCAGAAGCCGTTCGCCGCCATCCTCTCGTGCGCGGACTCGCGGGTCTCCCCGCCGCTGGTGTTCGACCTCGAGCGCGGGAACCTGTTCTCGGCCCAGATCGCCGGCAACGCGGTGGACGCCGGCACGCTCGGGTCGATCGAGTACGCGGTGGCCGTCCTCGGCGTCCCGCTCGTGATGGTCCTGGGCCACAGCGACTGCGGCGCGGTGCAGGCCGCCATGGGCGTCGCCGCCGGCACGGCCAGCTACCCGGCCGAGCAGTACGGCGCGATCGGCGGGGTCGTCGACCACGTGGTGCCCGCCGTGCAGACGCTGGAGCCCGCGGAGCGCACGCTCGAGCGCTGCATCGAGCGCAACGCCAACGTGCAGGCCCAGCTCCTGCGGGCGACGAACCCCATCATCGCGCCGCGCGTGGCCGACGGGCGCCTGCGGGTCGTCGGCGCCGTGTACGACATCGCCACGGGGCGCGTGGAGCTCGCCTAGACGGACGATCGACTCCAGTTTTCGGTGTTCTCGGCCGAGAATGCCGGCATGCATCCCCGTTCCCTGCTCGCCGCCGGCGTCGCCGCGCTTGCGCTCGCCGTCGCCGGGCCCGCAGCCGCTCAGGACTCGCCTCCCCCAACCGGGCCTCAGGGCGGCTCCTTCCAGATCGAATTCGACACGTTCAAGAAGGTCAACCGTCACGCCGCCAACATCCTGCGCCGGTCCGGCGCGATGGAGGCGATCGCGAACGAGGTCAACTCGCGCTGGTCGATCCCGCGCGACATCCCGGTCGTGTTCGGGGACGAGCTGGAGATCGGCCCCGCGTTCATCCCCGACCTGAAGCTCGAGGACGGGACCGTCCTGAACTTCATCAACATGCCCGGCAGCTTCCTCCGCCTGCAGCTGCGGGAGCTCCGGCGCGAGATCAGGCGGGAGAAGATCAAGGGGCTCACGCCCAAGCAGGCGCTCGTGTACGCGACCGAGTTCGTCCTCGCCCACGAGATGGGGCACGCGCTCGTCCACGAGCTGAAGCTCCCGGTCACCGGCAAGGAGGAGGACGCCGTCGACGGCTTCGCCGCCTACCTGCTGGCCGACAACCCGAAGTTCGGCCCGATGACGGCGATCAGCGCCGCGATGTTCTTCGACCTCTACAGCCGCCTCCGCGGCAAGCTGAAGGAGGAGGACTTCGCCGACGAGCACTCGATCCTCGAGCAGCGGGTCTACAACTTCGTCTGCTGGGTGTACGGCAGCGACCCCAAGCGCTTCAAGGGCCTGGTCGGCAAGGACCTGCTCCCGCGCGACCGGGCGCGGCGCTGCCCCGGCGAATGGCAGCAGCTCACGAGCTCGTGGGACCGGCTGCTGAAGCCGTACGAGAAGACGGCGCCGCAGACGCCCGCGACGACCGAGCCGACTGCGGCTCCCTCCGCCTAGACACGCCGGACCCCCTACGAGCCCGCACCGGCGGGCGGCGCCCCGGCGCCGCCCGCCCGCGGTTCGTGGCCCGCGCACGCCACCACGGGGATGCGCGGGTACTTCGGATAGGCCGGGTCGGTCCGGGCCCGCAGGCACATCGAGAACACCGACCCGCGGGTGGTGCCGATCAGCTTCTGATGGGCGCAGGTGTCGCACAGCCCGGCCGGCGACCTTCGTACCGGACCGCGAATAGTTGAACCCATCAACTACAATGCCTGCGTGCGCACGTTCTGGCGGCTCCTCGGATTCCTGCGACCGTACCGGGTCGGGGTCGTCTCCTCCCTCGTGCTCGCGGCGCTGGCGACCGTCGCGACCGTCCTCATCCCCGCGCTCAGCGGCCGCGCCGTCAACGCGATCGAGGACGGCGACCGCGACGCGCTCGTCGCCGCCGCGCTGCTGATCGTCGCGGCCGGCCTCGCGCGCCTCGTCCTCACCGTCTTCCGCCGGCTGATCGCCGGCCGCGTGTCGCTCGGGGTCGAGCTCGACCTGCGCGACGCCGTCTACGGGCACCTGCAGTCGCTGGAGCTCGCGTTCTTCGACCGCCAGCAGACCGGCCAGCTCATGTCGCGCGCCACCGTCGACCTGCAGTCGGTGCGCTTCTTCCTCGGCTACGGCCTCGTGTTCATGATGCAGGCGCTGCTGACGATCGTGATGGCCGCGGCCGCGATGCTGCTGCTCCAACCGGGGCTGGCGGCGATCGCGCTCAGCCCGGTCCCGTTCGTCGTGTGGGTGGCCTACCGCTACGGGGTGAAGGCGCGCCCGGCCGCCCAGGAGGTGCAGCAGCGCCTGGCCGAGCTGACGGCCGAGGCCGAGGAGAACATCTCGGGCGTGCGCGTCGTGAAGGCGTTCTCGCGCGAAGGTCGCCAGCTCGCGCGCTTCCGCCACGCCACCGAGCGCGTGTTCGCGCAGGCGATGCGCTCCACCCGCATCCAGGCCGGCTACAGCCCGTTCATCGGCTTCCTCCCCCAGCTCGGCCTCGCGGCGATCCTCTTCTTCGGCGGCCGCCAGGTGATCGACGGCGAGATGTCGCTCGGCGACTTCACCGCGTTCTACACCTGGCTGCTGATGCTGCTCGGGCCGATGCGGATGCTCGGCATGGCGCTCGGGATGGCCCAGCGCGCGACCGCCTCGGGCGCGCGCCTGTTCGAGGTGCTCGACACCGAGCCGCGGATCGCCTCCCCCGCCGAGCCGGCGCCGCTTCCCGAGGGACGCGGCCGGGTCGAGCTGCGCAACGTCACCGTCCACTACGAGGGCGTGGCCGAGCCGTCGCTGCGCGACGTCAGCCTCGACGTCGCCCCCGGGACGACGGTCGCGCTCGTCGGCCCGACCGGGTCGGGCAAGACGACGCTCGTGCAGCTGCTCGGGCGCCTGTACGACCCGGTCGAGGGCGCCGTCCTGCTCGACGGCGCCGACGTGCGGAAGCTGGCGCTCGAGGACCTGCGGCGCGCGGTCGCGACCGTCGACGACAACCCGTTCCTGTTCTCGGCGACCGTCGCCGAGAACATCGCCTACGCGCGGCCGGACGCCACGCGCGAGGAGATCGAGGAGGCGGCGCGCCGCGCGCAGGCGCACGAGTTCATCGAGCGGCTCGCCGACGGCTACGACACGCTGGTCGGCGAGCGCGGCCTGACGCTCAGCGGCGGCCAGCGCCAGCGCCTGGCGATCGCCCGCGCGCTCGTCGCCGACCCGCGCGTGCTGATCCTCGACGACGCCACCTCGTCGGTCGACGCCTCGACCGAGTCGCTCATCAAGGCGGCGCTCGCCGAGGCGATGGAGGGCCGCACCACGTTCGTCATCGCCCACCGGCTGTCGACGATCGCCCTCGCCGACGAGATCGTCGTGCTCGAGGGCGGGCGGATCGTCGCGCAGGGCACCCACGACGAGCTGCTGGAGATCGACGGGCTGTACCGCGAGATCGTCGAGAAGGGCCTGCCCGACCAGGTGTTCCTCACGCGCAACGCGCCCGAGCGGGAGGCGGCCGGACTGTGACGCGCCTGGAGGACATCCGCCGGCGGCTGCGCGGCACGAGCGGGCGCGGGCGCAAGGTCCGCGGCCTCGTCGCGCTGCTGCGCCCCTACCGCGGGCGCGTCGTGGCCGCGTCGGTCGCGCTGGTCGCGGGCACCGCGGCATCACTGGCCCCCGCCCCCCTGGCCGCGCGCGCGATCGACGAGGGCATCGTGCCCGGGGACGTGGCCTCGCTGAACGTCACCGTCGCGCTGTTCCTGGCCAGCGCGCTCGTGTACTGGGGCGCGAGCTTCGCCCAGACCTACCTCGTCAACTGGGTCGGCCAGCGCGCGCTGCAGGACCTGCGCGAGCAGATGTTCCGCCACCTGCAGGCCCACCCGATCGGCTTCTACGAGCGCAACCGCGCCGGCGTGCTGCTGTCGCGCATGACGAACGACGTCGAGGCGCTGAACTCGCTGGTGACCGACACGATCATCACGCTCGTCTCGGCGACGCTGACCCTGCTGGGCACGATCGCGATCCTGATCGCGCTGGACGCCGAGCTGGCGCTGCTGACGTTCTTGATCTTCCCGGTGATGGCGCTGGCGTCGCTGGCGTTCCGGATCGCCTCGGCCGACGCCTACCGGCGCACGCGCGAGACGATCGCGGCGATCACCGGCTACCTGCAGGAGACGCTGTCGGGCATCCGCGTCGTGCGCACGTTCGGCCAGGAGCGCATGCACCGCCGCCGGTTCACCGAGCTCAACGAGCGCAACCGCGACGCGAACATGACGACCGTCCACCTCAACGCGGCGTACTTCCCGTCGGTGGAGCTGCTGAGCGCGCTGGCGACGGTCGGCATCCTGCTCTACGGCGGCTTCCAGGTGCTCGACGGCGACGTCGCGATCGGCGTGCTCGTCGGCTTCATCGCGGCGCTGAACGGGTTCTTCGACCCGATCAACCAGCTCTCGCAGGTCTACACGACCTACCAGTCCGGCATGGCCGCGCTCGACAAGATCTTCGAGCTCCTGGACAGCGAGCCCGAGCTGGTCGACGCGCCCGACGCCCGCGACCTGCCGCCGATCCGCGGCGAGATCCGCTTCGACCACGTGTCGTTCTCCTACCGCACCGAGGACGACGAGCGGGTGTACGCGCTGCGCGACGTCGACCTGGTGGTGCCGCCCGGCCAGACGCTCGCGCTCGTGGGCGCGACCGGCGCGGGCAAGTCGACGTTCGCCAAGCTCGTCGCGCGGTTCTACGACCCGACCGAGGGCCGCGTGCTCGTCGACGGCCACGACCTGCGCGAGGTGCGCCAGGCGTCGCTGCGCGAGCAGCTCGGCATCGTGCCGCAGGAGGGGTTCCTGTTCAGCGGCACGATCCGCGAGAACATCGGCTTCGGCCGGCCGGACGCCACCGACGAGGAGATCTGGGCCGCCGCCGACGCGGTGGGCGCCGCCGACTTCATCCGCGCGTACCCGGAGGGCCTCGACACCGCGGTCGGCGAGCGCGGCGTGCAGCTCTCGGCCGGGCAGCGCCAGCTCGTCGCGTTCGCGCGCGCGCTGGTCGCCGACCCGCGGATCCTGATCCTCGACGAGGCGACCTCGAACGTCGACCTGCACACCGAGACGCGCATCGAGCAGGGCCTGCGCCGCCTGCTCGCGGGCCGCACCGCGATCGTGATCGCCCACCGCCTGTCGACGATCCGCCAGGCCGGGCGGATCGTCGTGCTCGAGCACGGGCGCATCGTCGAGCAGGGCACGCACGACGAGCTGATCGCGGCCCGCGGGCGCTACTGGGACCTGTTCCGCGACTGGGCCGAGCAGGCCGCCGCCTGACCCGGCGGCCGCGCTCGCGCGCTCAAGCCGCGTCGCGCGCGGCCGACGACCCGATCGGAGGGCCCGCGGGTTGCTACTCTCGGGCCCCACCCGTTGCCGGGTGGTGTAATTGGCAGCACGCCAGATTCTGGCTCTGGTAGTTGGGGTTCGAGTCCCTGCCCGGCAGCTTCCTCGCGCGGCCCGCTTCGGCGGGCCGCTCGCGTGTCCGGGCCGGGTCATCCCGCGTGCACCACGACGGTGACGGGGACGTCGCCGGGCGCGTCGGCCGCGGTGCGCCTGGCCTCGTCCACGCGGGCGCGCAGATCCGAGATCAGCGAGCCGGCGTCGTCGGGCTCCAGCAGCAGCGTCGCGCCGACCGTGTCGTCGCGGTCGCGCAGCGCGTAGAAGTGCTGCAGGGCACCGCGCTTGGGGGCGGTGGCGACGAGCTCGACGACGCCCGCGTCGGCCAGCACCCGCACGTGGTAGCTGACGACGCCGACGGGCGCGTCGACGTGCGCGGCGAGCTGCGACGGGCTGGCCGGCCCGCGCTCCAGGAGGGCCACCAGCCGTGCGCGCAGCGGGTGCGCCAGCGCGCGCTGGACGGGGTTCGTCGTGGGCGGGCGGCGGGCGGGATCGGGCATGTCGCGGACGATACTCATAGGGTGCGACGGAAAGCGCGGGGCGCGTGGAGCGCTCAGCCCGCCCCGAGCGCCGTTGTCGGATCGGGGTCGCTATGCGACCGCGAGACGACAACGGCACGTGGTTCGCCGGTGTGTCCCGTGCGCAGGGCTCACGGCTGACGGGGCCGCGCAGAACGGCTCAGCGACGGCCGACGGGCGGTGGCGCTGCGTGTCGCCGCGCGCCTCACGGGGCGGCCGGCGGGGACGTGGGAGCCCTCGTCGGCGCCATACGCGGACGAGGGCTCCCACCTCCGGGGTGATCGACATCTCGTGCGCGATCCGACGGAAAGGTCGCGCACCCCTCCGACGTGGGAGCCATCGCGCACGCCATGCCTGAACGATCGCTCCCACCCCAGGGCCGCCACTCGGCCGCAGCCAGGCGCCGCCCCGCGCCTCAGACCGGCGCGGTGAACTGCGGCGTGATCAGCTCCTCGAGCCCCGGGTCGAGCACGAGCAGGACCTCGTCGCCGCCCTCGATGACCGTGTCGGCCTTCGGCACGAAGCCGTCGCCGCCGCGCAGCACCGAGATGATCAGGCAGCCCTCGGGGAGGTCGACGTCCATCACGCGCTGGCCGGCGGCGGGCGACCCGGGCTGGACCTCGAGCTCGATGATCTCCAGGCGCTCCTCCTCGAGCGCCAGCAGGTGGACGAGCCCGTAGCGCGGCACCTCGTGCTCGATCAGGCGCAGGATCAGGTCGGTGGCGCTCACGGCCGGCTGGATGCCCAGCAGCTTGAAGTGCTGCAGGTTCCGCGGGTTGTTGACGCGGGCGATGATCCGGTCGACGAGGTACTTCTCCTTGGCGACCTGGCAGACGAGCATGTTGTCCTCGTCGTCGCCGGTCACCGCGATCACGAGGTCGGCGCGCTGGATGCCGGCGCGCTCCAGGACCCACAGCTCGGTCGCGTCGCCGTACTGGACCGCGTGCTCGAGCTCCTGCTCGATGACGAGGTAGCGGCGGCGGTCGCCCTCGATGAGCGTGACCTCCTCGCCCTTGTCGATCAGCTCGCGGGCGAGGTTCCAGCCCACCTTGCCGCCGCCCGCCACGATCACGTACATCTCAGCCGCGCCCCCCGGTCACAGGTCCAGCGCCTTCTCGAACATGTCGATCGCGTGCGCGGTCGGCGAGATCGTCTCCAGCCCCTGCTCGGCGTACCAGGCGGCCCGGAACGGGTCCATGACGCGCACGATCACCCGCGGCACGTTGAAGCGCCGCGCGGCGATCTGGGCGATGACGAGGTTCGTGTTGTCGCCGTCGGTCGCGCACAGGAACGCGTCCGCGTTCTCGATGCCCGCCTCCAGCAGCGCGTCGATCTCCAGCGCGGTGCCGACGGTGAAGCGCCCGCCGCGGTCCTCCCAGGTGCCGTCGAGCCCGGCGTCGAGGCGCTCGTGGGAGAGCGGATCCTCGTCGAGCACCGACACCTCGTGGCCGGCCAGCAGCGCGGTCTTGGCCACCGCCGACCCCACCCGGCCGGCTCCGACGATCAGGACGAACACGAGGCGGCAAGGTAGCGCACCGCGCGGCTCACCCCTTCGATGGCTCGCCCTCGGCGGCCCACGGCGGCTCGCCGGCCGGCGGCGCGGTGAGGATCACCGGGCACGGCGCCTTCGCCACGACGTGCTTGGTGACGTCGCCCACGAAGTTGTCGTTGGGGCCCGCGCGCCCGCCCAGCAGCGCGCCGCCGCGGATGCGGCTGGGCTCCTCGGCGGCCATCACGATCGCCTCCACGCCGCGCCGGCGCGCCTCGTCGACGATCGCCTGGCCGGTGCGCCGCGCGCGCACGGTCGCGGTCGCCACCTGCACGCCCTCGTACTCCTCCCCCACCGCCTTCGCCCGCGCCAGCGCCGCCCGCGCGCGCTTGAGCTGCTCCTCGGGCAGGCGCGCGTCGAGCGGCAGCGCCATCGGCACCTCGAAGATCCACAGCGCCTCGATCGTCGCGTCGCCGCCCTCGGCCTCGTCGGTCGCCTCCTCGGCGGCCAGCCGCCCCGCGGTCTGCACGATGTCGTCGTCGAGCGGCGTCCCGAAGATCGGCACGAGGATCGACCCGTACTCGACCTCGCGCCTCTCGTGGCGCAGCGCCGCCTCCGGCACGCGGACCCGCACGCGGATCGGCTTGCCGGCGCCGGCCCGGTAGGCCACGTACAGCAGCACGCCCGCCGCCATCCAGGCCAGGCCGACGAACCGCGCGGCGTCGTGGAACACGAGCACGGTGACGAACAGCGCCGCCGACACGACGGCGCCGACCGCCGCCGGCACCGGCACGTCGCCGATCGTCAGCGGCATCCGGTACGGGCGCTTGCGCAGCGGCTCGGTGAACCGCAGCCGCACGATCGACAGGTGCGCGATCGTGAACGCCAGCGTCGCCCCGAACGCGTAGATGCCGACGAGGAACTCGAGGTCGCGCGGGACCACGAGCGCGGCGGCGAGGACGGCGGCGATCGCGATCACGACGTACGGCGTCGAGCGGGTCGGGTGCAGGCGGCCGACCAGCCCCGGGATCTGGCGGTTCGTGCCGAGCTGGTAGGCCAGGCGCGACAGGCCGAGCATCGCCGCCTCGGCGGCCGCGATCAGCGTGACCGTCGCGACGACCGCGACGACGTAGCGCAGCACGTCGGCCAGCCAGGCCGGATCGAACCGGTCGACGACGCCCAGCATCGGCGCGTTCTCGTGCCGCGTCGCCAGCGCCGTCTGCCCGTCGACGACCGGCAGCGCCGACACCGCGACCAGCGCGATCCCGAAGTACACGAACGTGACCGTGCCGCTCGCGCTCGCCACCAGGCGCCGCAGCCCGCGCGCGCGCACGCCGACCTCGCCCGCCAGCCCCGAGGCGGACTCCAGGCTCGTGAACGCGACCGTCGCGATCGTCAGGGCGAACACGAGGTCCTCCCACGTCGGCGCCGTGCCGAGCTCGATCTGCGAGGTCAGCAGGTCGGCGTCGAAGAACAGGATCAGGCCGACGACGATCACCAGCCCCTGCAGCACGAGGTCGACGACCACGATGCCCAGGACGCTCTTGGCCCGCCGCGCCGTGAACCCGCGCACGTTGCGCACCGCCACCCAGGCGATGACCGCGCACGCCACGACGACCTCGACGGCGCCGTCGGCCAGCTCGCCCCAGAACGCGCCCAGGTAGCTCGTCGCCGACAGCGCGCAGACCGCGATGAGGATCACGTAGTCGAGCAGGACCGCCCAGCCGGCCACGAAGCTCGTCAGCTCGTCGAACGCGTAGCGCGCGAACACCGTCGCGCCGCCGCGGTCCTGGTGCAGCGACGCGCCCTCGACGTACGTCATCGCCGTGATCGCGAAGTACAGCCCGGCGACGAGGAACACGAGCGGCGTCAGCCCGAGCGCGAACGACGCGACGACGCCCAGCGAGAAGTAGATCGCGCTCGCCAGCGGCGTGTAGATGATCGCGAACAGCCGCGGGGAGCCCAGCGACCGCTGCGCCAGCTCCTGGCCGCGCTCCAGCGCGCCGCGGTCGCCGTCGTGCTCGCTCACCGCGGCGTCCTCCACGCCACCCACAGGCGCCCGGCCCCGGCCGCCACGAACAGCACGCCGAGGACGATCCCGATCGCGCCCGCGCCGCCGCCGGCCACGAGCGTGCGCACGATCAGCGCGACGCCGATCGCCAGCATCGCCAGCGACAGCGCCAGCGTCACCCCCCGGTGCAGTCCGCGCCCGCTCATCCCAGCAGCGCCGCCGCCTGGAGCTGGTCGGCGCGGCCGGCCGACCCGGGCGCGGCCGCGATGATCACCCGGCAGGGCCGGTTGGCGAGAACGGTCTCGACCGTGCGGCTGTACAGCGTCGCGCCGCCCCGCGCGCTCAGGCCCATGACGATCGCCCGGGCCCGCATCGCGGTCGCCTCCTTGACGATCACCCGGCCCGCCTGGCCGGCGCGCACCTTCACCGAGTGCCCGGTCACGCGCCGCCCGGCCTGCATGCGCGCCCGCTCGATCAGCTCGCGCGCGCGGGCCTCCTGGTCGGGCAGCGCGGCGTCGATCGGCGACGAGCTCGGGACCGTGATCGTCACGAGCACGTGGATGCCGCGCCGCCGCCGCGAGGCCAGGCGCGCCGCGGTGCCGATCGCCGTCTCGTCGTAGCGCAGCGAGTCGAACGCGACGAGGATCGAGTCGTACTCGGCCTCGTGGTCGACGACCGGCCGCGGCACCGCGACCCGCTTGGTCGATGTCAGGTCCAGCCCCTGGCGGCGGCGGTAGACGACATAGACGCCGACGCCGGCGAGCAGCCAGCAGACGCCGGTCGCCGCGACCGCCTCGTGCATGACGGTGACCGTCGCGAAGGCCAGCGCGGTGCCCAGCCCGCCGAGCACCGCGAACAGCGGCAGCCGCCCGATGCGCCCCGGTCCGCGGTAGGGCCGCGGCGCGTCGGGCATCGTGTAGCGCAGGCGGATCACCGCGACGTGCGCGACCGTGAACGACATCATCGCGCCGAACGCGTACAGGTTGCCCAGGAACGTGGCCTGGCCGGGCACGACGGCCAGGCAGGCGGCCCCCGCGAACACGAGGATCCCGACCCACGGCGTGCCGTAGCGCGGGTGCAGGCGCCGCAGCCGGTCGGGGACCTGGCGGTGGATGCCCATCGAGTAGACGAGCCGCGACACGCCGATGATGCCGGCGTTGGCGGCGATGAACAGGATCGTCGCGGCGAGCAGCCCCACGTAGATCTCCCCGGCGTGCTGCAGCGGCCCGAGGTCGAGCTGCTTGACGACGCCGAGGATCGGGTCGCCGGCGAACCCGCCCTCCTGCTGCCCCACGCCCAGCAGCGTCCGGTACGTGCCGTCGGCCGTCTGCTCGACCGGCAGCGCGCTCAGCGCGACGATCGGCAGCGCGGCGTAGATGACGAACACGGCGATCACGACGCGCTTGATCGCGGCCGGGATCGTGCGGCGCTCGTCGCGCGCCTCCTCGGCCATGTTCGAGATCGTCTCGATCCCGGTGTAGGCGATCATGCCGACCGGGATCGCCAGCAGGAAGTCCTGCCAGGTCGGGGCGACGCCGAGGTGGATGTTGTCGATCAGCGTGTCGGGCGAGAACACGAGCACGAGGCCGACGGCGACGAGCAGCAGCTGCGTGAGGAAGTCGGTGACCGCCAGCACGACGTTCACGCGCGCGGACTCCCGCACGCCGCGCACGTTGACCAGCGCGAGCACCGCGATGACCCCGATCGCGAAGATCACGTCCGCGGGCCCGTGGCGCAGCGGCTCCCAGAACAGGCCGCCGATGTAGTGGGGCACGAAGAACGCGGAGATCGCGATCGTGATCGTGTAGTTGAGCATCTGGCCCCACGCGGCCACGAACGACCACAGCTCGTTGAACGCCCGCCGCGCGAAGCTCGACGAGCCGCCCGCCTCCGGGAACATCGACGTGCCCTCGGCGTACGTGGCGGCCGTGAAGAAGAAGATCACGCCGGTGATGACGAAGACGACCGGCGTGAGGCCGAGCGCGAACGAGGCGACCAGGCCGAGCGCGTAGTAGATCGACGACCCGACGTTGCCGTACGCGGTCGAGAACAGCGCGTTGACCCCCAGCACCCGCTGAAGGCCCTGAAGCCGGCGTTCGGCCATGGCTGCGCGATGCTAGCCCCGCGCAGATGTCACGACGACTACGGGTCGACGGCCGTGCACGGCCCGCCGCCGCACACGTCGATCACCTGACCGCCGATCTGCAGGAACGCGGACTTCTGCCGGCGCGCCGCGGCGTCGTTGCGCGGCGTCTCGTGCGGGTCGGTCCCGGCCGTCGGCGGCACGTTCGTCGTCGGCGGCGTCGGCGTCCCGCTGTCGAAGTAGATGATCGCCGAGCCGTCGTACGGATAGGCGGTGATGCGCGGGATGCCCCACAGCGGCTCGCTGTCGGGGAAGCGCCCGGCGGCGACCGGCGTCGCGTTCGTGGCGGCGCCGATCGTGCGCGCCTCGACGTCGGCGGCGACGTTGGCGACCTGATGGTCGCCGAGCGCGACCTGCATGAGGATCCGGTGCTGCGGCGTGTTCGGCAGCGGGTCGGTCGTCATGTGGTTGGCGTAGCCGTTGGCCTCGCCGCGGTCCCACAGCTGCTGCAGCAGCGACAGGATCAGCGGCCGCTCGAGCTCGTTCGGATACGCCTGGTAGAGGATCTGCGCGTACGTGTTGAAGTCGACCGAGCGCCGCAGCAGCGTCGAGAAGTTCATGCCCGGGACGCCGAGCACGGCGCGGTCGTAGTCGGGCGCGACCGCGGCGAGGGCGCCGCCGACGATGCCGCCCTGGCTGTTGCCGTCGAAGTACAGCCGGCCGGGCGCGACGTCGATGACCGGGCGCCCGTCGGCCGTCTGGAAGGCCGGGTGCGAGACGAGCCCGTCGGGGCGGATCATCGCGCGCCCGAGGTACAGCGCGTCGAGCATGCCCTGCTGCATGCGGTCGGGGACCGTCGAGAAGCGCGACAGGTCCTGCAGCAGGCCGGCGATGTGCGGGATGTCCTCGTTCGCCATGCCCTTCCACGGCGTGGCGCAGAAGACGAACCCGTGGTCCTGCGAGAGCCGCTTGAGCTGGACCTGGTTGATCTCGGTCGGGCGCCCGAGCAGGCCGTGGCCGTAGAGGCCGGGCCGGGCGGGGCGCTCGAAGGCGACGCGCGGGATGTTGCAGACGAACTCGGCGTCGATCGTGCCGTTCGCGCGGATGATCGGCTGCGTGGCGCGCGGGCCGGCGAACGCGAACCCGGAGCCGGGCGGGCAGCCGGGCTGGTCGAGGTAGCACGGCACGGTCACGCGGCCGCTGACCTGCCGCGCGATGAGCGGGTCCTCCTCGACGCTCAGGTCGCGGACCTCGTCGATGGCGAACGTGGGCGAGCGGCCCTCGGGGCGCAGGTCGGCGAGGTTCGTGTCGCCGAGCCGGGCGAACGCGTCGTCGCGCATCGCGAGCATGCGGCCGGCGATCGACTGCTCGCTGCCGACCGTGAAGTCCCAGGCCAGGTAGAGCGAGCGGCGCGGGATGCCGGCGCGCCGCAGGTCGCGGAAGATCCGCTCCATCTGCGGCCGCCGGGCGTTCACGGCGCGGCTGCGCGACGGCAGGCGGTCGCGGTAGACGCGGAACGCGCGGCGGGCCTTCAGCGTGCGCCCGCGGGCGTCCTTGAGGTTGCGCAGCGCGACGACGTAGCGGTGGCCGTCGAGCAGGTTGCGGGCCGGGCGGACGATCAGCGTCACGTCGCGGCGGCTCTTCGGGTTGGCGTCGATCTCCGCCCAGATCGGCTGGCGCTTGCGGGTGGCGGTGTCGATGAGGACGATCGGCTGGTTGCGGTCGGCGTAGCGGCCGATGTCGGTGATCGGCACGGCGCCCGTGCGCTCGAAGGCGGCCTGGCTGTCGAGGCCGGGGACGCGCGTGATGATCGCGTTGCCGGGGCTGAAGCCGTCGTTGCGGTTGATCTCGGTCGGGTCGATCGGCACGCCCTTCGTGTTGCGCGGCATCGCGGACCGGCTGAGGGCGACGCGGCGCCCGGTGGGCGTGCCCTTGTCGCGCTTGGTGAAGTGGTCGTTCGGCCACGGATACAGGCAGACCGACGGGTCCAGCGGATCGCATCCGCGGGACGCCGCGTCGGCGGGCGCGGCGGCGAGCACGAGGGCGCCGACGGCGAGGAGGGACAGCGTGATGACCCGCATGGCGGCCGGGACCGTAACACCCGCCCGCGATCGACGGTACGGTTCGACATGTGAGCGACTCACATGTCCAGGCGGCCAACCTGCTGGGGGCGCTGGCGCTGGCCGTCGAGGAGCGGATCGAGGCCGCCGGGGAGGCCGCGGCGGGCGAGCGCGCGGCCGCGCCGGCGGCGCTCGTGGCGCTGCACGAGTACGCCGGCGGCTGCACGATCGACACGCTGCGCGCGATCGTCGCGCTCACGCCGTCGGGCGCCGTGCGGCTCGTCGACCGGCTGGAGGCGGCGGGGCTCGCGCGGCGCGAGCCGGGCGCCGACGGCCGGCGGCGCAGCGTGGTGCTCACCGCCGCCGGGCGCGCCGCCGCCGAGCGCGTGCGCGACGCCCGCGCCGCCGCCCTGGAGGAGCTGCTGGCCCCGCTCGACGCGGGCGACCGCGCGGAGCTCGCGCGCCTGGCGGGCGCCGTGCTCGCCGGCATCACGCGCGGGCGCGGCGACGCCTGGCGGATCTGTCGGCTGTGCGACCCGGGCGCGTGCGGCCATCACGAGGGGCGCTGCCCGGTGACGATCGCCGCCCACGCGGAGGCCTGAGCCGGTGCGAGGGCGCAGCGCCGCGGCGGTCCTGGCCCTCGCCCTCGCGCGGGGGCGGGCCGCGCCCGGCCGCGCGCTGCTGGCCGCCGCCGGGGTCGCGGTCGCGGTCGCGCTGCTGGCGAGCGCCGCCGGCGGCGGCGCGATCGCCGGGGAGCGCGCCGCGCAGCGGCTGCTGGACGGCCTGCCCGCCGCCGACCAGCGCGTCGCGCTCGCCTGGACGGGGCGGCTGCCCGCGTCCGAGGCGCAGGCGGCGAACCGCGCGCTCGCGGCGACGGCGGGCGAGCCCGTCACCCGGGCGGTGGCGCTGCGGCCGGTGCGGCTCGGCCCGCACGGGGCCGCCGCCCAGGTCGCCGCGATCGCGCCCGCCGGGCGCTGGCTGCGCCTCGAGTCCGGGCGCCTGCCGCGGGGCTGCACCCCGCGCCGCTGCGAGGTCGTGCAGGTCGGCGGGGCGCCGCTGCGCGCGCTGCCGGGCGCCGGCGGCGAGCTCGACGTCGTCGGGCGGGCGCGCCTGAACTCCGCGATCCCGCTCGGCTTCCGCCCGCGTGCCGGGACGGCCGCCGGCCCGGAGGCGCAGGGCGCCGCGCCGCTGTTCGTCGGCGCCGACCCGGCCGGCCTCGAGCGGCTCCCGGCCCTGGCCGCCGTCTCGCGCACGCACGTGTGGAGCGCGCCGCTCGACCTCGCCGAGGTCGCCTCGTGGGACCTCGACGCGGCCGCCGCGCGGGTGGCGCGGATGCGGGCGGACCTGGAGGCGGCCGGCGGCTGGACCGTGTCCGCGCCGCTGCGGGGCCTCGACGCGGCCCGGGCGCGCGCGGACACCGCGCGGCAGCGGGTCGGGCTCGTCGCGGCGGCCGCCGCCGCGCTCCTCGTCGCGTTCGCGGTCGTGGCCGCCGGCGCCCTGGGCCGCGACCTCGAGGCCGAGCGCCAGCGCCTGGAGCGTCGCGGGGCGCGCCGCTGGCAGCTCGCGCTGCTCGCGCTGGCCGAGGCCGCCGGCCCGGCCGCGGCCGGGGTCGTGCTCGGCGCGGCGGTGGGCGTCGTCGTGACGTGGCTGCGCGCCCGCGGCGCCGGCCCGGACGCCGGCGCGCTCACCGCCCACGCGCTGCTGACGCCGACGGCCCTGGCGGCGGCGGTCGCGTGCTGGCTGGTGGCGACGCTCCTGCTCGCGTCCGGCGCCGCGGTGCGCGGGCGGGCCGCCGGCCGGGTCGGCGACGCCCTCGCGATCGCCGCCGTCGCCGGCCTCGCGCTCGCGCTGGCCCGCGGCGACGTCGACGCGGGCGCCCTGGCCCGGGGCGCCGACCCGGTCGCCGCGCTCCTGCCCGCGCTCGCCGGGCTGGCGTTCGGGCTCGCGCTGGTGCGCCTCGCCCCGCCCCTGCTGCGCGGGCTGGGCCGCGCCGCGCGCCCGGCTCCGGCGCTCCTGCGCACGGCCGCGCTCGGCGTGGCGCGGTCGCCGCGGCAGGCGGCGCTCACCGTCGCGTTCGTCGCCGTCTGCGCCGGCCTGGCGATGTTCGCCGCCGGCTATCGCGCCACGCTGGAGCGCGGCCAGCGCGACGAGGCCGCCTTCCGCGTCCCGGTGGACGTGACGATCGCCGCCGGCGCCGACTTCGTCTCCCCCACGCGGCTGGCGAGCCCGGCCCGCTGGCAGGAGCTCGCCGGCGGCGCGCGGGTGTTGCCGGTCGTGCGCCAGAGCGGCTCGGTGCCGCGCGGCGCGACGCGCGTGACGCTGCCGGTGCTCGGGCTCCCCGCGCGCGGCCTGGCGGACCTGCGCGGGTGGGACCGGACCGGGGCGAGCGCGCCCGCGACCGCGCTCGCGGCGCGGCTGGACGCCGACGGCGACGCGACCGCCGCCGGGACGCCGGTGCGCATCCCCCGGCGCGCCGCCGCGGTCGCGCTGGCAGCGAGCACCCGAGGCGACGCGCTCGCCCTCACCCTCCACGTGCTCGGCCGCGACGGGCGGCTCGTCGCGATCGATCTCGGCCGCGCCGGCCCGGCGCCCCGGCGGCTGACCGCGCCCGTGCCGGCGGCCGCGCGCGGCGGCCGTGTCGTCGCGCTCGAGGCCACCGCCGACGGCGGGCTGCTGGCCACCGCCGGCCACCAGCGCGCCGAGGGCGGCACCGGCGCCGACGTGGTCGCCGGCCGGCTCACGCTCGGCGCGCTGCGCGCGGGCGGCGAGCGGCTCTCCTGGGACGGCTGGAGCGCCGGCGGCGCGCTGCGACCGCCAGGACCCGTCGGTCCCGGGGTGCGCGTCCGCTACGCGTTCGACCGGCCCGGCGCCGCGGTCCTGCGCCCGCCCGGGTCGGCGCCCGGCGCGGCGATCCCGGTGCTCGCCGATCGCGCGACCGCCGCCGCGGCCGGGCCGCGCGGGCGCCTGCCGCTGCGCGTCGACGGCGTGCCGCTCACCGCGCGCGTGGTCGGCTCGCTCGCCCGCCTGCCGGGCGTCGACCCGGCCGCCGCCGGCTTCGTCGTCGCCGACCGCGCCCGCCTGTCCGCCGCGCTGGACGCCGCCCGCCCCGGCGCCGGCGCGACCGGCGAGCTGTGGCTGGCGGCCACGCCGGCCCAGGAGCGGCGCCTGGCCGTCGCCCTGGACCGCCCGCGGCTGGCCGGGCTGACCGTGACGTCCCGCCGGGACGTGGAGGCGCAGCTGCGCGGCGACCCGCTCGCGCGGGAGCTGCTCGGCGTGCTCGCGGCCGCCGCGCTGGCCGGCGGCCTGCTGGCGGTCGGCGGGCTGCTGCTGGTCACCTGGGTCGCGGTGCGCGACGAGAGCGCCGAGCTCTACGACCTCGAGGCGCAGGGCGCGCCGCCGCGGACGCTGCGAGCGGTGCTGTGGGTGCGCGCGATGCTCCTGGCCGCCCTCGGCGCGGCGGGCGGCGTCGCGCTCGGCGCGCTGCTCAGCGCACTGGTCGCCGAGACCGTGCAGGCCACCGCCGCCACGGCGGTGCCGGTCCCGCCGCTGACCGCGGTCCTGCCGTGGACGCGCTGGGGCGCCGGGCTGGCCGTCGGCGCGCTGCTGGCCGCCGCCGCGGTCGCGCTCGCGCTGGCCCGCGCGTTCTCCGGTCCCGTCCCCCGCCGGCCGAGGAGCGCCGCGCCATGAGCGCCGAGGCGATCGCGCTGCGCGACCTGTTCCGCGTGCACCGCACCGTCGAGGGCGACGCGGCGGCGCTGCAGGGCCTGACGCTGAGCGTCGCGCCGGGCGAGCGACTGGTCGTCCTCGGCCCCAGCGGCGCGGGGAAGTCGACGCTGCTGCGCGTGCTCGCCGGCCTGGAGCCGCCGTCGGCCGGCGCCGTGCGCGTGCTCGGCGCGGACCTCGGCCGGCTGCCCGCGCGGCGCCGCGCCGCGTTCCGCCAGGCGCACGTCGGCCTCGTCGACCAGCACCACGACCGCTCGCTGCCGCCGGCATTGCGCTGCCGCGAGGCGGTGGCGCTGCCGCTGGCGCTGCGCGGCGCCCCCCGGCGCGAGCGCGAGCGGCGCGCCGGCGAGCTGCTCGAGCGCGTCGGCCTGGCCGACCGCGCCGACGCCCACCCGCACGAGCTCTCGGGCGGCGAGCGCCAGCGGGTGGCGGTGTGCGCGGCGGTCGCGCACCGGCCCGGCCTGCTGCTGGCCGACGAGCCCGGCGGCGAGCTCGACGCCGCGAGCGCGGCCGCGGTCTACGACCTGATCGCGGCGCTGGCCCGCGACGAGGGCACGACGGTCGTCGTCGTCAGCCACGACCCCGCCGCGTGCACGCGCGCGGACCGCACCGTGCGCCTGCGCGACGGGCGCATCAGCGGCGAGGCTGCCGCCGCGGGCGAGGAGGCGATCGTGGTCGGCCGCGGCGGCTGGATGCGGCTGCCCGAGGAGCTGCTGCACCAGGCCGGGCTGCCGCCGCGGCTGGTCGCGCGCCCGCGCGCCGGCGCGATCGAGCTGCGCGCGGCCTACGGCGCCGCCTCCATCACCCCGCCACCCCCGCCGTTGTCGGATCGCGGTCGCTATGCGACCGCGAAGCGACAACGGTCCGTGGGGGCCGAGCTGCGCGGGGTCGACAAGGCCTACGGCGCGCGCACCGTGCTGCGCGGCTTCGACGCCGCGTTCGCGCCCGGGCGCCTCACCGCGCTCAGCGGGCGCTCGGGCTCGGGCAAGTCGACCGTGCTGCGCCTGCTCGCCGGGCTGGAGCGCCCCGACGCCGGCGCGGTGCTCCTCGGCGGCGAGCGCATCGACGACCGCGACCGCGCGGCGCTGGCCGCGCTGCGCCGCGAGCACGTGGCGATCGTCGCTCAGGACGTCGGGCTCGTCGGCTTCCTCGGCGCGCAGGAGAACGTCGAGCTCGCGCTCGCGCAGCGCGGCGTGCCCGAGCGCGAGGCCCGCGACCGGGCCGCCGCGGCGCTCGACGAGGTCGGGCTGGCCGAGCGCCGCCGCCAGCGCGTCGAGCGGCTGTCGGGCGGCGAGCGCCAGCGCGTCGCGCTCGCCCGCGCGCTCGCGGCCGAGCCCGCGCTGCTGCTGGTCGACGAGCCGACGTCGCGGCTGGACGAGGAGAACGCCGCCGCGGTCGCCGACCTGCTGGCCGAGGCCGCCGCCCGCCACGGCGCCACGATCGTCTGCGCCACCCACGATCCGCTGGTCGTCGCCCGCGCCGACGACCGGATCGCGCTGTGACCCTCTTCCGGTCAGCGGTTGTCCTCGGGCTCGCGTAGCGTGCGAGGGATGGAGGCAACCAGACAAGACAGGGCGGGCCCGACCGACGAGCCCGCGATCATCGCCAGCGGCGTGGTGAAGAGCTTCGGCTCCGTCCGCGCGCTCGACGGGGTCGACCTCGAGGTCCCCCGCGGGACGGTCTACGGCCTGCTGGGCCCCAACGGCGCTGGCAAGACGACGATGGTGCGCGTCCTCACGACGCTGCTGAAGCCCGACGCCGGCGAGGCGCGCGTCGCCGGCTGCGACGTGGCGCGCGACGCCGCGCGGCTGCGCGAGCGCATCGGCCTCGCCGGCCAGTACGCCGCCGTCGACGAGAACCTCACCGGGCTGGAGAACCTGACGATGGTCGGCCGCCTCTACGGCGAGCCGCGGGCCGCCGCCAAGCAGCGCGGCCGCGAGCTGCTGGAGCGCTTCGACCTGGTGGACGCGGCCAACCGGCCCGCCAAGACGTACTCCGGCGGCATGCGCCGCCGCCTCGACCTCGCCGCCGCGCTGGTCGCCGAGCCGCCGGTCGTCTTCCTCGACGAGCCGACGACCGGGCTGGACCCGCGCAGCCGGCTCGACCTGTGGGAGACGATCGAGCATCTCGTCGCCGAGGGGACGACCGTCCTGCTCACGACGCAGTACCTCGACGAGGCCGACCGGCTCGCCGACCGCATCGCGGTGATCGACCACGGCCACGTGATCGCCGAGGGCACCCCGGACGAGCTGAAGGACCGCGTCGGCGGCGAGCGCCTCGAGGTGCACCTCGCCAACGGCGACGCGGCGCAGCTCGCGATCGACGCGCTCGCGCCGATGGCGACCGAGCCGCCGACCGCCGACGACGACACGGTGAAGCTGCAGGTGAGCGGCCGCACGGGCACGATCGTGGAGGCGGTCCGCCGCCTCGACGAGGCGGGGATCGACGTCGACGACCTCGGCCTGCGCCGCCCGACGCTCGACGACGTGTTCCTCTCGCTCACCGGCCGCGTGGCCGAGGAGTCCGAGGACGAGCCGGCCGGGGAGCGTGTGGCATGAGGCGGCTGGTGACCGACACCGTGGTGATCGCGGAGCGCAACCTGATGCGCATCCGGCGCCAGCCGGACCTGCTGCTCGCGTTCACCGTGCAGCCCGTGATGTTCGTGCTGCTGTTCGTCTACGTGTTCGGCGGGGCGATCTCGACGCCCGGCTACGAGTACGTCGACTTCCTGATCCCGGGCATCATCGTGCAGAACATCGCCTTCGGCGGGTTCGTCACCGCGCTGGGCCTGGCCGAGGACCTCAACAAGGGCCTGATCGACCGGTTCCGGTCGCTGCCGATGGCGCGCGCCGCGGTGCTCGCCGGGCGCACGATGGCCGACATCGCGACGAACACGCTGTCGGTCGTGGTGCTCCTCGTGACCGGGCTGATCATCGGGTTCTCGTTCCACGCGAACGTCGGCGAGATCCTGCTCGGCTTCGTGCTGCTGCTGCTCTTCGGCTACGCGTTCTCGTGGATCTTCGCGCTGCTGGGCATGGTGGTCTCCTCGCCGGAGGCGGCCAACTCGCTCGGCTTCATCGCGGTGTTCCCGCTGACGTTCATCTCGTCGGCGTTCGTGCCGACGGACTCGATGCCGGCCGCCCTGGAGTGGTTCGCCGACATCAACCCGTTCACGATCGTCGTGAACGCGATGCGCTCGCTGTGGCTGGGCGCGCCGGCCGGCAACTACGTGTGGGGCGCGTTCGTGTGGTCGTTCGTGCTCATCGCGGTGTTCGCCCCGCTGGCCGTGCACCGCTACCGCACCCGCTCGGCGCGGTAGCGGCGAGAGGACGCGAGGGGCGGCCGTGCGGGGCCGCCCCTCGCGACGATCATCGCGTCAGCGGCGCGCGCCCTTCTTCTTGGAGCGCTTGACCGTGACGCGCTTGACCGTCTTCTTGCTGGCCTTGCCCGTCACGCTGGAGACCGCCTTCGCGGAGATCCGGTAGCGGCCGGCGCGGCGCAGCGGCAGCTTCGCCCGCACCGTGCCCGCCTCGGCCACCCGCACGCGGACGACCTTCACGACGACCCACCGCTTGCCGCGCTTGCGGCGCAGGACGAACGTGACCGTCGAGGGCTCGGACACGGTCAGCGACACGCGCCCGTTGCGACGCACCGACGGCTTGGTGATCGTCGGCAGGGTCGCCGGGGCGGTCCCCGACGGCGCGCCGGTCGCCGGGCCCGTGGTGGGGGCCGCGGGACCGCTCGCCGGCGCCGGCGCAGGGCCGGCGTCGCGCTGCTCGCTCGCGGTCACCGACGACGCGAACGTGATCGGCACGGCCGTGTCCTGGTTGATGTCGGTCATCCCGTGGGCGCGCATGGTGCGCACGTAGCACTGGACGACCGTGCAGTCCACGGCGTTGCCGTTGCCGTCGGTGTAGCTCGGGACGACCTGCATCGAGGTCGTGAACGTGCCGGCCGCCGACAGTCCGCCGCCCGGGGTCAGGAACTGCGAGGACGGCGCGTAGTAGGCGGCCGGGTTCGTGTTGCCGGCCATCGGGCCGTACACGACGTAGATGCCGGGCGGGGTCGTCGAGAACCCGGAGCCGGTGACGCTGACGGTCGTCGGCCCGGTCAGGCCGGACGAGGGCGTCACCGAGATCGCCGGCGCGCCGCCGCCACCGCCGCCGCCGCCGGGGCCCGGATCGGGATCGGGATCGGGCGTCGCCGCGGCGAACGCGATCGGCGTGGCCGTCGCGAACAACGGCTGCTGGGCCGCGCTGTGCGCCGACCACGTCACGATCGAGCACTGCACCTCGGCGCAGTCCACCTCACGCGTCGCCCCGCCGCCGCCGCGCACGGTGAACGTGCCGGCGCCGACCACGTCGATCGTGGTCGTGAAGCGGCCGTCGGCGTCGATCGTGCCCGACGCACCCATGACGCCGGCCGGCGCGAACCACTGCGCGCCGCGGTACACGAGCTGGCCGTCGACCTCGGCCCCCTGGGCCACGTAGACGCCGGTGGCGTTGAGCGACGCGAGGAAGTCAGCGCCCTCGACCGTGACCGTGTCGCCGGCCCGGCTGAGGTCGGTCGCCGGGCTCACCTGCACCGCCGGCACGGGCTCGAACGAGATCGGCTGGCGGGTGAACAGCGTCGCGGGCGTCGGGTTCGTCCGCGCGCGGAACGTGACGATCTCGCACTGCACGAACGCGCAGTCGACCGTGACGCCGCCGGACGTGAACGTCTTGACCACCGGCAGCGAGCCGCTGAACGTCCCGTCCGTCTCGAGCTGCCACATCGTGGGCGTCGACGGGTCCGGCGAGACCTGGCGCGGGCCGGTGGTGCGCACCCGCCCGTCGATGATCGCCGCCTGGGTGACGTACAGGCCGTGCTCGGGGTCGGCGATGTCCCAGAACCCCTCGCCGGAGATGGCGACGGTGTCGCCGTCGGCGTCGAGGTTCGTCGACGGCGTGACCGTCAGGATCGGCTGGAAGCGGATGCGCGTGAACGTCTCCTGGCCGGGGTTGACGATCCCGTGGGCGCCGATCGTCAGCACGTAGCAGGCGTCCGCGAGGCAGTCGACGTCGGTGCCCCCGCCGTCGGTGTAGCGCGCCTTCACCTTGATGGTGGTCGAGAACGTGCCGTCGGCGTTCAGCTCGGCCTGCCTCGGCGACGGCGCCGCGCCGGTGTGCACCCACTTGGCCTCGTAGTAGGCGGCGGCGTTGGTCTGGTAGTCGGCGTTCTTAGGGCCGAACGCGAGGTAGATGCCGTTACCTCCGGATCCGGCCGGATCGAACCCGCTCCCCTCGACGGTGAGCGTGACCTCGCCGTCAGGGTCGAGGTTCGCGGTCTGCGACACCGTCACCTCCGGCGCCGCAGACGCCGATGTGGCGCCGGCCGCTAGCAGGAGCAGGACCGCCGCCGCGGCGCCGATCGCCAGCCTCAACAAGCGTCTTGACACGTGCTTCCTTTCCAAGACAAGGTCGTATTAGGGCACCCGAACCAGCGGGGCGGCGGGGACCCTACCAGATGATTAGGGTCACCTAAGCAGCCGCGTATGCTCCTGCGCATGACGTTCATCACCACGCGGCGCGGAGCGGCGCTCATGGCGGCGGCGAGCGCCGGGCTCGCGGCGTCGGCCGCCCCCGCGCTCGCCGACGACGGCTCGGCCACGCTCGCCTTCGACGCCTCCCTGCTGCGCGCCCGGATCGCGGTCGCGCCGACGGCGCCCGCCACCCGCGGCGACGGCGGCGCGCCGCGGCTCCCCGTCCGGGCCGTGGACGACGGCGGCGTCGCGCTCGACGGCGGGCTGCGCCTGCGCTCCGGCCGGCGCACGCTCACGCTCTCGCGCGTCCAGGTCACGACGGCCGGCGCCGCGTGGGGCGTCCGCGCCCGCGCCAGCCGCGGCGGGACGCAGACGCTGTTCGCGATCCGCCCGGGCGCCTCGGCGCCGGAGCGCAGCGCGACCGCGACCCGCGTGAGCGGCGCCTCGCTGCGCCTGACGGCGACGGGCGCCCGCGTGCTCAACCGCGCGCTGAAGCCCCGCCGCGCCCTGCGGCCCGGGACCGTCGGCACGATCGACGTCGACGCGCGCCGCACCACCGCCACGGCCCGCCCCCTCGCCGGCGGCACCGTGACGTGGGGCTACAGCCCCGCCCTGCGCCAGGCCTTCCAGGCGACGTTCGGCGCGCTCATGACCGGCGGCGTGACCCAGGACTCGGCCGGCGCGTTCGTCCTCCCCGTCACCGGCGGCACGTGGGACGCGCCCTCACGCCGCGGCGTGGTGACGACCACCGGCTCGTTCCGCGCCGGCTACCAGGTGGCGCCCAGCGACGGCGTCGCCCACGGCATCTGGGTCAAGCTGGAGGACGTGCGCGTGACGCTCGACGGCGACCGCGGCACGATCACCGCCCGGTCGGACTCCGGCTACCACGGCGTCGCGCCGGCGCCCGTGGCCGAGCGGACGATCGCCACGCTGGACCTCACCGGCGTCGCCCCCGCCGCCGGCCCCGACGGCACGCTCACCTGGAGCGCGATCCCGGCGACGATCGCGGCCGGCGGCGAGGAGCTCGTCGCGAGCTTCCGCGAGTCGCCCGGCCGCCCGTCGCTCGGCGACGTCCGCGCGCTGGACCCGGTCACGATCAGCGTCCGGCCGGGCTGACCCGAGAACGACGAGGGGGCGGCACCTGGCCGCCCCCTCGCTCCGGGACACGCTGTCCCCTATCGGCTCAGGTGATGATCGGGATGATGAGGATGGCCACGATGTTGGCCACCTTGATCATCGGGTTGATCGCGGGGCCGGCCGTGTCCTTGAACGGATCGCCGACGGTGTCGCCGGTGACCGACGCGGCGTGGGCCTCGGAGCCCTTGCCGCCGAACGCCCCGTCCTCGATCAGCTTCTTCGCGTTGTCCCACGCGCCGCCGCCGGCGGTCATGAGGACGGCGAAGAAGAAGCCGACGACGATCACGCCGATCAGCAGGCCGCCGAGCGCCTGCACGCTGATCAGGCCGACCACGACCGTGAACACGATCGGGATCAGCGACGGGATGATCATCTCGCGCTGCGCGGCCGCCGTGACCAGGGCCACCGAGCGCTCGTAGTCGGGCTCGTCGGTGCCCTCCATGATCCCCGGCTTCTCGCGGAACTGGCGGCGCACCTCCTCGACGACGGCGCCGCCGGCGCGGCCCACGGCCTCCATCGACAGCGCGGCGAACAGCGTCACCATCAGGCCGCCGATCAGCAGGCCCATCAGCACGGGCGGCTCCTCGAGGCCGAACGTGATGTCCGTGCCGCCCTCGCGGTGCAGCTCGTCGAGGAACGCGGCGAACAGGACGACCGCGGCGAGCACGGCCGAGCCGATCGCGTAGCCCTTCGTGACCGCCTTCGTCGTGTTGCCGACCGCGTCGAGCGGGTCGGTGACGTTGCGGACCTCCTCGGGCAGCTCCGCCATCTCGGCGATGCCGCCGGCGTTGTCGGTGATCGGGCCGAACGCGTCGAGCGCGACGATCAGGCCGGTCAGCGACAGCTGGCCCATGACGGCCACGCCGACGCCGTAGACGCCCGCGAGCTCCCAGGCGCCCCAGATGCCGAACACGAGCACCAGCGCCGGCAGCGCGGTGGCCTGCAGGCCCTGCGCCAGGCCCTGGATGATGTTCGTCGCGTGACCGGTCTGCGACGCCGCGGCGGTCTTCTTGACCGGGCCGAAGCGGGTCGACGTGTAGTAGTCGGTGAGGATGAACAGCAGCGCGGTGACGGCGATGCCGATCAGCGCGCACAGGTACAGATCGCCGACGCTGAAGCGGACGACGTCGTCCATCAGCCACTTCGTGACCGGGTAGAACGCGGCCGCCGAGATCACGCCCGAGACGATCAGGCCCTGGTAGAGCGCGCGCTCCACGTTGGCGCCCTTCACCGCGAACGTGCCGATGATCGAGCCGATGATCGCGACGCCGCCGAGGACGAGCGGGTACAGCGCCACGTTCGTGGCGAGCTCCTCGGGGAACTGCAGGACGCCGAGCAGCATGACGGCGACCGCGGTGACCGCGTACGTCTCGAACAGGTCGGCGGCCATGCCGGCGCAGTCGCCGACGTTGTCGCCGACGTTGTCGGCGATCACGGCCGGGTTGCGCGGGTCGTCCTCCGGGATGCCCGCCTCGACCTTGCCGACGAGGTCGGCGCCCACGTCGGCGGCCTTCGTGAAGATGCCGCCGCCCAGACGCGCGAAGACGGAGATCAGCGAGCCGCCGAAGCCGAGGCCGATCAGGGCGTCGACCGAGTCCTTCGGCGTCTCGTCGAAGATCCAGGTGAGGATCCCGTAGTAGCCGGCGACGCCCAGGAGGGCGAGGCCGACGACGAGCAGGCCGGTGATCGCGCCGCCGCGGAACGCGACGTCGAGCGCCTTGCCGACGCCGCCGCGGGCGGCCTCGGCGACGCGCGCGTTCGCGCGCACCGACACGTTCATGCCGATGTAGCCCGCCGCGCCCGAGAGGACGCCGCCGATCGCGAAGCCGACCGCGACCGAGATGTCCTGGATGAAGATCAGGGCGATGAACAGGACGACGCCGACGACGGCGATGATCGAGTACTGGCGGTTCAGGTAGGCGCGAGCACCCGTCTGGACCGCCTTCGAGATGAACTGCATCCGCTCGTTGCCAGGCGACAGCGCGAGCAGCGACCGGGTGGTCAGCAGCCCGTAGAGCACCGCCAATCCGGCGCAGACGAGGGCGACGACCACCCCGTGGTCTGTCAGGAAGTCACTCAACGTTTCTCCTGTGGACGTTGACGCTGGGGTGCGAGCTCTCCCCGCTGGACCCCGGTAGGAAGGCCGCGGAGCATAACCACCCGGCCGGGCGTCGCGTCCTCCGCCCCCGGCCGCGCCGGGCGCGGCTAGGCCGGCAGCGGCAGGTCCGCGGTCAGGACCGTGCCGGCCCCGGACGGGCTGACGATGCGCAGCTTGCCGCCCAGCGCGGCGACCCGGTCGCCGAGCCCGACGATCCCGTTCCCGGCCGGGTCGGCGCCGCCCACGCCGTCGTCGCGGACCTCGAGGCGCAGGGTCCGGCCGTCGGTCGTCGCCGTCACCGAGGCGCGGCTGGCCCGGGCGTGCTTGACGACGTTCGTCAGCGCCTCGGCCACGACGAAGTACGCGCTCGCCTCGATCTCGCCCGCCACGCGCGTGTCGGTCACGTCCACGTCGACGGGCAGCCCGAGCCGGGTCACGAGGTCGTCGACGCCCGCGCGCAGGCCGCCGCGGCTCAGGACCGTCGGGAGGATGCCGCGCGACAGCTCGCGCAGCTCCGCGGTGGCCCGCTCGGCCTGGGCGATCGCCTCGTCGATGAGCGCCTCGGCCTCCTCGCGCCCCTCGTGCAGCGCGCGCCGGGCCATCTTCAGCGTCACGGTCGTGTGGACGAGCCGCTGCTGGGCGCCGTCGTGGAGGTCGCGGACGACCTTGCGGCGCGCCTCGTCGCCGGCCGCCAGGAGGCGGGCGCGCGAGGCGTTGAGCTGGTCGTGGGTGTCGGCGTTGGCGACGGCGGTCCCGAGCAGCTCGGCGAACTCGGCCAGGCGCGCCTCGGCGTCGGCCGCCGCCGGCCGGCGCTCGCCGAAGCTGATGACGATCACGCCCCACAGCGCGCCGTCGACGACGATCGGGGCGCCGACGGCGACCTGGACGTTCCAGCGCCGCGCGATCCCGGCGATCTCGCCCTCGCGCTGCGCGTAGCCCTCAACGCGCGCGGGCCGCCCGCCGGCGAGCACCCGGGCGATCACGCTGTCGCCGTCGACGGGGACGCGCATGCCCGCGTGCAGGGCGCCCGGCTCGTGCCCGCGCCCGGCCAGGACCGTGACCTCGCTGAGGCCGGAGCGGCGCACGAGCGCGATGTGCTCGGCCTCCAGCAGCCGGCCGACCTCGGCGATCACGGCGTCGAAGACCTCGGTCGGCGGGACGCCCTGGGCGACCAGCACCGCCACGCGGCGCAGCGCCGCCTGCTCGTCGGCGAGCCGCGCGATCTCCGCGCGCGCCTCGGTGTTGGCGATCGCCATCCCCATCAGCTCGGCGAAGCGCGCCAGCCGCTCGGCGGTGTCCGGCGGCATCTTCCCGGGGCCGAGCGCGGCGCCGACGAACACGCCCCACAGGCGGCCGTCGACGAGCACCGGGGCCGCGGCGGCCGAGCGGATCGGGGCGCCGCGGACGCGGTCGGCGATCGCGCCGCTGGCCTCCCGGTAGTCCTCGATCGTCGCCGGGCGGCCGGTCTCGAACACCCGCGTCGTGACGTTGTCGCCGCCCAGCGGCCGCTGCTCGCCGAGGACGAGGACCTCGTGCTCGCCCCAGGCGCCGACGACGGTCGCGACCGTCGTCCCGTCCGGCTGCCCGTCGTAGCGCAGCATGCGCACGGTCTCGACGCCGAGCAGCCGGTACAGCTGCTCGGCGATCGCGGAGAGCACCTCGCTCTGCGTCGCCTGCCCGGCGACGAGCATCGTGATGCGGCGGAGGGCCTCCTGCTCCTCGACGATCTGCGCCGGGTCGGTGCGCATGCTCGGGCCGGAACCGTATTCGTGGCCGCGCCCAGGTGCCAGGGATCGGCGTGCCAGGGATCCGCGGTCCTACTGACCGGGCACCCAGAGGCGCCCGGAGGACTGCGCGGGGCCGGGCTCGCCGGGCTTCGGCGGCTGGGGCTCCGCGGGCTGCTGCTGGCCGCCGCCGCCACCGCCGCCCTCGCCGCCGCCGCGGCCCTGGGCGTAGGCGAGCTGGAGCTGGCTCAGCGCGTCGCGCAGCTGCGCGGCGTCCTGGCCGAGGACCGGCTCGATCAGGGGCAGCAGCGCGCGGACGCCCTCGATGGCCTGGCGCAGCTGGTCCAGGTCGCGCTCGTCCTCGGCGCCGGGCGCGAGCCCGGCCTTGCGGCCGCCGAGGTTGATGAGCGAGACCGTCGTCTGCACGAGCACGTCCTCGACGCGGATGCGCTTCAGCTCGGCCTCGTAGGCGGCGCGGAGCTCTTCCTCGGTGGGCGGTCGCTGCTGCTCGCTCATCTCCCTGCGAGCCTAGCGCGATCGCGGCGCCGGCTCGCCGTCAGCGACCGGGGACGGCGGCGTTCTGCGGGTCCGCGTAGCTCGCCCGCGTCTCGGCCACCATGCGCTCGTAGACCTCGGCGGCGGGCACGCCCACGTCGAGCCACCGGCGCTGGCGCTGCGCGCCGTTGAGCGCCGGCAGCGTCACGTCGGCGCCCGACCACGCGACGAGCCGCTCGACGGCGGCCCGCGCCGGCTCGGTCTCGCCCCGGTCGAGGTCGATCAGCTCGCCGTCCATGCCGAAGCGGATCGCGCGCCACATGTTCTCCTCGACCAGCCGCGGCGGCGGGTCGTCGAACGGGACGCCGGCGTCGACGTCGCGGACCGCAGCCTCCACGCAGGCGACGACGAGCGCGGCCAGCGCCTCGGACTCCGCGGCGGTGGGCTGCACGTCGCAGATGCGCACCTCGACGGTCCCGAACGACAGGTGCGGGCGCACCGACCACCACACCTGGGTGTACTCGACGATCGAGCCGGTGGCGATCAGCAGCTCGAGGTACGCGCGGAACGCGGCCCACGACCCGAACGCGTCGGGCACCCCGCAGCGCGGGAACGACTTCGTGAAGATCTGCGTCCGCGCGGAGTGCAGGCCCGAGTCGATCCCGTCGACCAGCGGCGACGAGGCGCTGAGCGCCAGCAGCACCGGGAGCACGGGCCGCAGCCGGTCGCACGCGCGCACCGCGCGGTCGAGGTCGCGCACGCCCACGTGGACGTGCAGCGAGAACGTGTTGTTGCGCTTGGCCACGTAGCGCAGCGACTCGGCGACGCGGCGGTAGTGCTCGGTCTGGATGAACTCCTGCTCGCGGAAGTCGGCCCACGGGTGCGTCCCGGTCGCGCCGAGCGCCACCCCGTGCGCGTCGGCGTGCGCGAACAGCAGGCGGCGCGCCTCGCGCTGGCGGGCGATCGCGTCGGCGAGGTCGGTCCCGCGGCCGGAGACGATCTCGATCTCGCTGCGGATCAGCTCGCCGGCGACGTGCTCGGCCAGCGCCGGCGGGGCGCTGTCGCGCAGCTCCTCGAAGCGCGGGACCATCGACAGCGTCTGCGGGTCCAGGAGCGCGAACTCCTCCTCCAGGCCGACGGTGCCGTCGGTGCTCTCGGCGAAGACGGCCTCCGCGCGGTCGAGGTCGATGGGCATGCCGGTGCCTGGCCTCAGGTCAGGTAGAAGTACAGCGCGTACAGCAGGTCCACGGCCGGGCTGGACGTGTGCACGGTGACCTCCGGCGGCACCTGCAGCAGCGCCTCGGAGTAGTTGAAGATGATCTTCACGCCCGCGTCGACGAGCGCGTCGGCCAGGGGCTGGGCGGCGGGACCCGGGACGGCGAGGACGCCGACGACGATGTCCTCCTCCTCGACGGCCTGCTTCAGCTCGCTGACGGGCCGCACGATCGTGTTGCCGACCCGCTCGCCGATCTTCTCCGGGTCGTTGTCGAAGATCGCCACGACCGTGAAGCCGTGGTCGGCGAAGATGTGGCTGGAGGCGATCGCCCGGCCCAGGTGGCCGGCGCCGAAGAGCGCGATGTTGTGCTGGCCGGCGGTGCGCAGGATCTTGCGGATCTGCGACACCAGCGAGTCGACGTTGTAGCCGACGCCGCGCTTGCCGAACTTGCCGAACCCGGACAGGTCGCGCCGGATCTGCGTGGAGTTGACGTGCGTCCACTCCGACAGCTCCTGCGAGGAGATCGTCTCCTTGCCCTCCTTCTTGGCCTGGGTCAGCACCTGCAGGTAGCGGGCGAGCCTGGCGGCGACGCCGAGGGAGAGGCGCTCGGGCTGGGTCATGACGTCCGGTGTCACTGGTGCGGTGACGATAGCGCCGAGAGCAGCGCCTCCTCGTCGACGAAGAGCTCGGCGTGCTCGATCCCGTCGACGGCCACCACCGGAATGCGCTCCAGCATGGCCTTGAACAGCGCGTCGTCGGACTCGATGTCGACCTCGACGAGCTCGAACGGGACCCGTGCGCGGACCCGCTGGACGACCTCCAGGGCCTCCTCGCAGAGGTGGCAGCCGGGCCGGCCGTAGAAGGTGACGACGGGCAGGCTCACAGGCCTCGCTCCCCGCTCGCGTAGGCGTCGAGACCGAGGTACTCGCCGGGCCCCAGCGGCGTCACGTAGCGCGCCGCGCTGGCGATCATCGCCGCGTTGTCGGTGCAGAGCTCGCGCGGGGGGATGTGCATCGGCACGCCGATCCGCGCCAGGCGCTCGCGCAGCGCCGCGTTGGCGGCCACGCCGCCGCCCACGGCCAGCCGCTCCAGCCCGGTCTCCTCCAGCGCCCGCTCCGTGCGCCGGGCGAGCTGCTCGACGATCGCGTGCTGGTAGGCGGCGGCGAGGTCGGCGTCGGACGGGCGGTCGTCCTCGCGCAGCGCGTACCGCAGCGCGGTCTTCACGCCGGCGAAGCTGAAGTCCAGGCCGGCGACGTTGTCGGCGGTCGGGAAGCGGTGCGCCTGCGGGTCGCCCCCCTCGGCCAGCCGCTGCAGCGCCGGCCCGCCGGGGTAGCCGAGCCCGAGCATCCGGGCGCCCTTGTCGAACGCCTCCCCGGCGGCGTCGTCGAGCGTCGAGCCGAGCACCGTGAACCCGTGGCGGTCCTCCACGCGCGCGAGGAGCGTGTGGCCGCCCGAGGCGATGAGGCACACGAACGGCGGCTCGAACGGGTCGGGCGCCAGGAAGTTCGCCGCGACGTGGCCCTGCAGGTGGTCGACGGGCGCCAGCGGCAGGTCGCGCGCGGCGGCCAGCGCCTTGGCCTCCGACAGGCCGATGAGCAGCGCGCCGACCAGGCCCGGCCCCTGGGTGACGGCGATCAGGTCGACGTCGTCCCAGCCCGCCTGCGCGCGGCGCAGCGCGTCCTCGACGGCGACGTCGACGAGCTCGAGGTGGTGGCGGGCGGCGACCTCGGGCACGACCCCGCCGTAGCGGTCGTGGACGCCCTGGGAGGAGATCACGTTCGCGCGGATGGCGCCGTCGCGGTCCACCACCGCCGCGCAGGTGTCGTCGCAGCTCGTCTCGATGGCGAGGATCACGTCGGCGGGTCGGTCAGCGCAGGGGCGGGCGGGCGTTGGGGACGTCGTCGAAGGTGCCGGCCAGGGTGCCGGGCGTGCGCCACATGATGAGCGCGTCCTCGCCGTTGTCCTGGTAGTAGCGGCGGCGGACGCCGGCGGCGCGGAAGCCGAAGCGCTCGTACAGCTCGATCGCGCCGGCGTTGGAGCGGCGCACCTCGAGCGTCACGCGCGCCTCGTCGCCGCCGACGCGGTGCAGCAGCTCGGTCAGCAGCGCGGTGGCGAGGCCCTGGCGATGGTGGACGGGGTCGACGGCGATGTTCATCAGGTGCCAGGCCGTGTCGTAGCGCGAGCAGATGCAGTAGCCGGCGATCCGCTCGTCGCGCACGGCGGCCAGGCACACGCCGCCCGGCTTGGACAGCTCGAGCACGAACATCGCCAGCGACCACGGGGTCGGGAACGCGCGCCGCTCGATCGCGATCACCTGGGGCAGGTCTGCGTAGGCGAGCCGGCGGATCTGGATCGCCGTCGTCGCCACCGCTCAGCGCTCCGGGCGCGCGCGCAGCGCCAGCTCGGCGTCGGGCAGGCGCAGGTACTCGGGCACGACGTCGCCGCGAGGCGACGGATCGACCCGGGCCCCGAGACGGGCCAGGATCGTGGCGCTGACGCGATGCAGAGGCGAGTCGTCCACGGGAACCGACATGCCGGCCGTCTCCAGGGTGCCCCTGAAGCGTACCGCGCCGTCTCCGACCGCCAGCCAGCCCGCGGGGCCGGGCACGGCGGCGTCCGCGGCCGCTGCGGCGACCGCGTCGGGGGCGACCGCGCGCGGGGCCAGCACGGGCCGCCCGTCGCGCCAGGCGGCGACGAACACCTCGCCGCGGCGGGCGTCGAGGACGGGCGCCACGACGCCGTCGCGCTCCGCCGCCGCGGCCTCGGCGAGCACCTGCAGCGTGGAGACGCCGACCAGCTCGGCCTGCGCGCCGAGCGCGAGCGCGCGCGCCGTCGCCACGCCGATCCGCAGGCCGGTGAACGACCCGGGGCCGATCCCCACCACGACGCGGTCGACGTCGGCGAACCCGGCGCCGGCCGCCTCGAGCGCCTGCCGGGCGAGCGGCAGGAGCTGCTGGGCGTGGCGCGGGCGCCCGCCCGGGCCGGGGTCGTCGCGCCGCTCGATCTCGCGGCCGTCGCGCGCGATCACGGCGACCGCGGTCGCGCTCGTGGCCGTGTCGAAGGCCAGCACGAGGCGCCGGTCAGCCACCGGCGATCTCCAGCGTCCGCGTGTCGCCGCCGGTGTGGCGCAGCGTCACGCGCACCGCGATCGGGCCGAGCGGCTCGTGCCCGGCCGCCTCGGGCCACTCGACGAACACGATGCGCTCGGGCGTCAGCTCGTCGGCCACCAGCGCCGGGTCCTCGTCATCGAGGCCGTGCTCGCCCAGCCGGTACAGGTCGAGGTGCGAGACCGGGGCGCGGCCGCCCTCGTAGCGGTTGACGATCGTGAACGTCGGGCTGGTGACGCGGCCGGTGTGGCCGAGCGCGCGCACGGCGCCGCGCACGAACGTCGTCTTGCCGGCTCCGACGTCGCCGGACAGGAGGACCACGTCGCCGGGCTTCAGGCGCCGCGCGAGGTCGGCGGCGATCGCCTCGGTCTCCTGCGCGCCGGCGGACTCGAGGACGAGCGGCTGGTCGTCGGCGGCGCGACCCGCGTCAGCGCCGCCGGCCATCAGCCGCGCGGACCCGCAGACGGAGGCCGAGCCCGGCGGCCAGCAGGCCGGCCCCGAGCAGGGCGACGATCGGGGCCTCCAGGCCGGTGCGCGGCAGCTCGGTGCGCGGGCCGGTGTCGGCGGTCCCCGACGACTCGGCGGAGCCGAGGCCCGGATCCTGGGTCAGCGGCGGCGTGTCGGCGCTCGCGCCGGATCCGGAGCCGGTGCCGCTCGAGGTCGGCGTGTCCGACCCGCCCGAGGAGCCCGACGACCCGGAGGAGCCGTTGCCGCCCCGGTCGCGGCCGCCGCGCGACGAGCCGTCCTCGCCGCCTCCGCCGCCGGAGCCGGTGTCGGTCTGGCCGCTGCTCGGGCCGAAGGGGTCCTGGTACTGGTCGTCGCCGGCGCCGCCCTGGGCCAGGACGGTCGCGGGCACGGCGGCCAGCAGGCCGCACAGCAGAAGCGGAAGGAGGCGTCGTGCAACGCGCATTGCACGGGGACCTTAGCCAAGGCGCGCATCGCCGCGCGGCCTCCTTCCCTGGCGCGCCGATCGGCGGCTGCGCTACCGTCGCCCGGCGTTGAGCCCGGATCGCACGCTCCACATCCTGCTGCTCACCGACCGCGACTGGACGCACCCCCAGGGCGGCGGGACGGGCACGAACCTCTACGGCCAGGTCGCCCGCTGGGTGGCCTGGGGCCACCGCGTCACGGTGATCGCCGGCGACTACCCCGGCGCGGAGAAGGTGGAGCGGCTGGGGCCCAACCTGGAGATCCACCGGATGGGCAACCGCCTGACGGTGTTCCCGCGCGCGGCCATGGCCGTCCGCCGCGGCGTCGGCGCCGACGCGGACGTCGTCCTCGAGGTCATCAACGGCATCGCGTTCTTCACGCCGCTGTGGTGGTTCCTGAAGCGCCCGCGCGTGGCGCTCGTCCACCACGTCCACCAGGACCACTACGTCGCCGAGCTCGGCCGGCGCGGACGGATCGCGGCGTTCGTCGCCGAGTACCTGCCGCTGCGGTTCCTCTACAAGGGCACGCAGGTCCTGACGATCTCGCAGGCCGCCCACGACGACCTCGTCGAGCGCCTCGGGATCGACTCGCGGCTCATCCACGTCGCCTACCTCGGCGTCGAGCCCCACCAGTTCCACGAGGGTCGCCGCAGCGAGGAGCCGACCCTCCTCTACCTCGGGCGGCTGAAGCAGTACAAGCGCATCGAGGTCGCGCTCGACGTCCTCGAGGGCGTGCCCGGGGCACGACTGGAGATCGCCGGCACCGGCGACTGGCGCGAGGTGATCGAGCGCGAGATCGACGAGCGCGGCCTGCACGACCGCGTGACGATGCACGGGTTCGTCCCCGAGGAGGCCAAGGCCGACCTGTACGGGCGCGCCTGGCTGAACCTGACCGCGTCGTCGGCCGAGGGCTGGTGCCTGACCGTGATGGAGGCGGCCGCCTGCGGCACGCCGTCGGCGGCGCTGCGGGTCGGCGGATTGGCCGAGTCGGTCGTCGACGGCGAGACCGGCGTGCTGGCGGACACGCCCGAGGAGCTGACCGAGAAGGTCCGCGAGCTGGTCGAGAACCCGCAGCTGCGCGACGAGATGGGCGCCGCGGCGAAGGCGCGGGCGCGCGGGTTCACGTGGGAGAACACGGCGCGCGCCAACCTCGAGGTGCTCGAGAAGGCCGCGCAGGAGCCGCGCGTGTCGCTGCGGCGCGGGCTGCGCAGCTCGGAGACCGTCAAGGCCGGCGGGCTGGCGGCCGCGACGCTGATGTCCAACGGCATCCAGCTGATCTTCACCATCGTCTTCACGCGCCTGCTCGGCGCCGACGGCTACGGCTCGCTGGCCGCGCTGGTGTCGACGTTCCTGATCCTCATGGTCGGCGGGCAGGCGATCCAGGTCGCCGCCGCCCGCGAGACCGCGCTGCACCACCTCGGCGACGGCCGGCGCCTGGCCGCGACGCTCAACGGCTGGGTGCGCCAGCTCCTGATCGCGCTCGTCGTCGTCACCGCCCTGAGCCTCATCTTCCAGGACCCGCTCGCGCGCCTCGTCGGCGTGCCCGAGCACCCGCTCGCGGCCGCTGCGATCCTGCCGACCGGCGTCCTGTGGCTGCTGCTCTCGCTCCAGCGGGGGACGCTGCAGGGCCTGCACGCCTACGGGCCGGTCGGCCTGTCGCTCGTGGGCGAGGCGTTCGGGCGGCTGCTGTGCGGCCTGGTGCTCGTGCTCGCCGGCGCCGAGGTGACCGGCGCGTTCCTGGGCACGCCGCTCGCGTTCGCGCTCACCGCGGTGGGGATGGCCTGGGTCATCCGCAAGCGGCTGGGCTCCGCCCAGGACGCCCGCACCGCGCGCACGCTGCGCTCGCTGCTGGCCGGCGCGTGGGCGCCGATCGGCGGGCTGGCGCTCCTGGCCCTGCTGCAGAACGTCGACGTGATCGTCGTCAAGCGCCAGATCGGCGGCGACACCGCCGGCTCCTACGCCGCCGCCGCCGTGGCCGCCAAGGCGGTCGTGTGGGTCGCGATCGGCATCGCCCTGCACCTGCTGCCCGAGGCGACGCGCCGCGCGGCGGCCGGGCTCGACCCGCTGCCGGTGCTGCGCCGCTCGTTCCTCGTGCTGGCCCTCATCGCCGCGCCCGCGCTCCTGATCTTCACCTTCGCCTCGGAGCCGCTGATGCGCATCGCGTTCGGCGCCGACCTCACGCAGGCGTCGGACGTGCTGCCCGTGCTCGGCCTGGCGATGACGCTGCTCGCGGTCGCCTACCTCACCGTCCAGTACATGCTCGCGCTCGGGCGCACGAGCTTCCTGTGGGTGCTCGGCGTGGTCGCGGTCCTCGAGCCGATCCTGCTGAGCGTGAACACCTACGGCGTCGTCGAGTACGCGGCGATCGTGCTCGGGCTTCAGTGCGCCGCCGCGTTCGGCGTCCTCTTCCTGGGCCTGCGCGCCCGGTCCGCCTTCGCGCCCGCCAGCGCCCGGTAGAGCGCCAGCGCCAGCAGGACGATCGCCGCGACCGCCACCCAGTGGGCGGCGATGCGGTCCATCGGCGCGCTCGTGTTGTAGCCGCCCTGGTCCTCGACGGGGACGGCCAGGTACAGGATCGGCACGACGATCGCCAGCAGCCCGCCCGCGGCGAGGGCCAGCCGGCGGGCGCCGATGCCGCGCCACAGCACGAACGCGACCATCGGGCCGATCACCACGCCGGCGCGCAGGGCGAAGACGAAGCCGCCGACGAGCGCGGCGGCCACGCCCCAGGCGAGCGCGCGGCGCAGCGCCATGCGCGGGGTCGGGGGGTCGGGCAGCGGCACGTCGGCGTCCGGGTCGGGCGCGGGCGCGCGGCGGCGGACGAGCGCGACGACGGCGAAGGCCAGGAGCGCGAGCGAGGCGACGCCGGAGACGATCAGCGACCAGCGCACCGGCGCGTTGCCGGCGAACGCGACGTCGACGGTCGTGCAGCCCGGCTCGACCGGCCAGCCGACCGCGAAGCCGTCCATCGGGACCGGGTCGCCGAGGGAGCGGCCGTCGCAGGTGGCGCGCCAGCCGGTGGTGAAGCTCTCCCCCACGACGAGCCAGCCGGGGCGCGTGACGTCGAGGCGGATGCCGTCGCGGGTGCCGCGACCGGGCGTGCCGGGGTCGAGGACCGTGCCGGCGGGCCGCGGCGGGGGCGCCGGCTCGGGGGCGGCCGAGGCGAGCTTCAGCAGGTCGATGCGCAGCGGCCCGTCGCCGGCGACGGTCAGGAGCTGCCCGCCCGCCGGGAGCGCGAGCGTGGAGCAGCCGAGCGCGGCGAGCGGACGGCCCGCGTCGAAGTCCGCGACCGTGCCCGCGACGCGCAGCGCCGCGGACGCGCCGCCGGCCGCGACCGGGATCGCGCAGCCGCTGTCGAGGCGCCCGGTGCGGCGGGGCGCGACCACCGGCACGCCGTCGCCGGTGACCTCGGCGATGCCGACCGCGTGGCGCTCGCGGGCCGCGCGCGGCGTGCCGGCCGGGAAGCGGGCGTCGAGCACGACGAGCCGGAACGTGCGCCCGCGCACCGGCCGCGGCGGCGTGACGAGCCCGTCGGCGCCGACGTCGAGCGCGGGCCCGGACCGGCCGTCGACGACGAGCCGCACGCGGGTCGGGACGCGGACCGCCTCGCGCGGCGCGGTGAGCGCCAGCGCCCGGACCGTCGTCGGGCGCGGCGTCGTCCACTCCAGCCACGCGCTGCGCGCCGACCGGCCGTAGCCGCCGATCCAGGCGGTGCCCGGCCGGCCGTCGAAGGCGCTCGAGGCGCGGCGGCCGGGAAGCCCCTCGTAGCGCGAGGACGAGTCGAAGCGGCCGGGGACGTCGCCTCCGGCGAGCGCGTCGAGCTCGTGGTCGGGCGCGGTGGCCGCGACGCTCGCCCAGCCCGCCGCCGCCCACGTGCGCCCGGCGGGCGGGTCGATGAGCCGCCGCAGGCCGGTCTCGGCGTCGCCGGCGTCCTCGGGCTCGCCGGCCGACCACGGGCCGTGCACCGTGTCCTGGTGGTAGGGGTCGGCGCCGCGGGTGCGCTCGAACACGTACGCGAGCGGGGTCCGCCGGAGGTCGGCGCCGCGCAGCGCGTCCTGGGCGACCGTCGGCACGCGCAGCGCCTCGGTCGCGGTCACGCCGGGGACGCGCAGCTCGCGGATGCCGCCGGCGCCGCCGTCGACGTCTTCGGGCGGGTCGGTCACGTCGACCATCTCGATCCGCAGGGTGTCGACGTCGCGCAGGTCGACCGGGAGGCGGTTCCAGCCGTCGTGGACGCGGAACCGCTCGCCGTTGACGGCGACCTCGGTCACCCGGCCGCGCTCGTCGCCGTAGGGCAGCAGGTCCAGGACCGGGACGTCCATCCGCTCCTCCAGGCGCACCTCCAGGTACCAGCGATCGGCGGTCAGCGTGCGGTCGGCGACCCAGGCCGTGGCCGGATCGCCGTCGAGCGCCGCGAACGGGCGGCGGTCGGGGAACTGCGGGATCTGCGGGGAGAACGGGGCCCGCACCCAGCGCACGCCGTCGAGCTGGGCGACGGTCTGCACGCTCGTGTCGCGGTCGGGCCAGGGGTTGAGCTGGTGGCCGTCCTCGGAGATCGGGTCGTCGGGCGCGAGCGTCGCGCCGAGGTTCGCGCGCAGCTGCGACGGGACGAAGACGCGGCGGCGGTTGGAGTCGGTGACGACGACCTCGCTGCCGGCGGCCGCCAGCGCCCGGATCTCCTCCGGCGCGAGGTCGGCGGCGTAGCGCAGCGGGACGTCGCGCGGGAGGTCGTCGAAGGCGGCCAGGTCGACGATGCCCTCGGCCGAGCCGTCGAGGATCGTGGCCCGGTCGCGCGGGTACAGGCGCACCATCGAGCGCGCCTCGAGGTCCTGGCGGCGCAGCTGCGGCAGGTCGAGCGGGGCCGCGAGCGCGCCGTCCTGCGCGCGCTCGCGGCGGGTCGGGCCGTAGGTCGCATCCGGGTCGTCGAGGCCGCCGAGCGCGAGCTCCCGCGCGGCGGCGTTGGGGTCCAGCGCGCCGGAGCGGTCGCGGTCGTCGTCGGTGGCCGTGACGACCGCGCCGACCGACTGCAGGTCGAGCAGGCGCGCGAGCTGGTCGCCGACGACCCGCCGCTGGCTGATGAGCGCGTCGGTCGCCCACTGCAGCTCGACGGAGCGCAGGTCGGCGAACGGGACGACCTGGCGGACCGCCACGGGCCTGCGCGCGAGCGTCGGGAGGATCGGGTCGACGGTGCCGCCCCAGTCGTAGTAGCTGAAGAGCTGCCCGGGGAGCACCATCGCGCGGTGCTCGTCGCCGAGGCCGGCGTCGAGGTCGGCGGCCACGTCGCTCCACGCGGCCGGGACCTGCTTCCAGGTGAGCTGGTCCTCCACCCCGCGACCGCGCAGCAGCGGCCAGGCCGCGAACGCGAGGACCAGCGCGGCGGCGACCGGGACGAGGAGCCGCAGCGGCGGCCTCCGGACGGCGAGAGCGCGCCAGGCGACGCCCGCGGCCATCCCGCCGAGCACGGCCAGGCCGAGCGCCGGCAGCGGCCCCGCCTTGTACGTCGTGCGCAGCGTCTGCAGCGAGACGAGGTGGTTGTAGGCGAAGTTCATCCCCCGCCGCAGCGGCGTGCCCTCGGGGAAGCCGGCGATCATGATCAGGACGCCGAGCAGCGTCATGAGCAGGAAGAACGGGGCGTAGCGCCAGCGCCGCGTCCACGCGAAGCCGCCGAGCGCGAGCGCCGGCAGCAGCAGCGAGCCGACGATCGCCGGCGCCCAGAACACGAGCGTGCCGGCGTTCGAGGTGTACGGGTGCAGCACGTCGCCGTAGCCGACCCCGACGTAGGACAGCCAGAAGCCCATGAGCCGCAGCGACTCGCTCGCGCTCGTCGACCCCCAGATCGTCCCCGGCTGCTCGGTGTAGGGCAGGAACGGCAGCCCCCACTTCGACTGCACCGCCAGCGGCACCACCCACCACAGCGAGGTGATCGCGCCCAGCAGCGCCGTGCGCCACGTGAACGTCCACGCGGGGCGCCAGGCGACGAAGCGCATCGCCGGCTCGTACAGGAGCAGCAGCAGCGGCCCGACGAGCGCCCACGCCGTGACGGCGGCGTTGATGCCGCCGCCCGACGAGGTGACGATCAGCGCGAACGCCGCCGGCCACAGCCACGTGCGCTCGCGCAGGCCGCGGTGGACGATCAGCAGCAACCACGGCAGCGCGGCGTAGGCGAGCAGGGTCACCGAGACGCGGCTCGTGTACGTGACGACGTAGGGGTTGAGCACGAACGCGGCCGCGGCGACGGCGTGGACGACGCCGCGCGGGCGGCCGGCGAGCGCGTCCATGAGCCGCAGGACGCCCCAGCCGGCCAGGAACAGCAGCGTGCCGAGCCACAGCCGCTGCGCGACCCAGGCGGAGATCCCCAGCTCGCGCAGCGCCGCGAAGAAGGGCCCCATCGGGAACACGTAGCCGCCGTACTGGCCGCTCTGCACGTGGCCGAGCGAGATGTCCGTGGTCCACGGTGCGGCGGCGTCGGCCAGGAAGCGGCCGGGGTCGACGTGCAGGTCGATCTTCGTGTCGGTGACCGCCCAGCCGGGGCGCTGCAGGAGCGCGAGCAGGTAGCAGCCGGCGGCCAGGGCGGCGGTCATCAGGCGATCGCGGCGGCGCACGTCCACGGCGGCGGCAGGCTACTGTGCCCGGCCGTGCACGCCGCCCGCCCGGAGCCGCCCGTCGAGCACGGCCTCGCCCGCGTCCGCCAGCTCTGGCGGCTGTTTCGCAACGAGAAGACCGACCCCGAGCCGTTCTACACGGTGCTCGCGCGCGAGACCGTGGCCGACCTGGAGCGCCGCTACGGACCGCTGCGCGGCCAGAGGATCCTCGACCTCGGCAGCGGCCCCGGCATCTACACGCGCCAGTTCCGCCGCGTGGGCGCCGACTGCATCCCGGTCGACAACTCCGTCGACGAGCTGAGCATCGTCGGCGAGCCGCCCGAGGGGCACGTGCTCGCCGACGCCGCCGACCTGCCGTTCGGCGACGACTCCGTCGACGGCGCGTTCGCCTCCAACCTGCTCGAGCACGCGCCCGACACCGAGGGGATCATCCGCGAGATCGAGCGGGTCCTGAAGCCCGGCGGCTGGGGCTACATCTCCTGGACGAACTGGTACTCGCCGTGGGGCGGCCACGACATGTCGCCCTACCACTTCCTGGGGCCCGAGCGCGGCCCGCGCCTGTACGAGCGCCGTCACGGGCCGCCGCGCAAGAACCGCTACGGCGAGGGGCTGTTCGCGGTGCACATCGGACCGACGCTCAAGCTGGTGCGGGCGCGGCCGCGGCTGCGGATCGAGTCGGTCGAGCCGCGCTACTGGCCGAGGCTGCGCTTCATCGTCGCGATCCCCGGCCTGCGCGAGGTGGCCACGTGGAACTGCGTGATCCGCGTCCGCAAGCGCTGAGCGGCGTCCGCACCTGGCTGGCCGCGGGCGCGCGCGTCGTCCTGCTGGCCGGGCCGACCGCGCTGGCGTTCCTCAAGTCCGGCTACTACGAGGACGTGCGGCTCGTGGCCGCGATCGTCGCGTGGGCGCTCGTCGCGGTGCTGGCCGTGGTGGCCGACGGGCCGGTGGTGCCGCGGACGACGGCCGTGCGGCTCGCGGTGGGCGGCCTGCTGGCGCTGACGCTGTGGACGCTGCTGTCGCGCGCGTGGGCGCCGCTGGCGGGGCCGGCGGGCGACGACGCGCAGCGCGACGTGCTCTACCTGGGCGTGCTGATCGCGGCCGCGCTGGCGTGGCGGCCGCGGGCCTGGGCGTCGAGCGTGGAGGTGGCGCTGGCGCTGGGGACGCTCGTCGTGATCGGCTACGGGGTGCTCGGGCGCGTGCTGCCGGGGCTGATCGACCTGCATCCGTCGTCCTACGCGGGCGGGCGGCTGGACCAGCCGCTGACGTACTGGAACGCGATGGGCGCGCTGGCGGCGATCGGGTTCGTGCTGTGGGCGCGGATCGCGGGCGACGAGCTGCGCGCGCAGGGGCTGCGGGTGCTCGCCGTGGCCGCCGCCCTGCCGACCGGGCTGGCGCTGTACCTGACGTACTCGCGGGGCGCGCTGGCGGCGGTCGCCTGCGGGCTGCTGGTGCTGGCGCTGCTGGCGCCGACGTGGCGGCAGCTGCGGGCGATCCTGCTCGCGGTGATGGGCGCGGCGATCGTGAGCGCGATCGCCAGCCGGCTCGACGGGGTCGCGTCGGTGAGCGGGTCGCTGGGCCACCGCGAGGCGCAGGGCGCGCTGATGCTCTCGATCCTGGTGGCGGCGATGATCGCGGCCGCGGCCGTGCAGGCGTGGCTGTGCCGCGGCGAGCGCGAGGGCCGGCTGAGCGTCGAGCGCCTGCCGCTGGCGCCGTGGATGCGCCGCGCCGGGTGGGCGGCGGCGATCGCGGTGGCGCTGCTGCCGTTCGCGCTGGCGGCGGTGAGCGAGCGCGGCGAGGACAACCCGCGCTTCGGCGCCAGCGTCGAGCGGCTCGCGTCGACGGGCTCCAACCGCTACGCGTACTGGCGGGTGGCGCTGCGCACCGCGGCCGACCACCCGCTGGCCGGCGTCGGCGCGGGCGGCTTCCGGGTCGAGTGGCTGCGCGAGCGGCCGTTCCGTGAGGCGGTCCGCGACGCGCACTCGCTGTACTTCGAGACGCTCGCGGAGCTCGGGCTCGTCGGGTTCGTCCTGCTGTGCGCGCTCCTGGCCGGCGTGCTCCTCGCGGTCCGGCGGGTGATCGAGGCGGACGCGGCGCTGGCGACCGGTCCCGCGGCCGCGCTGGCGGTCTGGGCCGCGCACGCGGGCGTCGACTGGGACTGGGAGATGCCGGCGCTCACGCTCGTCGCGGTGGTGCTGGCGGGGATGCTGCTCGCGCAGGCCGAGGTCGCCCGGCGCGGCTGACGGCTCGCGCCCGCCAGGCCGCCGCCACGCGCTCCCCCGCGGCCAGCAGCGTCACGGCCGCCAGCACCACCAGCGAGGGCTCCGCGCCGTAGCGGAACCGGGTGCCGCCGTACGTCACGATCGCGACCAGGACGACCATCGCGATCGGGGCGAGCAGCACGACCAGCCCGAACGCGCGGCGGCGCGCCAGGAGCACCGCGCCGACGATCGCCAGCAATCCCACGACCCAGTACACGCGGATCGCGCGGGCCGCCCATTCCGCCGGGCGGCCCTCGGCGCTGTTGAAGAACACGGACTGGTCGAAGCGGTAGACGTCGAGCAGGCGCCCCAGCCGCGCGAGCACCACCACCGGCCAGCGGTCCGCGTGGTCGAACGCGTACTCGAGCCCGATCTCGCGCTGGCGCAGGAAGAACTCGGCCTCGTCCTCCCCCGGCTCCCGCTCCGTGTAGCACTGGAACCGCCACGCCCCGATCAGGTCGCCGTAGTAGGTGTCCTCGCAGTTTGCGCCGATGAACACGCCGTTGGAGTTCGTCGAGATCAGGACCGGCTCGTCGAACCGGGTCAGGTTGAAGATCGTCCACGGGGCGAGCACGGCCACCAGCGCGGCGAGCGTCACCCCCCACACCGCCGCGCGCTCGCGCCACGACGGCCGCGAGGCCACCGCCACCGGCACCGCCAGCAGCACGATCAGCGCCAGGCCCTCGCCGCGCGTCAGCGCGGCCAGGCCGATCAGCGCCCCCAGCGCCGCGGACCGCCCCCACGATGGCCGCTCGCGCACCCGCATCGCCGCCAGCAGCGACGCCACGAGGAAGAAGCCGTACAGGCCCTCGCTCATCAGCGACCCCTCGGCGGTCCACAGCATCGGGTAGACCGCCGCCAGCGCCGCCGCGACCAGGCCCAGGCGATCGCCCCCGATCCGCCGCGCCAGCAGCCCGATCAGCACGACCGTCCCCACGCCCACCAGGCCCAGCGCCATCCGGTGGGTCAGGTAGCCGTTGGCCCCGATCTTGTCGAGGATCGCCCAGAAGACGAACAGCCCCGGCGGGTGCTCGGCGGTCGGCCCGCCCGGCGGGACGTGCTCGGTGAATCCCAGCCCGTCGGCGATCCGCTGGCCGACCAGGTGGAACGTCATCGCGTCGCCCTGGACGAGGTAGTCGCGGATGTGGATCGCGTACGCCCAGCGGATCGCCAGGGCGCCGAGCGCGATCAGGCCGAGGAGCTTGGCGAACCGGGACACGCGGCACGGCAGCGTACGGCCTCGGGCCGCCTGACTCTAAGCTCCGGACGCCGATGGCCGCCGCTCCCGACGCCCTTCGCCCACCGCCCGGCAACCCGCGCTTCCCGCTCCTGGACGCGATGCGCGCGGTCGCCGCCCTCTCGATCGTGGTCACCCACGCGTCGGGCGTCTCGAACTTCAACACCGACAACTGGCTCGGGCACTTCACCGCGCGCCTGAACTTCGGCGTGACGATCTTCTTCCTGCTCTCGGGCTTCCTGCTCTACCGCCCGTTCGTCGCCGCGCGCCGCGAGGGCCGCCCGCCGATCGGCATCCGCGCGTTCGTGCGCCGCCGCGTCCTGCGCATCGTGCCCGCCTACTGGGTCGCGCTGTCGCTGCTGGCGATCTACCCGGGCCTGCTCGGCTTCGGCGACCACTGGTGGCGCTTCTACACGTTCACGCAGATCTACTGGACCGACTCGGTCGTCCAGGGCATCGCGCCCGCCTGGACGTTGTGCATCGAGGCGTCGTTCTACGTGATCCTGCCGTTCCTGGCCGCCGGCATCGCGCGCCTGCGCCCCTCGGTCGCCGGGGAGATCGCGATCCTCGGCGCGATCGCGGTCGCCGTGCTCGTCTTCCGCTGGGCGATCCAGGAGTACACGCCCATGTTCAGCGAGTGGCGGGTCCTGCACAACACGCTCCTGAGCTACATGGACTGGTTCGCCTACGGGATGATCCTGGCGGTCGTCAGCGTCGCCTGGCACGGCCGCGAGGCGGGCTCGGCGCTCCTGCGGCTCATCGTCCGCCGCCCGTGGGTGCCGTGGCTGGCGGCGGCCGGCGTGTTCGCGGTCGTGTCGCTGTGCCTCGGGCTGTCACGCGGCTTCTTCATCACCTACACGCAGGCGAACTTCTTCGGCGAGCACGTCGGCTACGCGCTGTGCGCGGCGCTGCTGCTGGCTCCGGCGATCTTCGGCGACTGGGCCGGCGGCTGGCCGCGGCGGCTGCTGGCGACCCCGTGGATGGCCTGGCTGGGCCTCGTCTCCTACGGGATCTTCCTGTGGCACTCGAACATCATGCTCGAGCTCAACGAGCACGAGGCGCAGGGCTGGCTGCCCGGCTCGGGCTTCCTGTCGCTGCTGCTGTCGACGCTGGCGATCACGATCCCGATCGCCGCGATCAGCTACTACGTCGTCGAGAAGCCGGCGCTGCGGTTCAAGGACCGCCGGCGGCGGGTCAGTCCGCCGGCACCGGCGGCGGGTCCAGCGGACTCAGCTCCAGCTGCCGTCGGGCCGCCCGCCGAGCGGTAGCCGGGTCGCGCTCGGCCGCGGTCGCCGCCAGCGCGCGCCACGCCAGCGCGTTCTCCGGCTCGGCGTCCACCGCCTCGCGGGCGAGCCGCTCGGCGACCTCGGCCCTCCCCTGCTGGAACAGCAGGCCGGCGACCTGCACGAGCGCGTCGGCGCCGCGGCAGTGGTCGCGGACCGCCTCGATCGCCGACGCCTGGCCGCCGGCGGGCGCCGCCCCCGTCGCGGCGGCGATCACGTCGCGACGCGCGTCCTGGCAGGCGTCGTAGCCGGTGCGGCTGACGACCAGCAGCACCACCACGACGAGCGCGGCGACGGCGAGGACGATCCGGGCGATCACGGCCCGATACGATGCCACGCCTTTGCCGGATCAGAACCCCACCGTCTCCATCATCGTCCCCGCCAAGGACGAGGCGCGCACGATCGAGCACGTCCTCGACCGGCTCGGCGAGCTGCCGTTCCCGACCGAGATCCTCGTCGTCGACGACGGCTCGACCGACGACACGGCGGCGCTCGTCGAGCGCCACGGCGGGGCCCGCCTGCTGCGCCACGAGCGCAACCGCGGCAAGGGCGCCGCGGTGCGGACGGGCATCGCCGCCTCGACCGGCGACTTCGTCGTCATCCAGGACGCCGACCTCGAGTACGACCCGTCCGACCTGCCCAAGCTGATGGCGCCGCTGTTCCAGGGCGTCGCCGACGTCGTGTTCGGCACGCGCCTGCGCGGCGGCGAGCCCCAGCGCGCGCACCTCTTCTGGCACTACCTCGGCAACCGCTTCCTGTCGCTGCTGACGAACGTGCTCTACAACACGACGATCAGCGACATGGAGGTCGGCTACAAGGCGTTCTCCGGCGACCTCGTGCGCTCGATCGAGATCGTCAGCGACGACTTCCGCTTCGAGCCGGAGATCACCGCGAAGGTCCTGCGCCGGCACGTGCGCCTGTACGAGGTGCCGATCTCGTACTACGGGCGCACCTACGAGGAGGGCAAGAAGATCACGTGGCGCGACGGCATCCACGCCGTCCGCGCGCTGATCCGCTTCCGCTTCGGCCCGATGTGAGGGCCCTCGCCCTCACCGGGTCCTGAGCCGCTCCAGGCGGTAGGGCCCGAAGCGGGCGACCGGCTCGTAGCGCTGCGCCAGATAGCGGTCCAGCAGGCGCACGCCGCTGGAGCGTGCGGACGCGTTGGGCTCCGAGCGGGTCGCGCGCGGGTCGAGCCAGCGGACGAGGACCTCGGGCCGCGCGCGCTCGAGGTCGGCGATCATCTCGCGCTGCACCTCGGCGGTCGTGGCGATCCCCGGCTGGATCACGTCGTAGCGGGTCGGGTTCGGGCGCTGGGCGAGGACGTACAGGAGCGGGTCGCCGACGCTCACGCGATCGAATCGCGGCGGCGCGACGAAGATCGGGCGGCCCGGCGGGACGAGCGCCTCGATGCGCGGCAGCAGCCCGCCCAGCGCCGCGGCGTCGGCCGGGGTCGTCTTCACGCCGTCGGCGACCGGCGCCGGGACCGCGGCCAGCGCCGGCGGGCGCACCAGCTGGTTGGCGCGCCGCTCCACCCCGTGCAGGACGATCAGCGCCAGCGCGACCACGAGCGCGACCTGCGCCGCCCTGGCGAGCTCGCCGGCGGCGGCGACCGCCAGCGCGATCGCCAGCACCACCGACAGCGGCACGAGATGGAACTCGTCCGGGCGGCCCAGCAGGTACAGCAGCCCGACCGCCAGCAGCGGCAGCGCCGGCAGCGCCCAGCGCGGACGGCGCACCGCCGCCCAGACCGCCCACAGCGCGGTCGCCGCGACGAGGATCGCCGGGAACAGCGCCTCGAGCGCCTTGTTCGGATCGGTCGTGCCGGGCGTGACGTCCAGCGGCAGGCGCTGCATGTCCTGCACCCCGAGGAACCCGACGGTGTCGTCGAGCATGTCGCCGGGCGCGACCGCGAAGAACGGCGCCAGGCCCGCGACCGCCACCCCGGCGGCGACGCCCAGCGACGGCCAGCCGCCGCCGACCAGGGCGACGGCGATCGCGCCCGCGCCGCCGATCTCGGGCCGGAACGCGACCGCGACCCCGCACATCGCGCCCGCCAGCCACGTCCGCCGGCGCGCCAGCAGGACGGCCCCGAGCACGAGCGCGAGCGCCGCCGGGTTCGGGCCCGGCGTGGCGGGCCAGGCCATCGCGGCGGCCGCCGCCAGCCAGGCGGTGAGCGCGAGCCACTCGGGCGCGCCCCCGCGGCGGGCCAGCCGGTAGGCCAGCAGCGCCACGATCGCGTCGAGCGCCACGCGCACGATCCGCCACCACAGCAGCGACGGGCCGAACAGCTCGACCGGGATCGCCAGCAGCAGCGGCTGGCCGGGCCCGTAGTTCCACCAGAAGTCGCGGTAGGGCCACTCGCCGTCGGCGATCCGCTGCGCCGCCTGCAGCATCAGGCCCTCGTCGTGGGGGCCGATCTCCCGCAGCAGCGTGAAGCCCGACAGCAGCGCGGCCGCGACCAGCAGGGCCGGCGTGCGCAGCCGCGGCCACCACGCCGCGACCATCAGAACCCCGCCCGCGGATGGCCCCCGGCGCGCGGGCCGCGCCACGGGCGGGCGTCGACGACCGTCCCGATCGGCACGATCGACCGCGTCTCCAGCACGGCGCGCTCGCGCCACATCGCCGGCAGCAGCGGCAGCGCCGCCGCCAGCCCGCCGAGGTGCGCGCGCAGCGTCCCGCCCCGCGCCGCCGCGACCAGCCACGCGACCTGGCGGTAGGCGACGGGGAGCGCCCAGCGCAGCGGGAACGCCTTCGCGACGAGCAGCAGCGTGTTGCGGGCCACCCAGCCGCCGACCGGCCGGCGCAGCTGGTGCGAGGAGCCGCCGCCGGCGTGCCGGGCGACCGCGGGGACGTACGCCGCGCGCCAGCCGGCCAGTCGCAGGCGCAGGCCCAGGTCGACGTCCTCGAGGTAGGAGAAGAAGCGCTCGTCGAAGCCGCCGACGGCCAGCGCCGGCCCCCGCCGCAGGAGGGCGGCTCCGGCGCACGCGCTGAACACCTCCCCCGGCTCGTCCCAGCGCCCGTCGTCGGCGTGGCCGCGCCCGCGCTGCTCGCACACGCCGTCGCGACGCAGGAAGTCGCCGGCGTCGTCGATCACCGACGGGTCGTCGAGGCGGACCATCTTGCACGCGACGGCGGCGACGTCGTCGGGCTCCCCGCCGGCGAGCATCGCCTCCAGCCAGCCGGGCTCGAGCTCGACGTCGCTGTTGACCAGCGCGACGAAGTCGGCGCCGGTGGCGCGCAGCCCCGCGTTGGCGGCCGCCGCGAACCCGCGGTTCTCCCCCAGCCGCACGACCGTCACGTCGGGCCCGAGCCCGTCGGCGGAGCCGTCGGTGGACCCGTTGTCGACGACGATCAGCGCGTCGAACGGCCGCGTCTGCGCGCGCAGCGCGGCCAGGCACGACGGGAGCCAGCGCGCCCCGTTCCAGTTCGGGACGACCGCCGCGACGGTCGCGCTCACGCTCCTGGGGCGACGAGCCGCGACGTCAGGCCGCGTGGGCGCACGCGCCGCGGGTCGGCGCGCGGCGGACGCTCCTCGTCGCAGGCCTCGGCCACCACGCGCCGGATGCCGTGGCGGAAGTGGGCGACGTCGAAGCGGTCGGCGTTGGCGACGCACGCCGCCGGATCCGCCCCGAGCGCGTCGAACCCGGCGACCGCCTCGGCCAGCGCGTCGGGGTCCGGCGCGTCGTAGAAGGTGCCCGTCACGCCCTCCTGCACGGTCTCGCGCACCCCGCCCTCGGCCAGCGCGATCACCGGGCGCCCGGCGGCCTGCGCCTCGACCGCGGCGATCCCGAACTCCTCGGTCGCGGTGACGACGAGCGCGCGGGCGGCCGAGAGCAGCTGGGCGGCCCGCTCGTCGGACACGCGGCCGGTGAACGAGATCGTGGGGCCGGCCAGGCGCCGCAGCCGGCGCGCATCGGGGCCGTTGCCGATCACGACCAGCGGCCGGCGCAGGCGGTTGAACGCCTCGATCGCCAGGTGGATGCGCTTGTGCGGCATCAGCTCCGACAGCACGACGTAGAAGTCGCTCACGGGCCCGGGCTTGAACCGCGACGTCTCGACCGGCGGGTAGACGACGTCGGACTCCCGGCCGAAGTAGCGGCGGATCCGCCGGCGCGTCGTCTCGGAGTTGGCGATGTAGCGATCGACGCGCTGGGCGGCGATCCAGTCCCACTGGCGCCAGCGCTGGAACACGACCCGCAGCGCGGCCCGCTGCAGCGCGCCGCGCTCGTTGAGCGTCTCGTCGCGCGCGTTCCAGGCGTAGCGGAACGGGTTGTGGCAGTAGCAGACGTGCACGGCGTCGGGATCGACGATCACGCCGTGCGCCCAGGCGCTCGAGCTCGACACCACGAGGTCGTAGCCGGACAGGTCCAGCGACTCCATCGCGTACGGGTAGAACGGCAGCAGCGGGCGGAACGTGCGCGCGGTCGGCCGCAACCGCTGCAGGAACGACGTGTTCACGTTCCGATGCTCGAAACGCCCCTCGGTCCCGCGCGGGTCGTAGACCGCCGTGAACAGGTCGGCCTGCGGGTACAGGTCGGCGAGCGCCGCGAACGTGCGCTCTGCTCCCCGCACATCCAGGAGGAAGTCGTGAATGAGGGCGACGCGGCGCTCCATCCGACGCGAGTCTATGAGAGCGGCCCGGCGGCACGCGTCCCAGCGGCCGCTACGGTGTGGCCGCGCATGCGCCGCCTCCTCGTCGCACTCTGCGCCGCCGCCCTCCTCGTCCCCGCCGCAGCGGACGCCCGATCGGTCCCGCCCGGGTTCTTCGGCGTCATGGCCGACGGGGTGCTGATGACCCGCGACGACGCCTCGTTCGCGCACGAGTTCGCGCTGATGAAGGCCAGCGGCGTCGAGACGATCCGCCCCGTCGTCTACTGGTCGGAGATGCAGCCCGAGCGCGGCGGCCCGCTGATCACGCTGTCGCTGGACCGCCTCATGGCGCAGGCGGCGCGCAACGGCCTGCGGGTGGTGCCGGTCGTCCTGCGGGCGCCCGAGTGGGCTCGCGTGCAGCCGTCGAACTTCGCCTCCCCTCCCCGCGATCCGCAGGACTTCGCCGCCTACCTGAAGGCGATGATCGCCCGCTACGGCCCCGGCGGCACGTTCTGGGCCGAGAACCCCGACGTGCCCGCGCGGCCGCAGCGGGTCTGGCAGGTGTGGAACGAGCCCAACCTCGACCGCTACTGGTCGTCGCCGAAGCCGTTCGCGAAGGACTTCGTGGCGCTCCAGCGGGTCGCCTACCGCGCGATCAAGGAGGCCGACCCGGGCGCGACGGTCGTGCTGGCCGGGTTCGGCAACGACTCCTGGAACGCGCTCGAGAAGGCCTACGACGCGGGGCTGAACGGGCGCATGTACGACGTCGCCGGGATGCACCCGTTCTCCGGGCGCGTCGCCAACGTCATGAAGATCGTGCGGCTCAACCGCCGCGTGATGAACCGCAACGGCGACGCGCGCAAGCCGATCATGGTCACCGAGATCACGTGGCCGTCGGCGCTGGGGACGCCGGCCACGACCACGACCGGCTTCGAGACGACCGAGGCCGGCCAGGCGCGCAAGCTGACCGAGGCCTACGAGGGCTTCCTGCGCAAGCGCCGGGCCTGGCGGATCCAGAGCGTGATCTGGTCGACGTGGCTGACGTCGGACATGAACTCGACCAACTCGTTCGACTGGTCGGGCCTGCGCAAGCTGAACCCGGCCGACCCGGCCGGCGACCCGCTCGACAAGCCGGCGCTGGCGGCCTTCCGGACGCTCGCGCTCGCCGCGCAGCGCTGACACTCGACTAGGGTCGCCCGCATGCGCATCGGCGTCGACGCCCGGCACCTGCCCGAGGGCCGGGGCGTGGCGCGCTACCTCCAGCACGCGCTCGAGGCGCTCGCGGCCCGCTTCCCCGGCGACGAGCTCGTCGCGTTCGTTCCCGGGCGGGCGCCGGTGGCCGTGCCGGCGGGCGTCGAGCTGCGCCGCAGCGCCCTGCCCGGGCGCGCGGTGTTCGGGCTGGGCGCGGCGACGGGCCGCCCGGCGCTGGAGCGCCTGTGCGGCGGGCGCCTGGACGTCCTGTGGCTGCCGGCGCCCGCGCCGGTGGGGCTCGACGGGTCGGCGCCGCTCGTGCTCACCGTCCACGACCTCTCGTTCGTGCAGCGGCCGGGCGACTTCACCGCGTACGAGCGGCTGTGGCACCGGGCCGGGCGGCTGCGGCGGCTCGCGCACCGCGCCGCGCGCGTGATCGCGGTGTCGGGCGCCACCCGCGACGCGCTCGTCGCCCACTGGGACCTCGACCCGGCGCGCATCGACGTCGTCCACGAGGGCGCCGGCACGCCCGTTGTCGGATCCGGGTCGGATAGCGACCGCGAGACGACAACGGCGCCGTACGTGCTCTGCGTGGGGGCGCTGGAGCCGCGCAAGGCGCCCGAGCTGCTGGCCGGGGCGTTCGCCCGCGCCCGGGCGCGCGGGCTGGAGGCCGAGCTCGTCTTCGCGGGCGCGGGCCGGCTGGCCGCGCGGCTGGAGGGGCGGCCGGGGGTGCGCGTGCTCGGCGCGGTCGCGGGTGCGGCGCTCGACGCGCTGTACCGGGGCGCGCTGGCCGTGGCCGCCCCCGCCTGGCTGGAGGGCTTCGGGCTCACGCCGCTGGAGGCGCTCGCGCGCGGCGTGCCGCCCGTCGTCGCTGACCTGCCCGTCTACGACGAGACGCTCGGCGACGGCGCGGTCCGCTTCCCGCCCGGCGACGCCGACGCGCTCGCCGACGCGCTCCTGCGCGTCGCCCGCGACGAGGCGCTGCGCGCCGAGGTCGTCGCCGCCGGCCGCCGCGCGATCGCGCCGCTCACCTGGGAGGCGTGCGCGGACGGCATCCACGCGGCGATCGAGAAGGCGGTGGCGGCGCGATGACGTTCACCGCCGTCGTCGTCCTGCACGACTCCGAGGCGGACCTGCGGCGTCTGCTGACGTCGATCGACCGCCACCTGCCCGAGCGCCCGCACGTCGTGTGCGTGGACAGCGGCTCCAACGACCACGGCCCCGAGCTGGCCGCCGACTGGGGCGCCGAGCTGCTCGTGCTCGCCGGCAACCGCGGCTTCGGGGCGGCCAACAACGCCGGGCTGGAGCGGGTGCGCACCGACGTCACCGTGCTGCTCAACCCCGACGTCGAGCTGCTCGACGACGGCGTCGCGCGCCTCGCCGAGCTGGCGGCCCACGGCGGCCGGCTGCTGGCCCCGCGGCTGCTGAACGCCGACGGCAGCGTGCAGCGCAGCGCCCATCCGCGGCCGGGCACCGTCGAGGCGCTGCTCCCCGCGCTCGTGCACCCGCGCCTGCTCCCGCGGCCGCTGCGCGAGCGCGCCGACCCGTGGCGCTCCACCCGGCCGCGGCGGATCGGCTGGGCGATCGCGGCCGCGCTCGCCGCGCGCACCGAGACGCTGCGCGCGCTCGGCCCGTTCGACCCCGACGCGTTCCTGTTCTACGAGGACATGGACCTGTGCCTGCGCGCGGCCGCGCGCGGCGTGCCCACCGAGCTGCGGCCCGAGATCGCGCTGCTGCACCGCGGCGCCCACGCGACCAGCGCCCACTTCGGCCGCGAGCCGCTGCTGCTGCACGCCCGCCGGCGCCGCGAGGTGGTCGGCGCGGATCTGGGGCCGCGCGCGTTGGCGCTCGACGACGCCGCGCAGGCGCTCACGTTCGCGGTGCGCGCGCTGGTGAAGGGCCCGCGGGGCGGCCGCCGGGAGCGCGCGCAGCTCGCCGCCCTGCGCGCGGCGCGGCGCGGCTGACGGCTCAGAACAGCCCGAGCTGCTCGGGCCCGGGCGGCTCGCGCCCCTCGTCCTCCGGCGGCTCCGGCAGCGGCTCGGGCTCGGGCGCCGGCGCCGGCTCGGACGCGGCCGGCGGCTCCACGAGCGACGCCTGCGCGAGCTCCTCCCGCCAGTCCTCGGCCTCCGGCTCGGCCGCGACCTCCGGCTCCACGATCTGCGGCTGCGCCGGCGCGGGCTTGTCCAGCAGCGCCGGGATCCCGGCGAAGTCGGCGCGCAGCACCTCGAGCATCCGCGGCGTGTAGAGCGCCGCCGCCGGGTGGTAGAGCGGGTACAGCCGCACCGCCCGCCGCCCGATCACGCGCACCTCCTCCTGCCCGTGCACGCGCGTGATGCCGGCCGGGTCGCCACGCAGCAGCTTCGTCGCGAAGTTCCCCAGCGTGCACACCACCCGCGGCTCGATCAGCTCGAGCTGGCGCATCAGGTACTCCCGGCAGTGCTCGATCTCGCCGGGGTGCGGATCGCGGTTGCCGGGCGGGCGGCACTTCAAGACGTTCGCAATGAACACATCGTTGCGGTTGAGCCCGATCTCGCCGAGGAGCTGGTCCAGCAGCTTGCCGGCCTGCCCCACGAACGGGAGGCCCATGCGGTCCTCGTTGGCGCCCGGGGCCTCGCCGACGAACATGAGGTCGGCGTCCGCGTTGCCGGCGCCGAAGACGACCTGCGTCCGGGTGGCGGCCAGCTCGCTGCACCGCACGCAGCCACGGGCCTGCTCGAAGGCGAGCTTGAGCTCCTCGCGGCGCTGCTCCGGGGTGGCCATCGGCGCGGAGCGTAACGACGGCCGCGCAGCGATATAGTGGTCGGTGGCCGTCACCTCCGGGGACGGACCTGCAGCACCCCCACCGAACATCTGAGACGCGACCGGCATCCCCCGCGGAGCTGGACCGACATGACGGAGACCGACCTCCATTCCCTGCGCCACGCGGTCGTCGGCCGCGGACGAGTCGGCACGGCCCTGACCGCCGCGCTGCGCGCCGCCGGCCTCACCGTGGACGGCCCGCTCGGGCGCCGGCCGGCGCTCGACGGCGCCGACGTGGTGGTCCTCGCCGTCCCCGACGCCGAGATCGCGGCCGCCGCGGCCGCCGTCCCGCCCGGCCCGCTCGTCGGCCACTGCTCGGGCGCGACCACGCTCGCCCCGCTCGCGCCGCACGAGGCGTTCAGCCTCCATCCCCTGATGACCATTCCCGCCGAAGGCGCGGAGCTCTCCGGCGCGTCCGCCGCCGTCGCCGGCTCGACCGCGCGCGCCGAGGCGGTCGCCGCCGCCCTGGCCCGCACGCTGGGGATGCGTCCGCTGGAGGTCCACGACGAGGACCGCGCCGCCTACCACGCGGCCGCCTCGATCGCCGCCAACTTCCTCGTCACGCTCGAGGCCGCCGCGGAGCGCGTCGCCGCCACCGCCGGCATCGACCGCGAGGCGCTCGCCCCGCTCGTGCGCGCCGCCCTGGAGAACTGGGTCGCGCTCGGCGGCGAGCGCGCGCTCACCGGCCCGATCGCCCGCGGCGACGACGAGACCGTCGCCCGCCAGCGGGCCGCGATCGAGGAGCGCACCCCCGACCTGCTGCCCCTGTTCGACGCGCTCGCCGACGCGACGCGCGCCCTGGCCGCCGCGGGAGCGACGCGATGAGGACCGTGCGCACCGTCGCCGCGCTGCGCGAGGCGCTGGCGCCCGCCCGCCGCGACGGTGCGACGATCGGCGTGGTGCCGACGATGGGCGCCCTGCACGCCGGGCACGTGTCGCTCATCGAGGCCGCCCGCCGCGACACCGACGTCGTCGTCGTCACGCTCTTCGTCAACCCGACGCAGTTCGCCCCGACCGAGGACCTCGACGCCTATCCGCGCGACGAGGCCGGCGACGCCCGCGCCGCCGAGGCCGCCGGCGCCGACATCCTGTTCGCGCCGCCCGTCGAGGAGGTCTACCCGGACGGCTTCTCGACGTCGGTGCGCGTGACCGGGGTCAGCGAGCCGCTCGAGGGCGCCGCCCGCGGCGGGAGCCACTTCGACGGCGTCGCGACGGTCGTGACGAAGCTGTTCAACATGGTCCAGCCCGACGTGGCCTACTTCGGGCAGAAGGACGCGCAGCAGCTCGCGGTCATCCGCCGCATGGTCGCCGACCTGAACCTGCCGGTCCGCATCGTCGGCTGCCCGACGGTGCGCGAGCCGGACGGGCTGGCGATGTCGAGCCGCAACGCGTACCTCACGCCCGAGGAGCGCCCGCGCGCGCTGGCGCTCAGCCGCGCGCTCGCCGCCGCGCGCGAGGCCGTCGACGGCGGCGAGACCGACGCCGCCGCGGTCGCCGCCGCCGCCCGCGCGCCGATGGACGCGCTCGGCGTCGAGCCCGAGTACCTGGCCGTCGTCGACCCCGAGACCTTCCGGCCCGTGGCCAGCGTCGACCGCGACGTCCTCGTGGCGGTCGCCGCCCGCGTCGGCCGCGCGCGCCTCATCGACAACGCCACGATCAGCCCGAACGGGAGCGCGTCCTGATGCAGCGCACCATGCTCAAGTCCAAGATCCACCGCGCGACCGTGACCGACAGCGACCTGCACTACGTCGGGTCGATCACGATCGACCCCGACCTGCTCGAGGCGGCCGACATCCTCGAGCACGAGCAGGTCCACGTCGTCGACGTCGACAACGGGTCCCGCTTCGAGACGTACACGATCGCCGGACGGCGCGGCTCCGGCGAGATCAAGGTCAACGGCGCCGCCGCGCGCCTCGTCCACCAGGGCGACACGATCATCGTCATCTCCTACGCGCAGTACGACCCGACCGAGATGGAGCGCTACGAGCCGCGCGTGGTGCACGTCGAAGCGGGTACGAACCAGATCATCAGCACCGATTCCGAGGTGGCGACCCTCCTCCGTTGAGGGCGTCAACCAGAAGGAGAGCCTCACCATGTCCGCCGCACCGCAGGTCCTCGACACCCTCCCGATGACCCTCCCGCGCCTCGCCGAGAAGAAGCGCCTCGGCGAGCCGATCGTGATGGTCACGGCCTACGACTTCCCGTCCGCGCAGGTCGCCGAGGCGGCCGGCGTGGACATCGTCCTCGTCGGCGACTCGGGCGCGATGACCGTCCTCGGCTACCCGTCGACGGTCCCCGTCTCGGTCGACGAGATGATCATGCTCACCGCCGCCGTCCGCCGCGGCCTGAGGACGCCGTTCCTCGTCGCCGACCTGCCGTTCGGGTCCTACGAGGCGTCCGACGAGCTGGCGATCGCGACCGCGCAGCGGTTCGTGAAGGAGGCCGGCGCCGACGCCGTCAAGCTCGAGGGCGGCGGCGCGATGGTCGACCGCGCGAAGGCGATCATCGCCGCCGGCATCCCGGTCATGGGGCACGTCGGGCTCACGCCGCAGACGTCGACGGCGCTCGGCGGGTACCGCGCCCAGGGCCGCACCGCCGAGGCGGCGCTGAAGCTGGCGCGCGAGGCGCTCGAGCTGCAGGAGGCCGGCTGCTTCTCGATCGTGTGGGAGGCGATCCCGGCCGCCGTCGCCGAGGAGCTCATGCCGCGCATGGAGGTCCCGGTGATCGGGATCGGCGCCGGCGCGGCGACCGACGGCCAGGTGCTCGTCTTCCACGACCTGCTCGGCATCCGCGAGGGCGTCGGGGCCCGGTTCGTCAAGCGCTACGGCGACGTGATGGACGAGATGGTCCGGGGCGTGCGGGCGTACGCCGAGGACGTGCGCGAGCACCGCTACCCGGAGCTCGACCACACGTACTCGATCGACCCGGGCGAACTCGGGGACTTCCGGGCGCGCCTGCAAGCCCTCTAGCGGGTCTCCGTAACCCCGCCTCCGGCGTTGCGCCAGCACGCAGGGAGGGGTAGCGCTATCGGACATGCGTCCAACCGCGCTGCTCCCCTGCGTGCTCGCCGCCGCCGTTCTCGCGGCGCCGGCGGCCGCCTGGGCGGGCGTCCCCCACACCGTCGCGCCCGGCGAGACGCTGTGGTCGCTCGCCGCCGCCCAGAACATGACCACGCGCGCGTTCGCGGCGGCCAACGGGCTCTCCGAGGACGCGCAGATCGTCGCCGGGTCGACGATCCAGCTGCCGACCGTCTCCGAGGCCGCCGCGGCGCTGGCCGGCGCCCCCGCGGCGACCGCGCAGGCGGCCGCCCAGGCCAGCGCGACGCCGTCGCAGGCGCCGCCGCCGATGGGCGGCTACACCGTGCGCCCGGGCGACACGCTCAGCGGTCTGGCCGCCCAGGCGGGCGTGTCCGTGGAGGCGATCACGGCGATGAACGGGCTCGACCCGGCCGGGTACCTGATCGCCGGGACGGTGATCAAGCTGCCGACGGGCGCGCCGGCGCCCGCCTCCACGGCCGAGCCGGCGCCCGCGCCGGTCGTGCCCGCCGCCGATCCGAGCCCGTCGCCCACGCGGGTGACGTCCGCCGACATCGCCGCCGTCGCGGCCCGCAACGGGGTGCCCACCGACCTGTCGGCGGCGATCGCCTGGCAGGAGTCCGGGTTCAACAACGCGATGGTGTCGTCGGCCAACGCGCGCGGCGTCATGCAGGTGATGCCGGGCACCTGGGACTGGGTGCAGGCGAACCTGGCCAAGCGCCAGCTCGACCCGAGCTCGGCGATCGACAACGTCGGCGCCGGCGTCCTGTACCTCGGTCACCTGCTGCAGCAGACGGGCGGCGACTACGCGATGGCGGCGGCCGCCTACTACCAGGGGCTCTCGTCGGTGCAGCGGATCGGGATGCTGCCCGAGACCCAGCGCTACGTCGCCAACGTGATGGCGCTGCGCTCGCGCTTCGGTGGATGAGGGCGGACGGGGTGGGTCGGCGCGCCGCCACGCGCCGACTCCCGTCTCGTCCTACCGCCGCACGACGCGGCGGTCGAACGTCGACGTCCGGATGCCTCCCGCACCGCGGCTCGTGATCCGGATGCGAAGCTTGCCGGTGGTGCGCACGCGGATCGTCACGCGACCGGAGTACGGACGCCCGGCCGCGAGCGGACGCGTGCGCGGCAGGGAAGCCTGCCGGGTGTAGCGGACGACACGCCCGTGGCGCCGCCCGATCGTGGTGATGACGACCTTGCGCGTCGACGAGCGCACGACCCCGCGGGTGGTCCCGCGCAGCCGCTTGCGCAGGCGCAGCGTGGGCTTGAGCACGCGGCGGGCGCCGGCGCTCGGCTCGGCGCCGGTCGTCGTGCCCGGCGCGCCCGCCGGTCCCGGCGCCCCGGCCGCGCCGGGCGGTCCGGCGGCCGCGGACGTGGAGCCCGCGCCGCCGGGACCGCCGGCACCTCCCGCACCCGCGCCGGGAGCCGCACCCGGCGCGACGCACACGCTCTGACCGGCCACGACGACGGCGACGAGCCCGTCGGCGCACGTCGGTGCGCCGCCGGGCGGCGCGGTCGGCGCGTCGGGCAGCACGCACACGGTGACGCCGCCGAGGTCGATCGCGACGAGCCCGCCCTCGCACTGGGTGGCGATCACGTCGTCCAGGCCGGGCAGGCCCGGCAGGCCCGGCAGCTGGGCGATCGCGGGCGCGGCTCCCGACCCGATCCACATCGCCGCGGCGGCGACCGCCGCCATCCCCATCCTGCGCATGCGCGCTGTCCCCTCTTCGTCGGACGACCCCGTGACGCATCGCGCGTATGCCCATGCCGCCCGCCGCGCATGCCTGGCCTGGACGGATGTACGACGGCCCTCAGCCGGCGTCGGTCGCCGGCGCGTCGCGCTCGCCGTAGTCGATCGTGCGCACGACGCGCGCGGGCGCGCCGACGGCGACCGAGAACGGCGGCAGGTCGGCGGTCACCACGCTGTTGGCGCCGACGACGCAGCGCTCGCCGATCGTCACGCCGCTGGTCACGACGACGTTCGCGCCGAGCCACACGTTGTCGCCGATGCGCGTCGGCCCGCGGGTCGTGAACCCCTGCCACGGCACCGGCATGTCGGGGTCGTCGAAGCGGTGGTTGGAGTCGGTGACGAAGCAGCCGTTGGCGAGCATGCAGTGGTCGCCGATCTCGACGAGGTCCATCGCCGCGACCATCACGCCGAGGTTCAGGAACGTGCCGGACCCGATCCGGATGCGGCCGGGCGCGGGCGCGCTGAGCCACACGCCGGGCTCCAGGAGCGCGTTCTCGCCGAGCGTGATGCGGCCCTCGTCCAGCGCCGTCAGCACGTCGCCGTGCACGGGCCAGCGGATGAACGCCCCGGCGCGCAGCGCGTGCAGGTGGATGCGCGCGCGGTTCCAGGGCAGCGCGTTGCGCTGGTACCAGCGCCACTTCTGCGCCCACAGGCGCGCCCGGGCGAGCAGCTCGGCGTCCACCGGGCGGATGTTGGCAGGCGGCCGCTCAGCCCGCGCGCCGCACGACGGTGCTCACGCCCTGCCAGGGCGGTCGCAGCTGGATGCGCAGGAGCTGCTCGTCGGTGAGCAGCACCGTCCAGTCGTGGTCGCAGGGATGGCAGCGGCACTCGACGGCGCCCTCCTCGCGCTCGGCGGCGATGCGCGCCAGGCTCGGCTGGTGCAGGCAGAGCCCGCAGGCGAACGACGCCTGCACGAGCGGGTCGGGATCGTCGGGGCGGAAGCGGGCGACCTCGGTGTCGGGGTTCATGCGGCGGCCTCCAGTGGCGCGGGGGCGGGCGCGGACCCGGCGGCGCGGCGTGCCGCGGCCTCGCGCGTCGTCGGCTGACGGCCCCACCGCGTCGCCTCCGCGTAGTCCATCAGACGCTCGAAGAGCGCGTCGAGCGGCGGCGCGGCGAGACCGGCCGGCTCGAGGACGCGGCGCGCGCGGGCGTCGTCGAACTGGGTGCGGACGTCGAAGTAGGGGACGAGCGCCTCGGTGCCGGACGCGCGCTGCAGCGGCGCGAAGATCGGCTGGGGCTGGGCGAAGCGGCGCTGGGCCAGGCCGAGGACGTCGCTGACGCACGCGGCCCGGTCGCCGGCGACGAGGTTGAACGTGTCGCCCTCGATGCCGGGCTCGGACAGCAGGTGGACGATCGCGCCGGCGACGTAGTCGAGCGGGACCGCGTCGACGATGCCGCGCGGGTCGGCGGGCACGCGGTCGAGCAGGCCGCGCGCGAACGCGCGCAGCGGCAGGTACAGGGCGCTGAAGGCGGGCGTCCAGCCGCTCGTGCCGTCGCCGACGACGATCGACGGCCGCGCGACGACGACCGGCAGGCCGCTGGCGGCCACGAGGCGCTCGGCCAGGTGCTTGCTCTGCTCGTAGGTGTTGCGGAAGGTCTGGCCCGCGATCAGGTCGTCCTCGCCGAAGCGGCCGTCGTAGCGGCCGGACACGAACGCGGTCGACACGTGCACGACGCGGCGCAGATCGGCGAGGTCGTGGGCGAGCTCGAGCACGCGCTGGGTGCCGAGCGCGTTGATCGCCAGCGCCTCGTTGAGCGGCTGGTCGAAGCCGACGGCGGCGGCGCAGTGGATGACGCGGTCGGCGGTGGCGCACAGCTCGCGGCGGTCGCGCGGCGTCAGGCCCAGGCCGGGCGCGGTGACGTCGGCGGGGATCGCGCGCACGCGCGCGTCTCCGGGCGGGTCGTCCCACAGGCGCGCGAGCGTGTCGGCGAGGCGGCGGTCGGCGCCCTCCTGGTCGGGCGCGCGCAGCAGCACGACGACGTCGTCCTCCCCGCGCTCCAGGAGCCGGGCGAGCAGCTCCATCCCGACCACTCCGGTGGCTCCGGTCAGGACGATGGCGCCGCTGCTCATGTCCGCAGGCTGCCTGGCCGGAGGCGCGATCGCCACCACAACCCCCCGGGCGGGGGGCTGTCCGGCGGCGGACACCGGGATCGTTGTCGGCTCGCGGTCGCATAGCGACCCGGATCCGACAACGGTCAGACGAGGAGGCCGAGGCGCTGGGCCCGCAGGACCGCCTCGGCGCGGTTGCGGACCTCGAGCTTGCGATAGAGCGAGCTCGTGTGCTCCTTGACCGTGTGGGGCGACAGGAAGAGGGTGCCGGCGATCTCGCGGTTCGTGGCGCCGCGGGCCATGAGCTCGAGGACCTCGCGCTCGCGGGAGGTCAGCTGCGGCACGACCGGCTCGTCCTGCGGCGGGAAGACGGTGCCGCCGCGACCGACCTCGCGCACCGCGCGGGCGATCTCGCCGGCGGGCAGGTCCTTGGAGACGAACCCCGAGGCGCCGGCCGCCCGCGCCGCGTTGGGCGAGATGCGCCCGGCGCCGGAGATCAGCAGGACGCGGGTGGACGGGACCTCGGTGCGCAGCGCCTCGGAGATCTGGGCGCCCGACTCCTCCCCCACGAACAGGTCGACGAGCGCGACGTGCGGCCGGTGGCGGCGGGCCAGGCGCAGCGCCTCGCGCGCGTCGTGGGCGGCCAGGCAGCGCTCGACCCACGGCTGGTCGCCGAGCATGAGCCGCAGCCCCCAGTGGACGACGTCGTGGTCGTCGACGACGAGCACGCGCAGGCGATCGGTGGCCGCCTCCCCGGCCGGATCGGCCGCCGCCGCGGCGCCCGGCGGCTCGTGACGCTCCACGCGCTCAGGCATCGTCCTCCGGCACCACCAGCTTCACGCGCCAGGTGTCGCGCTCGCCGCGACCGTACTCGACGACGCCTCCGCTCTGCAGCGCCTCGAAGGCGGCCAGCCGCAGGCCCATCCCGGTCGTGCGGCGGCGGCCGTGCGCGCCGTCGTTCTCGACCTCGAGCACGAACGCGCCGTCGGCGCGGCGCAGGCGCACGGCGACGCGCGTGGGCTCGGCGTGCTTGTGGGCGTTGCGCACCGCCTCCGCGAGCACGGACTGCGCCAGCGGCTCGAGCGCGGGCGGCACGCTGGCCGGATCGCCCTCCTCCAGCTCCACGCCGAGGTCGGGGTGCTCGCGCGCGAGCCGCTCGAGCTCGTCGCCGAGCGTCGTCGCGCTGGGCCGCGGCGCGCGGCCCAGCGGCCGTTGCAGCGTGGCGCGCAGGTCGGCCAGCGCCGCCTGCACCTCCTCGGCGCAGCGGCGGCGGGCCTCCGGGCTCAGCTCGCGGTCGCCCGACAGCGCCAGCGACACGCCGAACAGCCGCTGGATCACCCCGTCGTGGACCTCGCGCGCGAGGTCCAGCCGGTGCTCGAGCTGGACCGCCCGCTCGCGCTGGCTCGTGGCGATCCGCGCGACGGCGGCCAGGGCGGCCGTCTTGCCCAGCGTCCACAGCAGGTCGCGATCGGCCTCGTCGAGGCGGGGCGCGTCGGGCCGGCGATCGGCGAGGATCACCCCGACCCAGCGGCCGGCGGCCGCCATCGGCGTGCACACGACGTGCGAGGGGGCGAGCAGGTCGACGTAGCGGGCGGGCAGCAGCCGGTCGACGTCACTCCACGCCTCGATCACCCGGTCCTCCTGCAGGGCGCGGCGCGCGATCTCGGCGGACTCGACCGTGAAGCGCTCGTTCGCGAACAGGGCCAGCGGGACGCCGTGGGCGCCGGCCGCGCGGACGCGGCGCAGCGCGCCGTCGTAGCGGAACAGCACCGCGCGCTCCATCCGCGCGAGGCCGCACACCGCCTCGCACAGCCGGCTGTAGAACGCGTCGGGCGTCTCCCCCGTGTCGCTCTGCGAGAGCACCTCGGTGAAGACGTCGAGCGCGGCGACGTGCGGGGCTGAGCGGGTGGTCGGGGCCATCGCGGCCATCCTCGCGCACCGGCGCCCGGCGCGCGAGCCCTGGAGCCGCTCGTGCGTCCGCGCGGGCGCTCTCGCTCCCCCCACTCGGGGGGTTTGCGGCCGGGCGTCTTGAGCGCCGTCCTTAGCGCGAATTAATGTTTCGTTTCGACCCCGACCCGTCGGTGATGGATCGCTGGTGGGGTCAACCTCCAGGGCGGTCCCGGCGCTGAGACGCGCCGGGACCCCTCGAGGAGTCCTCGGCGCAACGCCCCCGCCGCGCCGCCTACGCCGCGGCCTTCGCCGCCGGCCGCCGCGCCCGCCGGCGCTTCGCCGGGCCGGCGCCGTTGGATCCGCTCGGCGCCGGCGTGACGAGCTCGGCCAGGAAGCGGCCCGTGTGCGAGCCCTCGACCGCGGCCACCTCCTCGGGCGTGCCGTAGGCGACGAGCTCGCCGCCCTCCTCGCCGCCCTCGGGCCCCATGTCGATGATCCGGTCGGCGGTCTTGATCACGTCGAGGTTGTGCTCGATGACGACGACGCTGTTGCCCTGGTCGACCAGCCGGTGCAGGACGTCCAGCAGCCGCTCGACGTCGGCGAAGTGCAGGCCGGTCGTCGGCTCGTCGAGGATGTACAGCGTCCGGCCCGTCGCGATCTTCGCCAGCTCGGTGGCCAGCTTCACGCGCTGCGCCTCGCCGCCCGACAGCGTCGTCGCCGGCTGCCCCAGCCGGATGTAGCCGAGGCCGACGTCGCTCAGCGTCTCCAGGCGCCGGCGGATCTTCGGGATGTGGGCGAAGAACTCGAGCGCTTCGTCGACCGGCATGTCCAGCACGTCGGCGATCGTCTTGCCCTTGAAGCGGATGTCGAGCGTCTCGCGGTTGTAGCGCTTGCCGTCGCACTGCTCGCACGGCACGTACACGTCGGGCAGGAAGTGCATCTCGATCTTGATCTGCCCGTCGCCGCGGCACACCTCGCAGCGCCCGCCCTTGACGTTGAACGAGAAGCGGCCCGGCTTGTACCCGCGCGCCCGCGCCTCCTGCGTCTTGGAGAACAGGTCGCGGATGACGTCGAACAGGCCCGTGTACGTCGCCGGGTTGGAGCGCGGCGTGCGCCCGATCGGTGACTGGTCGATCTGGATGACCTTGTCGAGCTGCTCGATCCCGCGCACGCCCTTGTGCGCGCCGGCCCGCTTGCGCGCCCGCGACAGCCGGTTGGCGACCGCCTTGTAGAGCACCTCGTTGACCAGCGTCGACTTGCCCGACCCCGACACGCCCGTCACGCACGTGAGCGTCCCGATCGGCACCTTCACGTCGACCTGCTTGAGGTTGTGCTGCGACGCGCCCAGGATCTCGAGGTGCCCGGCCGGGGTCCGCCGGCGCTCGGGCACCGGGATCGTCCGCGTGCCCGCCAGGAACTGGCCGGTCGCCGAGTCGGGCACCCGCGCGACGTCGTCGGCCGTGCCCTGCGCGACGACGTGCCCGCCGTGCTCGCCCGCGCCCGGCCCCATGTCGATGAGGTGGTCGGCCCGGCGCATGGTCTGCTCGTCGTGCTCGACCACGATGACGGTGTTGCCGAGGTCGCGCAGCCGCTCGAGCGTCGCGATGAGCTTCTCGTTGTCGCGCTGGTGCAGACCGATCGACGGCTCGTCGAGGATGTAGAGGACGCCGACCAGCGACGACCCGATCTGGGTCGCCAGGCGGATGCGCTGGGCCTCGCCGCCCGACAGCGTCGACGCCGCCCGCGCCATCGACAGGTACCCGACCCCGACGTTGTCCAGGAACCGCAGCCGCTCGTCGATCTCGCGCAGGATCAGCCGCGCGACCGCCTGGTCGTGCTCGGACAGCTCCAGCTCCGACAGCCACCGCAGCGCCGCCCGCGCGCTCAGCTCGCAGAACTCGTGGATCGGGGTGCCGCCGACGAGCACCGCCCGCGACTCGGGCCGCAGCCGCGCGCCCTTGCACACCGGGCACGGCCGCACCGACATGAACTCCTCGATCTTCTCGCGCGAGTACTCCGAGTCGGTCTCGCGGTAGCGGCGCTCGAGGTTGGGGATGATCCCCTCGAACTGCGTCTCGTACGTGCGCCGGCGCCCGTAGCGGTTGCGGTAGGAGACCTGGACGCGCTCCTCGCCGGTGCCGTACAGGTACAGGTTCTGGTGCTCCTGCGGCAGCGCCTCCCACGGGCACTCGAGGTCGATCCCGTACGTCTCGGCGATCGCCTGCGTGATCTGCTCGTAGTAGTTGCTGGCGCTGTTGGCCCACGGCAACAGCGCGCCCTCGCCGATCGTCAGCGACGGGTCGGGCACCACCAGCTCGGGGTCGATCTCCATCTGCGACCCCAGCCCGGTGCAGCGCTCGCACGCGCCGTGCGGCGCGTTGAACGAGAAGATCCGCGGCTCGAGCTCCGGGATCGACGGCCCATGGTCGGGGCAGGCGAACTTCTCGCTGAAGAGCATCCGCACCTTCTCGCCCTCGCCCTCCCGGGGCACCGTCTCGACCTCGACCATCCCGTCGGCCAGCGCGACCGCGGTCTCGATCGAGTCGGCCAGCCGCTTGCGCGCCTCGGGCCGCATCACGAGCCGGTCGACGACCACGGAGATGTCGTGCTTGAACTTCTTGTCGAGGACGATCTCCTCCTCGAGCGAGCGCAGCACGCCGTCGACCTCGACGCGCGCGAAGCCCTCGGCCCGCAGCTCCTCGAGCTGGCGCCCGTACTCGCCCTTGCGGCCGCGCACGATCGGCGCCATCACCATGAAGCGCGTGCCCTCGGGCAGCTCCATGACCTGGTCGATGATCTGCTCGGCCGACTGCCCGGCGATCGGCTTGCCGCAGATGTGGCAGTGCGGCTTGCCGATCCGCGCCCACAGCAGCCGCAGGTAGTCGTAGATCTCGGTGACGGTGCCGACCGTCGACCGCGGGTTGCGCGATGTGGTCTTCTGGTCGATCGAGATCGCCGGCGACAGCCCCTCGATCGAGTCGACGTCGGGCTTGTCCATCTGCCCGAGGAACTGGCGCGCGTAGGCGCTCAGGGACTCGACGTAGCGGCGCTGCCCCTCGGCGTAGATCGTGTCGAAGGCCAGCGACGACTTGCCGGACCCCGACAGCCCGGTGATGACCACCAGCGCGTCGCGCGGGAGGCTGACCGTGACGTCCTTGAGGTTGTGCTCGCGAGCGCCGGAGACGACGATCTGGTTGGAGGCGCGGGACACATAACCCATCATAGGTGGGCGAACGGACGTTCGCCCCCGGGGTGTCCCGCGGGCCGCGTCAGCCGGTCTCGATCGAGGCGTAGACCTCGTCGAGGAGCTGCTCGCGATCGGGCAGGTCGAAGTTCTCGGCCAGGTAGCGGTCGGTCTCCTCGCGGGCCTGCCCGTTGAGCGCCATGTTGAGCGCGATCAGCCGCGCGCCCTCGACGTCGGCGGCGTCGCCATCCCCGGACGGCGCCGCCGGCGCGGACTCCGACGCGGCCTCGGGCTCGGCGGGCGCCTGCTCGGGCGTCGTCCGCTCGAACTCCGGCTCGCTCTCGGCGGCGTGCCGCGACGGCAGGGGGTCGAACGTCTCGGTCTCCGGCGTGACCGGCAGGTCGGCCTCGGAGTGGTGCTCGGCCTCGGGGGCCGCGTCCGCGTAGCGCTCGGCGTTGGCGGCCGCCAGCAGGTCGCCCATGTTGGACTCCAGCAGCGCCAGGTCGGCGTGGACGCGGTTGGCGCCTGTGCGCAGCGTCTCGATGAGCGTGCCCAGCTCCTGCTGCATCGCCTCGACGCGCTCGAGCATCTCGCCGGTCGCGCCCGACACGCGACCCACGTGGCCCTGGGCGCGCTCGATCGCGTCCGCGCGCGTGCGCTCGGCGTCGCGCGTGGCCTCGCTGCGGATCTGCTGGGCCTCCTCCTCGGCCGAGCGCTCGATCTCCTCGGCGCTGGCCTCGGCGGCCTCGACGATCGCGCGCACCTGCTCGGACGCGGCCTGCGCGAGCGAGTCGCCCGACCGCCGCTTGAGCTGGCGGGTGAGCGCCTCCATCTCGTCGGCGAGCCGCGCGAGGTGGGCGTCGACCGCGGCGGGGTCGTAGCCGCGCCGCCCGATGGGGAAGTCGCGCTTCTCGATGGCTTGACGGTCGAGGGGCACCTCTGGTCCTCCGGATGCAGGCAGATTCGTCGGGTCGATGGCGTTCAGCCTACGCGATCCCATGGACGGCGGGAACCGACCCCGGACGGACGGCCGGGCGGGGCGTAGGGTGCCGGCGATGGCGCCCGCCGGCGAGACCCTCCAGCGCCTCCCGCTGCGCCCGCCGATCGCCTGGGCGCCGCTCCTGGCGTGGCTGGCGGCGCGCGCGATCCCGGGCGTCGAGACGGTCGCCGGCGGCGCGTACGCGCACACGACCGCGACCGGCACGGCGACGCTCTCGCTCGCCGGCGACCACGTCGAGCTGCGCGCGACGGGCGGCGACCCGGACGGCGACGCCCGCCGCGCCCGCCACCTGGCCGACCTCGACGCCGACCCGGAGGCGATCGACGCCGCGCTCGCCCGCGACCCGCTCCTGGCGCCGAGCGTGGCCGCGCTTCCCGGCCTGCGCGTCCCGGGCTGCTGGGACGGCTTCGAGCTGGGTGTGCGCGCGATCCTCGGCCAGCAGGTCAGCGTCGCGGCCGCCTCCCGCCTGGCGGGGCGCGTGGTCGCCGCCCACGGCGAGCCGCTCGCCGAGCCGGCCGGCGCCCTGACCCACCGCTTCCCGACCCCCGAGGCGCTCGCCGACGCGCCGCTGCCGTTCCTGCCCGCCCAGCGGGCGCGGGCCGTGCGCGCGCTGGCCGCCGCGACCGCCGCCGCCGACCTCGACCTCGGCCCCGGCGCGGACCCCGCGCGGGCGCGCGAGCGGCTCCTCGCCCTCCCGGGCGTGGGCCCGTGGACCGCCGAGTACGTGGCGATGCGCGCGCTCCACGACGCCGACGCGTTCCCGGCGAGCGACCTCGTGCTGCGCCGCGCGCTCGCCGCCGACCCCGGCCGGGCCGCGCGCTGGCGCCCGCTGCGCGCCTACGCCGCCATGCGCCTGTGGTCGGCCGCGTCGTCGTCGCCCGGCGGTCCGACCGGCGCGACCGGCGCCGGCGGATCCGGCACGGCGGCCAGCGACGGCCGCGCGGGCGCCGCGACCGCGGCCGCGGCGGCGCGCCCCCGCCGCGTGCGCAGCCACCAGGCCAGCTCGTCGACGACCAGCGCCACGACGACCGGCACCGTCGCCGGGTAGGGCCCCTTGCCGGCCAGGAACGCGCTCTCGAGCAGCATGAGCGCGGTGGTGAGCGCGGCGACGCGCAGCTGGCCGCCCGGGCGCCGCGACGCGATCGCGCCGGCGACGCCGGCCACGAACAGGTCGCCGTAGCCGAGCGTGAACGTCCCCAGCGCGACGTGCGACAGCTCCGGCAGCTCCCCGAGCCGGCCCTGCGTGAGCGCGTTGGCGGCCGCCCCGACGCTGCCGTCGGCGACGAGCGCGACGTCGGCCGCCGCCAGCGCGACGAGGCCGAGGACGACGCCGCGCACGCCGCCGAGGCGCACGAGCATCGCGCCCAGCGCCACCGCGCTGAGCGCGCACAGCAGCGTGGTCCCGAGCTGCCCGCTGAGGCGCTGGGGACCGGCGAGGCTGGCGACCAGCAGCACCGGGACGACGAGCGCCCAGGCCGGCCGGCTCCCCCGCGCGAGCCGGACGGCGGCGAGCAGCGCGAGCGCGGGCACGGCGACGAACGCGATCGCGGAGACGACCCCGGCCGAGCGCGGCTGGAGGGCGAGGACGAGAACTGCGGCGCTGAACAGGACGGGCGGCGCGAGCCACAGCCAGCGCAGGCGCACGGAGGCCCGGCCCCCGCGCGGGAGCGCGACGGTCAGGCCCTGCACAGCCGCCAGCGCGGCACACGACGACACGTCCACGGCGCTGAGGCCATGGAACAACATGTGTGTTTCACGGGGTACCCGCTTAACCTGAACTCAACATAAGCGCGGGGTCAGCGCGGTGCCCTCGGCGAGGCGCACGTGACCGATGTCACGGATCGCCAGCCCGTCGCGCACGAGGCCCTCGATGGCGCGCTCGATCCGGTCGGGGTCCAGCGTGTGCGGCCACGGCTCGCGCCCCGCCAGCGCCGCCAGCACGCGGCCGCGGGCGTAGCGGTCGCTGTCCTCGAACCGCTCCCGTGCCCCGTTTCCCCGAGACCGCGGCGCCGACACCGGCCTCCCCCGGGCCGCGCACGCCGAGATCGGGCAGGCCGCGCAGTCGGCCGTCCGGGCGCGGCAGATCCGCGCGCCCAGCTCCATCGCCGCCTGGTTGAGCTCGGGCGTCGCCTGCTCGGGATCGGGCGTCCGCCCCCAGCGCCCGTAGACCCGCCGCGCGTTCGTGTCGAGCGCGAGCACCCGATGCCCGAAGGCGAACGAGCCGACCGCGGCCGCCGTGTACGGCCCGACGCCGGGCAGCTCGCGCAGGTCCTCGGGCCAGCCGCGCTCGGCCACGACCCGCGCCGCCTCCCACAGCGCCCGCGCCCGGCGGTTGTAGCCCAGGCCGATCCACGCGGCCAGCACGTCGGGCAGCGACGCGGCCGCGAGCGCCCGCGCGGTCGGCCAGCGCGCCATCCACGCCTCGTAGCGCGGGACGACCCGCGCCACCTGGGTCTGCTGGAGCATGACCTCCGAGACGAGGATCGCGTACGGGTCGCGCGTGCGCCGCCAGGGCAGGTCCCGCGCCTCGCAGCGGTACCAGGCCAGCAGCTCGGCGACCGGGTCGCTCAGGCCACCCGCTCCAGGAACCGCGACAGCTCCTCGACGTAGCGCTCGCGGGCGACGGCGTCGTCGTGGATGCCGTGGCCGACCCCGGCGACCCGGCCGATCTCGACGTCGGGATGCGACGCGCGCAGCCGCGCCTCGTGGCGGGCGGCGAACGCGGCGCCGTGCGCGTCGTCGGCGGCCAGCAGCACGACCGGGACGCCGACCGGCGCGGCCGTGTCGGTGCCGGCCAGGGTCGAGCCGTCGATCGCGCCCTCGAGCACGCCCGGGTCCATCGTGAGCAGCGCCGCCGCCCGGGCGCGCGGCGCGTCGGGCGCGAGCGTCGGGCCCAGCGGCGGCTCGGCGATCTCCCGCGCGGCGGCGTCGGCGTCGAGGCCGGCGGCCCGCCAGCGCGCGGCCCGGTCGAGCATGGCGCGGAAGATCGGCACGGCGCCGTTGTTCTCGTGCTCCTCGGGCTCGCCCAGGTACAGCGGCGGATCCTCCAGGAACGCGCCGGCGAGCAGGTCGGGCCGCCGCTGGGCCACCGTCCACGCCACGACCCCGCCGAGCGAGTGGCCGACGAGCACGGCCGGGCGCTCCCCGGCCCCGAGCGCCTCCAGCACCGCGACGACGTCGGCCGCGTGCCGCTCGACCGTGTACGTGCCGGGCGCGCGCTCCGACGCGCCGTGCCCGCGCAGGTCCAGCCGCGCCACCCGCCGCCCGGCCCGGATCGGCTCGGGCAGCCAGCCGTAGGTGTCCGCGCTCGCCGACACGCCGTGCAGGAAGACGACGAGCGGACCGTCCTGCGGCCCCTCGACGTGGGCGTGCAGCGTCACGCCGTCTCCACGAAGCTCCATGGCCGGCATCCTGACACGGCCCCCGGCCGGGGCGGACGCCTCAGCGCCCGGCGGCGGCGTTCAGGTTCTCGAGGTCGCGGCGCAGCTCGCGGATCTCGTCGCGCAGCCGGGCCGCGTACTCGAAGCGCAGCTCGTCGGCGGCGGCGAGCATCTCCTCCTCGAGCTCGACGATCGTCTTCTCGAGCTGCTCGACGGTCATCGGCTCGTCGGTCGCCTTGCGGCGCCGGCGCCCGCGCTTGTTGGACGGCACCTTCGACTCGCCCTGCAGGAACTCGGTGATGTCGGAGATGCCCTTGACGATCGTCGCCGGCGTGATCCCGTGCTCCTCGTTGTAGGCGATCTGGATCGCGCGGCGGCGGTCGGTCTCCTCGATCGCCGCGCGCATCGCCGCCGTCTCCTTGTCGGCGTACATGATCACGACGCCGTCCTGGTTGCGGGCCGCCCGGCCGATCGTCTGGATGAGCGACGTCTCGCCGCGCAGGAAGCCCTCCTTGTCCGCGTCGAGGATCGCCACCAGCGACACCTCGGGCAGGTCGAGCCCCTCGCGCAGCAGGTTCACGCCGACGAGCACGTCGTACTCCCCCAGCCGCAGGTCGCGGATGATCTGGATGCGCTCGAGCGTGTCGATCTCCGAGTGCAGGTAGCGCACCTTGAACCCCATCTCGAGCAGGTAGTCGGTGAGGTCCTCGCTCATCTTCTTCGTGAGCGTGGTGACCAGCGTGCGCTCCTCGCGCTCGACCCGCGCGCGGATCTCGTTCATCAGGTCGTCGATCTGGTTGCGCGTCTCGCGCACCTCGACGACCGGGTCGACGATGCCGGTCGGGCGCACGATCTGCTCCACGATCCGGGCGCTGTGGGTGCGCTCGTACTCGCCGGGCGTCGCCGACACGAACACCATCTGCGGCGTGATCGACAGGAACTCCTCGAACGTCTGCGGCCGGTTGTCCAGCGCGCTCGGCAGCCGGAAGCCGTAGTCGACGAGCGTCTGCTTGCGCGAGCGGTCGCCCTCGTACATGCCGCCGATCTGCGGCACGGTCTGGTGCGACTCGTCGATGAAGACGATGAAGTCCTTGGGGAAGTAGTCGAGCAGGCAGTACGGGCGCTCGCCGGGCGCGCGGCCGTCGGTGTAGCGCGAGTAGTTCTCGATGCCGTTGCAGAAGCCGATCTCGCGCAGCATCTCCATGTCGTACTGCGTGCGCTGGCGCAGGCGGTGCGACTCCAGCAGCTTGCCCTCGGCCTCCAGCTCGGCGCAGCGGGCGTTCAGCTCCTCGCCGATGCCGGCGATCATCCGCTCCATCGTGCCCTCGCGCGTGTTGTAGTGCGTCGCCGGCCAGATCCCGAGGTGCTCCAGGTCGTCGGCGAGCAGCTCGCCGGTCAGCGGGTCGAAGCGCTGGATGCGCTCGATCTCGTCGCCGAAGAACTGCACCCGGTAGGCCTGCTCCTCGTAGGCCGGGAAGACCTCGAGCGTCTCGCCGCGCACGCGGAAGGTGCCGCGGCCGAGGGCGGTGTCGTTGCGCGTGTACTGGATCGAGACGAGCTTGCGCAGCAGCTCGTCGCGGTCGAACTCGTCGCCGCGCACGAGCGTGATGGTGTTCAGCTCGTAGGTCTCCGGCGAGCCGAGGCCGAAGATCGCCGACACCGACGCGACGATCAGCACGTCGCGCCGGGCGAACAGCGCGCTCGTGGCGGCGTGGCGCAGCCGGTCGATCTCCTCGTTGATCGAGCTGTCCTTCTCGATGTAGAGGTCGCGCGACGGGACGTACGCCTCGGGCTGGTAGTAGTCGTAGTAGCTGACGAAGTACTCGACCGCGTTCTCGGGGAAGAACGTGCGGAACTCGTTGCACAGCTGCGCGGCCAGCGTCTTGTTGTGCGCGAGCACGAGCGTCGGCTTCTGGACCGCCTCGACGACGCCGGCCATCGTCATCGTCTTGCCGGTGCCGGTCGCGCCGAGCAGCGTCAGGGCCCGCTCGCCGGCGAGGATGCCCTCGGCCAGCGAGGCGATCGCCTTGGGCTGGTCGGCGGTCGGCGTGAAGGCGCTGTCGAGCTTGAACGGGGGCACGAGATCAGAGGGTACGGGCCGTTGCGGCCAGCGGATGACCTCAACGGACCCGGCCGGCGGCGATGGCGCGCGCGAGGTCGGTGAACGCGCCGAGCGCGGGCTTGGCCTCCAGCCGCCCGTCGCCGGCGAGGCGCAGCAGCCCGCTGTGGTCGAACGCGTCGCGGTCGGACGCGTCGCGCCCGATCCACGTGTACCAGAGCAGCAGCTCCAGCCCCAGCTCCCGGCGCGCCTCGGTCAGCAGCCGGAACGTCTCCTCCAGCCAGGCCGCCTGCGCCCGCGCGGCCTGCCGGCGGCCGAGGCGCACCACGTCGGGCGCGTCGAACGCGGGCCAGCCCAGCTCGGTGATCTGGATCGGCAGCGACCCGTCGCCGTTGCGGGTCATCGTCTCGCGCACGTAGCGCACGATCCGCACGACGTTCTGCGGGCGGGCGGTGTACGGGTGCAGCGCGACGGCGTCGAACGTGCCCCGCACGCCGTGGTCGTACAGCAGCTGCAGCGTGTTCCAGCTCTGCCCGACGAGCGCGCCGAGCACGACCTTCGCGCCCGGGTCGACGGCCTTGATCGCGGCGTGCCCGGCGCGCATGAGCGGGACGAAGCGCACGTGGAACGGGTCGTCGTCGACCCAGAAGACGCTGCGGGTCGCGTCGCCGTCGCCGCCGACCGGCTCGTTCCACAGCTGCCACTCGCGGATCTCGCGCCGCGGCACGTCGGGGTTGGCGGCCCAGAACGTGCCGCCGGGGCCGTAGCGGCGCACGAGCTCGGCGGCGAACGCGGCGTAGGCGGCCGGGTCGGCCGGGGGCGAGAACTCCTCCGAGGCCGTCAGCCGCGCCCACGTCGGGGCCGCGATCACGACCGGGTGCACCCGCAGGCCGGCCCGGGCGGCGGCGCGCACGCGCGCGTCGATCCTGCTCCAGTCCGTCGGCGTCCCGTCGGCGGCGGGCACGAAACGGGCCGCGTCGGCGGGCGGCACCTCCGCGAGCGTGCGGTACGGCTGCGCCTCGACCCACGGGAACGTCAGCCCGACGGTCCCGGCGCCGACGCCGCGGATGAGCAGCATCTGCGTCTCGAGCGGGACCGTCCCGTCCAGCGCGGCGCGGTCGGCGACCACGCCGAGGAAGCCGGGCGGCGCCGCGCGCTGCGCGGCCGCGGCGCCCGGGATCAGGATCCACGCCGCGAGCGCGGCGACCAGCAGCCTGCGAACCACCCGCGGCAGGCTAGCTGAGGCCCAGCTCGGCCGCGTAGCTCTCGCGGTAGTCGTCGCGCGCGTCGAGCACCCGCTCCACGTACGCCCGGGTCTCGGCGAACGGGATGTCGGCGACCGTCAGCTCGCGGCCCTCGGCCCGCGCCTCGGCGATCCAGCGGTCGACGTTGCCCTGGCCCGCGTTGTAGGCGGCCAGCGCGAGCTCGACGTTCTCGCCGTAGCGGTCGAGCATGTGGCGCAGGTACCAGGAGCCGTAGGAGATGTTGATCTGCGGGTCCGCGAGGTCCTCCTGCACGAACGCGACGCCGCCGGTGCGCGTCGCGATCGCCTCCGCGGTCTCGGGCGTGATCTGCATCAGGCCGCGGGCGCCGGCGTGCGACGTCTGGTCGGAGAAGCGCGACTCGGCGTAGATGACGCCGGCGATCAGGTCGGGCGGCAGGTTCTTCTCGCGCGCCTGCTGGCGGATGATGTCCTCGTGGCGCAGCGGGAGCGTCAGCTCCTGGGCGGCGTCCTTGACCGTCGGCAGCAGCGCGGCGACCAGCGCCACGCCGGCGGCGGCGAGCACGACCGCGAGCAGCAGCCGCCGGCGGCCGCGGGCGCGACCGCGGGCGCGGCGGCGGTGGGCGGCGTGCGCGCTCACGGTCGCCTCAGCTTCTCAAGCACGTCCGACAGCTTGCGCTCCAGATCCTCCACCGTGCCATCGTTAACGACGACGAACGTCGCACGTTGCGCCTTCTCCTCCTGCGAGAGCTGCCGGGCGGCGCGCTCGTCGACCGCCGCGTGCCCGCGCGCGGCCGCGCGCTCGGCGCGCAGCTCCTCGGGCGCGACGATCGCGATCGTCGCATCGTAGGCGCCCTCCAGGCCCGCCTCGAACAGCAGCGGGGTCTCGACGACGCCGGCGACCGGCGGCGGCGTGCGCCGCGCCACCTCCTCGCGCCACGCCCACACGCGCTTGCCGACGAGCGGCCAGATCAGCTGCTCCAGCCACGCCCGCTCCGCGGGGTCGGCGAACGCGCGCGCGGCCACGGCGGCGCGGTCCACGACCCCGCCCGGCGCCACCTCGTCGCCCCAGCGGCCCACCACGGCGGCGACGACGTCCGGCGATCGGTACAGGTCGTGGACGACCGCGTCGGTCGACAGCGTCGCCGCGCCGAGCCGCTCCAGCACGGCCAGCGCGGTCGACTTGCCGGCCCCGAGGCCGCCCGTCAGACCGACGAACGGCACGCCCACCGGGGCCGGCCTACGACTGCTCGGGCTCGCCGCCCTCGTCGGCGGGCGCCTCGGCGGAGCCCTCCTCGGCGGGCGGCGACTCGGCGAAGACGTCCTCGGACAGGCCCAGCGACGGCAGGTCGTCGAGGTCGCCGGCCTCGCCGCCGGCCGGGTCCTCCTCCAGCGCGAGGTCGCTCTCGGTGAGCGTCCGCACGGGGAGCACCTGGCCCTCGACGCGCTTGACCGACAGCGACAGGCGCCGCCGCTCGGAGTCGATCTCGAGGATCTTCACGCGCACGTCGTCGCCCGGCTGCACGATCTCGCGCGGGTTCTCGACGTGGTGGGGCGCCAGCTCGGAGATGTGCACGAGGCCCTCGACGCCGTCGAGGATCTCGACGAACGCGCCGAACGTGACGACCTTCGTGACCGTGCCCTCGAGCTCGTCGCCGACGTGGTAGGTGTCGACGACCCGCTGCCACGGGTCCTCCTGGGTCTGCTTGAGGCCCAGCGAGATGCGCTGGCGGTCGCGGTCGATGTCGAGCACCTTGACCTGCACGGTCTGGCCGATCTCGAGGATCTCGCTCGGGTGGTTGACGTGCGACCACGACAGCTCGGAGATGTGGATCAGGCCGTCGATGCCGTCGAGGTCGACGAACGCGCCGAAGTCGACGATGTTCGAGATCTGGCCCTCGACGATGAGGCCCGGCTGCAGGCGCTCGAGGATCCGCTCGCGGTCCTCGCGGCGCTGCTCCTCGAGCACGGCCCGGCGCGACAGCACGACGTTGTTGCGCGACCGGTTCAGCTCGATGACCTTGCACTCGATCTGCTGGCCCATGTACTCGTCGAGGTTGGGCACGCGCCGGATGTCGACCAGCGAGGCCGGCAGGAAGCCGCGCACGCCGAGGTCGATGATCAGGCCGCCCTTGACGACCTCGATGACGGTGCCGACGACCGGCTCGCCGGAGTCGGCGGCGGCCTCGATGCGGCGCCAGGCGCGCTCGAAGCGGGCGCGCTTCTTGGAGACGATCAGGCGGCCGTCCTGGTCCTCCTTGGTGAGGACGAGGGCGTCGACCTCCTCGCCGAGCTCGACCTCCTCGTGGGGGTCGACCGACTTGCGGATGGAAAGCTCGTTGGAGGGGATGACCCCCTCGCTCTTGTAGCCGACGTCGACGAGCACCTCGTCGTTGTCGATGCGGACGACGCGGCCGGTGACGACGTCGCCCTCCTCGAAGTGGGTGAACGTCGCGTCGTAGTTGGGGACGACCTGCCCGTCGATCTCGAGCAGGAGCCCGTCGGATCCCGCAACCACCGTGGCGTTCGGGTTGTCGGGAGGGGTCTGGACTGTGGTGGGCATGAACCACGTAGATTAGCGGCCTCTCGCGCACGTGACGCCGGGGCGAGCGGTTGTACGCTGCGCGGCCTCGATGCCCGTCCGTGCCACCAAGCGCGGCGCCGAGCGCACCCCGCTCGACGCCGACGCCGACGTCCTCATCTGCGGGGCCAGCTTCGCCGGCCTCGCCGCCGCCCGCGAGCTCGCCGGGAGCGGCGCGCGGGTCATGGTGATCGACCGCTACGAGATTGGCGAGCGGCAGACGTCCGCGTGCGCCGCGCCGACGCTGTGGCTGACCAACCTCGGCCTCGACGCCGCGATCCGCCAGACGTTCGGCGACCTCGTCGTCCACACCACCCGCTCCACGCTGCGCTACCACCTGCCGTGGACGTTCTCGACGTTCGACTACCCGCAGCTCTGCGCGCTGCTGGCCGAGCAGGGCGACTTCACGTTCGACACCGCCAAGGCCGAGTCGATCACCCGCGGCGAGACTCACACCGTCCACACCGACCGCGGCGACCTGCGCGCGCCCCTGGTCGTCGACGCGCTCGGCTGGCGCCGGGTGCTGGGCCGCGACCTGCGCATCCAGCCGCCCGACGCGCGCCTGTCGCGCGGGCTGGAGGTCCACCCCGCCGGCACCGGCGAGGACCTCGAGCTGTGGATCGACGGCCGCGTCATCCGCGCGGGCTACGGCTGGAGCTTCCCGGCCGCCGACGAGGTGCGCGTCGGCGTCGGCTCGTTCGACCCCCACGACCACGTCAAGCAGCCGACGGTCGAGCTGGCCGCCGAGCTCGGCCGCCCGCTCGACGGCTACCAGGGCAACTGGATCCCGCACCAGCTGCGCCCGGCCGTCAGCGAGGACGTGTTCTTCGCCGGCGACAGCGCCGGCCACTGCCTGCCGCTGACCGCGGAGGGCATCCGCACCGCCTTCTACTTCGGCCTGGCCGCCGGGCGCGAGCTGCGCGGCGTCGTCGAGGGCCGCCAGACCCGCGCGCAGGCGCTGGAGCGCTACGGCGCGTTCTCGGCCGCGCACGCGCGCCCGTACCGGTGGCTGCTGCGCATGCAGCACCTCGTCGGGCCGCTGAACGACCGCCCGCCGCTCGTCGACCGGATCATGCGCGCGGTCGACCGCCAGTGGTGGATCGACCGGTTCTTCAACCGCTACCTCGCGGTCGCGCCGCCCGAGTACGTGTTCTCCGGCGCCGCCGCCCGCCCGGCCGCGCGCCCGCTGACGACGGCCTGACGGCCTCGCGTCACGGCTCGATCAGGCCGTGGCGGATCGCCCACCGCGTCAGCTCCACGCGGTCGCGCATCCCCAGCTTGGCCAGGATGTTCTCGCGGTGGCGCTCGACCGTGCGCGGGCTGATCATCAGCAGGCCGGCGATCTCCTGGGTGGTGTGCGCCTCGGCGACGAGCTTGACCACGTCGAGCTCGCGCGGCGTGAGCGGGTGCAGCGCCCGCTCGGACGGGTCGTCGAGGTAGCTGCGCATGAGCGTGCGCACGGTCGGCGGCGACAGGAACGGCTCGCCGCGCATCGCCGCCCGGCACGCCTCGACGAGCTCGCGGTCGGCCTGGGTCTTGAGCACGTAGCCCGACGCGCCGGCCTTCAGCGCCTGGAAGCAGTAGTCCTCGGTGTCGTGCATCGACAGCATCAGGATCTGCAGCTCGGGGCGCCGGCGCGACAGCTCGGCGGCCGCCTGCAGCCCGGTGCGCAGCGGCATGACGACGTCGAGCACGGCCAGGTGCACGTCCTCGCGCAGCCCCAGCTCGACCGCCTCGATCCCGTCGCCGGCCTCGGCCACCACCCGCAGGTCGGGCGCCGCGTCGAGCACCGCGCGCAGCCCGCTGCGGATCAGCGAGTGGTCGTCGGCGATCAGCACGTTGGTGACGAGCGGGACCGCCACGGTCAGGCCTCCACGGGCAGCTCCAGCCGCACCTCCGCCCCGCCCAGGTCGGCGGCCCGCCCGATCGTGAGGCGTCCGCCGAGCAGCATCGCGCGCTCGCGCATGCCGCCGATGCCGCCCGCGTCGTGCAGGGCGTCGGGGTCGGCGCCGATCCCGTCGTCGGAGACCGTCAGCGCGATCGCGTCGTCGCGGCGCTCGAGCGCGACGATCACCGCGGTCGCCTCCGCGTGGCGGGCGACGTTCGTGAGGCTCTCCTGGGCGGCGCGGTAGACGGCCAGCTCCTGGTCGGGCGTCAGCTCCGGCAGGTCGGCGGCGACCTCGTGGCGGACGCGCAGCCCGCTGCGCTCCTCGAAGCCGGTGGCGAGGCTGGCCAGCGCGCTGCGCAGCCCGAAGGACTCCAGCGCGGTCGGGCGCAGGCCGCGCGCCAGGTCGCGCGTCTTCTCCACCGCGGCGCGCGCCGCCTCCTGCACCTCGCTGACGGCCGGGCGCAGCTCGGGCGGCGCCTGGCGGGCGAGCCCGTCGAGGACCAGGACCACGCCGGTCAGCGTCTGCCCCAGCTCGTCGTGCAGCTCGCGCGCCAGCCGCCGGCGCTCGCGCTCCTGGGCCTGCAGCGCGCGGCGGGCGCTGAGCCGGCGCTCGTGCTCGAGGCGGTCGAGCATGTGGTTGAACGCGCTCTCCAGCCGCGCCACCTCGGCCACCGACCGATGCACCTCGATGCGGCGGCCCGGCTCGAGCGGGTCGACCTCGTCCATCAGCGCCGCCAGCTCGCTGAGCGGCGCGAACAGCCGCCGCAGCAGCAGGCCGCTGAACGCGATCACCGCGATCGCGCCGGCCACGAGCACCACGACCTCGGTGGTGCGCGCGGTCGAGCTGACCGTCGCCGGCGTGATCGCCAGGGCGAGGGCCGCGGCCAGCAGCACGACCGCGTTGACGAGGAGCACGCGGCGCAGCAGCGTCATCAGAGGTAGCGAAGGTAGAGGTAGCCGGTCACGAGGACCATCGACAGGACGGTGACGGGCACGCCGATCTTCAGGAACGGGACGAAGCCGATCGGGCGGCCCATGCGCGCCGCCATGCCCGCCGCCGCGACGTTCGCGGCCGCGGACACGATCGTCAGGTTGCCGCCGAAGCAGGCGCCGAGCGCCAGCGCCCACCAGTAGGCGTCGTCGCCCGTCGGGCCGGCGATCTCCTGCACCACCGGGATCATCGTCGCCGTCAGCGGGATGTTGTCGATGATCCCGCCGACGATCGCCGCCGACCACGAGATCGCCAGCAGCTCGGCGCTGCGGTCGCCGTCGGTCGCGCTCACGATCGCCTCGGCGAGCTCGTCGACGGCGCCGGTGTGCTCGAGCGCGCCGACCATGACGAACAGCCCCGCGAAGAAGAACAGCGTCGGCCACTCGATCGCGCTCAGCGTCTCGTGCAGCTTCTGGCGGGTGATCAGCAGCATCGCGGTGGCGCCGGCGAGCGCGACCGTCGCCGGCTCCAGGTGCAGCGGCTTGTGGACGAAGAACCCGAGGATCGTCAGGCCGAGGATCGGCAGCAGGACGCGCAGCTCGCGCGCGTCCTCGATCGCGGCGCCGGCGTCGAGGTCCATCACGCGCCGCCGGGCGGCGTCGGGTATCCGCAGCCGGCGCCGGAACACCGCGTACAGCCCGAACACGGCGAGGAGCGTGGCGACGACGGCGACCGGAGCGAGGTTCGACAGGAACGCCGTGAACGACAGCCCGGTGTGGCCCGCGATCATGATGTTCGGCGGGTCGCCGATGAGCGTGGCGGTGCCGCCGAGGTTGCACGCGACGATCTCGATGGCGACGATCGGGAGCGGGTCGATCTCCAGCGCGTCGGCGATCAGGAACGTCACCGGGACGACGAGCAGGATCGTCGTGAGGTTGTCCAGGAACGCCGACAGCACGGCGGTGGCGAGCGCGAGCGACACGACGAGCGCCAGCGGCCGCCCGCGCGAGAGCTGGCCGGCCCGGATCGCGACGTAGGTGAACGCGCCGGTCGTCTCGACCAGGCGCACGACGATCATCATCCCGGTCAGCAGGCCGAGCGTGTTGAAGTCGATCGCCGCGATCGCCGTCTCCTGGTCGATCGTCTGCGTGAGCAGCAGCACGACCGCCCCCAGCAGCGCGACCTTCGTGCGGTCGACGCGCTCGCTGGCGATCAGCCCGAGCGCGACCACGAAGGCGACGATGGCGAAGATCATCCGCGCGTCATGGTCCCGGGCGGCGGGGCCCTCCACCATGGGGACGGCTCCCCATTAGACTCGCCGCCGTGGCCGGCCCCCGCATCGCCATCGTCGGCAGCGGCGCCAACGGGGCGTCGATCGGAGCCGACCTGACGCGCGCGGGGCTGGACGTCACGCTGATCGAGCAGTGGCCCGAGCACGTCGCGGCGATGCGCGCCCGCGGCGTGCGGATCGAGATGCCCGACGAGACGCTGCAGGTCGACGTCCGCGTCCACGACCTGTGCGAGGTCGCCACGTTCACCGAGCGCTTCGACGTCGTGCTCGTGCTGATGAAGGCCTACGACACGCGCTGGGCGTGCGACCTGATCGCCCCGTACGTGGCGCCGGACGGGCTCGTGTCCGGGGTCCAGAACGGGATGACGACCGACGTCGTGGCCGGCGTCGTCGGCGCCGACCGCACGATCGGCGCGGTGATCGAGATCTCGTCGATGATGACCGAGCCGGGGATCGTCCAGCGCCACTCGCCGCCGGACCGCTCGTACTTCGCCCTCGGCGCGATCGACCCGGCCGCCGCCGGGCGCGAGGCCGAGATCGCGGCGCTGCTGCGCCACTCGGGCGCCGTCGAGATCGTGGCCGACATCCGCGCCGCGAAGTGGATGAAGCTCGTCAGCAACTGCACGACGCTGGCGGCCTCCGCGATCCTGGACCTGCCGATCGCCGCCGCGGCCGCGCGACCGCGGATGCGCGAGCTGATGATCCGCGCCGGCCAGGAGGCGCTGGACACCGGGATCGCGCTCGGCCACCCGGTCCTGCCGATCTTCGGGCTCACGCCGGACGAGATGGGCGAGCGCGACGGGCTCGTCGAGCGCCTGCTCGACACGCTGCTGGCCGGCTTCGTGCTGCCGCACACGACGTCGACGATCCTCCACGACTGGCACAAGGGCCGCCGCAGCGAGGTCGGCGACATCAACGGCGAGGTCGTCGCCGCGCAGGCCGCGCTCGGCGGGAGCGCGCCGGCCAACGCGGCGATCCTCGAGCTGGGCCGGCGCATCGAGCGCGGCGAGCTGCGCCCCGACCCGGCGAACCTGCCGCTCCTGCTCGAGCTGGCCGAGCGCGGTCAGGCGCCGTCGGGCGCCGTCGCCGGCCGCGGCTGAACGCGGTCGGGACCGTCGTCGGCGGCGAGCGCGGCGACGACGTTGCGCAGCCACGGCCGCTCGGCCGGCTCGGCCTCGCGCAGCCGCCGGCGCGCGTAGCGGGCGAGGTCCTCGCGGCCGCCGAGCGCCACCTGCGGGCCGGTGATCGCGTAGCGGCCGTCGTCGAGCACGACGAGCGCCCCGGGCTCGTCGCGGCGCACGCGCAGCCGCTCGACCACCCGCTGGCGGCCGACGCGCCGCGGGCGCTCGGGCGGGCCCTCCAGCAGCCCGGCGGCCGGACCGGTCGAGAACAGCGGCGCGCGGCCGTGCAGCGTGGGCCGCGGCCGCGGCGGCGGGCCGATCGGGCCCTCGCGCCAGCGCCGCAGCAGCGCGGTCACCTCGTCGGCCGCCTCGCGGCGGACCAGGACGTGCAGCGCGTCGCCCGGGCGCAGGATCGTCGAGCCGCGCGGCGGCAGCGCGGCGGTGCCGCGGACGATCACGTTGACGACCGCGTCGCGCGGCAGCCCCAGATCGCGCACGGGCGCGCCGGCGATCGCGTCGTCGGGGCGCACGACGTACTCGACGACATCGGCGCCCAGCCGGCGCAGCGTCGCGACCTCGACGAGCGGGTCGCTCACCGGGGGGTCGTCGGTCGTGAGGCCCAGCCGGCGGGCCAGCGGCTCGATCAGCGGCCCCTGGATGAGCAGCGAGGCGATCACGGCGAAGAACACGATGTTGAAGAAGTCGAGGCTGTGCTCGATGCCGGCGGTGACCGGGAACGTGGCGAGGACGACCGGGACGGCGCCGCGCAGGCCCACCCACGCCAGCAGGCCGCGCTCGGCGAGCGAGAACCGCGAGAGCAGCGTCGACACCGTGCTGGCCACCGGCCGCGCGACGACGATCAGCACGGCGGCGAGCAGGATGCCCTGGCCGGCGATGCCCCACAGCTGCGACGGGAACACGAGCAGGCCGAGCGTGAGGAACATCGACAGCTGCGCGAGCCACGCCAGCCCCGAGTGGAACGCGCCGATCGTGCGGCGGGCCGGGATGTCGGTCGAGCCGAGCACCAGGCCGGCCAGGTACACCGCCAGGAACCCGGACCCGCCGAGCGCGTCGGCCGAGCCGAACGCGATCGCGCCGATCGTCAGCGAGGCGACCGGGTACAGGCCGGGCGTCGCCAGCTGCACCGCGCGCAGCCCCCGGGAGCCCACCCAGCCGATCGCGAGGCCGGCGCCGACGCCGATCGCCATCTGGCGCACGAACAGGACGCCCATGTCGACCACGCCGTAGTCGGGCAGCGTGATCCACTCGATGAAGCCGAGCACGAGCAGCACGGCCACCGGGTCGTTGCTGGCCGCCTCGCCCTCGAGCAGCCGCGCCAGCCGGGGCCGCAGCGCCGACCCGCGCAGCATCGCGAACACGGCGGCAGCGTCGGTGGAGGCGATGATCGACCCCAGCAGGAGCCCTTCGAGGAGCGTCAGGTCGAACAGCAGGTGCGCGGCGAAGCCGGCGATCAGCGCGGTCAGGATCGTCGCCAGCACCGACAGGCTCAGCGCCGCGCCGAACACCGGGCGCAGGTCGGACGCGCGCGTGCTCAGGCCGCCCTCGTAGATGATCACGGCCAAGGCGACGATGCCCACGTTGCGGGCCAGTTCGTAGTCGCTGAAGTGGAGCAGCCCGAGCCCGTCGCTGCCGATGACCATCCCGATCGCCAGGAACAGCAGGAGCCCGGGCAGGCGCAGACGGCCGGCCAGGAGCGAGCCGGCCAGCGCGGCGGCCATCAGGAGGCCCGCGATCAGGATGGCGGTGCCGATCGAGATGCCCGAATTGTGGCGTCGCCGCGCGCCGGCGCACCATGGGGAGGCGTCCCCATCCGCCGGGCGCGCGCTCTCAGAAGCCGCGCCGCTCGCGCGCCCGCATCGCCTGCGGGTCGTGGGCGATCTCGTCGGCGTGCCGGTGGCCGAACCAGGCGTGGCCGACCCACAGCACCGCCAGGACGACCATGACGATCGTCAGCGGGAGCACGTCGACGGGGTCCCACGCGCCGAGCACGACGAAGAAGGCGTACAGCCCGAGGACGAACAGCGAGAGCACCCAGAACGCGTTGCGCAGCATCCGCCCCTCCCTCACGGCGGATCGTACCGCCGCGACGCGGCTCAGGGAACGACGACCTGGCGCACCGCCTCGCCCGCGGCGAGGCGGTCGAAGCCCGCGTTGAGCTCGCCCTCGTCCAGGGACAGGCGGTGCGTGAGGAGCCGCTCGACGGGCAGGCGACCCGCGTCGTGCAGGGCGACGAAGCGCGGCACGTCGCGGGCGGGCACCGACGAGCCCAGGTAGGAGCCGCGCAGCGTGCGCTCCTCGGCCACGAGCGAGACGGCCGGGATCGACAGCATCCGGCTCGGGTCCGGCAGCCCGACGGTGACCGTCGTGCCGCCGCGGCGGGTGGCGGCGTACGCGTCGGCCAGCACGGCCGCGCTGCCGACGGTCTCGATCGCCTTCTCGGCGCCGCCGCCGGTCAGCTCGCGCACCCGCTCGACGGCGCCCTCGCCGGCCGCGACCGCGTGGCTGGCGCCCAGCTCGAGCGCGAGCGCCAGCTTGCTCTCCACCACGTCGACGGCCACGATCGGGCCGGCGCCCGCGGCCACCGCGCCCAGCAGCGCGGCGAGGCCCACGCCGCCCAGGCCGAACACCGCGACCGACTCGCCGACCTGGACGGCGGCGCTGTGCAGCACGGCGCCCGCGCCGGTGAGCACGGCGCACCCGAACAGCGCCGCGAGCTCGAACGGGAGGTCGGGCCGCACGCGCACCGCCGACCTCGCCGAGACGACGATGTGCTCGGCGAACGCGGAGACGCCCAGGTGGTGGTTGAGCGGCGCGCCGTCGAGGTCGCCCCACCGGCGCGCGCCGCCGAGCAGCGTGCCCGCGGCGTTGGCCGCGGCGGCCGGCTCGCACAGCGCGGCGCGGCCGGCCACGCACGGCGCGCAGCGGCCGCACGCCGCGACGAACGCGAGGACCACGTGGTCGCCGGGCGCGAGCTCGTCGACGCCCGGCCCGGCCTCGACGACCTCCCCGGCCGCCTCGTGGCCGAGCACCATCGGCATCACGCGCGGGCGCGAGCCGTCGATGACCGACAGGTCCGAGTGGCACAGCCCGGCGGCCCCGACGCGCACGAGCACCTCGCCGGGCCCGGGCGGCGCGAGCTCCAGCTCGACGATCTCCAGCGGGCGCGACGCCGCGTACGGCGCCGGCCGGCCCATCTCGCGCAGCACCGCGCCCCGGACGTTCATGGCGCGCGAGTCTGCCAGAGCGCTCGGCGCCCGCGGGACAGGCGGGCGACCCGCCTGCCCGTGCTCAGGCTGCTGGCGCGCCTGGCGCGGGCAAGGTGATCCTGCCCCCGGGGGCTACCGGGCCGGCTGGGTGACGAGCAGCGTCCCGAGGATCAGCAGGCCCATCCCGGCCAGGCGCAGCGGCGTCAGGCCGTGGCGCTCGAGGCCGAGCACCCCGGCGCGGTCCAGCAGCGCGGACACGATCAGCTGGCCGGCCACGGTGGCGGCCACCACGCCGCCCGCGCCGAGGGTGCGGACGGTGACCAGCGAGACGGTGACGAGGACGGCGCCCATCAGGCCGCCCGTCAGCTCGTACCAGGGCACGCCGCGCAGCCCCGACAGCTCGCCGAAGCCGCCCTTGACCGCCACGTAGACGACGAGCAGCACGAGCGCGGAGATCGCGGTCGACACGAACGCGGCGCCGATCACGCTGACGTGCCGGCCGAGCTGGCTGTTCACCGGCGGCTGGAAGGCGATCAGGCCGCCGACGCAGATCGTGGCGGCGATGGCGAGAGCGCGGTCCACGATCGCAGTACTTCGCCTCCGCCGGCCGCCTCCCTACGTCGCGGACGTGACATTCGGCACGTCGCCGGCGCGAACGACACGCGGCCCCCGGCGCGGGAGCCTGAACCCGTCACCGACACCGGCCGTCGCGAACGGCCCGTCAGAGAGGAGCGCATCATGCGTCGTCGTCCCTCCCCCGCCCTCGCCGTCTCGATCGCCGCGCTCGTGCTCGCCGGCACCGGCAGCGCCACGGCCGCGGCCCTCATCGACGGCTCCAAGCTGCGCAACAACTCGGTGAGCGGCCTGAAGATCAAGGACCGCTCGCTGACGATGCGGGACCTCAGCCCCGGCACCCGTGCAGCGCTGCGCGGCACCGCGTCGCCCAACGGCCAGCCCGGCCCGCAGGGCCCCAAGGGCGATCCCGGCCCGCAGGGTCCCAAGGGCGACAAGGGCGACCCCGGCCCGCAGGGCGCGCCCGGCATCTCCGGCCACGAGGTCGTCACCCGCATCAACGTCCTGCTCGGCAGCACCGCGAGCGCGACGTGGATCAACAGCTGCCCGACCGGCAAGGTCGTGCTGGGCGGCGGCGTGCGCTCGTTCAGCGACGCCGTCATGACCGTCGTCTCCTACCCGAACGGCCCGACCTCCTGGATGACGCGCGTGCGCACGCTCAGCGGCGCCCCGCTCGGCGTCCACTCCGCCGTGCACACCAACCTGGTGTGCGGGAAGGTCGCCCCGTAGGCGGCTACTTCGCCTCCAGCCACGTGCGGCCCGCCCCGACATCGACGGCGAGGGGCGGGTCGCGGTCCTCCCAGGGCGCGAGCATCTCCCGCTCGACGAGGTCGCGCAGCGCCGCCTCCTCGTCGGGCGGGCCCTCGAACAGCAGCTCGTCGTGGATCGTGAGGACCATCCGCGACGCCATCCCCGAGGCCTTCAGCGCACGCGCGGCGCCGATCATCGCCATCTTGATCACGTCGGCCGACGTGCCCTGGATGACGGTGTTGACGGCCAGCCGCTCGCCCAGCGACCGCACCTGCCAGTTGCGCGCCCGCAGCTCGGGGATCTGACGCCGGCGGCCGAAGATCGTCGTGACGTAGCCGAGCTCCTTGGCCTGCTCGATCGTCGCGGCCATGAACTCCGCCACCTTCGGGAAGCGGGCCAGGTAGGCGTCGATGACCTCCTTGGCCTCCTCGCGCGGGATGTTCAGCCGGTCGGCGAGGCCGTAGTCGCTCAGGCCGTAGACGATCCCGTAGTTGATCATCTTCGCCTTGCTGCGATCCATCGGCGTGAGGTCCGCCGGATCCTTCGAGAACACCCGCGAGGCGGTCGCCGTGTGGACGTCCTCGCCGCGGACGAAGATCTCCTTCAGCGCCGGCTCGTCGGCCACGTGCGCCAGCACCCGCAGCTCGACCTGCGAGTAGTCGGCCGACACCAGGAGGTTGCCGGGCGCCGCCTCGAAGCAGCCGCGGATCTCGCGGCCCAGCGGCGTGCGCACCGGCACGTTCTGGAGGTTCGGGTTCGTCGACGCCAGCCGCCCCGTCGTGGCGGCCGCCTGGATGAACGTCGTGTGCAGGCGCGACTCCTCGTCGACGAGCTGCGGCAGCACGTCGAGGTAGGTCTTGGCGAGCTGGTTGAGCTCGCGCCAGCGCTCGATCTTGGGGACGATCGGATGCTCGTCGCGGATCTGCTGCAGGACCCGCGCGTCGGTCGAGAAGCCGGTCTTGCCGCGGCGCTTCTTCGTCAGGCCGAGCTTCACGAACAGGATCTCCCCGAGCTGCTGGGGCGAGCCGATCGTGAACTCGGTGCCGGCGAGCCGGTAGATCTCGTCCTCGAGGTCGCGCAGCTCGCCGTGGACGCGGTCGGCGACGTAGCCGAGCCGCTCGACGTCGAGGCGCACGCCGACGCGCTCGAGGTCGCGCAGCACCGCGACGAGCGGCAGCTCGACCTCGCGCATCAGCCACGTCAGCCCGCGGTCCTGCAGCTGCTCGCGCTGCCAGGCGGCCAGCGCCTGGGTCGTCGCCGCCTCGGCGGCCAGCGGGTCCTCGGCGTCGGCGGCCAGCCCGCGCTCCTCGACCAGCTCGCGCAGCGGGTAGCCGCGCCGCGCCGGCTCCAGCAGGTAGGCGCCCAGCAGCGTGTCGTGCACCAGCGTCGGCGGCACCTCGTCGAGGGCCTTGGCGTCGTGGGCGATGACCGGCCGGCGCCCGAGCGCGGCGACCACCTCGGCGCGGCTGGTGGCCGGGCCGGTGAGGACCGCGGCGCCGGCGGCGACCGCGAAGCGCAGCGGCGAGGGCGGCAGCAGCTCGCCCTCAGGCGTGTCGGGCTCGGCCACCGCGACCGTCAGCTCGCCGTCCAGCGACGCGATGTCGGCCAGCGTGCCCTCGCGCACCTCGACCGCGATCGACACGTCGGCGGCGGGTGCCGGCGCCGCCGCGTCGGCGTCGCCGAGCGCCTCCTCCAGGCGCCGCAGCGGCTCGCGCAGCTCGAACTCGCGGAACACCTCGCGCAGCCGCGAGCGGTCCGGCTCGCGCGCGATCACCGCGTTCAGGTCGAGCCCCTCGAGCGGCACGTCGCGCTTCGCGGTCGCGAGCTGCTTGGAGATGCGCGCCGCCTCGGCGTGCTCGCGCAGGTTCTGCTGGCGCTTGGCGCCGGAGATCTCGTCGACGTGCTCGAGGACCGACTCGAGCGTGCCGTACGTCTGCAGGAGCTGGGCGGCGGTCTTGTCGCCGATCCCGGGGACGCCCGGGATGTTGTCGGACGTGTCGCCCTTGAGGCCGTAGAAGTCGGGGATCAGCTCGGGCGGGATCCCGTAGCGGTCGACGACGTCCTGCGGGCCGTACATCTTCGTCTCGGTGATGCCGCGCGAGGTCGCCATCACGCGCACGAGGTCGTCGTCGACGAGCTGGAACGCGTCGCGGTCGCCGGTCACGATCGTCACGCGCGTGCCGTCGCGCTTGACCTGCTCGGCGATCGTCGCGATCACGTCGTCGGCCTCGTAGCCCTCGACCCCGTAGTTGAGGTACCCGAACGCCTCGACCAGCGGCTCCATGTGCGGATACTGCTCCTTGAGCAGGTCGGGCTTCGTCGGCCGGTCGCCCTTGTACTCGGCGTAGACCTCGCGGCGGCCGCTGGCGCCGCGGTCCCAGACCACGATCGTCGGCTTCGCGCCGTGGTCGGTGATGAGCTTCACGAGCATCGACGCGAAGCCGAAGATCGCGTTCGTCGGGAAGCCCGTCGAGGTGGCGATCGACTCCGGCAGCGCGAAGAACGCCCGGTAGACGAGCGAGTTGCCGTCGATGAGGAAGAGCTCGCCGGAGTCGCCGTCGCTGGACATCGACGTGCACGCTATCGGGCGCGCCCGACTCCTATGCTGGTGACGTGGCCGGGACGCCCTCCGCCCAGTACTCGCTGACGATCCGGGTCGAGATCGCGCATCGGCCGGGCATGCTGGGCGAGGTGGCGACCGCGATCGGGCGGGCCGGCGGGACGATCGGCGCCGTCGACCTCGTCGAGGTCACCGAGGACGGCCACACGCTGCGCGACATCACCGTGGACGCCGCCGACTCCGCGCACTGGCCGGGGATCGTCGAGGCGATCGACGCGGTGCCGGACGCGCGCGTGATCGACACGACGGACCGTACGTTCCTCATCCACATGGGCGGCAAGATCGAGCAGCGCAACAAGGTGCCGGTCGCCACCCGCGACGACCTGTCGATGGCCTACACGCCCGGCGTCGCGCGCGTCTGCAGCGCGATCGCCGAGGACCCCGGCAAGGCGTTCCAGTACACGATCAAGCGCAACACGGTCGCGGTCGTCAGCGACGGCACCGCCGTCCTCGGCCTCGGCGACATCGGCCCGGAGGCCGCCCTCCCCGTGATGGAGGGCAAGGCGATGCTGTTCAAGGAGTTCGGCGCCGTCGACGCGTTCCCGATCTGCCTCGACACGAAGGACCCCGACGAGATCGTCGCCGCCGTGAAGGCGATCGCGCCCGCGTTCGGCGGCATCAACCTCGAGGACATCTCGGCGCCGCGCTGCTTCGAGATCGAGCAGCGTCTCGACGCCGAGCTCGACATCCCCGTCTTCCACGACGACCAGCACGGCACCGCGATCGTCACGCTGGCCGCGGCCCTCAACGCGGCGAAGCTGACCGGCCGGCGCCTCGAGGACCTGCGCGTGCTCGTCATCGGGCTGGGCGCGGCCGGCGTCGCCGTGTCGAAGATGCTGCTGGCCGCCGGCGTGCGCGACCTCATCGGCTGCGACTCGCGCGGCGCCGTGCACACCGAGCGCGACGACTACCTCGACGGCACCATGCCGGCGGCGAAGCGCTGGTACGCCGAGCACTCCAACCCGGAGCGCCGCCGCGGCGCGCCCGCCGACGTCATCGACGGCCGCCACCTGCTCGTCGGGCTGTCGGGCGCGCGCGTGTTCCCCGCCGAGGCGCTCGCGCGGATGGGCGACGACGCGATGGTGTTCGCGATGGCCAACCCGACGCCCGAGGTGGCGCCCGAGGAGGCGGCCCCCTACGCGCGGATCATCGCCACCGGGCGCTCCGACTACCCCAACCAGATCAACAACGTGCTCGCGTTCCCGGGCGTGTTCCGCGGCGCGCTCGACGTGCGCGCCTCGCGCATCACCGAGGGGATGCAGCTCGCGGCGGCCCACGCGATCGCGGGGATCGTCAGCGACGGCGAGCTGCGCGAGGACTACATCGTCCCGTCGGTCTTCAACCGCGACGTCGCGACCGCCGTCGCCACCGCCGTGGCCGAGGAGGCCCGGCGCGACGGCATCGCCTCCGCCGGCGAGGAGATCGGCTTCGCCGCCTCCGACGCGGCGCGCATGCACGGCCTGACCTGAACGCGTACCGTGGGCGCGTGCGCGTCACGCTCACCGGAGCGACCGGGCTGATCGGGAGCCGCCTCGTCGCGGCGCTGCGCCGCCGCGGCGACGAGGTGACCGTGCTCTCGCGCCGGCCCGAGGCGGCCGCCGCGCAGCTCGGCGTCGAGGCGGTCGGCTGGGATCCGGCCGCGGGCGCCGCGCCGGCGGCGGCGCTCGCGGGCCGCGACGGCGTGATCCACCTCGCCGGGGCGCGGGTCGACCAGCGCTGGACGGCGTCCGCGCGCCGCGAGATCCGCGACAGCCGCGAGACCGGGACGCGCCACCTCGTCGCCGGCATCGCCGCCGCCGACCCCCGTCCGCGCGCGCTGGTCTCCTCCTCGGCGGTCGGCTACTACGGCCCGCACGGCGACGAGCGGGTCACCGAGGCGACGCCGCCGGGTGACGACTTCCTGGCCGGCGTCTGCGCCGCCTGGGAGCGCGAGGCGCTCGCCGCCCGCGACCTCGGGGTGCGGGTCGTGGTCGTCCGCACCGGCGTGGTGCTCGACCCCGGCGGCGGCGCGCTCGCGCGGATGCTGCCGTTCTTCCGGCTGGGGATCGGCGGACCGGTCGCCGGCGGGCGCCAGTACCTGCCCTGGATCCACGTCGACGACGTCGTCGGCCTCTACCTGGCCGCGCTCGACGGCGACGACTGGGAGGGGCCGATCAACGCGACCGCCCCCGAGCCGGTCACGAACCGGGAGTTCTCCCGGGCGCTGGGCCGCGCGCTGCGCCGCCCGGCGATCGCGCCCGTCCCGGCGTTCGCGATCCGCGCCCTCTACGGCGACATGGCCGAGGTCGTCACGACCGGCCAGCGCGCCGTGCCCGAGCGCCCGCTGGCGCTCGGGTACGCGTTCGCGCACACCGACCTCGACGAGGCCCTGCGCAGCGCGCTGCGCTAGGCCGTCGGCCGGGACGTGATGTCGGTCGGCGCGGCCTTGTGTCGCTTGGGGATGACGCCCTCGAGCTGGCGGCGGGACCCGTCGCGCGGCGCGACGAGGTAGATCCCGAGCCAGATGATCGCGCCGACGACGCTGAGCAGCATGCCGGTGGCCAGGCCCCAGCGCTCGCCGAAGCCGGCCCGGTCCGACAGCCACGAGGCCGAGATGGCCGAGGCCAGCCACAGCAGCATCAGGTACAGCGCCTTGGCGCCGAGGAGAGCGAAGATCGCGGTGGTCGTCATGCTCCGAGGTAGGCCCTTTGCACGTCGGGGTTCTCGCGCAGGCGGTCGGACTGGTCCGACAGCGCGACCGTGCCGGTCTCCAGCACGTAGCCGCGGTGGCTCACACCCAGCGCGTAGTTGGCGTTCTGCTCGACCAGCAGGATCGTCGTGCCCTGCCGGTTGATCTCGGCGATCGTCTCGTAGATGCGCTCGACGAGGATCGGCGCGATGCCCATCGACGGCTCGTCGAGCAGCAGCAGCCGCGGCCGGCCCATGAGGGCGCGGCCGATCGCCAGCATCTGCTGCTCGCCGCCGGACATCGTGCCCGCCTTCTGGCGCTCGCGCTCCTTCAGGCGCGGGAACAGGTCGAAGACCCGCTCCATGTCCTCGGCGATCTCCTTGTCGCGCCGCAGGTAGGCGCCCAGCTCCAGGTTCTCGCGCACGCTCATGCGCTGGAAGCAGTGGCGGCCCTCGGGCGACTGCAGGATGCCCAGGCGCACGATCTCCTGCGGGGGCATGAACGCGATGTCCTGCCCGCGGAAGACGATCGACCCCTCGCGGGGCGGCGTCAGCCCGCTGATCGAGCGCAGCGTCGTCGACTTGCCGGCCCCGTTGGAGCCGATCAGCGTGACGATCTCGCCCTCGTTGACGTCGAGCGTGACGCCCTTCAGCGCCTGGATGTTGCCGTAGTAGGTGTGGATGTCGCGGACCTCGAGCATCGCCATGTCAGGCCGCCTCCTGCTTGCCGAGGTAGGCCTCGATGACGCGCGGGTTCGCGCGCACCGTCGCGGGGTCGCCCTCGGCGATCTTCTCGCCGTGGTCGAACACGGTGATGCGCTCCGACACGCCCATGACGACCTTCATGTCGTGCTCGATCATCAGGATCGTGAGCCCGAGCTCGTCGCGCAGGCGGATCATGAACTCCGTCAGGCGCAGCGACTCGTTGGGGTTCATGCCCGCGGTCGGCTCGTCGAGCAGCAGCAGCGTCGGGTCGGAGGCCAGCGCGCGGGCGATCTCCACCCGGCGCTGGTCGCCGTAGGACAGGTTCGACGCCAGCTGCTCCTGCTGGTCCTTGCGGACCCCGACGAAGTCGAGCATCTCGCGCGCCTTCTCGCGCACGGTGCGCTCCTCCTTGCGCACCCACGGGGTGCGCAGGACGGAGCCGACGATGCCCGCCTTCATCCGCGAGTGCTCGCCGACCATCACGTTCTCGACCGCGGTCATGGTCGAGAACAGGCGGATGTTCTGGAAGGTCCGCGCGACGCCCGCCTTCGTGATCTTGTCCGGCCGCGTCCGCGTGATGTCCTTGCCCTCGAACGTGATCCGGCCGGTGGAGGCGCGGTACAGGCCCGTCAGCATGTTGAAGAACGTCGTCTTCCCCGCGCCGTTGGGCCCGATGATCGACACGATCCGCCGGCGCGGGATGTCGAACGTGACGTCGTTGACCGCGACGAGGCCGCCGAAGATCTTCGACACCCGGGTCGTGGTGAGGATCGGATCCTCGTTCATGCGTGCGTCACCTCCACCAGTGCCTCGTCGCCCGGCGTCCCCTCGTGCAGCTCGATCTGCCGCCGTCGCTCGGGCAGCAGGCCCTCGGGCCGCAGCACCATCATGAGCACCAGCAGGAAGCCGAAGATGCCGTAGTTGACGTCGACGAGGTTGAAGTCCAGGCCGAGGTTGCTCGGCACGTCGTTGAGCACGTCGGGGATCAACCGGGTGTTGATCAGCGACAGCGCCAGGGACCCGATCACCACGCCCCAGACGGACCCCAGGCCGCCGAGGATGATCATCGCGAGGATGAAGATCGAGAAGCCGAACGCGAACTGGTCGGCGTTCACCGTGTTCAGGAACGAGCCCAGGAACGCGCCGGACATGCCGCCGAACGCGGCGCCGACGGCGTAGGCCATCAGCTTCGTCTTCACCAGCGGGATGCCCATCGACGCGGCCGCCACCTCGTCCTCGCGCAGCGCGATCCACGCGCGGCCGAGGCGCGAGTCGCGCAGCCGGATGTTCACGAACAGCACGACCAGGACGAGCGCCAGCGCCGTCCAGTACCAGGGCCGCAGGTTCAGCGACGTGAACTGGTCGATGAACGGCAGGTCGATCTTGTCGATCGGGGTGATGCCCTGCCGGCCCGCGGTCAGCTTGGCGTCGCCGACGATCGTGATCTCGTTGCCCTCGATCGCGAACACGCGGATGATCTCGCCGAACGCGAGCGTCACGATCGCGATGTAGTCGCCGCGCAGGCGCAGCGTCGGCAGGCCGATGATGATGCCCGCGATCGCGCACAGCGCGGCCGCGATGACCAGCACGATCAGGAAGTTCATGTGGATGCCGGGCAGCGCCTTCGCGAACTCGCCCACGAGGACGTGGATGTTCGCGTCGCCGTAGAACCCGGACATGAACCAGCCCGTCGTGTAGGCGCCGATCGCGAAGAACGCGACGTAGCCGAGGTCCAGCAGGCCGGCGTAGCCGACGACCACGTTCAGGCCCAGGCCCATCACGACGTAGGCCAGCGCGATCGTCATGTCGTCGACCCAGCCGCTGCCCTGCGGGAAGAACAGCGGGAACACGATCGCGATGGCGATCGCGGCCGCCGCGAGCGCGAAGTTGACGCCGCGCGGCAGCGCTCGAGCTCCGAAGCGGCGCCTCATCCGGCCTCCCTCGTCTCCTCGCCCAGCAGACCCTGCGGCCGGAAGACCATGATCAGGATCAGGTAGGCGAACACGATCGCCGGCGTCCACGACGGCGAGATGCGGTTGTCGGAGATCTGCTGGATGCAGCCGATGATCAGCCCGCCGAGGACCGCGCCCCGGAGGTTGCCGATCCCGCCCATGACGGCGGCGGTGAACGCCAGCAGGCCGGCCTGGAAGCCCTGGAAGAACCAGATCGTCGTCTGGTACAGGGCGTACGTGAGGCCGGCCGCGCCGGCCATCATGCCGCCGATCAGGAACGTCAGCGAGATCGTCGTGTCGACGTTGATGCCCATCAGGCGGGCGGCCTCGGGGTCCTGGGCGGTGGCGCGCATCGCCTTGCCCAGGCGCGCCTGCGTGACGAACAGCGTCAGCAGGATCACGAGCGGGACCGTCACCGCGAACGCGAGCATGTCGGCGCGGCTGACGTTGATGCCGAGGAACGTGAAGAGGTTGTCCTGCGCCCGGATCAGGTCGTCGACCGACTTGGGCGAGCCGCCGAGCCACAGCAGGCCGACGTTCTGCAGGATGAAGGACATGCCGACCGCGGTGATGAGCGGCGCCAGCTTGGGCGCGCCGCGCAGCGGCCGGTAGGCCACCCGCTCGATCATCACGTTCATCCCGCCGCAGGTGACCATCGCGACGAGGAGCGTGAGCAGGAGGCCGAGCACGAGGCCGATCACGGTGGTGCCGAGCCCGAGGCCGATGAGGCCCCAGAACGCGACGGCCGTGAACGACCCGATCATGAACACCTCGCCGTGGGCGAAGTTGATCAGCTCGATGATGCCGTAGACGAGCGTGTAGCCGACGGCGATCAGCGCGATGATCGCGCCGTTGGAGAGGCCGTCGAAGAGGTTGTTGGCGATGCCGGCGAGGTTGCCGTCGTCGCGCAGGTCCTGGATGCCGTACACGACCGGCAGGATCAGCAGCAGGGCGATGAGCCCGTACTTGCTGAGGAGCTCCTGCACGGTGGCGCCGAAGCCGCGCGAGAGCGCGGGTGGCGGGGTCGGGGCGCTGGTGCTTGCTTCCATGAGCGATGGTCCGGGGGCAGAGGCGAGCCGCAGGGCTCGCGCGGGGACGACCCGCGCGAGCCCTGGCGTTGGCTCAGTCCCTTACTGGGCGCCCTGCGCCTCGACGGCCGACGCGAAGACGGGGTTGCCGTCGTCGCCGACCTCGTAGATGCCGTAGGACGTCAGGGTCGTGTCCCCGTTCTCGTCGAACGAGTACGTGCCGAGCACGGAGTCACGGTCCTTGGTGTCGAACAGCGCCTGCAGGACGGCCTGGCGGTCGGTCGCCTTGTCGCCCAGCCCGGCCAGCGTGTCGAGGAACAGCTTCATCGCCTCGTAGCCGTAGATGGCGTACGGGTCGGGATTCTCCGAGCCGTACTTGGCGCTGAACGCGTCCAGGAACTCCTGGCCGCCCGGGTAGCTCTGCAGGTCGAGCGTCGCCACCGAGCACTTGAACCGCGGCGCGATCGACTTCGGGATGCCGCCCTTCGACGGGTTCGTGAAGCCGGACTCGCAGACGCCGTCCGGGCCGTACAGCTTCGCATCCGGCAGGGCCGCCGCGACGTCCTTGAAGATCTGGACGGCGCCGTTGGCGGTCACGCCGGCGAACACGAAGCAGTCAGCGCCCTGGCTCTTCATGTCGGCCGCGAACGACCGGAAGTTGGCCGCGGCCTTGTCGATCCCCTCGTTGGAGGCGATGTCCACGCCGATGTCCTTCGCCTGGATCTCCATCAGGCGGGCCAGGCCCGCGCCGTAGGTCTCCTTGTCGTTGGCGATCGCGACCTTCGTGCAGCCGTCCTCCTTCATCTGCGTCAGGAGCGCGGCGGACTGGATCGTGTCACGCGGCACGATGCGCAGGTAGGTGCGGTTGCCGGTCGGGTAGTACTTCGCCGGCTCGCCCTGCTCGGACCCGGGCTCGTCGGTCGTGAGGCCGACGTAGGTGTTGGCCGGCGACACCTGCGGCACGCCCGCCTCGTTGATGATCGGGATCGAGATCGCGCTGGCGCCCGAGTTGAACTCGCCGATGTAGCCGATCGCCTTGTCGTCCTGGGCGACCTTGCGCGCGTTCTGCGCGGTCTGGCCGGGATCCCAGTTGCCGGCCTGCGCCGTGGAGTCGTCGAGCGACTCGTACTCGACGGTCACGTCGCCGGCCTTGCCGCCCGCCTCCTCCAGGGCGAGCTCGATGCCCTGCACCATGGCCGCGGTCTGGTCCTTGGACGCGCCCTGCAGCGGAAGCGACGAGTAGATCTTGACGGTCTCGCCGCCGCCACCGCTGGCGGTCGCCGAACCGGTGCTGGCGCCGCCGCCACCACCGCCGTTGTCGTCGTCGTCGCCGCACGCGGCCACGCCGAAGGCCAGCGCGCCGACGCAGCCGGCGACCGCAATGAAACGAAGCCTCACGTATTCCCTCCAGTCGGGTGAAGCTGATGTGCGGCGGCATAGTACGCCGCGGGACGGTCGAACGGCAATCGACAACCGGTCGGAGACGTATGCGGAACGCCTCGACGGTCAGCGAACGGGCAGTTCGCGCTCCATCGCAAGCCCGTCGAGCGTCGGCCGCCAGAGCGCCAGACGCGGCGCCGGAGCGGGCAGCGCGAGGTACGCCTCGACCACCGCGCGGCGGTCGTTCCCGCGCGGGCCGGCGTCCTCGATCGCGCGCAGCACGCGGCGCATCGCCTCGAACCCGTAGGCCGCCCACGGGCCCGGCTCGCGGCCGAAGCGCCGCTCGAACGCCTTGTGCAGCTCCGGGCCGGGCGCGGGCGGCCCGACGATCGTCGTCATCGAGGCCGCGGGCCCCAGGGCGCGGGCCACCTCGTCGTCGGCCAGGCCGATCGGCGCGACGATCCGCAGCATCGGGTCGGCCTCGTGCAGGGCGCGCAGCACCGACGCGGGCGCGTCGGCGGGCCCGGCGACGTACGTGGCGCACCCGGCGCCGGCCTCCACGACCTGCTGGGCCATGTCGCGGTGGCTCTCGGGGTCGTCGTCGCGGACCTGCTCGTCGAGCACGACCTCCATCCCCCGGTTGGCGGCCGCCGTGGCGAACAGGCGGGCGAGGCTGTCGTCGAACGCGTTGGGGGCGCGCAGGATCGCGACCTGCGCGCAGTCGTCCTCGGCGAGCACGTCGGCCATCGCGCGCGCCTGCACGGCGTCGGAGACCGCGATGCGCCCGAACGTCGGCCGCGCCGAGGGCTGGTACTTCTCCGGCTCGCCCGGGGCCTTGCCGGGATCGCCGGTGAAGCCGCCGTACGTGGTGGCCGGGCTCACCTGCAGCAGGTCGCGCGGGTTGGTGACCGGGAGCGTGAGCGCGGTCGCGCCCGCGTCGAAGTCGCCGATGAACGCGATCGTGCTCGGGTCCTCGACCGCCACCTCGGCCGCCTTCAGCGCGGCCTCCGGCTCCCAGCCCTTCTCGGGCTCGCCCTCCTCGCCCTCCTCCTCCGGCTCGGGCTCGGCGGCGTCGCTGACCGGCCGCAGCCCGACGTTGAACAGCCCGGCGCGGCCGTCGGCCAGCAGCAGCGCGAGGCGCTCGCCGTCGAGCACGTCGCGGGCGCGCGGCGCCTGCGGCCCGTGCTCGGGCAGGGCCGTGTAGATCGTGAGCTGGTCGGAGGAGGCGACCGTCTGGCCGTTCTCCGCGTCGCCGCAGCCGGTCAGCGCGCCCGCGAGCACGAGCGCGATCGCGCCGGCCAGGACCCGCAGAGGCACCCGCCCGGCCCCGCCGTCAGTCGTTGTGGCGGTTGCCCGGGATGGCGGGGAGCACGAGCTTCACCGTCGCCGCGAGGACGATGATGAGCGCCGTCAGCATGAACGCGTCGAAGGCCTTCGCGCCGATCGCCCACAGGACGATCCAGACGATGAGGCCGGCAGTGGCTGCCGTTGAGAGAAACATCGCGCGTGATCCTAGATGATCGCCCCGTCAGGAGGGGACCCGGGCGGCGCTACGCCAGGCCCTGCGCGAGCTCGCCCACGAGGCGCCCGACGGCGGCCGCGGGCCGGTCGGACTCCGCGGCGGCGCGGACCAGGCGCGAGCCGACGATGACGCCGTCGGCGCCCGCGGCGGCGGCCTCGGCCGCCTGCTGCGGGGTCGAGATCCCGAAGCCGAGCGCGACCGGGACGTCCGTGGCCGCCTTCACGCGGGTCAGCAGCGGGCCCGGGTCGAGCGCGCGGCGCTCGCCGGTCGTGCCGGTCACCGAGACGGTGTAGACGAAGCCGCGCGCCTGGGCGCCGATGCGGCGCAGGCGCTCGTCGGGGGTCGTGGGCGCCACGAGCGGCACGAGCGCCAGGCCGGCGCGGTCGCAGGCGGCGCGGATCTCGGCGCTCTCCTCCAGCGGAACGTCGGGGACGATCAGGCCGGCGGCGCCGGCCGACGCGGCCTGGCCGACGAAGCGGTCGATGCCGCGCGCCAGCACGATGTTCACGTAGGTCATGAGGACGACCGGGGCGCGCGGGGCCAGGCGGGCGCAGACGCCGAGGATGTCGTCGGTCGTCGCTCCGGCGCGCAGCGCGGCGGTGCCGGCGGCCTGGATGACCGGGCCGTCGGCGAGCGGGTCGCTGAACGGGATGCCGAGCTCCAGCAGGTCGGCGCCCGCGTCGATGCAGGCGTCGCCGATCGCGGCGCTCGTCTCGACGTCGGGGAAGCCGCCCATCAGGTAGGGCATGAGCGCCGCCCGCTTGTCCTTGCCCGCGAAGGCGGCGGCGATGTGCTCCAGGCCGGTCACGCGATGCCCAGCCGCTCCAGCGCCTCGGCCAGGTCCTTGTCCCCGCGGCCGCTCAGGCAGATGAGGTCCAGCTCGTCGCCGCGCGGCTGGTCGAGCACCCAGGCGACCGCGTGGCTGGACTCGAGCGCGGGGATGATCCCCTCCAGGCGCGCGAGCGTCCGGAACGCCTCCAGCGCCTGCGTGTCGGTGACCGCCTCGTAGCGGGCGCGGCCGGTGTCGCGCAGGTGCGCGTGCTGGGGGCCGGTGCCGGGATAGTCGAGGCCGGCGGAGATCGAGTGCGCCTCGAGGATCTGGCCGTCCTCGGTCTGCATGATCGCGCTCATCGCGCCGTGCAGGACGCCGGAGCGCCCGCCGACGGTGAGCGGGGCGCCGTGGCGCATCGTGGCCAGGCCGTCGCCGCCGGCCTCGACGCCGATCAGCTCGACGCCGTCGTCGTCCAGGAACGCCGCGAAGGCGCCCATCGCGTTGCTGCCGCCGCCGACGCAGGCGACGACGCGGCTGGGCAGGCGGCCGTGGCGCTCGAGGATCTCGGCGCGCGCCTCGTCGCCGATGCGGCGCTGCAGGTCGCGGACCATGCTCGGATAGGGCGCGGGGCCGACGACCGAGCCGATGACGTAGTAGGTGTCGGCGACGTTGGTGACCCAGTCGCGGATCGCCTCGCTCGTGGCCTCCTTGAGGGTGCGCGCGCCCGCCTCGACGGGCTGCACGCGGGCGCCGAGCAGCTCCATGCGCAGCACGTTGGGGCGCTGGCGGCGCATGTCCTCGGTGCCCATGAACACGACGCACTCGAGGCCGAGGAGCGCGCAGGCGGTGGCGGTGGCGACGCCGTGGGAGCCGGCGCCGGTCTCGGCGATGATGCGGCTCTTGCCCATGCGCTTGGCCAGGAGCGCCTGGCCGAGCGCGTTGTTCATCTTGTGGCTGCCGGTGTGGTTGAGGTCCTCGCGCTTGAGCAGCACCGTGCGGCCGACGTGCTCGGACAGGCGCTCGGCGTGGTAGAGCGGGGTCGGGCGGCCGCAGTAGTCCCTGAGGAGCTGGTCGAGCTCCTGGTGGTAGGTCGCGTCGGCGGACGTCCGCACCCACGCCTCCTCGAGCTCCTGCAGCGCGGGCATGAGCGTCTCGGGGACGTACTGGCCGCCGTAGCGGCCGAAGCGGCGCTCGACCGTCATCGGGAGGGGACCGCGGCTCCGTCCACGGCGGCGATGAACGCGCGCAGGCGCTCGGGGTCCTTGCGGCCGGGCTCGGCCTCGATGCCGCTGGCGACGTCGACGGCGAACGGCTCGACGGCCTCGATCGCGGCGGCCACGTTCTCGGGGGTGAGGCCGCCGGCGAGGATCAGCGGGATGTCCGAGCGGCGGTTGCGCAGCAGCGCGGGGTCGACGGTCTGGCCGCCGCCGGGGCCGTCGACGAGGTGGAAGTCGACCGACCGGAAGGCGTCGAGGGCGCGGACGTCGCCGGCGTCGCGCAGGCGCGCGGCCTTGGCGACCTTGGCGCCGGTGCGGCGGCCGACCTCGGTGGCGAACGCGGTGCCCTCGTCGCCGTGGAGCTGGATGAGGTCGAAGCCGATGCGGTCGTGCAGGCGCGCGATCTGGTCCAGCGGGTGGTTGAGGAACACCCCGGCGACGAGCGCGCGGCGGCGGACGGCGGCGGCGATGCGCTCGGCCTCCGCGGGCGCGCACGCGCGCGGCGACGGCCGGTGGAAGATCAGCCCGACCGCCCAGGCGCCCGCCTCGACGGCCAGCTCGGCGTCCTCGACCGACGTCACGCCGCAGATCTTGGTCTTGATGCTCACGGGACGACGCATTGTCGCAACCTCCGCGCCGCAGCCTCGGCACGAACCGGTGGTCCGCCGTCACACCTCGCCCGCCACGCTTGTCCGATGGCCCCTTCCACCCCCTCTCCACGCGACGTGTGGCACTCTGACCACCACTACGGTGGCCAAAGTGCCACACGTCCCCCGGCCGACGAGACGGCGGTCCGTCTGGCCGCTGACCGGCTCGGCCTGGTGGACCGGCCCACGCTCCTGCGGGCCGGTCTGAGCACGCGGCAGATCGACCGGCGGATCGCCGACGGCCGCCTGCAGCTCCTGTATCCGGGCGTGTACGCGGTGGGTCACCGCTGCCTGACGGCCGACGGGCACCGGCTCGCCGCGGTCCTCGCCGGCGGCGAGGGCGCCGTGCTCTCGCACATCTCCGCGGCCGGCGCCTGGGACCTGCGGCCGGCGCGTCTGGGCGCGTTCGACGTGACGATCGCCGGCGGAGGGCGGTCGCGCCGCGTCGCCGGCATCCGCAGCCATCGCTGCCGGCTCGTGCCCGATGACGTCACGGTCCTGCGCGGCATCCCGATCACCACCGTCGCCCGCACGCTCCTCGACGTCGCCGAGACCGAGCCGCAGCGGGACGTCGACCGAGCGCTCGACCAGGCCGTACGGCTCGGCCTGTTCGACGAACGCGAGGTGGGCGGCGTCCTGGAGCGGGCGTTCGGACGCCACGGGCTGAAGCGCCTCCGCCGCGGGCTCATCCGGCTGCGTCCGGATGCCGGCCGGACCCGGTCCGAGCTCGAGGACCGCGGGCTGGAGGTCGTCGAGCGCTATGGACTGCCGCGACCGGAGGTCAACGAGAAGGTCGGCGACTACATCGTCGACCTGCTCTGGCGGCGCGAGCGGCTCGTGGTCGAGCTCGACAGCCGCGCGTGGCACCTGACGCCCGACGCGTTCGAGAACGATCGGCGGCGCGACGCGACCCTCACGGTCGCCGGCTACGAGGTCCTGCGGTTCACGTGGACGCAGGTCAGCCAGGAGCCGACCTGGGTGACGGACACGATCGCCACCGTCCTCCGCGCACGCGTGGCACTTTGACCACCACAACGGTGGTCAGAGTGCCACACGTCCCCCTGGTGGCGGGGGGCGCGGGGTCAGCCGGAGTTGTCGACCGGGCGGTTGCCCAGCGTCGCCTCGACGGTCTTGCGGACGCCGTCGCGAACGAAGGTGATCTTCACCTTGTCACCGGGCTTCTTGGCGGAGATCGCCTCGGCCACCTCGTCGCTGGACGTGATCTCCTTGCCGTCGATCGCGACGATGATGTCGCCGCCCAGCTGGACCGACTCGCCGGTCGCCAGCTGCGCCGAGATGCCGCCGGCGCGCAGGCCCGCCTTGTCGGCCGCCGAGCCCTGCTCGACGGACTGGATCAGCGCGCCGCGCTTGACCGGCAGGCCGGCGCCGGCCAGCGAGCCGTCGATCGTGCGCGAGCTGACGCCCAGGTAGGCGCGCTCCACCGGCTTGCCCTGCTTCAGCGCCGGGAGCACCTCCTGCGCGGTCTCGATCGGGACCGCGAAGCCGATCCCGACGTTGCCGCCGCTGGAGGTGGCGATCTGCGAGTTGATGCCGATGACCTTCCCGGTGGCGTCGAGCAGCGGCCCGCCGCTGTTGCCCGGGTTGATCGCCGCGTCGGTCTGGATCACGTCGCGGATCGCGAACCCGTTGGGAGCCGTGATCTGGCGCTGCAGCGCCGACACGACGCCGGTCGTGAGCGTGCGGTCCAGGCCGAACGGGTTGCCGATCGCCAGGACCGGGTCGCCGACGTGGACGTCCTTCGACGAGCCGAACGGGATCGGATGCAGGTCCAGACCGTCCGGATCCACGCGCAGCAGCGCCAGGTCGGTCGAGACGTCCTTGCCGACGATCCGCGCGTCGACGGTGCGGTCGTCGTCGAACTGGACGGTCACCTTCACCGCGCCGTCGACGACGTGGGCGTTCGTGAGGATGTTGCCGTCGGCGTCGATGACGAAGCCCGAGCCGGTCGCCTCGCCCTGCTGGGGCTCGAGGCCGAACGGCGACTGCGTCTGGCCGACGATCTGCGCGCGGACGAACACGACCCCGGGGGCGTGCTCCTCGTAGATCTCCGCGGCGGTCAGGTCGTCCTCGGCGTCGGCCGCCGAGGAGCCGCCGGCGGTCTCGGCCTGCGCCGTCAGCGGCGCCTGACGGACGATGGTGGTCGTGGTCCGGTCGTCCCCGTCGCCGAGCCCCAGCAGCAGGGCAGCCGCGACGACGATCGCGCCACCGAGCAGCCCGGACAGGAACGGGAGTGCCTTTCTCATGAAGCCTGATGCTGGAACGTGCGCCTCAAGGGCGCCTGAAGGGCGGCGAAAGGATGCCCCAAACGCGCCCGGGCGCGCGCTGAGACCCCCGCCGTCAGGTCAGCTCGTCGCCCTCGGTGGCGCCGCACAGCTCCCGCAGCGCCGCCTCGGGATCGGGCGCGCGCATCAGCCGCTCGCCGATCAGCACCGCGTCGACGCCCACCCGCTCGAGCTCCTCCAGCTGCTCGCGGGTGTACAGCCCCGACTCCGACACCACGATCTTGCCCGCCGGCACGTCGGACAGCAGCTCGAACGTGCGGTTCAGGTCCACCGTGAAGTCGGTGAGGTCGCGGTTGTTGATGCCGATGACGTCGGCGTCGATCTCCAGCGCCGACTCCAGCTCCTCCTCGTCGTGCACCTCCACGAGCACGTCGAGGTCGATCGCGCGCGCCTCGCCGTACAGGCGGGCGAGGTCGTCGAACTCCAGCGCCGCGACGATCAGCAGCAGCGCGTCGGCGCCCGCCGCCGCGGTCTCGTACACCTGGTAGGGGTCGACGATGAAGTCCTTGCGCAGGATCGGCAGGTCGCTGACGGCGCGCGCCGCGCGCAGGTCGTCGAGCGACCCGTCGAAGTTGTGGCGCTCGGTGAGCACCGACAGCGCCGCGGCTCCTCCCCGCTCGTAGGCGGAGACGATCTCCTCGACCGTCGCGCCCTCGCGGATCGCCCCGGCCGACGGCGAGCGCCGTTTGTGCTCGGCGATGATCGACACGCCCGGGCCGGTCAGCGCCTCGGAGAACGGCCGGTCGGAGTCCGCGCCCCGCTGGGCGAGCGCCGCTTCCAGCTCGGCCAGCGGGACCTCGCTGCGGCGACGGTCGACGTCATGGCGGGTGGACTCGACGATGCGCGACAGGACGCTCATGGCAGTGCGGTTCAGGAGACGGGTGCGAGGGCGTGGGTCAGCTCGACGTAGCGGGTCAGCGTGTCGCGCGCGGCGCCCGAGTCGATCGCCTCGTCGGCGCGCGCGACGCCCTCGGCGATGGAGCCGGCGCGTCCGGCGACGTAGATCGCCGCGCCGGCGTTGAGGACCGCGAGGTCCCGTCGGGGGCCCGGCTCCCCGTCGAGCACGGCCCGCGTGATCGCGGCGTTCTCCTCGGGCGTGGAGCCGGCGACCTGCTCGAACTCGGCGGTCGCGAGGCCGGCGTCGGCCGGCGCGAACGTGGAGGTCCGCAGCTCGGTTCCCTCCACCTCGACCACGCGTGTCACTCCGGACGTGCTCATCTCGTCGAGGCCATCCTCGCTGGACACTAGCAGCGCGCGCTCGGTCCCTAGGCGGGCCAGCGCGCCGGCCATCCGCTCGAGGTAGGCGGGGTCGGACACGCCGATCAGCTGGCGGCGCGCGCCCGCCGGGTTGGTCAGCGGACCCAGGAAGTTGAACACCGTGCGGACCGCCAGCTCCCTGCGCACCGGCACGACGTAGCGGGTGGCCTGGTGGTGGGCGGGCGCGAACAGGAAGCCGAAGCCGACCTCGTCGATGCAGTGCGCGACCGCGTCCGGATCGAGGTCGATGCGCGCGCCCAGCGCCTCCAGCACGTCGGCGGAGCCCGACAGCGACGTCGCCGAGCGGTTGCCGTGCTTGGCGACCGCGCAGCCGGCGCCCGCGGCGATCAGCGCCGCCGTCGTCGACACGTTGAACGTGCGCCGCCCGCCGCCGGTGCCGCACGTGTCGATCAGGTCGGTCCGCCGGCAGCGCACGGGCGTGGCGAGCTCGCGCATCGCCCGCGCGAGGCCGGCGAGCTCGTCCTGGGTCTCCCCCTTCGCGCGCAGCGCGATCAGGAACGCCGCGATCTGCACTTCGCCGGCCTCGCCGGCCATGATCGTGGCCAGCACGTCGGCGGTCTCCTCGACGCTGAGGTCGCGGCCGGAGGCGACCGCGTCGATGGCGGCGGTCAGGACGGGGTGCGACACAGGAAGTTCTGCAGGATGCGCTTGCCCTCGTCGGTCAGCACCGACTCGGGATGGAACTGGACGCCCTCGGCCGGGAGGTCGCGGTGGCGGATCGCCATCACGACGCCGCCGCCGGTCGCGCTCACCTCGAGCTCGTCGGGGAGCGTGTCCGGGTCGACCACCAGCGAGTGATACCGCCCCACGGTCAGCGGGGTCGCCACGCCCTCGAAGATCGTGCGGCCGTCGTGCTCGATCGTGCACGTCTTGCCGTGCACGGGCTCGTGGCGGACGACCGCCGCCCCGTAGGCCTGCCCGAGCGACTGGTGGCCCAGGCACACGCCGAGGGTGGGCACGCCCGCCTCGGGGAACCGGCGCACGACCTCGAGCGACACGCCCGCCTCGTTCGGGGTGCACGGCCCCGGGGACACGACCACCCGGTCGGCGCCGCGCTCGAGCAGCTCGTCGACCGTCGCGCGGTCGTTGCGCACGACGTCGATGTCGGCGCCGAGCTCGCCCAGGTACTGGACGAGGTTGTAGGTGAACGAGTCGTAGTTGTCGACGACGAGGACCTTCACGAGCGGCCTCGATCCTGCCACGCGCCGCGAAGGCGAGCCGCCAGGCGAGCGTTCGCAACCGAAAGCGAGCCTCCAGGCGAGCTTCTCACGCCCAATCCTCCTGTGCGCACGCCAGCGCGATCGCCTGGCGGACCGCCCGCGACTTCGCCTCGGACTCGCGGAACTCGTAGTCGGGCCGCGCGTCGGCGACGGTGCCGCCGCCGGCCTGCACGTGCACGACCCCGTCCTTGATGACCGCGGTGCGGATGTGGATGCACGTGTCGAGGTCGCCGGTGTAGCTGAGGTAGCCGATCGCGCCGCCGTACCCGCCGCGCTTGACCGGCTCCAGCTCGTCGATGATCTGCATGGCGCGCACCTTCGGGGCGCCCGACAGGGTGCCCGCCGGCAGCACCGAGCGCAAGGCGTCCATCGCCCCCACGTCGGGCCGCAGCGTCCCCGACACGCTGGAGACGATGTGCATCACGTGCGAGTAGGTCTCGACGGCCATGAACTCGTCGACCGCCACGCTGCCGTACTCGCACACGCGCCCGAGGTCGTTGCGGCCGAGGTCGACGAGCATGACGTGCTCGGCGCGCTCCTTCTCGTCGGCCAGCAGCTCGGCGGCGATCCGCTCGTCCTCCTCGAGGTCGCCGCCGCGCGGCCGGGTGCCGGCGATCGGCCGGGTCGACACGTGCCGCCCGCTCACGGTCAGCAGCGGCTCGGGCGACGCGCCCGCGACCTGGAAGTCGCCGAAGTCCAGGAAGTACATGTACGGCGACGGGTTGACCGCGCGCAGCCCCCGGTAGATCGAGAACGGCTCCTTGCCGATCGGCGCGCTCCAGCGCTGCGACGGGACCGCCTGGAAGATGTCGCCGGCGTGGCAGTACTCGACGATCCGCGCGACGTTCGCCTCGAAGCGCTCGCGGGTCATGTTCGGCTCCCACTCGGGCTCGGGCAGCGCGCGCGGCTCGCCTCGCGGCGGCGGCACCGGGCCGCGCAGCCGCTCGCGCACCTCGTCGATCACGCCCGGGTCGCCCATCGCGACGACCGTGATCGTGTGCTTGAGGTGGTCGAACGCGACGAGCGCGTCGGACAGCATCAGCGCCATGTCGGGGAGCCCGACCGGGTCGGGGTTGGGCGGGCCGAGCGGCTCGACGGTGCGCACGAGGTCGTAGCCGAAGTAGCCGACCGCCCCGCCGGCGAACGGCGGCAGGTCCGGGTCCGGCGCCAGGCGCGTGCGCCCGACCTCCTCGGCGGCCAGCGCGTACGGGTCGCCGGGTTCGCCCAGCGACCAGCGCAGGACCTTGCTGGGGCGGAAGCCGATGAACGACCAGCGGCCCACCCGCTGGCCCTGCTCGGCCGACTCCAGCAGGAACGCGGGGCCGTCGCCGCGCAGCTTCAGGAACGCCGAGACCGGCGTCTCGCAGTCGGCGATGAACGTGTGGGTGGCGGCGGCCCGCTCAGCGTCGACGGCCATTGAGCACCTCGCAGGCGTCGCCGAGTGTGCGGTCGCGGCCGGCCAGCAGCACGGTCAGGTGGAAGAGCACGTCGGCGGCCTCCTCGTCGACCCGCTGGTCGCTCTCCTCGCGCGCGGCGCGCACGACCTCCTCGGCCTCCTCCTGCACCTTCTCGCCGCGCAGCGTCGCGTCGTCGAGCAGCCTGGCGACGTAGGAGCCCTCGGGCCGCTGCGCCCGGCGCGACGCGATCGTGCGCTCGAGCGCCGGCAGCGCCTCGTAGGGGGCGGGCGTGAGGTCGCCGCGGTGGAAGCAGGTGCGCTCGCCGGTGTGGCAGGCCGGCCCGGCGGGCTCGACCAGCGCCAGCACGGCGTCGCCGTCGCAGTCGACGCGCAGCGCCCGCACGGCCTGCGTGTTGCCCGACGTCGCGCCCTTGTGCCACAGCTCGCCGCGCGACCGCGACCACAGGTGCAGCTCGCCCGTCTGCTGGGTGCGCTCCAGGGCCTCGGCGTTCATGTAGGCGAGGGTCAGGACCTCACCGGTGCGCCAGTCCTGGATCACGCACGCAACCAGTCCGCGGTCGTCGAACGAGAGCAGTGACGCGTCGAGCATGCGCCGCAGTCTATGAGGCGCCGACGGCGCCGCTCACGTGCGGGTGAGCTCCGCGTCGAGCAGCGGGTCGAGCTCGTCGACCGGCAGCGGACGCCCGAGCAGGTAGCCCTGGCCGCGCGGGCAGCCGGCGGCGGCGAGGAAGTCGCGCTGCGCGTCGGTCTCGACGCCCTCGGCGACCGCCTCCATCGCGAGCGCGTCGATGAGCTGCAGCATCGCGCGCACGATCGCCGACCCCTCCTCGGACGCCGGCACGCCGGCCAGGAACGAGCGGTCGATCTTCACGACCTGGACGGGCAGGTCGCGCAGGCGCCCGAGCGAGGACCAGCCGGCGCCGAAGTCGTCGATGGCCAGCCGCAGGCCGGTCTCGTGCAGCTCGCGCAGGAGCGGGACGGCGCGCCCGTCGTCGTGCAGCGCCAGCGACTCGGTGATCTCGACGGTGACGCCCGACAGGTCCATGCCGCCGTAGCCGAGCCGGCCGACGAGGTCGGCCACGAACCCGCGCTGGGCCATCTGCCGCGGCGACATGTTCAGGTGCACGCCCGGCTCCCAGCCCGCCTCGCGCCAGGCCAGCCGCTGCGCGCACACCGCCTCGGCCACCCACGAGCCGAGCCGCCCGATCAGCCCGGTCTCCTCGGCGAACGGCACGAAGTCGTAGGGCAGCAGCAGGCCGCGGTCGGGGTCGCGCCAGCGCACGAGCGCCTCGACCCCGACGACGCGCATGTCCTCGAGCGCGACGATCGGCTGCCAGTGCAGGACGAGCTCGTCCTCGGTGATCGCCCGCCGCAGCCGGGTCGACAGCGACAGCCGCTCGATCGGCCGGGTCGGGTCCTCGGCGTAGATGACGATCTCGCTGGGGCCGTCGGCCTTGGCCTGGTACATGGCGGCGTCGGCGTGCTTGAGCAGCGCCTCGGCGTCGACGGCGTCGCGCGGGAACAGCGAGATCCCGATCGACGTGCCGACGTGGAACTCGGCCCCGGCGATCCGGAACGGATCGGTCAGCGCGCCGCGCAGCGACACGGCCGCCGCCTGCGCGGCCTCCTCGGCGCCCTCGCGCGGCAGGTCGGACAGCAGCACGAGGAACTCGTCGCCGCCCTGGCGCACGAGCAGGTCGGACGCGCGCGTGCGGCGCTTGAGCTCGGTCGCCACGCGGCACAGCAGCTCGTCGCCCGCGGCGTGGCCGAGCGAGTCGTTGACGAGCTTGAAGTCGTCGAGGTCGAGGTACAGCAGCGCGACCGCCGTGTCGTTGCGCCGCGCGCGGGCGAGCGCGAGGTGCAGGTGCTCGCGCAGCAGCGCCCGGTTCGGCAGGCCGGTCAGCGGGTCGTGGTAGGCGAGGTGGGCGATCTGCTCCTCGGCGCGGCGGCGCTCGGTCACGTCGATGCCGGAGCTCATCGTCGCGGTCACGCGCCCGGAGTCGTCGCGCACGAGCGTGTGGTGGAAGCGCACGAGGCGGGTCTCCCCGTCGGCGGTGAGCACCGGCACCTCGACGCCGTCGGGCGGGTCCTCGACGCCCTCGAAGCGCGCCGCCGCCGCGGCCCGGCGCTGCTCGCGGTCCTCGGGCGGGACGCAGGTCTCGAACCAGTCGCAGCCCAGCAGCGCCCCGTCGGGGTAGCCGAGCATCTGGTGGCCGGCGCGGTTGAGCAGCGACACGCGCCCGTCGCGGTCGATGACGAGCACGACCATGCCGGCCAGGTCGAGGTAGCGCTGGGCGCGGTCGCGCTCCTCGCGCACGTCCTCCTCGGCGCGCCGCTGGGCGGTGATGTCCATCAGCACGCCCTGGACGAACAGCGGCCGCCCGCCGTCGTCGCGGACCAGCTCGTCGCGGTCGGACACCCACAGGACGCGGCCGTCGGCCGCGACCATCCGGTAGACGAGCTGCTCGCCGATCTGGTCGGCGAAGTCGTCGGTCTCGGCGCGGCGCACGCGCTCGCGGTCGTCGGGATGGACGAGCTCGTACCACAGCTCCGGGCGCTCGATGAAGGCCTCGGCCGGGTGCCCGAGGAGGTCCTGCACCTGCGGGCTGACGTAGCGCAGCGGATAGCCCTCGGCGAACTCGCACACGTACACGACCGCGGGGATGCGCTCGACCAGCTCGCGGTAGCGCAGCTCGGCGGCGGCGAGGTCGTCGATGACGCGCCCGTAGCGGGTCCGCGTGGCGGCCAGCTCGTCGGCCAGCTCGTGCTCGCGGCCCGCGTCGCGCGCGACGGCCACGACGTGCGTGCGCGTGCCGTCGTCGCCGAACACCGGCGTGATCGCGAGGTCGGCCAGGAACGTGCCGCCGTCGGCGCGCAGCGCCGGCACGACGCCGCGCCAGGGCGCGCCGATGCGCAGGGCCTGCTCGAGATCGGCCCGGGCGCGCGGATCGGCCTCGCCGGCCACGAGGTCGGCGGCGGGCCGGCCGAGGAGGTCGGCGGGCGCGTGGCCGGTGAGCGCCGCGAGCGCCGGGTTGACGTGGACGAGCGGCAGGCCGGGCCGGCGCGCGTCGGCGATCGCGATCGCGCCGGCCGACGCCTCGAGCGCCCGCTGCGCGAGATCCGGCGGCAGGCCCTCGCTCATGCCGCACCGCCGCGGGCGGAGGTGTCACGGCACGGCGGGGTCACGCGGCGAAACGGTATCGACGCCGCCCGACGACCGGGCGCGGAGCCGCCCGACTCGACGATCGTTGGGTCGCACAGAGCGGGAAAACCGCGCGCTACTCGATGCCGAGGCGGTCCAGCAGGCCCTCGTCGGCGCGCCAGGAGCGGCGCACGCGGACCGACAGGTCGAGGTGGACGCGGGCGCCCAGCTCGCGCTCCAGCTCGCGCCGCGCGGCGCTGCCGATCGCCTTGATCATGCGCCCGCCGGCGCCGATCACGATCCCCTTCTGCGACTCGGCCTCGACCCAGATGAGCGCGCGCACGAGCGCGAGGTCGTCGCGCGGCCACTCGAGGTCCTCGATCACGACCTCGACGGCGTGGGGCACCTCCTGGAACGTGCGGCGCAGCACCTGCTCGCGGATGAGCTCGGCCAGCAGCACGTCGCGCGGCTGGTCGGTCCCCTCCCCCGGCTCGTAGAAGAACGGCCCCTCGGGCAGCAGCGACACGAGGTGCTCGAGCAGCGGCTTCACGCCGGCGCCGCTGCGCGCGGACACCGGGAAGATCTCGTCGGCGATTCCGAGGTCGGCGGCCGCCTGGAGCGCGAGGACGGTGCGCGGGCGGTCGAGCCGGTCGACCTTGTTGACGGCGATGACGACCGGCACCTTGGCGTTGCGCAGCGCGGCGGCGATGAAGCGGTCGCCGGGCCCGATGCCCTCCTCGCCGTTGACGACCATCAGCGCGGCGTCGCAGTCCTCCAGCTCGCGCTCGACGCGCCGCTGCATCCGCTCGGTGAGCGCGTCGCGCGGGCGCTGCACGCCGGGCAGGTCGACGAGGACGAGCTGCCAGTCGTCGCCGGTCGCCACGCCGCGGATCGCCCGCCGCGTCGTCTGCGGCTTGTCGGAGACGATCGCGACCTTGCGCCCGACCATCGCGTTGACGAGCGTGGACTTGCCGACGTTGGGCCGGCCGGCGAGCGCGACGAAGCCGGAGCGGGTGGCGGGGGACTCGGACATCGGCCCTACCAGCTCAGCAGCTCGCGCTGGAGCGCCAGCATCTCGCCGTCGTCGGTCTCGTGGTCCATGCCCACGAGGTGCAGCGTGCCGTGGATCACGGCCTCGCGCAGGTCGGCGGTGTGCTCCGGGCAGATCACGACGTCGCCGAGCTCGCGCGGGCCGGCCGGCTCGCCGGCCTCGTCGATCGGGAAGGACAGCACGTCGGTGGGCGCGTCCTTGCCGCGGTGCTCGCGGTTGAGGTCGCGGATGCGGTCGGAGTCGACGAAGTCGACGGCGACGTGGCCGTCCTCGATGCCGGCGGACGCCAGCGCGATCGCCACGAGGCGCTCCACCTCGGCCTGGGCGATCGCCGCCGTGCCGAGGACCTCAACCTCCAGCACGGCGGAATTGGCTCGTCTGCCCGGCCGCGTGCTCGTCGTAGGCCTCGACGATCCGCTGCACGAGCTTGTGGCGCACGACGTCGGCCCCGCCGAAGCGCACGAACTCGACCCCCTCGATCCCGTCGAGGATCTCGGAGACCACGATCAGGCCCGACTGGTGCTCGCGCGGCAGGTCGACCTGGGTGACGTCGCCGGTGACGACCATCTTGGAGCCGAACCCCAGCCGCGTCAGGAACATCTTCATCTGCTCGGGCGTGGTGTTCTGCGCCTCGTCGAGGATGATGAAGCTGTCGTTCAGCGTGCGGCCGCGCATGAAGGCCAGCGGCGCGACCTCGATCTGCCCGCGCTCCAGCGCCTGGGCGACCTTCTCGGCGTCGAGCATGTCCTGCAGCGCGTCGAACAGCGGCCGCAGGTACGGGTCGATCTTCGCCATCAGGTCGCCGGGCAGGAAGCCGAGCCGCTCGCCGGCCTCGACCGCCGGGCGGGTGAGGATCACGCGGTTGACCTCGCGGCGCTGCAGCGCGGCGGCGGCCATCGCGACGGCCAGCCACGTCTTGCCGGTGCCGGCCGGGCCGACGCCGAACGTGATCGTGTTGCGCCGGATCGAGTCGACGTAGCGCTTCTGGTTGACCGACTTCGGCGCGACCTTCGTGGAGCGGTGGCGCCACACGACGTCCTCGAGGATCCGCGCGGGCGACTCGTGCGCGTCGAGCGCGCCGGTGACCGCCTGGATCGTGCCCGGGCCGATCTCGTGGCCCTGCTCGACGAGCTCGGCCATCTCGCGCACGACCTGCGACGCCTGGCGGACGGCCTCGGGCTCGCCGTCGAGCGTGATCACGTTGCCGCGCAGGAACAGCTCGCAGTCCAGGTGTCCCTCGAGCGCCTTCAGGATCGCGTCCTCGCTGCCGGCCAGCTCGGCGGCGACGCGGTTGGGCAGCTCGATCTGCGTCCTCATGCGCCGCTCAGCGCCTCCTTGACCAGCTCCGACACGCGGCGCCCGTCGGCGCGCCCGGCGACCTCGCCCATCGCCACGGGCATGACCTTGCCCATGTCCCTGGGCGAGCTCGCGCCGCTGCGCTCGATCGCCGCGGCCACGATCGCGCGCAGCTCGTCGTCGGACAGCTCGGCCGGGAGGTAGCTCTCGATGAGCGCCGCCTCGGCCTCCTCGGCCTCGGCGAGCTCGGGCCGACCGCCCTCGCGGAACGCGCGCGCGGACTCCTGACGGCGCTTGCGCTCGCGGCGCAGCACCGCGATCTCGTCGCCGGAGCCCTCCTTCGCGGCCTTCTGCAGCTCGCTGAGCACCAGGCTCAGGGTCCCGACGCGCTCCCGCTCGCCGGCCTTGCGGGCGGCGGAGAGATCGTCCTTCACGCGGTCGGTGACGGTGGCCATCAACTGCGGAACATGGTACGCCCCTCCGAGGTCGGCTCCGGCGGGGCGACGGGCCGGCGTCAGCCGACCGGCGTCGCCTCGTCGCCCCCAACGCCGGCGCCGGTCCCGCCGGAGCTCTGGGCGTGGAGGTTCGGCGGGTGCCCGAGCATGCCCAGCTCCGAGGCGTCGCGGCCGAAGAACAGGCCGATCGTCCAGTCGGCGACCAGGCGCGCGCGGCGGCGCATCGACGGCATCAGCAGCAGGTGGTAGGTGCGCGCCAGCCACCAGGCGGCCGGGCCGCGCCAGCGGATCCCGAGCGTCTGCGCGACCGCCTGCCCGCGCCCCATGTCCACGAACACGCCCAGCGTCTTGTAGGTGAACCTCCGCCGCCGGCCCGTCCCGATCGCCGCGGCCACGTTGCGCGCGACCGTCCGGCCCTGGCGCATCGCGTGCTGGGCGGTCGGCGGCGTCGGCGCCTGGTAGCGCTTGGCGGCGTCGGGCACCGCGGCGGCGTCCCCGATCGCCCACACGTTCTCGTACCCCTCGACCTGCAGGTAGGAGTCGACGCGGATGCGCCCGGACTCGGCCAGCGGCAGCCCGAGCTGGCCCACGACCGGGTGCGCCCGGACGCCCGCCGTCCAGGCGACGGTCCGCGTCGGGATCCGCTCGCCGGTCGACAGCGTCACCGAGTCCTCGCGCACCTCCTGCAGCGTGGTGTCCGTGCGCACCTCGATCCCGCGCCCGCGCAGCTCGCGCGTCGCGAACCGCGCCAGCGGCTCGGGGATCTCCCCCATGATCCGGTCGCGCGCCTCGACGAGGACGAACCGGGTGCCGGTGACGCGGCAGCGCGGGTACAGCTCGATCGCGTCGGTGGCGAAGTCCTGCAGCTCGGCCAGGCCCTCGACGCCCGCGTAGCCGGCGCCGACGAACACGAACGTGAGGTAGGCCTCGCGCTCGCGCGCGTCCTCCATCGTCTCGGCGATCTCGAAGCTCAGCAGCAGCCGGTTGCGCAGCGCGATCGCCTCGGGCAGCGTCTTGAAGCCGATCCCGTGCTCGGCCAGGCCGGGGATCGGGAACACGCGCGTGATCGAGCCGAGCGCGACGATCAGGTGGTCGTAGGGCAGGTCCTCGACCCCGCCCTCGGGCTTGCGCACCTGGAGCGTGCGCTCGTCGGGCCGGGCGCCGACGACGCAGCCGAGCCGCAGGTCGGTGCGGCGCAGCTGCTCGCGCAGCGGGACGACGACGTGCCGGGGCTCGAGCGTGCCGGCGGCCGCGCCGGGCAGCAGCGGCGTGTAGAGCATGAAGTTGACGTCGTTGACGAGCGTCACGCGCGCGCTCTGGTGCGGCAGCACCTTCTCGAGCGTGCGCGCCGCGTACAGGCCGCCGAACCCGCCCCCGGCGATCACGACGTTCCAGGCCACGGGTCGGAGCCTACTCGTCGCGGTGCGGATGCTCCCGCGCGCCGAGCGCGAACGCGGTGAGCACGAGCGCCAGGCCGCCGAACGGCGAGAACACGAGGCGCACCGCGAGGCTGGCCAGGACGCTGCCGACGTACGCGTCGGCGAGGGTCTCCAGCAGCTCCTGCAGGAGCCCGGCCGACACGACCACGACCAGGTAGACGGCCACGACCCGCCAGAAGCTGCCGCGCACCGCCTCGTAGCTGCGCCGCAGCGCCGGGCGCATCGTCAGGTGCTCGATCTTCGCGAACGCCGGGGCCAGCCCGAAGTAGACGAAGACCATCACGCCGGGGACGATCAGCAGGATGAGCCCGATCGCCGTGGCCAGCGGCAGCAGGAGGTCGAGCGCGATGATCGTGCCCCACGGCATCGTGCGCAGCATCTCCACCGGGTTGATGCGCCCCGCGTTGTGGCGCCAGGCCATCACGGCCGCCGCGACCAGGCCCGCGTAGAAGACCTCGCCGAACACGTGCACGACGGTCTCGCCGAGCTGCAGCAGCACGACCAGGACCTTCGAGCTCCCGTGGAGGTGGTCGAGCAGGCCGTCGAGCAGCGCCAGCGGCGTGAACACGGCCAGCGCGCCGAGCATGAGGCCCCACCAGTGGCGGCGGTAGATCCGCAGCGAGTCGCGCAGGATGCGCAGCGGCTGCAGCCGGGGCTCGTGCGCGACGGCGACGCGGGCGGGCGATCGACTGCTGGTCTCGGTCATCGGTCAGGGGCGGCGCAGGAGCACGGCGGCCCAGCCGTCGCGCTCGCGGCGGTCATCTTCGCGCAGGCCGGCGAAGGCGGCCGCGACCTCGTCGGCCTCGTCGGCCAGCAGCCCGCTGGCGATGAGCGTCCGCGGCGGGTCGGTCGTGCGCGCCGCGAGCTCGAGCAGCAGCGGGCGCAGCAGGTTGGCGAGCACGAGCGGCGCCTGCGGGATCGGGTCGCGGCGCAGGTCCCAGCGGTGCGCGCCCACCGTCACGCCGTTGGCGCGCGCGTTGGCGAGGGTGGCCTCGACCGACTCGGCCTCGTGGTCGTAGCCGTCGACCGGGCCGAAGCCGAGCTTGGCGGCGGCGATGCCCAGCACGCCCGACCCGCAGCCGAGGTCGGCCACCGCCACGCGCTCGCGCGGGAGCTCCAGCAGCAGCTCCAGGCACAGGCGGGTCGTCGGGTGCATGCCGGTGCCGAACGCCTGCCCGGGGTCGATGACGACCTCGAGGCCGTCCGCCGGCGGGTGCCACGGCGCGCGCAGGTGCAGCGAGGCGATCTGGAGCGGGCGGTGGAACTCGCGCCAGCGGTCGGCCCAGTCGTCGGCGACGACGGTGCTGCGCACGTCGACGAGCGCGTCGCCGGCCGCCGCCCGCACATCGCCGAGGTCGGGCAGCTCGCCCTCCGCGCCGTACACCGCGTATTCGACCACCGCGTCGGAGACGTCGACCTCCTCCACGCCGCCGGGCGCGAGCACCAGCAGCTCGGCGAGGGCGAGCTCGGCGTGCTCGCGGTCGACGCGGACGGCGAGGCGGATCACGACGCGAACAGCGTGCGGCGCAGCTTCGTGAAGACCGACTCGTCGGAGGTCATGTTCTCGTCGCTCAGCGAGTCGGCGAGCTCCTGCATCAGCTCGCGCTGGCGGCGGTCCAGGCGCCGCGGCACGACGACGTTGACGACGATCCGCAGGTCGCCCGGGCGGCCGCGGCGCAGCGGCGGCATGCCGCGGCCGCGCAGCACGATCGTGGCGCCGGGCTGCGTGCCCTCCGGGATCTCGACCTCCTCCTCGCCGCCGTCCAGCAGCGGCACGCGCACGCGCGTGCCCAGCGCGGCCAGCGGCGCGGGCAGGTCCAGGATCGTGACGAGGTCGTCGCCGTCGCGGACGAAGCGCTCGTGCTCGCGCACGCGCACCTGCACGTACAGGTCGCCCGCGGGACCGCCGCGCTCGCCCTCGTGGCCGCGGCCGGCGAGCCGGATGCGCTGGCCGTCGGCGATGCCGGCGGGGATGTCGACGGTGAGCGTCCGCCGCCGCACCTGGCGCCCGCGGCCGCGGCAGACGCCGCACGGCGTCGCGGCGACGCGCCCGTCGCCGCCGCACACGTCGCACTCGACGGTGCGCACGACCTGGCCGAACGGCGTGCGCGTGACCGCCTGCAGCCGGCCGGCGCCGCCGCAGCGCGAGCACGTCTCGATCGGCGTGCCCGGCTCGGCGCCGTTGCCGTGGCAGTGCTCGCAGCGGGCGATCGCGTCGTAGGAGACGTCGACCTGCGCGCCGGTCGCGGCCTGCTCGAGGTCGATGTCGACCGAGACCGCGACGTCGCCGCCCTGCGCCGGCCCGCCGGGCGCGCCGCCGCCGAACGCGCCGCCGCCGAAGAACGCGTCGAAGATGTCCGACAGGGAGCCGAACCCGCTGAAGTCCTGCGGCGCGTAGCCGCCGCTGCGCAGCCCGTCCCAGCCGTAGCGGTCGTAGGTCGCGCGCCGCTCCGGGTCCGACAGGACCTCGTAGGCCTCGGCCGCCTCCTTGAAGTCCTCCTCCGCGGTCTCGCTGGAGTTGACGTCGGGGTGCAGCTCGCGCGCGAGGCGCCGGAAGGCCTTCTTGATCTGGGCGTCGTCGGCGTCGCGCGGGACGCCGAGCACCTCGTAGGGGTCGCGCGGCATCAGGTGACGCTAGCCCTCGTCGTACACGTCGGAGACGAAGCGCGAGAGCTGACGGGCCGCCTCGCGGACGGTCGAGATCGCCGTGCCGTAGTCCATCCGCACCGGCCCGACGAGCGACACCGCGCCCAGCCGGCGCGACGGCAGCCCGTACCCGGCGGCGACGAGCGCCAGGGAGCGCAGCTGCGGCAGCTCGTTCTCGGCGCCGATGCGCACGACGACGTCGGGCTCCGACAGCGCGGCGGCGAGCGCCTGCAGGAGCACCACGCGCTGCTCGAGCATGCCCATGAGCGAGTTGATCTGGGCCACGTCCTGCACGCGGTGCTCGGCCAGCAGGCGCGCGGCGCCCTCGACGTAGAGGGTCTGCTCGGCGGTCTCGGCCAGGTCGGTGAACGCGGGCGCCAGGCCGGACAGGAACCGGCGCTCCGTGGCGCCCAGCGACTCGTCGTCGAGGCGGCTGACGAGCATGCGCGCGCCCAGGCCCATGCCGGTGAGCCGCTCGTTGAGGTACTCGCCGGCCCAGTTGACGAGGCCGGGGTCGACGGGCGCGTCGTACGTGAACACCCGCTTGGTGACGCCGCCGGTCGACGTGATGATCACGACCATCAGCACCTGCGGCTGCAGCAGCAGCACCTCGACGTGGCGGATCGTCGCCGTCTCGATCGGCGGCGAGCTGACGATCGCCAGCAGGTTGGTGACCTGCGACAGCGTCTCGCTCGTGACGCGCATCGCCTCGTCGACCTCGCGCCGGATGAGGCTGAGCTCCAGCGACACCTCCGGCCGCTTGACGAGGCGGTCGACGAAGTAGCGGTAGCCGGCGTCGGTCGGCACGCGCCCGGCCGACGTGTGCGGGTGGGCGAGCAGGCCCTGCTCCTCGAGCTGCGCCAGCTCGTAGCGGATCGTCGACGCGCCGAACTCGATCTCCGGCGAGGCGGCGATCGCCTTCGACCCGACCGGCTGGCCGCCCTCGAGGTAGCCCTCGACGACCTTGCTCAAGATCAGCTCTTGACGGGGGCTCAGCACCCTTCCGATTCTAGGAGGGCCGCCCGCCGCCCCCGCCGCGCGCCGGCCCCGGCTCCCTTGACGCGGCCCCGGCGATCGGGGGATGCTCCGCACGGCCCGCCCCCCGACCCCTGCCCCGACACGGATGTCCCATCGCCTGCCCCATCCCGTCCGCCGCGTCGCCGTCGCGGCGACCGCCTCGGCGCTCGCCGTCGCCGCCGTCGCCGTCCCCGCCCGCGCCGAGTCGGTGAGCCTCGTCTCCGGCGTCCCCACCTTCACCACCGTCGACCTCGGCCCCGCCGGCGCGACGCTCGGCGACCTCAACGTCTTCGAGGCGCCGATGGTCGGCGGCGGGCATCTCCTCGGCATCCAGACCACGATGGGCGCGGGGCGCAGCGCGGTGACCGTCCAGGGCCAGCTCGCGTTCGACCTGCCCAGCGGCCAGATCGCGGTGGCCGGCCTCAGCCGGATCGACCGCGGCCCCACCGGCCTGGTGGCGGGCCGGCCGTACGAGCGCGCGGTCGTCGGCGGCACGGGCGCCCACGCGGGCCGGCGCGGCACGGTGACGTCGACCCGCCGCCCGGACGGCACGTACTCGCAGGACTTCGCGCTCACGCCGCCGTCGGGCGCGACGCGCACCATCGACGTCGTGTCGACGTCGGTCCCGGGCCGCGTCGTCGACGTCGGCGACGGCGGCAGCTCGCCGGGCGACCAGACGATCGTCGACACGTCGCAGCTCCTCGACCCGGCCACCGGCGCGCCCGTCGGCACGCTGCGGGGCCTGATGCAGGTCGTGAGCACGACGGGCGGACGCGTCGCCCAGGCGCAGCTCACGTTCACGCTGCCGGGCGGCGAGCTGCTGGTCGGCGGCGTCAGCCACCAGGCGCCCGACGGCGCCGGGCTGGTCGCGGGCACGCCGTTCGTGCGCCCGGTGATCGGCGGCACCGGCGACTACGCGGGCGCGACCGGCACGCTGACCTCGACCCTCGGCGCCGACGGCCGCTACCACCAGCACTTCGAGCTGGCGGGCCTCGACGCCCCCGTCGTGCGGCGCGTGCGGCTCTTCGGCCCCAACACCGGGCGCGACGAGCGCATCGACGTGCCGCCCGCCGGCCCGAGCGCAGGCGACCAGACCGCGTTCGTCGGCCCGGTGGCCGACCCGCGCCGCAAGCGCCGCGTCGGCACCGTCCGCGGCGTGCACACCACGATCGGCATCGAGGACGGCATCCAGCTCGTGGCCTCGCAGCTCACCTTCGCCGTCCGCGGCCGCGGCGCGTTCGTCGTCGGCGGCATGTCGCACTACCCCGTCGCCGGCACGAACGGGACCGTCCGCGGGCGGCTGGCCGAGCGCCCGATCGTGGGCGGCACCGGGGAGTTCGCCGGCGCCCACGGCGTGCTGCGGGCCGTGCGCACCCGCGACGGCAGCTACCGGCTGACGTTCGTGCTGCGCGGCTGACCCCCGACCACCGACCCGAGGCTCGATCGCATGAACCGCCCTCTGCGCACCACCGCCGTGACGGCCGCCGCGTCGGCGCTGGCGCTCGCCGCCGTCGCCGCCCCCGCCCGCGCCGACGAGACGCTGGACCTCGTCTCCGGCGTCCCGATCTTCACCGTCGCCGATCTCGGCCGCCAGGGGCCGACCGGCGGCGACCTGAACGTCTTCTCCGCGCCGGTCACGCCCGCCGGCCGGCTGGTCGGCGTGCAGGCGGCGCTGCGCGCCGGGCACGGCCCGCTCGTGCAGGGCGGGCTCGCGTTCGATCTGCCCGACGGCCAGATCGTCGTCGAGGGCGTCAGCCGTCTCGCGCCCGGGCCGACCGGCCTGGTGCAGGGCCGGCCCTACACGCGCGCGGTCGTCGGCGGCACGGGCCGCTTCGCGGGCATGCGCGGACAGGTCACCTCGACGCGCCGCCCCGACGGCTCCTACGACCAGGACGTGCGCCTGTCGTCCCCGCCGGCGGGCGGGACGCTCGAGCTCACGCTGTTCGCGGCGCCCCCGACGACGACCGTCCTGGACGACGGCGAGCCCGGCGCGTCGCCCGGCGACCGCACGCTCGTCGACTCGAAGCTCCTCGACCCGTCCGGCGCCGAGGTCGGCGTCCTGCTCGGCACGCAGACGGTGATGGCCGTCGAGGGCGACGAGCGCCTCGTGCTGGCCCAGGCGACCTTCCGCCTGCGCGACGGCGACATCACGATCGGCGGCCTCAGCGGCCACACCGCCGACGGCCGCGGGAACACGATCGGCGTCCAGCACGTGCGCCCGGTCGTCGGCGGCACCGGCGCCTACCGCGGCGCCACCGGCACGGTCACGACCATCCGCCACGACGACGGCCGCTACGAGCAGCGCTTCTCGCTGAGCGGCATCTCGCAGCGGACGACGCGCACGCTGCGGTTCGTCGCGGCGCAGGGCCCGACGTCGCAGGCCGACGTCCCGCCCCCGGGCGCGAGCCTCGGCGACGTGAACGTGTTCGACGCCCCGGTCCGGCGGGGGCGGCGCGCCGCCGGCCGCGTGCGGGGCGTGCAGACCACGGTCGCCCTCGGCGCCGCCGGGCAGACGGTCAGCGGCCAGATGACCTACCAGATCCGCGGCCGCGGCTCGATCGTCGTCGGCGGCCTCGGGCTCTACCCGCCGGGCGAGACCTCGGGCACCGTGCGCAACGTGCCGATCGTGCGCCCGGTGATCGGCGGGACCGGCGAGTTCCTCGGGACGCGCGGCACGGTGCGCATCGTGCGCCGCGCGGACGGCCGCTACGCGCAGCGGTTCTCGCTGCTGCGCTGACGCAGGTCGCCGCCTGCCGATCTCGAATACACGGCACGCCATGACCATTCATCGGATCCGATCGAAGACGGCGATCCTCGTCGCCGTCTTCGGCGCCACGGCCGGCGCAGCGGCGCTCGCCGACGCGGCCCGCGCCGAGTCGTTCACCTACGTGACGGACGGCGGCGGCATCAGGGCCGTCGACCTCGGCCGACCCGGGAAGTCCCAGGGCGACCTGTACGTCCTCAACGGCGACGTGCGCGACGCGGCCACCGGCGGCCAGGTCGGGCACGTGTTCGGCGAGCAGATCTCGGTCGCGCTGGGCCGGCGCGTCGAGACCGTCCAGGGCTCGCTGACCTTCGAGCTGCCCGACGGGTCGATCGTGGCGGGCGGCCTCAGCCGGTACCCGCTGGACGCGAACGACCTCGTCCTCGGGACCCGGTTCGTGCGCCCGATCCTCGGCGGCACCGGCCGCTACGCCGGGAGGCGCGGCACGCTCACGACGATGCGCCGCCCCGAGGGCGGCTACGAGCAGCGGTTCGACCTCTCGGATCCGGCCACGACCGGCCAGCGGACGCTCGAGGTCTACAGCCCCGGCGGCGTGGACCACATCGACGTGGGCGATCCCGGCCTCAGCCCGGGCGACATGTCGGTGCTCGCCGGGACGCTCACCGACGCGGGCGGCCGCGCGATCGGGCGCCTGCGCGGCGTGCAGTCGGAGATCACGACCGCCGACGGGCAGCACGTGGCGGTCGGCCAGATCACCTACGTGCTGGCCGACGGAGCCATCGTCGTGGGCGGCACCAGCCGGCGCCCGCTCGAGGCCGGCGGGCTCGTGCCCCAGGCGGCGTTCGAGCGCGCCGTGCTCGGCGGCACGGGCGCCTACGCGGGCGTGAGCGGCACCGCCACGACCGTCCGCGACGGCGACCGCTACCGCACGACGTTCGCGCTGCGGCCGGGCACCGGCTCGAGCACCGTCCGGCGCGTGACCGTTCGCGCCCGCGGCGTCGCGCGGCCCGTGGACGTCGGCGAGGGCGGCCGCACCCCGGGCGACCTGTGGATCTACTCGGTCCCGGTGCGCGGCGACGGCCGCGGCTACATCCGCGGCGCCCTGGTGGCGGTGCGCGTCGAGGACGGCGCCGAGACGCTCGCCGGCTCGGTCACCGTCGAGCTGCGCGGCCGCGGCCAGATCGTGTTCGGCGGGATCACGGCGCTGCCCCTCTCCGACGCCGCCCGGTTCCGCCGGTCGTTCGATCGCGCCGTGCTGGGCGGCACCGGCGACTTCGCCGGGGCGCACGGCACGGTCCGCACCGTGCGCCGCGGGCACGGCTACCGGATGACGTTCTCGCTCGGCGCGCCATGACGGAACCGCTCGCGGGAGGCGGCGATCTCCGCGATCGCCTCCTCCTTCGAGTACCAGCCGTCGACGGTGACCTGCTTCTGCTCGAGGTCCTTGTAGACGGAGAAGAAGTGGGCGATCTCGTCCTGCAGCTGCTGGGCGAGATCGTCCAGCCGGTCGAGGTGGTTCCAGCCCGGGTCCTCGATCGGCACGGCCAGCACCTTGTCGTCGACGCCCTTGTCGTCCTCCATGCGGAAGAGCGCGATCGGCTTGACCAGGATGCGGCAGCCCGGGAACGTCGGCTCGCTGACGCACACCATCACGTCCAGCGGGTCGCCGTCCTTGCTGAGCGTGTCGGGGATGAAGCCGTAGTCGGTCGGATAGACCATCGAGCTGAACAGGAAGCGATCGAGCTTGATCGCGTGCAGCTCGTGGTCGTACTCGTACTTGTTGCGGCTCCCCTTGGGGATCTCGACGATCGCGACGAAGGCGTCTTCAGGCACGTCCATAGAAGGCCACATCATCGCAGCGCCGACGGGCCGAGCCCGTCGGGCAGGTGCAGGGCGAGCATCGCGGCCTGCATCTCGCGGGGCCGGCGTGTCCGCAGGGAGACCGCCACCATGACCGCGAAGGCGAGCGGGACGCTGACCGCGGCGGGCTGCGCGAGGAGCGCGTCGACGGGCCCCTCGGCGAACGACGCGCCGTCCGGATCGGACGCCAGCCCCACGACGATCGCGCCGGTCGCCGCCGCCGCGCCGGCGACCATCCCGGCGGCGGCGCCGGCGAGCGTCAGGCGCGTCCACCAGATGCCCAGCAGCAGCAGCGGGCAGAACGTCGAGGCCGCGAGCGCGAAGGCCCAGCCGACGAGCACGCTGATGTCCAGGCCGCGCGCCACGAACGCGAGCGCCGCGGGCGCGGCCATGCCGGCGACCGCGGCGACGCGGAAGCGGTTGACGCGCCCGCGGACGCTGCGCCCCGGCCACACGTCGTAGGCGCTGGTGCCGGCGATCGAGACGAGCAGGCCCGAGGCCGTGGACATGAACGCGGCCACCGCGCCCGCCGCGACGAGCGCGCCCAGCAGCTCGCCGCCCAGCCCCGGCCAGGCGGCCTCGGGCAATCGCAGCACCACCGAGTCGGTCTCGCCGGTGAGGTACAGCTCGGGCACGAGCACGCGCCCCAGCAGCCCGTACACGGCCGGGAACAGGTAGAAGATCCCCAGCAGCCCGAGCACGCGCACGGTCGTCTGGCGGGCGGCCACCCCGTCGGGGTTCGTGTAGAAGCGGGCGAGGATGTGCGGCAGGCCCATCGTGCCCAGGAACGTCGCCACCAGCAGCGAGTAGACGAACAGCGGGGACGCGGTGCCGCCGCCGGACGCCACCGGCCGGCTCCACTCGCGCCCCTCCTGGGCGCGCACCCCCTCGGCCACGGGCATCGTCGTCCCCTCCGGCACGAAGAGGTCGCCGGCCGGCAGCGTCACCGTCTCGCCGGCCTGCCCGTGGACGGCGACGCCGTCGACGGTGACGGTCGCCGCCCGCGGGAACGTCACCCGCGCGGGCTGGGCCAGCTCGATCCGCGCCCCGCCCTCCGGGGCGGCCGGAAGCTCGCGGCCGAACAGCGCGGCGCGCTCGGGCAGCCCGCCGAGCACGATCAGCAGGATGCAGGCGGGCAGCACGATCGCGAACGTCTTGACCCAGTACTGGTAGGCCTGCACGTAGGTGATGCCGCGCATGCCGCCCGAGGCCACGTTCAGCGCCACGACGAGGCCGACGACGACGATCCCGACCCAGTACGGCGCGCCGGTCACCTCGCGCACGGTCAGCCCGGCGCCCTTGAGCTGCGGAACGAGGTACAGGCCGCCGATCGCCAGCACCAGCACGGCGGTGGCGAGCCGGACCGGCCGCCCGCCCAGGCGCGCCTCGGCGAAGTCGGGGATCGTGTAGCTGCCCAGCCGCCGCAGCGGCGCGGCCACGAACAGCAGCAGCGCCAGGTAGCCGGCGGTGAACCCGACCGGCAGCCACAGCGCGCTGGCGCCGAGCTTCATCTCCAGCCCGGCGATGCCCAGGAACGACGCCGCCGACAGGTACTCGCCGGAGATCGCGGCCGCGTTGAACCACGGCGTCACCGTGCGCGAGGCGACGAACAGGTCCGACGTCGTGCGCGCGAACCGCACGCCGTAGGCGCCGAGGCCGAGCGCCCCGAGCGTGACCGCGGTGATGGCGACGACCGCGATCACGCGCCGAGGTCGTCGTCCCCGCCGACGATCTCGCGGAAGCTGCGCTCGAGCCCGCGCGCGCGGCGCTCGTAGGCGATGCCGAAGCAGACGAAGATCGGGAACGGCGGGACGGCCACCAGCCACACCGGCAGCGGCACGCCGAGCGGGCGCACGTCGGCCAGCCCGGGCAGCAGGTAGAGGGCCAGCGGCAGCGCCCCCAGCATGCCGCCGAACGCGACGACCGCCAGGACCGACAGCGTCAGCTGCGCGTGCCGCAGCCGCCGCAGGTACAGCACGCCGTGCGGGGTCGCCTCGGCCAGCTCGTCGCGCGGGGTGCGCGGCGGGCGCGGGCGGCTCACACCCCGAGCCTCCGGCGGACCTCGGCCGCGTGGCGGCGGGCGAGCGGCACCTCGCTGCCGTCGTCGAGCACGAGCGTCGACGAGCGCACCTCCACGACCCGCCCGGGGCTGACGAGGTACGTGCGGTGCGATCGCACGAAGTCGGGCCAGCGCCGCTCCAGCTCGCCGATCGGGCCGCGCATCAGGAAGCGGCCGTCGTCGGACACCACCCGCACGTAGTCGCCGTAGGCCTGCAGGTAGCGGATCGACGAGCGCCGCAGCAGGCGCGTGCCCCCGCCGCGCACCACGTCGACGGGCACCACCTCGTCCTGGGCGCCCTCGGCGGCGCCGGCCCGGGCCTCCTGCACGCGCGCGAGCGCCTCGGCCAGCCGCCCGCGGCTGACCGGCTTGAGCAGGTAGTCCAGCGCGCGCAGCTCGAACGCCTCGACGGCGGCGGTCTCGTAGGCGCTGACGAACACGACCGCCGGCGGGTCGGCGAACGAGCGCAGGATGCGCGCCAGCTCCACGCCGTCCAGCCCGGGCATCCGCACGTCGAGGAACAGGGCGTCGTAGCGCCGCTCGCCCAGGCGGGCGAGCGCCTCGCGCCCGTCGGCGGCGACGTCGGCGTCCTGGACGGCGGGCGCGTCGCGCAGCAGCCGGGCGAGGTCGTCGAGCGCCGGGCGCTCGTCGTCGACGGCGAGGACGATCACGCGGCCCGCACGCCCGCCCGGAACTTCGGAAGCGTCATCGTCACGACGGTCCCCCCGCCCTCGCGACCGGCGATCCGCAGCCCGTACTCGTCGCCGAAGCTCGACCGCAGCCGCCCGTCGACGTTGCTCAGCCCGATGCCGCGCCCGGTGCCGGCGAGCGCCGCGCGGGCGCGCTCCTCGCTCATCCCGCAGCCGTCGTCGAGCACGCGCAGCTCGACGTCGCCGCCGAGGTCGCGCCCGAGGATCTCGATCGTGCCGCCATCGGCGCGGCCCTCGACGCCGTGGCGCACCGCGTTCTCGACCAGCGGCTGCACGGACAGGACCGGCACCACCGCCGGCAGCACCTCCGGCGCGACCTGCAGCCGCACGCGCAGCCGGTCGCCGAAGCGGGCCCGCTCCAGGCGCAGGTACTTCTCGACGTAGCCGAGCTCGTCGGCGATCGTCACGTACGGCCGCTCGCCGCGGAACGCGTAGCGGGTGAACTCGGCGAACTCGGTCAGCAGCTCGCGCGCCTCCTCGGGGTCGCTGTGGATGTGGCTGGCGACCGCGGCGAGCGCGTTGTAGACGAAGTGCGGGCTGATCTGCGCCCGCAGCGCGCGCAGCTCGGCGCGCGCCAGGCGCTCCTCCTGGGCGTCGAGCACGGCCAGCTCGAGCTGCGCGGAGACGAGGCTGGCGGCCTCCCCCACGACCCGCGCGTCCTCGACGCCGAGCCGGTGGCCGTCCACCCACGCGGCCACGAGGCTGCCGATGCGGGCGTCCCCGACCTGCAGCGGCGCGACGACGGCGGCCCGCAGCGGACAGCCCTCCTCGCGGCAGCGCAGGCGCGGCTCGACGTGGACGCGGTCGTCGCGGCCCTCGCCGACCAGCGACGCCAGCGGGCGGCCCGCGTGGTGGTCGGTCCCGGCGCCGCTCATCGCCAGCAGCGTCTCGCGGTCGGCGAGCGCGACCGCGTCGGCCTGCACCAGCGCGCGCAGGTGGCCGACCGCGCGCTCCGCGTTCTCGGCCGTCAGCCCGCCGCGCAGGTGCGGCAGCGTCGCGGTGGCCGCGTGCACCGCCGCCTGCATCGCCTGCCCCTGCGGGTTGAGCACCCGCCGCGGGGCGAGCAGGAGCCGCGCGCCGGCCCCCACGGACACGGCGATGACGATCCCGAGCACGACACCGAGTGCGACGTCCATGGCCTCCTTCCCCTCTGAACGCGAGCGTACCCGTCAACGGCGCAGATCAGCCACACCGCTCGTCGGCGATCCGGCGCCGTTCGTCGTCCAGCGCCGCCCGCCCGTCGAACGGCCCCTGTGCCGCCCCCTCGGCGACGGGTACAAGCCGCCCCGTCCGATCACCGTCGAGGGGAGGAGTGGTCTCAATGTCCGTGCCCGCAGGCGGGCAGTTGCGCATCGACTGGGAGGCCGTCGAGCGCGCGCCCGAGTTCCAGGAGCTCGTCAAGCGCCGCAAGCGCTTCGTGGTGCCGGCGACGATCTTCTTCCTCGTCTGGTACCTGGGCTTCATCGTCCTGGCCGGCTACGCGCCCGGCTTCATGGGCGAGTCGATCTACCAGGGCTTCACGGTCGGGTACCTGATCGCGCTGACCCAGTTCGTCATGGTCTGGTGGCTGGCGGCCTGGTACATCCGCAAGTCCGACCGCGAGTTCGACCCGCTGCGCGCGGCCGCCGCGGCGCAGGCCCAGCGCGACGTCGACCAGCAGCGCGCCGACCACGCGTCGCGCTTCCAGACCGGTGAGGAGGGCGCGCGATGACCCCCGTGTTCGCCGAGGTCAACGTCGAGGCCGTCGTCATCTTCGGCCTCGTCGTCGCGATCACGCTCGGCATCACCTACTGGGCGTCCAAGCGGGTGCGCAGCGCCACCGACTTCTGGGCGGCCGGGCGCGGCATCAGCGGTCCCCAGAACGGCTTCGCGATCGCCGGCGACTACATGTCGGCGGCCTCGTTCCTGGGCATCGCCGGCCTGATCTTCCTGTACGGGTTCGACGGCTTCCTGTACTCGGTCGGCTTCCTCGTCGCGTTCCTGACCGTGCTGTTCCTGCTGGCCGAGCGCATGCGCAACGCCGGCAAGTTCACGATCGCCGACGTGCTCTCGTTCCGGCTGCGCGAGCGGCCGGCGCGCGTGGCGGCGGCGACGGGCACGCTGGCGGTGGCCGCCTTCTACCTGATCGCGCAGATGGTCGGCGCGGGCGCGCTCATCCAGGCGCTCGTCGGCATCGACTACAACCTCGCGATCCTGCTGACGGGCCTGTTCATGCTCACCTACGTCGTGTTCGGCGGCATGATCGCCACGACGTGGGTGCAGATCATCAAGGCCGTCATGCTCATGGCCGGCGCGATCGGCCTGTCGATCCTGGTGATGAACCGGGTCGGCTGGAACCCGGTGGAGCTGTTCAACCGGGCCGAGGAGCAGGCCGGCGGCGGGTCGTTCTCGCTGGCGCCGGGCGCGCTCTACACGAACCCGATCGACACGGTCTCGCTGGGCCTGGCGCTGGTGCTCGGGACCGCGGGCCTGCCGCACATCCTGATGCGCTTCTTCACGGTCCCGACCGCGAAGGCGGCGCGCAGCTCCGTCCTGTGGGCGGTCGTGCTGATCGGCGCCTTCTACATCATGACCACGGCGCTCGGCTTCGGCGCGCGGGCGTTCCTGGGCGAGGGCGGCGTCGAGGCGGCGGGCGCGGGCGCCAACCTCGCGGCGCCGAACCTGGCCCAGTTCCTGGGCGGCGGCGCCGGCTCGTTCGGCGGCGACGCGCTGCTGGCGATCATCGCGGCGATCGCGTTCGCCACGATCCTCGCCGTGGTGGCCGGCCTGGTGATCAGCGCGTCCGGCGCGGTGGCCCACGACCTGTGGTCCAACGTCGTGCGCAAGGGCAAGGACTCCGAGCACGAGGAGGTCCTCGTGGCGCGGATCGCGGCCGTGGCGATCGGCCTGATCGCGATCGCGATCGCCGTCGGCGGCGGCAAGGACCTGAACGTGTCGTTCATGGTCGGGCTCGCGTTCGCGGTGGCGGCCAGCGCCAACTTCCCGGCGCTCGTGCTCGCCCTCGGCTGGCAGCGCTTCAACACCGTCGGCGCGGTGACGGGCGTGTTGGTCGGCACGTTCTCGTCGATCTTCCTCGTCCTGATCTCGCCGAAGGTGTGGCCGGGGCCGGACTCGGAGGGCGGCCTGTTCTCGTTCTACGACCTCGCCAACCCGGGGATCATCTCGATCCCGCTCGGCTTCATCGCCTGCTGGGCCGGCACGATGCTGAGCAAGGAGCGCGGGAACGAGCGGTCGTTCCACGAGCTGTACGTCCGCTCCGAGACCGGGCTCGGCGCGGAGGTCGCGCCCGCGGCCTCGCCCGTCCCGGCGCAGGAGGGCACACGCATCCCGACCTCGGCATGATGTCGGGCAGGTAAGACGCACACGAAGAGGAGGAGAGCACGGCCATGGCGACCGATCTGGAGCACGAGCTCGCGGAGCTGCTCGACGTCGAGACGTTCCCGCCGGGAGACGCGTTCCGTGGCCGTGCCCTCATCACCGACGACGCCGAGCACCGGCGGGCGGCCGCGGATCCGCCCGCCTGGTGGCTCGAGCAGGCCAAGGCGCTGTCGTGGTTCCGCGAGCCGACCGTCGCGCTCGACGACAGCAACCCGCCGTTCTACAGGTGGTTCACCGACGGGACGCTGAACGCGTCGGTGAACTGCCTGGACCGCCACGTCGAGGCGGGGCTGGGCGACCGCGTCGCGTTCCACTGGCGCGGCGAGGAGGGCGAGTCGCGCGACGTGACGTACGCCGAGCTGCTGGCCGACGTGCAGCGCTTCGCCAACGCGCTGAAGGCGCACGGCATCCGCAAGGGCGACGTCGTCGGGATCTTCCTGCCGATGATCCCCGAGGTCGTCGTGGCGATGCTCGCGTGCGCGCGGATCGGCGCGCCGCACAACGTGGTCTTCGGCGGCTTCAGCGCCGAGTCGGTGCGCGAGCGCATGGAGTTCTCGGAGGCCAAGGCGCTCATCACCGTCGACGGCGCGCGGCGCAAGGGCCGCACCGCGCCGATCAAGCAGCAGGTCGACGACGTCGGCATGCCGGTGGGCACGACGTTCGTCGTGCGCCACACCGGGATCGACTGCCCGATGGGCGACGGCGACGTGTGGTTCCACGAGGCGCTCGAGGCGGCCGACCCGGTCTGCCCGCCCGAGGAGCTCGAGGCCGAGCACCCGCTCTACATCCTGTACTCGAGCGGGTCGACGGCCAAGCCGAAGGGCATCCTGCACACGACCGGCGGCTACCTGACGCAGGTCGCGTGGACGCACCGGTACGTGTTCGACCTCAAGCCCGACGAGGACGTGTTCTGGTGCTCGGCCGACGTCGGCTGGGTCACCGGGCACAGCTACATCGTCTACGGGCCGCTGGCCAACGGCGCCACGTCGGTGATGTACGAGGGCGCGCCCGACTACCCCGACAAGGACATCTGGTGGAAGCTGTGCGCCGAGCTCGGCGTCACGATCTTCTACACCGCCCCCACCGCGATCCGCGCGTGCATCAAGTGGGGCGAGCAGTACCCGCAGCGCCACGACCTGTCCAAGCTGCGGCTGCTCGGGTCGGTCGGCGAGCCGATCAACCCGAAGGCGTGGCTCTGGTACCACAAGGTCATCGGCGGCGAGCGCTGCCCGATCGTCGACACGTGGTGGCAGACCGAGACCGGCGGCATCATGATCACGACGCTGCCGGGCGCCCAGGCCACCAAGCCCGGCTCGGCGGGCACGCCGCTGCCCGGCATCGCCGCGCGGGTGGTCGACGACGGCGGCGAGGAGGTCCCGCGCGACACCCAGGGCTACCTGACGCTGACCCAGCCCTGGCCGGGGATGCTGCGCACGCTCTACAAGGACGACGACCGGTTCGTGGCGACGTACTGGGAGAAGTTCGGGCCGCACACGTACTTCGTGGGCGACGCCGCCCGCCAGGACGCCGACGGCTACTTCTGGGTGATCGGGCGCGTCGACGACGTGCTCAACGTGTCCGGCCACCGCATGAGCACGGCCGAGATCGAGAGCGCGATCGTCTCGCACGCGAAGGTCGCCGAGGCGGCCGTGATCGGGCAGACCGACGAGGACACCGGCCAGTCGGTGACCGCGTTCGTCACGCTGGAGGGCGACCTCGAGGGCAGCGACGCGCTCGTGGAGGAGATCCGCGAGCACGTGGCCATGCGCATCGGCAAGCTCGCGCGGCCCAAGCGCATCATCTGGTCCGACGACCTCCCCAAGACGCGGTCGGGCAAGATCATGCGCCGCCTGCTGCGCGACATCGCCGAGGGCCGCGCGCTGGGCGACGTCACGACGCTGCGCGACCCCGACGTGATGGCCCAGCTCGAGGAGCGCGTGAAGGAGCTGCAGGCCGAGGGCGAGTAGGCGGCTCCAGCTCAGATCCGATCGAACGTCCCGGTGCGCATCAGCGTGCGGACGTGCTCATCGAGCGCGGACGCGACGGCCCGATCTGAGATGAGAACCCCTGCTTCGAGGTTGTCGTGCAGAGCCCTGTACGTCAGGTTGGCCGAGCCGATCAGCGCCCGGCGGCGGTCCACGACCAGGAGCTTGGCGTGGAGCGCCGCCCCGGTCGCCGGTCGGCGGTCGGCTGGCCACCGCCACCGGCGGATGCCCTCGACCGCGCCGAACGGCGCGTCCGGACCGGTGTAGCTCCCACCGCTGTCCGCATCGGTCTCGAACACCACGTCGACGGTGCAGCCCCGTCCGACCGCCGCTTCCAGGTCGACGGCGATCTCCTTGAGCGTGAAGGCGGCATAGCTGACCAGCAGCACGCGCTCCCCGGCGCTGCACAGCAGTTCGTGCAGCACGCTCGCGGTGAGTCGCTCGGAGCCGGCAGCTCCTGGTCCCGTCCACACCGGCTGCGCGCGACGCTCTCGTGCGTGAGCCCGCTCGCGCAAACCGATCCGCAGCGCCAGTGCGAGACCCGGACCCGTGAGGCGGTTGCCGGCCGCCGCCCACGCCGCCGCGAGCCGGGCGACCGCATCCTTGCCACCCGGTCCTGCGCCCGGCACGGCAGCGGCGAGCGCCGACGGGCTGGCCCCGCGCTCGCAGCGCGCGGCAAGGTCCTCGATCTGGGCGTCGCCGAGCTGATCGACGACGGCCCCGATGGCGTCGAGGAGGTTCACGTCATCTCGAAGAAAGCCGCGTCGTCGCCGACGATCGTCGGCACCAGTGTCGCCCGATCGAGGAAGCGGTTGCCCCGCTCACACGACGTCTCCGAGGCGAACTGGCAGGCATGGCAGGCCGCCACATGGACGGAGCCGTCGGCCGCGGGATCGTGCTCGGCGCACAGGGGGTCCGACGAGCAGAGCTGGGCGCGCTCCAGCGCCTGCCGTAGCAGCGGTCCGAGGTGGTCGGGCTCCCCAAGTGACACCAGGCCGCCGAGCGTCCCCTCGCTGTCCGGCGCTGCCGTGTACAGCAGGACGCCTGCCATCGGCTCCTCTCCGGGCGCCGACGCATAGAGGCGCTCTCGGATCGACGAGGCGTTGTACCCGCATTCGAGCGACAGCTCTCGGATCAGCGCGTGGGCGAAGCTGTGCAGCAGCACGAATCGCACCCCAGGCCATCCGTCATCCGGATCGAGGTGGCGGCGCAGTCGCCAGGCGCGGTAGCCGGCGCGCAGTTGCCGCGCGCTCACACTTGCGTCGTACCGCTCCTCCCAGGCTGCGACGGCGTCCTCGTCGAACCGGATGAAGATCCCCTCGCCGCGGACCTCGCTGCACGGCAGCCACGTCGGCCGACTCCGCGACAGCGGCGCGATCGCGCCCCCTTCGCCGACGATGTCGTCGGGCGCGTTGAGCCGCGTGAAACCGCGAAGTGCGCTGACCTCGCGCAGGCGCTCGGCCAGGACAACGTCAGCCAGGCGCCCCGCGAATCCGGTGGGCACGCTGACGGACCGCAGCCGAAAGTCGGCGTCCTGAGGTGCGGCGCCGGGCCTGCAGAGGACCTCCCACTCAGGCCGACGGAGGTCCTCGACCTCCGCGTTGTCGAGACCGGCTCGTCGCGCTTCGATCGCGTCGAGCACCGCCTCGTCGCTGATCTCGTCGGCGATGGCCCGCAGCTCCTTCAGCGCGGGGTTGGTGTCGAGGGCATGGCGGAGGACGTCGAGTCCGCCCGGCATGCCCGCCAAGACGCCCCAGCTGCGGTCTACGGCCTGTGCCAGCTCGCCTTCGCGCGACGGGATCGACAGCGCTGAGCGCTGCACGGCGAACCACGCGTTGCTGGCACCGAGCAGCAGCGTTTGCGGCGGATGCTCACACGCTTCGGTGGTGCCGAGGTGCGGATGGCGCCCCCGGCACCGGGGCGGCAGGTACGGAGCGGCCTCCTCTCCGAACGCCTGTGACAGACGCCGACGTCGGCGGCATTCGTCGCACGAGAGCTGGATGTCGCCCGGCCGGCCGCCGCGGCCGAGCTCGACGAGCCGAAGCGTGCCCCGACACGGCAGGCCACCATGGAGGAACTCGAGCCACGGAAAGTCGTCGAGGTGCCCAGCTGGACACGTGACGAGGTAGCGCGCCGGGAACGCAGTGGGCGGCTGGCGGCCACGCGCCTTGCTGCAGCTGTCGTGGACGTATCGGGTCCGTTCAGGTCGCCATGGATCGGCCTTCAGCTTGAAGAGCCCACCTTCGATCGGCGCGAGAAGATTGCAGAGCGGGCAGCGAAGCCAACGTGGGAAGGGCGCCACGGGCACGCCGCTGGGGTCGCCGTCCTCCACGACCGGGGGCGTCAGGAGCCGCTCGAGCTGCGGGCCGACCTCGGCCCGCAGCGCCGCCAGCAACCGTGGTTCGGAGATGGGAGTGCCCAGTCGGTTGGGCCACTCGTCGAGCCCGAGGACGAGCGTGGTCAGCTCGGGCAGCTCGACGGTCGCCCCGACCCCGTACGTGTGCAGGAGCTGGCTCGGCCGCAGCTCGCCGACGTGGTTGCGGGATCTCACGAGGCGTCCCCGGTCGTCCCCCGCGGGGGTTCGGGTGCCGGCTGATCGGGCGCCTCCCACGGATCGCGCGACGGCGCGATACCGCGCTCGTTGAGAGCCAGCGGCACCCCGGCCTCGACGTTGCGCATCGACATCGGCACCGTCCACTGATCCCAGCCCTCAGGCCCAGGCTCACGCAGCAGGGGGAACGCGTCGTCACCGGCCCCGCGACGCTGATAGACGAGGCGGCGTTGGCCGACCTGCGACTCCTCGTGCCACGAGTCCAGGCGCGCGGCAACCCATGTGCCGATCGCCTCGGCGTGAGCCGAATCGACGAATCCCTTCGCCCGCTCTCGGACCGCCGTCGCCGCCCGCTGCGCCGCCGGCGTAGCCGGGTCCACAAGCGCCGCGCCGTGGTTGGGGTTGTAGGTCGGCTCGCACAGCCGGATGAGCGAGGCCAGCACGCCGGTCAGGCCCCGGTCGAGCGCCCGGCTTGCGAACGGGGTCACCGAGAGCGCCTCGACCTGGCGATACAGCGTGCGGTGGTATTGACCGAACGTCTCGTAGTGCGACAGGTCCCGGGGGCGGGCCCAGTTGTAGACGGTCAACACGAGTCCGGGATGCGCGCGGCCCACGCGGCTGGTGGCCTGGATGTACTCGCTGGTGCTCTTCGGCTGTCCGGCGACGACCATCACGCCGAGGCGCGGAACATCGACGCCCACCGAGATCATGTTCGTGGCCAGGAGGACGTCGATCGGCGGTGGCTCGTAGGCATCGCGCCGGCGAGGCGGGCGCTCCTGCGACATACGCCGGACACCGAGCTGGTCGAGCGTCTGCGGGATGTCCGACGCCGATTTGCGCGACGTCAGCTCCTCGATGATCAGCCGACCACGGTTCTGCGCTCCGGGCTCGAACAGTCGACTCTGAACGTCGTCCTCCACGAGACGGCGCATGCCGCCGAGCTCGCGCAGCGAGTTGAAGTACCCGACGAGCGTCATGTAGGCGTCGGCGTCCTCCCCGGGCTGGCGGCCGAGCACCGTCCAGCCCGCCCGAAGCTGCGCGACGTAGACGCGGATGAGGACCTGCTTGTAGCGCCGCCCAGGCGCGCAGATCCCCACGTACCGACGCCCTGGCCGCCGTTCGCGGTCCTCGGGCCGATCCCGCTGCAGCGCGAAGAACGAGTCGCGCGCGTCAAGGCCCGGCGGCGGGAAGACGGCGAGGCGGCGGTCGAACAGCCGGCGCACCTGGTCGGCGGCGCGGCGGATCGTCGCGGTCGACGCGATGACCTTCGTCCGCACGCGCTGACCGTCGACCTCCCAGGTCGAGAGCTCATCGACCGCGGTCTCGTACAGGCCGACGAGGCTGCCGAGGGGGCCGCTGATGAGGTGCAGCTCGTCCTGGATGACGAGGTCCGGTGGCCGCAGCGGCGCGCAGTCCGTCACGGTGACCGCGGGCAGGCCGCCACGGGACGGATGCTGGCCGGCGTCGTGCGGGTCGGACGGCGTGAGATACCCGTGGCGCGGACAGTGCCGGGTGACCTGCCCGAACAGCGCGGCGGCGCGCCCCTCCCACGGCATGCGCGCGAGCTTGTCGACCGTGGCGATGACGAGGGCCGGCAGCAGCCGGTAGACCTCTTCGTCGACCACGACGACCGGGAGCCCCTCGTCGCGGCTGTTGCGCGGCGTGAACGGGCACTGCCCGGTCGGGTCCGAGCAGGTCAGCAGCGTGCGGCCGCGCGCCAGGTCGACCTCGACGTCGCGCCCGCCGTGCAGCTCGCTGCCACACCACGGGCAGCGCGCAAGCTGCAGCGGCGAAGCGCCGCGACCGACCCCGCTGCGCTGACGCGCCTGCTTGACCCAGGTCTCGGCGTCCTTCGTCGTGTTCGGAGTCGACGCCTGGCCGACCCAGAGGCCGATGCGCATCGGCGTGGCACCCCAGCGCGGATCGCGCTGGACGAGCGCCCGTCGGCGCAGCTCGCATGCGCAGAGGAGCGCCGCGGCACGTTGGAACTGCTGGAGCGTGAGCAGCCGCAGCGTGTAGCGCATGAGGACGGTCACCCCATCGGCCCCGTTGCGACCGGCGACGGTGTCCTGAAGTCGACGGATCGCGATCGCGAACGCCGTCAGGCCGAGGTAGGCCTCGGTCTTGCCGCCACCGGTCGGGAAGAACAGGAGGTCGACGAGGCCACCGTCGGCGCGCCGCTCCTCATGGGCCGGGTCGGCGAGCGCGGGGAGGTTCAGCAGGACGAACGCGAGCTGGAAAGGGCGCCAGGAGCGGTTCCTCGGCTCGTCGACGCGAGCGACCGCCTCGTGGAGCCTGAGCTCGGGCTCGCGGCGGCGCAGAGAGGCCGCGATGGTGTGGATGCGCTGCTGCCACATCGCGTGGTTGGCGAACCGGAACGCGTCGGCGACGTCAGGCTCGGCAAGCGACGAGATCCCCGCCCGGATGCGCTGCGCGGTCTCTCGCGCGACCCGCAGGTGCTCACGGGCGACGATCACGTGATCGCCGAGCCGCTGCGCGGGATCCTCGATTCGCGCCTCCTGCGCCTCGATCCAGGCCTCGTAGGCCTCGACCAGCGGTGTCAGCAGACCGGGCAGCTCCGCGTCCGCCGCCTCGCTGAGCGTCTCCATGTCCAGCGCCGCCTGCGCATCACGGAGCGCCTCGGCGATCGCCGGATCGTCGAAGTCGTCGGGACCGGGGGCCTCGGTGAGCGGGACCTCCTGGGCCGGCATCGCGGTGGTCTGCAGTCGCACCCCGCGGGTGGGGTCGTCATCGTCGTACGTGACGTCGACGGCGACGCCATGGCCGACGGCCAGCTCGACGCTGTCGCGGTAGCGCATCGCGAGGCCGGCGATCTCCTCTCGGTCGACGGCGGGCGCGAGCGCCACCTCGTCGATCGCCCGCCGGACGAAGACCGGGGTCCCGTCGGGCGCGGCGACGCTGAGCGACGCCTGACAGAGCCAGCGGGCGACGGAGCGGTTGCTATCAGCGTGCTGGTCGTTGACGAGAAAGAGGGAGACGACCCGGTGGCCGTCGCGCTCGCGGACGATCCCGCGCACGACGACCTCAGGCTCGTCGGGGTCGGGGCTGAACGGGCCGATTGCCGCCTTCCCCACCGCGACGACCCGGGTTCCACCGCATGGTCGACGGCGCCACACCCGCTGCGGCCGTCCGTCGGCGTCTACCTTCTCCTCGCTCGTCTCCCACGAGTACGCGCCCCACGAGGCCGTGATCTTGAGCTGGGTGCAGGACGGGTCGAGCGCGAACGTCAGCCCGAAGGCCGACGGCACGAGCTGCTCCACCGCAGGGGGGCGATCGGCGACGGTCTCATCGGCCGCGTCGGCGCTGACGTCGGCCAGGTCGTCGTCGGGCTGGGCGTCCGCGGCGATCGGGCCCTCGTCGGCGGCCTCGTCGCTCGTGGACGGGGAGGGCGCACGAGCGGGGTCGAAGGTGAAGCGCGGCGCGACGAGCCCGAGCAGGTACTGGTCGATCGGCGGGTCGTGCAGCTCCTCGGTCTCGCCGCCCATCGGGCCGATGAGGTCGTCGCGCATGAGCTGCTCGACCTCGCCGCGCAGCTGCGTCGGCGTCTTGGGCAGGACGCGCTCAGGCATCGCCGAAGTCCAGGGTCAGGGCCGACTGCGTGGCCGCCTTGCGCTTGCCCTTGCGCTTCTCGTGGAGGCCCTGCCGGACCTCCTCCGCGTAGCGCTCGTGGTTGAGCTCGAGCAGGCGGTCGAGGATCTCCTGCCGGGGCTGGGGCGCGATCGTGAAGCGGGTGCCGAACTTCGTCTCGTGGAAGTCATGGCCCAGATCGAGGTCGTCCCACCCGTACGCGTCACGTACGGCGTAGTCGAGCTGGACATGGATCTCACGCAGGCGCGCGATGTCGGCGGCGGTCTCCCCCGGGTCGTGCACGCGGTTGTAGGTCGTGGTCAGGCCCTCCTGGCGGTCGAGCATGAGCGCGGAGCGATGCTCATGGAGCTCACCGCCGAACTCGCCGACGGCGGGCGTGAGATCAGGCTGGGCGAACGTCTCGAAGCAGTCGGTCGGGGTGTAGCGGATGTCCGTCCGCATCGTCGAAGCCCGCGTCACCGCCCACCACCAGTGGAAGCCACTGGAGAGCAGACCGAAGTGGGCATCGTCGTCATAGGCGAACACCGCTAGCGCGTCGGCATAGACCATGCCGGTCGGCACGAAGACCGGCTGGACGACCTTGCTGACACGCGTGATCGCGATGCATCGGTCAAGCGTTGCGATGGCGCGATACAACGCGGGCCTCTTGTCGCCGTATTGCCACCAGCGCGTTCGATGGGACTCTCGGTTCACCTTTGCGCGGACCGGACGAACCAGCTGCTCGACCCGTGCGAACGGCGCAGCATGCGTGCGAGCACGATCTTCCGGCCAGTCGTAGAAGTTGATCACCCAACGCGACGGCGAAACATCGGGACGCTGGTTCACGTCCTCGCCAGCCAGGTACGGGCGAATGACCTCGCGGTTACGGGGATCGCTCGCCACCATCGCGTTTGCCTCCGCGTCGGAAAGCACGAAGCCCATGCCGTTCACGAACGACCCGATGAACGACTGGTCACGGCTGGCATGTAGGCGATGCGCCCGCCCCTCCACGCGACTTCGGACCGCTAGCGATGGGCTGATCCCGCCGACCTGATCGCGATCGAGCACCGCCCCACCCTGCCACTCGCCGCGTCGCGCCCAGACCGTCGACATCTCCAAGCTCGCGCCGCCCGGCCACGGCTCACTCGAGATCGCGCGATAGATCGTCCAGCCTGCCTCCTCCAGCCGATCGAGGCCGACCTCGCGCGTATCGCCTTGCGCGATCGTGTTCGTTGCGATCAGTCCGAAGGCTCCGTCGGCCCGCAACAGCGACGCCGCGCGGAGGTAGAAGTACGCAACCAGGTCGGCGCTCCCACGAGCGCCGTCTGCCAGCCGCGCCACCAGGTAGTCGCGGTACTGGCCCCCGAGCGCGCCGCTGATCTTCTTGCCCCCCTGGAACGGCGGGTTGCCCACGATCGCGTCGAACCCGTCGCGCTCCCAGACCTCGGGCAGCTCAAGCGCCCAGTGGAACGGGTGCCGGTCGCGGAAGTCGACCGCCTCGACCTCACCCACCGCGCGCCGATGCTCGGTCAGCCACTCTGCGGCGGTCTCTCGCAAGGCGAGACGCGCCTGGGCACGCTCCTCCTCCGAGGCGTCGTCATAGAGCAGCGTCCGCACACGCGAGCCGATGCCCGCCAGCAGCGGGTCGGCCTCATCGAGTTGGCCCATCGCGGCACCGACCACGAGATCGCCGAGAACGCGGATGTCGTCAATCGCCGCGTCCGCCTCGGCGAGGAGCGCCTGCTTGCGTTCGGCGTCGCGCGAATCCCGCACCGCGAATGCCTCGAGCTCCGCACGCAGATCGCGGGCCCGCTCGATCGCCCGGTCCACGGCGTCGAGGCCGAGCCCGAGCTCGCCCTGCCGCAGCCGTCCGCGGTCGAGATGCATGACCTTGAGCTGGCGGACGTCAGTGACGCCGAGTAGAGAATCGCCCGCCCGCAGGGCGTGATCGACGAACGAGAACGGCCGATCACGGGCCAGCGTGATGAGCCACAGCGACAGCTTGGCCATCTCCACCGCCATCGGGTTCTTGTCGACCCCGTACAGGCAGCGCTCCGCCACGAGGCGCAGCGCCAGCAGCCGCCGCTCCTCCGGGTCGGCGGGCACCGCCGGCTCATCAGGAGCCTCCACCCGCGGGCGGCCGAACACCGTCCACTCACCCGGTCCGAGCGCCTCCCACGCCTCGCTCACGCGCGCGCCGAGGTACCGGCAGGCAGCGACGAGGAACGCGCCGGAGCCCATCGCGATGTCGGCGACCTTCAGGTCGAGCAGCTCGGCAACCGGCCGCAGCCGCCACTCCTCGGCGCCCTCGGCGGGGCCGGGCCGGTACACGACCGGGTCGAGCGTGTGCCGGACGACCTCCTCGGCCAGCGAGCGCGGGGTGTAGTACGTGCCTGACTGGCGGCGGTCGTACGCCTGCGTGACGTAAAGCGCGCCGGCCTCGAGCACGAGCGGATCGCCGCGAAGGTCCTCGCGCAACAGCGCGTGGTACGGCGCGACGCGGGCGGCGATCGCGTCGTCGTTTCCGCAGGCGACGCGCAAGCGGGCCCGGCGCTCGTCGCCGAGGTCCTCGGCGAGGGCCCGGCGCACCGCGGACGCCGACCGGCCGGTCGCCTTCGCGAGCTGCTCGACGAGCACGTCGTCGCCTTGGACGGCCCAGCCCTCCACCTCGCTGAGCGTCAGCTCCGGCTCGTGCTTGCCGCCCAGTGCGAGGACCGTGTCGAACACGCGCATCGCGGTGTGGTCGAGCAGGCCCTCGTAGACGTGGCCGATCTGCTCGACGTCGAGCGACCGGTACGAGAGCAGCACGCGCGCTCCGCCCTGCTGCAGCGTCTGAAGCGCGTCGAGGATGTGCAGCATGGTGCGGTCGTCGACCGGCAGCGGGTCGGCCGCCGTGTCCCGCCAGGTCGTGCCCGGCGGTCTGCCCTCCAGGAACGGGTAGCGGTCCGGGTCGAACAGCGCGCCGCCGTAGGCGGGCATCCGCAGCCAGTCGTGCTCGATCCCTCCATGAACAGCGCGGAACAGCGCCAGCACACGGTGCCACGCGGCGGTCGAACGCTCGAGTGGATCCTCGCCGTAGCGATCGGCGCGTTCCTGAAGCTGCCCGCGTAGCGTGCTCGCGGCGAGCGTCTCCGCATAGCGTGGGTCGTCGAGCGGAAGGAGGCGCCGCTCCTCGGCGACGAACAGAAACACCAGACGCATCATCGCCGTGACGGCGCCGCGATAGACCTCGGCGTCCTCAAGTCCACGCAGCAGCTCGCCGCCGCGGTCGCGGTCCTCACGGTCCAGCGTGGCGATCAGGAGCTCGACCGCGCGCCGCACCTGATCGCCCAGCTGATCCGCGACCTCCTGCTGCTTGCCCGCACTCTCGCCGAGCAGCGCCGAGAGCCCCTCCTCCTCCGGCACGACGAAGAACCGTCGGGCCCCGAGCAGGGTCACGAACGCCCGCAGGGTGACCGGCTCCTCGAGCCACAGCTCGCTGCGCCACGTGCAGGTGCCGACGGTCTCGCCGGTGCGGGCCCACACGAGGGTCCAGCGCGTCCCGTTCGTCACCAGCGCCAGCTCGATCCGGCTCGCGCGCGCCAGCTCCGCCGCCCGATCGATCGGGCTGGCCGCCCACGATTCCCCGGGCAGGGGCCGGTCCAGGGCGGTCTCCGGCGGGTGCGCGTGCACGAGCAGCACGGCGGGGGCGCCGTCGCGGGCGTGGTCGCGAACGACGTAGGTCGGACGCAGCCGCACCCGGTGCTCGGCGACGTGATGCACCGGATCGGCGTCGGTCGCCTCCGACACCGCATCGCGAAGCTCGAGCAGCTCATCGAGGACCCACCGGATCCACCGTGCGTGGAGTGCCGGGTCGTCACGCCACTCCGCGTATGCCACTCGTAGCGCGTCGATCGCCGGCGGCACTTGGTCGAGCCCATCGGGCAGGACCCGCTTGAGCACCGGCACCGTGACGAACGGGCCGCTCGTCTCGACGAGCGACAGCCACTCAGCGTGATGGTCCTCGATCCGCGTCCGGGCCACTAGCGCGTCACCCCCTGAGGCACGAGCAGCGTCACCGCCGCCGGGAACAGGCGGTGCGTCGGCTCGGCGTAGCGCTTCGCGATGGCCGCCTGCTCGGCCTCGATCTCGGCCGGGATCGCGTCGAGGCGCGCCTGGAGCGCCTGCAGGTCGCGTTCCGCCTGCTGCTGGCCGCCGGCGTCCAGCTCGACCTCCGTCAGCAGGCGCAGCTGGGGACCCTCGTCGCCGAAGCCCTCGCGGCGGATCGTCTCGGCGAGCTCGGTCAGGGTGGCCGCGACGTGCGCCTGTTCGTCGCGGGCACGGATCGCGAGCGTCCCCGAAAGCTGCCGCGCGCGATCGGCAGCGCGCGCCTGGAGCGCGGCCCGCAGCGCATCGGCGGCCGCCTGGAGCTCGGGCAGGAGACGGTCGGCCACGGCCTGGGAGACGGCCAGGTCGCGAGCCTGGGAGAGCGCCGCCTCCGTCGCCTCGACCCCGAGGCGCTCGGGACGCTCCCCGCCGAGACGAACGCCGGCCGCGATGACCTGCTCGTGCAGGCGGTGTCCCGTGGCCCCGGTGATCACGAGGCGCCCGTGCGCGACGGCGACCGGCGTCCCGAGCGCCGGATCGGCGTAGCGCAGCGTCACCCGGTTGAGGCTGCTCCCCGTCCCCCACACCTCGGCTCGAAGCCGGGCGAGGGCCATCCGCACGAGCGGGTGTCCGAGGTGGGCGAGCACGACGTCCGTTCGGTTGCGCGCGACTTCGTGATCGAACGTGATCGGTCGGCGCTCGTCGGGTCGCGCCGGGTGCTCGAGGCCGATGGTGGCTCGTGCCCAGCTCCCGGTCAGCGCGGGCACGATCCAGGCGCCCGGCTCGGAGCCCGGCGTCAGCGGCTGCTGGCGCCCGAGCTCCAACGCGACGGCGACGACCCGCTCGATGCGCTCGGGGTGCAGACGCAGAGTGTCGCGGCTGGCTTCCAGTTCGTCGCGCAGCGCGGCCAGCCGCTCGCCCATGCGTCGCTCCTGAGCCACGAGCGCGCGCCCTGCGCTCCCCGCCGCCAGCCCGCCCTCGTCGAGCGTCGACCGCCGTCCGAGCATCGCCTCCTCGATCTGCGCGGCGATGACCGGTCCGGCGCTCCCGAGGTCGAGCCGGATCTGGTCGACCTTCTCGACGACGCGGGCGAGGAAGTCGAGATCGCCTTCGAGCGAGCCCCGTCCCGCGGTCTGCCAGCCCTTGCTGACCGTGTGGTAGATGCGCACCTCCGACGCCTGCTGGCCGTGGCGGTCGATCCGACCGTTGCGCTGCTCCAGCCGGTTCGGGTTCCACGGGATCTCCGCGTGGGCGAGCAGGTGGCAGTGGCGCTGCAGCGAGATGCCCTCGGAGGCGGCGTCGGTGGCCAGCAGCACCCGGATGGGATAGTCAGACGGCGGCTCCTGCCACTGGCTCTTGATGCGCTCGCGCTCCTCGGGCGTGGTCGTCCCGTCGAGCAACTCGACGAGATCGCCCGCGACGCCGCGAGCGGCCAGACGCTCCTGGAGGTAGCGCTGCGTCGCGCGGTACTCGCTGAAGACGATGACGCGCTCGTCCGCCGCGACCTGTTCGACCACCCAATCGAGGAGCCGGCGCGTGCGGGCGTCCTCGGTGGCCGCCGCGCGTCTCGCCCAGGAGAGCATGCGGTCGAGCAGGTCGAACTCCTCCGCAGTCGGGGCACCGCCGTCGGCTTCTGCCGCGGCCTCGATCGCCTCTCGCGTCGCCTCCCCGACGCCGTCCAGCTCGTCGTCGATCGCCTCCGCGGCGTCCTCGAACAGCCGCCGCAGCACGGTCGGCGCGGGAGGCCGGGTCCCAGGCCGTTGCCGCAGCAGGGTCTCGCGATGCACCTCGAGCGTGCTCAAGAACGCCGCCGGCGACGAGAACAGCCGCTTCTTCAGCAGGGTCACCACGAAGTCGGCCGCGGCTCGCGATGCCGGGTCCCGTTGCAGGCGCTTGGCACGAGCTGCCCCGTAGGCGACGAGGTCGGCGTGGACGGCCCGCTCGGACTCCGGGTGCTCGACCTCGAGCATCACGATTCGCCGCTGCGCGAAGCGAGGCGTGCCGTCGGCGTGGTGCAGCTGCGACTTCAGGCGGCGCACGGTGACCTCGCGGACGGCCTCGGGAGCCGGCCGGATGCCACGAGCGAAGCGGTGTGGATCGAGCAGCTCGAGCAGCGCCGCGAACGAGTTGTCGTAGCCGTTGTGGGGGGTCGCGGAGAGGAACAGGCGGTGCTCGCAATGCGGTGCCAGTGTCCGGATCGCCGCCGTGCGCAGCGTGTCTCGGGCGTAGCGCTGGTTGCGCCCGCCTGCGGGCGCGCAGTTGTGGACCTCGTCGACGATCAGGACGTCGTAGCGGCGCGGGATCTCCGGGTGGGGCGGCAGCGCCTCACGGAGCAGGCGCATGCCGAGATCCCCCTTCAGCCAGTCGATCGAGACGATGAGCCGGGGGAAGTGCGCGAACGGGTTGGCGCCGACCCCGCGGGCACGGCGCAGCTGGCTGAGGAGGGCCCGGTCGACGATGCGGAAGTCGAGGCCGAACTTGTCGCGCAGCTCGTCCCGCCACTGCAGCTGCAGCGACGCCGGGCAGACGACGATCGCCGTGCGCGCACGATGACGCAGCAGCAGCTCCTGCACGACCAGCCCGGCCTCGATCGTCTTGCCCAGGCCGACGTCGTCGGCGATCAGCAGCGTGGTGCGCGGCATCCGCAACGCCCGGACGAGCGGCTCGAGCTGGTAGTCCTCCAGCACGATGCCGCTGCGGAACGGCGCCTGCAAAGCACGCTGGTCGGCGCTCGTCACCGCCCCCCAGCGCACCGCGTCGAGGAACGCATCGAGCTGCGCGGGATCGTCGAGACGGCCTGGCTCGATCGCCGGCAGCTCCGCCCGCTCGATCACCGCCGTGCCAGGCTCGACCTCCCAGATGACGTCGAGCTCCTCGCCGGTCGCGTCGTCCTCCACCGACACGAGCGAGACGAGATGCTGCACCGCGCGGCCGTCCAGACCGGCCTGGCTGTCGCGCGTGACATCGCCGACGACCCACATCCGACCCCGGACGCGGGCAAGCTGCCCGGGCTCCGGAGGGGGAACGCACGCAGGGGCGTCCAGCAGCGTCACGCCGTCTGATGTGCCGCGTCCGTGCACTCGACGGCGACCCGATCGATAGCCGTCCTGACCATCGTCGCGAGCCTAACGAAGTCACCGCCGACGCACATCACCGCGTCCGACCGCTGTCGCTGACGGCTACGCCTCCGGGACGACGACCTCGGCCTCGGCCTTGCGGATGATCGCGCGGCCGTTCTGCTCGACGACGATGTCGACGGTGGCGACGCCGTCGACCTCGTCGCGCACGGTCGAGGTGACGGTCAGCTCGGCCTCCGGCACGCCCATGCCCCGGAACGTCACCTCCAGGCGGCGCAGGGCGGCCGGGCCGCCGGCCGCCTCGGTCTGGGCGCGGGCGCACTGGGCCATCATCCACAGGCCGTGGAGGATCTTCCCGGGCAGGCCGACCGACGCGGCGAACTCGTCGTCGAGGTGGATCGGGTTGAAGTCGCCCGAGGCGCCCGCGTAGCGGTAGGTCAGGTAGCGGTCCGGGGTGACCGTGAGCGTCGGGATCTCCATCAGGCGGCCCTCACGACGTTCATCCAGCGTCCCACGCACACCTCCGCGCCGTCCTGGTTCACCGACCGCGTCTCGAACGTGAAGAAGCCGTTGCCGGCGCGCTCGGAGACCTCGACGAGCGTCGCGGTGGTGGTGATCTCGTCGCCCGCCACCACGAGCCCGTTCCACGTGAACTCCTGGCCGCCGTGCACGAGCCGGGAGAAGTCGATCCCGACCTCGGGATCGAACATCGCGGGCGCCAGCGACGGCATCGCGTAGACGACGGCGAACATCGGCGGGGCGACGAGGTCGGGGTGGCCGGCCGCGCGGGCGGCCTCGACGCGGTGGTGCAGCGGGTCGGTCTCCCCGACGGCCCGCGCGAACTCGCGGATCTTCTCGCGCCCGACCGCGTACGTCACGGTCGGGAAGCGCTTGCCGACGGCGCCGGTGTTGACGGGCATGGGCCCGCATCCTGCCACGTCGGCGCGGCGACGGTGACCCGGGCGCGCTGGGTCGCCGCGACGCAGGCGAGGACGGCCGCGGCGGCGACGAGCGTGCCGGGCCCGACGTGCTCGCTGAGGATCAGCGCCGACCACAGCAGGGTCAAAAGCGGCTGGGCGAGCTGCACCTGGCTGATGCGCGCGACGCCCCCGCGGGCCAGGCCCGCGTACCAGGCGAAGAAGCCCAGGAACATCGACACGGCGCTGACGTAGGCGAACCCGAGCCAGGCGTCGAGCGGCGCGTCGCCGGCCCCGGTCGTGGTGGCGGCGGCGATCGCGATCGAGACGGGCGCGGACAGCACGAGCGCCCAGCAGATCGTGCGCGCGCCGCCCAGCTCGCGCGCGAGGGCGCCGCCCTCGGCGTACCCGAGCGCGCACAGCACGACGGCGGCCAGCAGCCAGGCGTCGGCCAGGCCGAGGCTGCCGGCGCCCTGGGCGAGCGTGAACGCGAGCACGACGGCCATGCCCGCGAGCGCGGCGGCCCAGAACGCGCGGCTGGGGCGCTCGCCGCCGCGCAGGACGGCGGCGACCGCGGTCGCGGCGGGCAGCAGCGCGATCACGACCGCGCCGTGCGAGGCGTCGACGCTCTGCATCGCCAGCGAGGAGAACAGCGGGAAGCCGGCGACGACCCCGGCGGCGACGATCGCCAGGCGCCGCCACTGGACGCGCGTCGGCCACGGCGCGCGCGTGATCGCCAGCACGGCGACCGCCAGCAGCGCGGCGACGACCGCGCGGCCGAACGCGACGAACCACGGGTCGAGCGCCTCGACCGCGACCTTGGTGGCCGGCAGGGAGAACGAGAAGCCGAGCACGCCGAGGGCGCCGAGCGCGGCCCCGGAGGCGGCGGCGCGGGTGCCGGCCGTTACCCGCGACCCCGCAGAAGCGTTACTCTCAGCACTCATGCCCGAGGACAACGCTTCCGCCGTCCTCGCGGAGCTGCGGTCCGCCGCCGAGGCGGGCCCCGCCGGGGCGCGCCTGCCGTCGGTGCGCGAGCTGGCCCGCCGCCACCGCGCCAGCCCGGTCACCGTCCAGCGGGCGCTGGCGGCGCTCGCCGCCGAGGGCCTCGTCGAGCCGCGACCGGGCCGCGGCACGTTCGTCGCGCCGCCCCGCCCGGCCCCCGCCGCCGAGCCCGACCTCGACTGGCAGGCGCTCGCGCTCGGCGACGCCGCCGTCGACGCCGGCGGCCTCGACGCGCTCCTCTCCCTCCCCGGTCCGGGCGCGATCGCGCTGTCCAGCGGGTTCCCCGACGAGGCGCTGCAGCCGCGCGGCGCGCTCGCGGCCGCGGCCGCGCGCGCGGCCCGCCGCCCGGGCGCGTGGGGCCGCATCCCGCTCGAGGGCTCCGAGACCCTGCGGACCTGGTTCGCGCGCGAGGCGGGCGGGCGCCTGCGCGCCCACGACCTCGTCATCTGCTCCGGCGGCCAGGCCGCGCTGGGGACCGTGCTGCGGGCGCTCGCCCGCCCCGGCGACGCGCTCGTCGTCGAGTCGCCGACCTACAACGGGGCGCTGGCGGCCGCGCGCACGGCGGGCCTGCGGATCGTGCCGGTGCCCAGCGACGCCGACGGCGTGCGGCCCGAGCTGCTGGAGGAGGCGCTGCGCCGGTCCGGCGCGCGGCTGGCCTTCCTGCAACCGACGTTCGCCAACCCGCACGGCGCGACGCTCAGCCCGGCGCGGCGCGCCGAGGTCCTCGCGGTGGCCGAGGCGGCGGGCGCGTTCCTGGTCGAGGACGACTGGGCCCGCGACCTCGCCCTCGACGGCGACGCCCCGCCGCCGCTGGCCGCCGCCGACGAGCACGGGCACGTCGTGTACGTGCGGTCGCTGACGAAGTCGGCGGCGCCCGGACTGCGCGTCGCCGCGCTCGGCGCCCGCGGCCCGGCCGCGGCGCGGCTGCGCGCCGCCCGCGTCGTCGACGACTTCTTCGTCTCCGGCGTGCTCCAGGACACGGCGCTCGAGCTCGTCTCCGCGCCGGCCTGGCCGCGGCACCTGCGGGCGCTGCGGGCCGCGCTGCGCGAGCGCCGCGACGCGCTGGCGGCCGCGGTCCGCGAGCACCTCCCCCAGGCCCGCCTGACCCCGATCCCGCGCGGCGGCCAGCACCTGTGGGCGCAGCTCCCCGACGGCGTCGACGACCTCGCGCTCGTGCGCCGCGCGGCCGCCGCCGGCGTCGTCATCCACCCCGGCCGGATGTGGTTCCCGGCCGACCCGCCCGGGACGTTCGTGCGCCTCAGCTACGGCGGCGCGCCCGCCGCGGACCTCGTCGAGGGCGTGCGACGGCTCGCTCAGACGATCGAGGCGTAGATGCCGCCGTCCACGGACCACGGGGCGCCGGCGACGCCGGAGGCGAGCTCCGAGCACAGCACGACCGCCACGCGGGCGACCTCGTCGACCTCCAGCGCGCGGCCGATCGGCAGCCGCTCGCCCTGGGCGCGCAGCACCTCCTCGCGCGAGACGCCGCGCCGCGCGGCGAGCTGGTCGGCCAGGCCCCCCTCGCCGGTCCAGCCCTCGCTCAGCGCCATCCCCGGCGCGAGCGCGTTGACGCGCACCCCCTGGCCGGCGTAGCGGTCGGCGAACGCGCGCGAGAGCGACAGCTGCGCCGCCTTCGTCACCGAGTACGACATCGCCAGCGTCCCCGACGGGCGCTTGCCCGACGAGGAGGAGACGTTCACGACCCGCCCCCAGCCGGCCGCGGCCATCTTCGGGCAGGCGGCCCGCATGAGCCGCATCGACGCCATCACGTGCAGGTCCCAGTCGCGCTGCCACTCGGCGTCGGTCAGCTCGTCGAGGTCGCGGATCTCGGCGTGGCCGGCGTTGTTGACGAGCACGTCGACCGACCCGAACTCGCGCTCGCAGGCGGCGACGATCGCCTCCGCCGCGTCCGGGTCGGTGACGTCGGCGGCGTGCCAGGCGGCCCCGATCTCGCCGGCGGCCGCGGCCAGCGCCTCCTCGCCGCGGGCCACGAGCAGCACCCGGGCGCCCTCCTGCGCGAGCAGCCGCCCGATCGCGAGGCCGATCCCCTTCGACGCGCCGGTGACGATGCAGGCGCGTCCCTGCAGTCCGAGGTCCATGCGCGTCAGGGTGTCACACGTACCGCCGCGCGGCGCGCTCCGCGGAGGCCCCGTACCCGCCGCCGAACAGCACGGCGTGCACGAGCAGCGGGAAGAGCTGGTACAGCGCCACCCGCTCGGCGTGGCCGTCGGCGAGCGGATGCGCCTCCGCGTAGGCGTCGAGCACCCGCGGGCCGGGCGCGCCGAACAGCGTCAGCATCGCCAGGTCGACCTCGCGGTGGCCGCCGTACGCGGCCGGGTCGATCAGCCACGGGCGCCCGTCGGCGCCGGCGAGCACGTTGCCGCTCCACAGGTCGCCGTGCAGGCGCGCGGGCGGCTCGGGCGGGCCGGCGAGCTCGTCGATGCGCTCGCACACGCGCGCCACCGCGTCCGCCCCGGCCGCCGACAGCGCGCCGCGGTCGCGGGCCATCCGCGCCAGCGGGGCCAGGCGCCGCTCCGCGTAGAACGCCGGCCAGGCCTCCGCCGGCTCGTTGGACAGCACGACGGCGCCCAGGCGCAGCGGCCACGGCGCGCCGAACGCGTCGGCGCCGGCGGCGTGCAGGGCGGCCAGCCCGCGGCCCAGCTCCTCCTCCCCCGCGGCGTCCAGGCGGCCGGCGTCGATCCACTCGAGCGCCAGGAAGCGCGCGTCGCAGGCCAGCACCCGCGGCACGCGCAGCGCGCCCGCCTCGGCCAGCCAGGCCAGGCCGCGCGCCTCGGTGGCGAACTCGTCGGGCGCGGCGCCCGCCCGCGTCTTGACGAACGCGCGCCCGCCGCCGGCCAGCTCGACCGCCCACGCGTCGTTGAGGTCGCCGCCCGCCACGGGCCGCGCGGCGGCGACCGGCCCGAGCGCGTCCTCGAGCCCGGGCGGCAGGCTCATGCGCGGGCGGCGCGGATCTCGTCCAGCAGGCCCCGGCAGGCCGCCTCGACGAGGTCGAGCACGTGGTCGAACCCGCGCGGCCCGCCGTAGTAGGGGTCGGGCACGTCGAGGTCGGGCGCCCCGGCCGACGAGGGGTCGAACTCGCGCAGCAGGCGCACCTTCTCGCGCGCCTCGGCGTGCGGCGCGATCGCGTGCAGCTCGCGCAGGTTGTCGCGGTCCATCGCCAGCAGCAGGTCGAACGCCTCGAAGTCCTCGGCGCGCACCTGGCGCGCCGTGCCGGTCAGCTCGGTCCCGCGCCGGCGGGCGGCCTCGGTCGCCCGCGGGTCGGGCGGCTCGCCGGCGTGCCAGCCGCCGGTCCCGGCGCTGTCGATCACGACCTCGCCGTCGAGGCCCGCCTCGCGCAGCATCCGCGCCATGACGCCCTCGGCGGTCGGCGAGCGGCAGATGTTGCCCATGCACACGAACAGGATCCGCACGCCGCGCAGGGTACGAGAGCCGGCGTCAGGTCAGCAGCCGCGCGGCCAGGGCGGGCGCGGACCGCTCCAGCTCGGCCGCCGCGGCGGCGCGGCCGTAGTGCCAGCCCTGGCCGAAGTCGCAGTCGAACTCGGCGGCGGCCAGCTCCTGGTCGGGGCGCTCGATGCCCTCGGCGACGACGAGCAGGTCGAAGCTGCGCGCCATCTGGGTGACCGCGCGGACGATCGCCCAGTCGCCGGCGATGAGGAACGAGCGGTCGAGCTTCAGCGTGTGGAACGGGAAGTCGCGCAGGACCGCCAGCGACGACTGGCCGGTGCCGAAGTCGTCGAGCACGAGGTGGACGCCGAGCTCGCGCAGGGCGGCGAGCACCTCGGCGGCGCGGCCGGGGTCCTCCAGCAGCGCGGTCTCGGTCACCTCGACGCAGAAGCCGCTGGGGTCGAGCCGGTGGCGGGCGAGCGCCTCGCGAACGTCGTCGACGAGCGTGCCCTGCGCGACCTGGCGCCAGGAGACGTTCACGCCGACCATCACCCGCTCCAGCACGCTCACGCCGCGGCGCTTCCAGTCGGCGGCCTGGCGGACCGCCTCGTCGATGACCCAGCGGCCCAGCTCGTGGATGATCCCGCTGTCGGTCGCCAGCCCGATGAACTGGTCGGGCCCCAGCAGGCCGCGCTCCGGGTGGCGCCAGCGCACCAGCGCCTCGACCCCGGAGAACTCGTGGCGGCGCAGCGACACGATCGGCTGGTACTCGAGCACGAGCTGCCCGCGCGAGACCGCGCTGCGCAGGTCGGCCAGCAGCCCCACGTGCTCGAGCGTCTGCGTGCGCATCGCCGCGTCGAACATCTCGTAGCGGCCCTTCCCGCGCGACTTCGCCCGGTACATGGCGACGTCGGCGTCGCGCAGCAGCGCCTCGGGGTCCGAGCACGTCTCCGGGCCGGCGAGCGCGATGCCGATCGATGCGGTCGGGACGAACCGGCTGGGCCCGAGGTCGACGGGCTCGGCGAACGCCTCCAGCAGCCGGTCGGCGACCGCGAGGACCTCCGACGGATCGGACAGGCCCTCGCACAGCACGACGAACTCGTCGCCGCCGAAGCGCGCGAGCGTGTCGATCGCCCGCAGCGCGCCCCGCAGCCGCGGCGCGAGCGTGCGCAGCAGGCGGTCGCCCGCCTCGTGGCCGAGCGTGTCGTTGACGTGCTTGAAGTCGTCGAGGTCGCAGAACAGGACCGCGAGCGTGGAGCCGTCGCGGCGCGAGCGCGCCATCGCGTGGCGCAGGCGGTCGAGCACGAGCGCGCGGTTGGGCAGGTGCGTGAGCGGGTCGTGCAGCGACTGGTGGCGCAGGTTGCGCGCGGCGGCGAAGCGGCGGATGCAGCCGGTGAGGATGGTCGCCACCGAGGTCAGGAACGCGATGTCGTCGGTGGTGAACGCGCGCCGGTTGGAGGAGTGGACGGACAGCGCCCCGAACGGCGGGTCGTCGTCGCCCTCTCCCGCGATCGGGACGCTCATGCCGGAGGCGACGCCGTGCGCCCGCAGGATCTCGGTGGAGAAGCGCGTCTCGGCGGCCACGTCCTCGACGATCACCGGCGTCGTCACGTCGATCGTGTAGGCGATCTGCGAGCTGGTGGCCGCCTCGTCGACGAGCACGCCCCGCCACGGCCACCCGACCGTCGCGATCATCCGCAGGCCGCCGTCGGCCTCGTGGGCGGCGATCGCGGCGTGCTCGACCTCGCAGGTCGCGGCGACCACGTTGACGGCGGCGTCGAGCACCGCGCCGAGGTCGTCCTCGGTCAGCGCCCGCTGGCCCAGCCACGCGGCCGCGGTCTGCTGGGCGAGGCGCAGCTCCGCGGCGCCGCGGGCCGCGCGCTCGGCCGTGACGTCCTCGAGCTGGGCGACGTAGTGGCGCGGCCGGCCGTCGTCGTCGCGCACCGGCGAGGCGGTCAGGTGCGTCCACAGGAGCGCGCCGTCGGCGCGCCGGCAGCGCAGCTCGCGGACGTCGCCGACCTCGCCGCGCAACAGCGCGTGCACGTGGTCGCGCGAGAGCGCGTCGTCGTGGTCGATGAGGTCGAGCATCGGGCGGCCGACGAGCTGCGCCTCGTCGTGGCCGGTCAGCCGGCACAGGGCGGCGTTGACCTGGCGGATCGCGAGGTCCGCGTCGTAGAGCGCCATCGCGACGGCCGAGTCCTCGAACGCCGACCGGAAGCGCCGCTCGGCCTCGCGCAGCAGCCGCTCGCCGCGCTTGCGCGCGTCGACGTCGGCGACGTGCGTGAGGACGTACAGCGGCGAGCCGTCGCCGTCGCGCACCAGCGACGCGCTCAGCTCCACCCAGACCGTGCTGCCGTCGTCGCGCTGCAGCTCCAGCTCGTCCTGGTAGGCGGGGCGGCGCCCGCGCAGCAGGTCCAGCCAGGCCGCCCGCACCTCCTCGCGCCGGTCGGGCGCGACGAAGTCGGTGGCGTTGCGGGTCACGAGCTCGCTCGGCGCGACGCGCAGGATGCGGCACAGGGCGGCGTTCACGCGCAGCGGGCGGCCGGCGTCGCTCTCCTGGACGCCGGTCAGCGCCATCCCGATCGGCGCCTCCTCGAAGGCGGTGCGGAAGCGCCGCTCGGCCTCCCAGCTCTCCGTGACGTCCTGGATCTGGCAGACGACGTACAGCGCCGCCCCGTTGACATCGCGCACGACGGACGCGATGTTGCGGCCCACGAACGTGGTCCCGTCCGCGCGCAGGTAGCGGCGGTCGCGCGTGACGGTCGCGAAGCGGCCCGAGAGCAGCCCCGCCCAGTCCTCGGACCCGGCGGCGTGGTCGTCGGGGTGCAGGTACGTCGCCGGGGACACGCCGACGATCGCGTCGGCGGGGGCGCGCAGCATCCGGCAGAAGGCGTCGTTGACCCGCAGCACCCGGCCGTCGTCGCCGGGCAGCACGCTGTTGATCGTCATGCCCAGCGGCGCGTCGTCGAACAGGCGCGCGAACGGCTCGTCGACCGTGCGCAGCAGCGCCTCGGCCTCGCGCCGGTCGGTGATGTCCTCGAGCTGGCTGAAGATCGCCTCGGGCTGACCGTCGGGGCCGAAGGCGATCGAGCTGAGCACGCGCGTGTGCACGACGCTGCCGTCGGGCCGCAGGTAGCGCTTCTCGAAGACCATCCGGTCGCCGCCCGCGCCGAGCACCCGCAGGCGATCGGTGCTGGCGGGCAGGTCGTCGGGATGCGTGATCTCCATGACCGTGCGCCCGACGAGCTGCTCCGGCGTGCGGCCGAGCATGCGGCAGAGGGCGTCGTTGACCTCCACCCAGCGGCCGTCGAGATCGATCACGGCCATGCCGATCAGGCTCCCCGCAAACGCTCGACCAAGCGTCTCCACCGCGCGCACGGGGAGAACATCGACGGACGCGCTTCAGGTCTTGAGCGCTCGGCCGCCAGGTCGGCGCGCAGCCGTCAGTCGCCGACCTCGAGAACCGCCAGGAACGCCTCCTGCGGCACCTCGACGCGACCGACCTGCTTCATCCGCTTCTTGCCCTCCTTCTGGCGCTCGAGCAGCTTGCGCTTGCGGGAGATGTCGCCGCCGTAGCACTTGGCGGTGACGTCCTTGCGGTAGGCCTTGACGGTCTCGCGGGCGACGATGTGCGAGCCGATCGCCGCCTGGATCGGCACGTCGTACTGCTGGCGCGGGATCAGCTTGCGCAGCTTCTCGGTGAGCGTGCGGCCGAACTCGTAGGCCTTGTCGCGGTGCACGATCATCGACAGCGCGTCGACCGGGTCGCCGGCGAGCAGCACGTCGAGCTTGACGAGGTTGCTCGGCCGCATCCCGATCAGCTCGTAGTCGAGCGACGCGTAGCCGCGCGTCCGCGACTTCAGCTGGTCGAAGAAGTCGAGGACGATCTCGGCCAGCGGCAGGTCGTAGTTGATCTGCACGCGGTCGGCGCTCAGGTAGTGCATGCCGGAGTGCTCGCCGCGGCGGTCCTGGCACAGCTCCATGACCGCGCCGACGTACTCCTTGGGCGTGAGGATCGACGCGCGGATGTACGGCTCGCGGATCTCGGCGATGCGGGCCGGGTCGGGCATGTCGCTCGGCGCGTGGATGTCGAGCTCCTCGCCGTTGGTGAGCGTCACCTCGAAGCCCACCGACGGCATCGTCGCCATCAGCTCCAGGTCGTACTCGCGCTCCAGGCGCTCGCGCACGATGTCCATGTGCAGCAGGCCCAGGAAGCCGCAGCGGAAGCCGAAGCCGAGCGCGTCGGAGGTCTCCGGCTCCCAGGAGAGCGCCGCGTCGTTGAGCGTGAGCTTCTCCAGGGCGTCGCGCAGGTCCGGGTAGTCGTCGGAGTTGATCGGGAACAGGCCGCAGAAGACCATCGGCTTGACGTCGCGGTAACCGGGCAGCGGCTCGGACGCCGGATTGGCCTTCGTCGTGAGCGTGTCACCGACGCGCAGCTGCGTGACGTCCTTGATGCCGGTGATCACGTAGCCGACCTCGCCGACCGTGAGCCGGTCGACCGGCGTCATCTTCGGCGTGAAGAACCCGATGTCGTCGATGTCGGCCTGGGTGCCGGCGGCCATCGCGCGGATCGCCTCGCCCTTCGTGAACGTGCCGTCGACGACGCGGATGTAGGCGACGACGCCGCGGTACTGGTCGAACTCGGAGTCGAAGATCAGCGCGCGGGGCGGCGCGTCGGGGTCGCCCTCGGGCGGCGGGATGCGCTGGACGATCGCCTCCAGCACGTCGTCGACGCCCTCGCCGGTCTTGCCGGAGATGCGGATCATGCCCTCGGCCGGCTCGCCGATGAGGTCGGCGACCTCCTCGGCGACGCGCTCGGGCTCGGCGCCCGGCAGGTCGATCTTGTTCAGGCACGGGACGAGCTCCAGGCCGGCCTCGACGGCGAGGTAGGCGTTGGCGACGGTCTGCGCCTCGACGCCCTGCGACGCGTCGACGACGAGCACCGCGCCCTCGCACGCGGCCAGCGCGCGCGAGACCTCGTAGGTGAAGTCGACGTGGCCGGGCGTGTCGATGAGGTGCAGCTGGTAGGTCTCGCCGTCGCGCGCCGTGTAGAAGACCCGCACCGCCTGGGCCTTGATCGTGATGCCGCGCTCGCGCTCCAGGTCCATCGAGTCGAGCAGCTGCTCGCGCATCTCGCGGTCCGACACCGTGTGCGTCATCTGCAGGATGCGGTCGGCCAGCGTCGACTTGCCGTGGTCGATGTGGGCGACGATCGAGAAGTTGCGGATGTGCTCGCGGTCGACGGACATGGCGGCCCCTGATCGTAGGGCCCGCCGGACGGGGCTCAGGCGCGCAGGCGCCGCAGCAGCAGGTCGCGGACCTGGCGCGCCTCCGCCATCCCCATCCACAGCACCGAGACCGCGTACGCGGCGGTCCCCGCGGCCGCGGCGAGGCCGACCGACAGCACCTGGGCGATCAGCGACCGGCCGAGCACGTCGTCGACGACCGCCCACACGAGGTAGGCGATCAGCCCCAGCAGCGCGGCGGCGACCGTCATCGCGAGCACGTGGATCAGCGTGGTGCGGCCCTCGATGCTCCCGCCCAGGAGCGGGCGCAGCAGCCAGGCCAGCAGGACCGTCGTCGCGAAGTTCGAGGCGACGGTGCCGATCACGAGGCCGGCGATGCCCAGCGGCTTGTACAGCGCGAGGCTGACCGCGAGGTTCACGACGAGGCTGCCGACCGCGACCGCCGTCGGCAGCCAGGTGCGCTGGAGGCTGAAGAACGTGCGGGTGAGGAGCAGGTTCATGCCCGAGAACGGCAGGCTGAACGCGAACCAGAACAGCGCCTCGGCGACGAGCTGCGTCGACTCGGCGCCGAACTCGCCGCGCTGGTAGACGAGCCGCGTGATCGGCGTGGCGAGCGCGAGCGTGAACGCGGCCGACGGGATCAGCAGCAGCGAGATCTGGCGCAGGCCGACGGCCATCGTCGCGCGCAGGCCGTCGAGGTCGGCGCGGGCGGCGAAGCGCGACAGCGTCGGGAAGAGGACCGTCGCGATCGCGACGCTGAACACGCCCTGGGGCAGCATGTAGATCCGGAACGCGGCGTCGATCGCGCGGGGCGCCTGCTCGGAGACCAGCGAGCCGAGCGCCGAGTTGATGAAGACGTCGAAGTTGATGATCCCCAGGCCGATCGTCACCGGCAGCATCAGCAGCAGGACGCGCTTGACCCGCGGGTCGCGCAGGTCGAAGGCGAGCGCGAAGTGGAAGCCGAGGCGGCGCAGCACCGGCAGGCACATCGCGAACTGGACGCCGGTCGCGACGAGCACGCCGATCGCGTAGGCGTACATCTCGTCCTGGCCGTCGAAGAACGGGCGCAGGACGACCAGCAGGACGATGATCACGACGTTCCAGACCAGCGGCGCGATCGCCGGGATCGAGAAGTGGTCGTAGGCGTTGAGGATCCCGACGACCAGGCCGTTGAGGCCGAGGATCAGGACGATCGGGAACAGGACCCGGCTGAGGCCGGCGGTGAGCTGGTCGAGCTCCTCGGTGAACTCGTCGCCGGTGAACAGCGGCATGATCGTGCCGGCGGCGAGGATGAACAGCGCGGTGATCGCCCCGAGGACGATCAGGATCAGCAGGAACAGCGTGCTGGCCAGGCGGACCGCGTCGCGCTTGCGGTTCTGCTCCAGCAGCTCGGTGAAGACCGGCACGAACGCGGCGCTGAGCGCGGCGTCGGCGAACAGCGAGCGGACCAGGTTGGGGAACTGGAACGCGATCGTGAACGCCGAGAAGGCGCCGCTGGTGCCGAAGTAGCTGGACGCCACGATCTCGCGCACCAGGCCGGCGATGCGCGACAGTCCGGTGGCGATCGAGAAGATCGCGGTGTTGCGGGCGATGCGACGGCCCGCCGCCGAGCCCTCCGCGGCCGGCCGCGTCGCTCCAGAATCAGCGGCCACGGGTGCGCTATCGTACGGACCGCCGCGGCACCACCGGCGCCGCGGCCTTCGCACGTCATGGCCAACATCCACTCACAGAAGAAGCGGATCCTGCGCTCCGAGCGCGAGCGTCTGGAGAACCGCCGCTACACGTCGACGATCAAGACCTACTTCCGCCGCCTCGAGGCCGCCGTCGCCGAGGGCGACGCCGATCGGGCCGACGCGGAGCACCGGCATCTGGTCAAGACGATCGACAAGGCCGTGAAGGTCGGCGCGCTGCATCGCAACAACGGGGCTCGCAAGAAGTCCCGCGCGGCGCGCGTGCGGAAGTCCCTTTCCGCCTAGCCGTCTTTCGCCGCCTCGCCGCTGACGGTCGGCGCATGCCGGCCGTCTTCGTGTGCCCGGGCTAGGACGCGATCGCGAGGATCGCGCGGACCGCGCTGGTGTCCTCGTCGGCCTGGGTGCCGCCGCGGGAGGCGAGCTCGAGGTCCGACAGGCGGCGCAGCGCGCGCCGCAGCGAGGCGACGTCGGCGCGGCGCACGTCGTTGAGGAAGCGGTCGGCGGCCTTGGGCGGCATGCGCAGGCCGCGCTTGATCTCGGCCGGCGCCTCGCCCGCCTCCAGGCGCGTGACGACGTCGAGCGCCTGGCGGACCCGCTGGGTCATCCAGTACATGAGGCCGGGGAGCCGCTCGCCCTGGGCGCGCAGCTCGAGGTAGGTGCGGGTGGCGCCGGCGGCGTCGCCGGCGACGAGCAGGTCGGCGAGCTCCCACACCCGCCGCTCGGCCGAGTCGGCGGCGCGCTCCTCGATCAGCTCCTGGTCGACGGTCGCGCCCGGGCCGAGCTCGAGCGCGAGCGTCTCCAGCTCGCGCATCAGCCGCGGCTGGCGCTCGCCAACGTGCGCGACGAGCGCGCGGGCGGCGGACTGGTCGAGCTGCAGGTCGAGCGCGCGCGCCTGGGCCATCACCCACTTGGGCAGCTCCCACGGCTTGACGGCGGACTCGGTCGCGACGTCGCCGCCGGCCGCCTTGACCGCCTCGGCCAGCGCGCCGGGCACCTTCGTGCGCCCCTCCTCGCGGCCGAAGAACGCGACGGTCGTGTCAGGCGGCAGCGCGCCCATGACCGGCGCCAGGTGCGCCGCGACCTCCTTGTCCTTCCAGCGCTCGACGCCGTCGACGATGAGGAACCGCCGGCCGGTGGCGAACGTCATCGCGCTGAGCGCGAGCGCCACGTTCTCCGGCGTCGCGTCCTCGCCCTCGAACACCTCCGCCCCCGAGATCCCGCCCTCGCGCTCGGCCAGCGCGCGCAGGTTCGCGCGGCGCTGCGCGATGCGCGCGTGATCGTCGCCGTGGACGAGGTAGGCGGGCTTGAACGTGGGCACCGGCGTGGATGCTAGGCGCCGCGGGAGACGCCGCGCCCCGCCGTTGTCAGATCGAGCCCGCTATGCGACCGCGAGACGACAACGGTCCGCCGCCCGCGCGTCAGCGCTCCGTCTCCACCTCGATCCGGTCGCCGACGAGGGTCAGGCGGATCGTGCCGTCGCGGTCGGTGCGGACCACGCGGGGGACCGCGGCGCGCAGCGCGGCGAGCGTCGCCGGGGTCGGGTGGCCGTACGGGTTGTCGGCGCCCGCCTGGATCGCGGCGAGCCCGGGCCGGACGCGCTCGAGCAGGCGCGGGAGGCCGGGGTCGTCGGAGCCGTGGTGGGCGACCTTGAGGACCTCGACGGGCGGGAGCGGCAGCGCGGCGGTGACGGGGGTCTCGGCGTCGGCGGTGAGGAGGAGGTCGAGCTCGCCGCGGCGCACGTGCAGCACGACGGCGCGGTCGTTCGGCGACGCGCCGGCCGCCGGCGCGCCGCCTCGCGGCGGCCACAGCACGCGCAGCTCGAAGCGCCCGGCGCGCAGGCGCTGGCCGGCGGCGGGGACGATCCGGCGGGCGCCGCTCGCCGCGATCGCCGCCGCGGTGCGCGCCGCGAAGCCCGGGTCGGCGGGCGCGGTGGCCGAGCCGTCGAGGACCGCGCCGACGTCGAAGCGGCCGAGCACCGCCGCGGCGGCGCCGAGGTGGTCGGCCTCCCCGTGCGTCAGGACGAGCAGGTCGAGCCGCCGCACGCCGGCGTCGGCGAGCGCGTCGGCGATGCCCCCGCCCGGCGGCCCGGTGTCGACGAGGACGGCGGTCGCGCCCTCCTGCAACAGGATCGCGTCGCCCTGGCCGACGTCGAGGAACGTCACCGTCGGACGCGCCGGCGGCGCCGGAGGCTGCGGCCGGAGCGCGACCGCCACGACGACGAGCGCGGCCAGCGCCCCCGCGACGACCGCGCGGATCCGCGCCGAGCTCGCGGCCCGCGCGAGCGCGCCGCGCACCCGCCCGCTCGCCGCGACCAGCGCCAGCACGGCGTACGCGGCGGCCGCCGCCGGCGCCCCGAGCGCGACCGGCACCGTCGCGCTGGGAACGCGGGCGGCCGCGTCGGCCACGAGCGCCACGAACCCCAGCGGCAGCGCGGCGGCCCCGTTGACCGCGTGCAGCGCCGGCGCGGCGAGGCCGCCGAGCTGGCCGATCGCGCCCGCGAGCGTCCCCAGCCAGACGACCGGCGCGACCGCCGCGGTCGCCGCGAGGTTCGCCGGGACCGACACGAGCGACAGCTGGCCGAAGTGCACGGCCACGAGCGGCGCGGTCCCGAGCGTCGCCGCGACCGTCATCGCCGCCGCGTCGGCGGCCCCGCCCGGCACGCGGCGGGCGGTGAGCGCCCTGCGCAGGCCGGGCGCGAGCGCGGCGATCGCGATCACCGCCGCGAACGAGAGCTGCCAGCCCGGGTCGCCGGCCGCGCGGGGGTTCAGCGCCAGCGTCCCGACCGCGGCGAGCGCCAGCGCGTGGCGCCGCGTCGCGCCGCGGCCCGCGAGGCCGGCCACGAGGCCGGCGCCGCCCATGATCCCGGCGCGCACGATCGACGGGCCGGCGCTGGCGAGCGGGACGTACAGGACCACGAGCCCGAGCGCGACGGCGAGCCGCAGACGGCGGCCGCCGCCGGCCGCCATCACGGCGGCGCCCGCGAAGAGCGCCAGCAGTGCGACGTTCTGCCCCGACGCCGCCAGCAGATGGCCCAGGCCGCTGGCCCGGAACGCGTCGCGGGTGCGGTCGTCGAGGGCGTCGTCCTGGCCGAGCACCATGCCGCGCGCGAGCGCGGCCTGCGGCGGCGGCAGGCCCGCCGCGAGGCCCGCCTCGGCGCGGCGGCGGACCGCGTCGACGACGCCGGCGAGGCCGCCGCGCCGCCGCCCGGTGGCGCGCAGCGCCGTCGCCTCCAGCGCCGCGTGCGCGCCCCGGCGCGCCGCGAAGGCCTCCCACCGCCCCAGCGGCTCCAGCCGGCCGCGCAGCGCCACCTCCTCCCCCACGCCCGGCGGGCGCGGGCCGTCCCAGCGCACGACGACGCGCTCGCCCGCCCCGGCGCCGGCCGCGCCCGCCACGCCGCCGGCGCCGATCCGCACCGCCGTCGACCAGCCGCCGATCGGCCGCGCCCGCGCCGGCTCGACGACCACGCCATCCAACCCGACCGTCCGGCCCAGCAGCGGCCCCAGCTCGGTCCGGTCCAGCGCCGCCAGCCGCGCCTGGCCGGCGGCGGCGCCCGCCAGCGCCAGCGCGGCCGCGAGCAGCCCCACGCCGGGCCGGCGCGCGATCGCCCCCGCCAGCGCCACCGCCGCCGCGACGGCGACCGCGGCCACCCGGCCGGCGCCGGCGCCGGCGAGCAGCAGCCCGCCGGCCAGCGCCCACACGCCGGCCTCCCGCCTCACACCGTCACCTGGTCGCGCAGCGCCTCGATCGTCGCGGGGCCGATGCCCGGCACGGCGTCGAGGTCGTCGACGCTGGCGAAGCCACCGTGCGCCTCGCGATGGTCGACGATCTTCTGGGCGGTGATCGGCCCGATGCCGTCGAGCTGGTCGAGCTCCTCGACCGTCGCGCTGTTGAGGTTCACGGGCCCGCCGGCCGCCGTCGCGTCCCCGCCGCCCGCGACGGCCGCCGCGCCGGCGCGCGGCCGCTCGGGCACGAGCACCTGCCGCCCGTCGCTCAGGCGCGCCGCCAGGTTCAGCGCGTCGAGGTTCGCCCGGCGCGTCGGGCCGCCCGCGCGCCGGATCGCCGCCGCCACGCGCGCGCCGTCGCGCAGCCGGTACAGGCCGGGCTCGCGCACCGCCCCGGCGACGTGCACGACGACCGTGCCGCCGCCCGCCTCGGACACCGCGACCCCGCCCGCGCCACCGTCGGCGGCGCCGGCGACCCCGCCCCCGCGGTCCTCCGCCGGCGCCGCCCCGCCGCGCTGCCCGTCGCGCACCCACCACGCGCCCAGGACGACCACGACGACGCCGATCGCGACGTACCCGAGAAGCTGGCGACGCGACAGCTCACGCACGCGCGGGACGCTATGCGCGGCCGTGTCACGTCTCAGCACCAGTTCGCGACGCGTTCGCCACGGAACGCGCGCGAAAGCGCGCGGCGGTCAGCGCCCGGCCAGCTCGAGCGCGCGGGCCACCGCCGCCGCCCCGTCCGGGGCCAGCTCCAGCCCCTCCAGCTCCCACGGTCCGACCCCCACGACCGGCCGCCCGAGCTTGCGCGCGAGCGCCACCTCCGACAGCGTGCCCCAGCCGCCGCGGATCGCCACGACCGCGTCGGCGGCCCGCACGATCAGCCCGTTGCGCAGCTCCCCCACCCCGGTCGGCAGCGCGACGCGCACCCACGGGTTGGCGGCCGCGCGGTCGGAGCCCGGCAGGAGCCCGATCGTCAGCCCGCCCGCCTCGGCGGCGCCCCGGCAGGCGGCGGCCATCGCCCCGCCCAGCCCACCGCAGACCAGCGCGGCGCCCGCCGCGGCGATCGCGCGCCCCGCGGCGTCGGCGTCGCCGAGCGCGTCCGGGCCCGCGTCGGGGTCGCCCGGTCCGCACACCGCCACGTAGATCATCGCGGCGAAGTCTGTCCGACCTCGCGCGCCTCGCGCGAGATCCGCACGGCCTCCTCCTCGCGGTCCTTCTTCGGCGCGTCGCGCAGCGGCAGCTGGATGTCGCGCTCGGCCGGGATGCCGGCCGCCAGCTCGCGCCCGCGCTCGATCTCGCTGTTGAGCTGCTGGCCGAACAGGATCGCGATGTTCGTGATCCACAGCCACACGAGCATCGAGATCGCGCCGCCGAGCGCCCCGTACGTGGCGTTGTAGGAGCCGAAGTTGCGCACGTAGAAGAAGAACCCGACGGTCGCGAGCGCCCAGATCGCCAGCGCGACGAGCGCGCCCGGCGAGATCCACTGGAACTTCGGCAGCCGCGCGTTCGGCGCGACGTAGTAGAGGATCGCCAGGACGAGCGCGACGACCGCCGCCATCAGCGGCCACTTGACGATCGAGTACGCCGTCACCGCGGCCGACCCGAGCCCGACCTCGTCGCCGATCGCCTTCGCCAGCGGGCCGGACACGACGAGCGCGATCAGCACGAACGCCATCGCCAGAACCATCCCGAGGGTCACGAACACCTGGAACGGGCGCAGCTTCCAGAACGGGCGCCCCTCGGGGATCTCCCAGATCGCGTTGGACGCGCGCATGAACGCGCCGACGTAGCCGGACGCCGACCACAGCGCGCCGAGCAGGCCGAACCCCAGCAGCGCGCCGGCGCCGCCCTTGTTGCGCACGATCCCGTCGATCGTGTCGCCGACCGAGTTGACGACGTCGGGCCCCGCGCCGGCGGAGCGCAGCACGTCGAGGATCGCGTTCGTCGTCTCCGGGTACTGGCCGACGAGCCCGACGACGGCGACGAGCGCGATCATCGCCGGGAACAGGGCGAGCACGGCGTAGTACGTGAGCGCCGCCGCCCAGTCGGTGATGTTGTCCTCCTGGAACTCCTTGGCGGTGCGCTTGAGGATCGCCCAGCGGCCCGTCCCCGGGATGTCGCTGAGCTCGACGTCCTCGCGGGCGGTGTCGCTGCGGTGGGCCATGAGCCCCTCTTCCCGGGCCCGCCGCGCTCTACGCGCCGGGACGTCCGAGCGGGACCCGGCCTACCGCGCGACGAGGTTGACGAGCTTGCCCGGCACCACGATCTCCTTGACGACCTGCTTGCCGTCGAGGTGCGCCTGCACGTTCGGCGCGCTGCGGCACAGCGCCAGCAGCTCCTCGTCGGAGGCGTCGGGCGCGGCGGACACGCGGTCGCGGACCTTGCCGTTGACCTGGCAGACGATCTCGACGACGTCCTGCTCGAGCAGCGCCGGGTCGGCGTCGGGCCACGGCTCCTCCCACACCCGCCGGCCGGTCAGCAGGTGGTAGGCGTCGGCGGCCATGTGCGGCGCGAACGGGAACAGCAGCGACGCGGCCGTGGCGAGCGCGTAGCGCTGCACGTCGGGCGCCGCCTCGTCGCGCAGGCGCGAGACCTCGTTCGTCAGCTCCATGACGGCCGCGATCGCCGTGTTGAAGGCGAAGCGCGCGCCGAGGTCGGCGGTGACCTTGTCGATCGCCCAGTTGGCCTTGCGCGCGAGCTGCAGGTCGACGCCCTCCAGCCCCGGGGGCGCCACGACCTCGCCCTCGATCCGCCCGCCCTCGGCGGCCTCGGCGCTCAGGCGCCACAGGCGGCCCAGGAAGCGGTGCACGCCCTCGACGCCCTCGTCGGACCAGTCGGCGTCGTGCTCGGGCGGCCCGATGAAGAGGATGTAGCAGCGCGCGGTGTCCGCGCCGTAGCGCTCGACGATCGCCTGCGGCGACACGACGTTGCCCTTCGACTTGGACATCTTCGCACCGTCGCGCGTGATCATCCCCTGCGTGAACAGGCGCGCGAACGGCTCCTGCACCGACAGGTGGCCGAGGTCGGCGAGCGCCTTCACGAAGAAGCGCGCGTACAGCAGGTGCAGGATCGCGTGCTCGACGCCGCCGATGTACTGGTCGACGGGCATCCACTCGGCGACGACCTCCGGATCCCACGCCGCCTCGTCGTTGTTGGCGTCGCAGTAGCGCAGGAAGTACCAGGACGAGTCGACGAACGTGTCCATCGTGTCGGTCTCGCGCTGGGCGGGACCGCCGCACGACGGGCAGTCGACGTTGACCCAGTCCTCGGCGGCGGCCAGCGGCGAGCGGCCGCGCGGCGCGTAGTCGGTGATGTCGGGCAGCTCGACGGGAAGCTGGTCCTCGGGGACCGGCACCAGGCCGCAGGACGGGCACTTCACGATCGGGATCGGGCAGCCCCAGTAGCGCTGGCGGGACAGCAGCCAGTCGCGCAGGCGGTAGTTGACCGACGCGTGGCCCTTGCCCTCGCGGTCGAGCCAGTCGACGATCGCCCGCAGCGCCTCGCGGTTGTGCATGCCGTCGAACTCGGGCGCGCTGTTGACGAGCGCGCCGTCGCCCACGTAGGGCAGCTCGCCGTCGCCGCCGTCGATGACGCGGCGGACCGGGAGGTCGTGGGCCTGGGCGAAGGCGAAGTCGCGTTCGTCGTGGCCGGGGACGGCCATGATCGCGCCGGTGCCGTACTCCATCAGCACGTAGTCGGCGACGTACATCGGCAGCTTCTCGCCGTTGACCGGGTTGGTGACGTAGCGGCCGAGGAAGACGCCGGTCTTGGGCCTGTCGGCGGCGCCGCGATCCTGGTTGGACTCGGTCAGGGCGTGGTTGATGTACGCCTGCACCTCCGCCTCGCGACCGGTGCCCTCGGCCAGCTTCAGCACGTCGGGGTGCTCGGGCGCCATCACGAAGAACGTCGCGCCGAACAGCGTGTCCGGGCGCGTGGTGAAGACGGGGTAGTCGACGCCGACGTCCTCGCAGCGGAACACGACCTCGGCGCCCTCGGAGCGCCCGATCCAGTTGCGCTGCATCGTCTTGACGTTCGCCGGCCAGTCGATCGTGTCGAGGTCGGCCAGCAGCCGGTCGGCGTAGTCGGTGATGCGGAAGAACCACTGCTCGAGCTGGCGCGCCTCGACCTCGCTGCCGCAGCGCTCGCAGCGGCCGTCGATGACCTGCTCGTTGGCGAGCACCGTCTGGTCGACCGGGCACCACTTGACCGCCGCCTCCTTGCGGTAGGCCAGGCCGGCCTTGAACAGCTGCAGGAAGATCCACTGCGTCCAGCGGTAGTAGCGCGGCTCGTGGGTGCCGAACTCGCGCGACCAGTCGATCGACATCCCCCACTCGCGGAACTGGCGGCGGAACTCCTCGATGGAGCGGTCCGTCGACTCGCGCGGGTGCTGGCCGGTGCGGATCGCGTGGTTCTCGGCGGGCAGGCCGAACGCGTCGTACCCCATCGGGTTCAGCACGCGGCGGCCGGTGCGGCGGTGGAAGTGCGCCACCGCGTCGCCGACGGAGTACACCTTCAGGTGCCCGATGTGCGGCTCGCCGCTCGGGTAGGGCAGCATCACCAGGACGTAGGAGCGCTCGCCGGGGAGGTTCGGGTCGTTGCTGACCTCCCACGTGCGCTCGTCGGCCCACACCTGCTGCCAGCGGGGCTCGATCTGCTTGGGGTCGTAACGGTGCTCGGCCATCTGCGGACCGCAGAGCATAGGAGCCGCCGGGACGACCGTCGGGACCGCCGATCGTCCGTGACGGCAGGCTTGCGTCATGGCCGCTATTTCCGGGGTATTCTCGCGAACGATGATGGGCCCACCTGATCAGCACGGAAGCGTCGGGGAGGCCGCGGATCGGGTCGCCGAGATCGTGGCCGCCGCGGAGCAGACCGCCGAGGCCATCCGCAAGGAGGCGGAGGCGCGCGCGGCCGAGCGCATCGCCGAGGCCGACCGCGCCGGCGAGTTCCGGGTCGCCGCGGCCGAGGAGGAGGCCCAGGAGACGCTGCAACGGGCGCGCGAGCACTCCGAGCAGGTGCGCGAGGAGTCGCGCGCGGAGGCCGAGCGGATCCTCAGCGAGGCGCGCGCCGAGGCCGAGCGGGTGCGCGCGGAGGCGGCCGCCGAGGCGCAGCGGCTGCGCAGCGAGGCCGACCGCGCCCGCCAGGAGGCCGAGGGATCGGCCGCGTCCGTGCGCGAGGCGGCCGCCGTCGCCGCCGCCGAGGTGCGCACGCGGGCCCAGGTCGACGCCGAGCGCACGCGCGAGGAGGCCCAGCAGGCGGCCAAGCTGCTGCGCAAGGCGGCCGAGAGCGAGGCCGCGACGATCCGCGCCGACGCCGAGAAGTACGCCGAGGAGACGCGGGAGGCCGCCCGCCAGCAGGCGCGCGAGCTGCTGGCCGAGGCGCGCGAGGTCTCCGACGACGTGATCGACGACGGCACCGAGCTCTCCGAGCACCTCCAGCAGCTGTCGGCGTCGCTGCGCACGAACGCCGAGCGGCTGCTGCGCGACGTGCAGGCCGCCCATCAGCGCCTGACCGCCGGCCTCGACGAGCTGTCGCCCGAGGACGCCGCGGTCGCGCGCGAGCAGCGCGACAACTCGAAGCCCCCGCCGATGCGCGGCGAGCAGCTCGAGGTGCCCGAGTTCCTGCCGCGACGCTAGCCGCGAAGCCCGTCCGAGAGGCGAACTAGCGTTCGCCTCGGGATGCAGCTCACGCGCGGACAGAAGGGGGCGATCGCCGAGGCGGGGGTGACAGCGGCCGCGCTCCATGCCGGAGTCGGAGTCCTGCGGCCGGTGAGCGAGGGCACGCGGTACGACCTCGTCTTCGACGTGGGCGACCGCTTCCTTCGCGTCCAGTGCAAGTGGGCGTGCCTGGGTGACGGCGTCGTCACCGCGATCCTGCGCACGAGCCGGCACACGCCGACCAACGGGTACGTCCACACGACCTACAGCGCGCGCGAGGTCGACTGCTGTGCCCTCTATTGCGACGAGTTGCGGCGCACGTTCCTCGTCCCGATCGCAGAGGTCGCCGGGGCCGCCTCCGTGCGCCTTCGCCTCACGCCCGCGCGCAACAACCAACGGAGTCGCGTGAGGATGGCGGACGACTACGACCTCGCTAAGATGATCCACGACCTGGGGCTATAGCTCAGCTGGGAGAGCGCCGCCATGGCATGGCGGAGGTCGTCGGTTCGAGCCCGACTAGCTCCATCGGCGAGGAACCATCACCACCCGCCAACCCGCTCCGAGAACCCCGCGCCAGCGGGGTTCTCTGCGTATGGAGCACGCAAGCCCTTGACGGGGGTTCCGCGAGCGCGAGTCTGAGTCTTTCTCCACTCGCCTTGATCCTCGGGGTTCATCCTGTGCCCGCAACTCAGGTTGCCAGTCGAGACTGGGGCGCAAGGGATCTGCCGTCGGCTAGCGACTTGCACTCCGAGAGATGTCTTCCGCGAGGGATCGTCTGAGCCAGGCCTCTCCCTCGCTCTCGCGCGCAGAGGTGGAGGAAGTGCTGGAGGAAGTGGAGCCGGACGCCCGGCGACGCCGCAGTTGCCGGACACGACCCGATCAAGCAGCAGATGGGTGTCGTCGACCAGCGCATCGAAGCCTGGTTCCGGCCGTTCGGTGGGACCATCCCGGCGGGGCACCTCGACGACATCCCGATTTATCGCTGGCCGTAGTGTTGGTCCATCCACGGCGGCCGGCGTTCATACGCGTCACTGCGAGCTCGACCACAGGTCGGCCCGGGGGCCCGGCCTCGGGCGCGCGTCGCGCGGCCTCTCTGCGTTCCGGGACGCCGCTGTTAGCGTCTCCTGGCGCATGTCCTCGCAGCCGTCGCCCTCCCCCGCCCCGTCCGAGCGCCCGCGCCGGCGCCCCCGGCTCGCCGTCGTCGAGCACGTCGAGCGCGTCACGCCGGGCCTGATCCGCGTCGTCCTGGGCGGCGACGGCCTGGACGGGTTCGCCGCCGGCGAGTTCACCGACCACTACGTGAAGCTGCAGATCCCGCCCCCGGGCGCGCCGTACGCGGCGCCGTTCGATCCCGAGGAGGTCAAGGCGCGGGTGCCGCGCGAGCACTGGCCGCGCACGCGGACCTACACCGTGCGCGAGTGGGACGCCGACGCCCGGCGCCTCACGATCGACTTCGTCTACCACGGCGACCACGGCGTCGCCGGGCCCTGGGCCGCGTCGGCGCGGCCCGGCGACACGCTCCAGCTGCTCGGCCCCGGCGGCGGGTACGCGCCGGACCCCGACGCCGACTGGCACCTCATGGTCGGCGACCCGAGCGTCGTCCCCGCGATCTCGGCCTCGCTCGCGCGCATCCCCGCCGGCGTGCCGGTCCGCGTCCTGATCGCGGTCGGCGGCCCCGAGGACGAGGTCGCGCTCGAGAGCGCCGGCGACCTGCACGTGCGCTGGCTGCACCATGGCGCGGCCGGCGCCGCCGCCGACGGCGACCTGCTCGTGGAGGCCCTGCGCGCCCTCGACGTGCCCGCCGGGCGCGTCCACGCGTTCGTCCACGGCGAGGCGAGCGCGGTCCGCGCCGTGCGCCGCCTCCTGCTCGCCGACTGGGGCCTCCCGCGCGAAGCCTTGTCGGTCTCGGGCTACTGGAAGCTCGGCCGCGACGACGAGGGCTGGCGCCAGGAGAAGCCCGAGTGGAACCGGCTCGTCGAGCAGGACGTCGCCTGACCGAAGCGGTTTGCTGATGCCGACGGCGGCCGGAACCCGTAGGGTGCGCGGCATGAGCGCAACCGGGCGGGCCCAGCGCCGCGACGCCATCCTCGACGCCGCCTGCACCGTCCTGGCCGAGCAGGGCCTCGACGGGACCCGCATCGCCGACGTGGCCAAGCGGGTGGGCATCAGCCCCGGGCACGTCCTCTACTACTTCGAGTCCAAGGCCGATCTGTTCCTGCAGTCCCTGGCGACCGTGGAGGAGCGCCTGCGCGACGAGGCCCTCGCGCGGTTCGAGGGCCTCCCCCGCGCCGCCGACCGCTGGAACGCGATGCTCGAGGTCATGGCCCCGACCGGGCCGGGCGACTTCAAGCTGCTGCTGTGGCTGGAGGCGTGGGAGATCGCGCCGCGCGACGAGCGGGTCGCCGCGTTCACCGCCGCGCTGGAGGACCAGTGGCAGGAGCTCCAGCTCGAGGTCCTGCGCCAGGCCCAGGCCGACGGCGAGATCGCGCCCGACCGCGACATCCGCGACTTCGTGACGCGCTTCTCGGCGTTCTTCGACGGGCTGACGATCCAGGTCGTCACCGGCTCGCGGCGCATCGACCGCGATCGCATGCTCGAGATCTGCCGCGACTACGCGCGCGTGCAGCTCGACTGGGAGCTGGGGTGACGCTCGCCCTTGGGGGCTCGGTCACCCTCGCGAGGGTTCGCCCAGAGGGCGAAACTCGTATGACCTAGGCGGTTGTGGCCTCGTAGGCCCGCGAGGGCACCTCGCCCCAGAGCTGCTCGAGCCGGTAGAAGTCGCGCGTCTCGGGCGTGAACACGTGGACGACCACGTCGAGGTAGTCCATCAGCACCCAGCGCGCCTCGCCGAGCCCCTCGACGCGGCGCGGCAGCAGCCCGTGCTCCTGCTTGAGCGCCTGGTGGATGCCGTCGTGGATCGCCTTCACCTGGCGGTCCGTGTTGCCGGTGCAGATCACGAACAGGTCCGTGTAGCCGATCACGCCCCGCAGGTCGAGCACGACGATGTCACCGGCCTTCTTCTCTGCGGCCTGCTCGGCGATCGCGTCGGCGAGCTGGTCCGGGGTGAGCTGGGGCGTGCTCAAGGGATGTGCACCTCCGTCCGGTAGAGCCCCCGCGCGCCGATGAGGCGCGCCACGTCGTCGGGCACGAGGTAGCGGATCGGCCGGCCCGCGCGCACCCGGTCGCGGATGTCGGTCGACGACACGTCCAGGCGCGGCATGGAGAAGAACCGCACCCGCTCGGCGGCGCCGCGCAGCCCGCCCAGCGCGCGCAGGATCTCGTCACGGCGGATCTCGGCGCGCTCGGCCACGCCCAGCATCGCCAGGTCGAGCAGCGCCTCGGGCTCCCGCCACTGGGGGAGGCTCGCGGCCATGTCCCCTCCGACGATGAACGTCAGCTCGTCACCTGGCGACGTCGCATGGATCGAACGGAGGGTATCGACCGTGTAGGACGGCCCGGGCCGGTCCAGCTCGATGCGCGACACGCCGAAGCGCTCGTCGCGCCCCACGGCCGCCTCGCACAGCGCCAGCCGCACCTCGGGGCCGGGGTCGTCGACGGCCTCCTTGTGGGGCGGCACGCGGGTCGGCACGAGCACGACCGCGTCGAGCTCGAGCTGGTGCAGCGCCTCCTGGGCGCAGACCAGATGACCGATGTGCGGCGGGTTGAACGTCCCGCCGAGGATGCCGAGCCTACGCCCGGACGTGCCCGTCGCCCTCCACGATGTACTTGAACGTGCACAGCTCGCGCAGGCCGATCGGCCCGCGGGCGTGCAGCTTCTGGGTCGAGTTGCCGATCTCGGCGCCCATCCCGAACTCGCCGCCGTCGGTGAAGCGCGTCGACGCGTTCACGTACACGCAGGCGGCGTCGACGCCCCGCTGGAACGCCCGCGCCGCCGCGGTGTCGCGCGTGACGATCGCCTCGGAGTGGCCCGAGCCGTGCGCGTTGACGTGCTCGATCGCCGCCTCGACGGAGTCGACGACGCCGACGGCGAGCTCGAGCGCCAGGAACTCGGTGTCCCAGTCCTCAGCGGTCGCCTCGCCCATCTCGGCGAGCGCCCGCGCCCGCTCGTCGCCGCGCAGCTCCACCCCGGCCTCGCGCAGCGCCTGCGCGGCCCGCGGCAGGAACGCGTCGGCGACCTCGGCGTGGACGAGCAGCGTCTCGGCGGCGTTGCACACGCCCGGGCGCTGCGTCTTGGCGTTCACGACGATGTCGAGGGCCTGGTCGAGGTCGGCGGTCGCGTCGACGAACACGTGGCAGTTGCCCGACGCGGCGTAGATCACCGGGACGGTCGCGACCTCCTGCAGCGCCGCCTTCAGGCCCTCGCCGCCACGCGGGATGACGAGGTCGACGAGCCCGTCCTGGGTGGCGAGCTCGGCGAGCGCCTCGCGCCCGCCGCCGAGCAGCTGGATCGCGCCCGCGGGCGCGGCCGACGCGGCGATCGACGACAGCACGGCGTTGGAGTGCGCGGCCGACGACGATCCGCGCAGCACGATCGCGTTGCCCGACTTCAGGCACAGCGCGGCCGCGTCGATCGTGACGTTCGGGCGCGCCTCGTAGACGACGGCGACGACGCCGAGCGGAACGCGCACCTTGCGCAGGTCCAGCCCGTTGGGCAGCCGCCCGCCGTCGATGACCTCGCCGACCGGGTCCGGCAGCGCCGCGACCTGGCGCACGCCCGCCGCCATCCCGGCGACGCGGCCCTCGTCCAGGCGCAGGCGGTCCATGAGCGCACTCGACAGCCCGGCCTCGCGACCCGCCTCGAGGTCGCGGGCGTTGGCCTCCAGGATCTCGGGCGTGCGCGCGATCAGGGCGTCGGCGATCGCGTGCAGCGCCGCGTCCTTGGCGCCGGTGTCGAGCTGGGCGAGGGCGCGCGAGGCGCGCTTGGCCTCGCGGCAGATGTCGGTGACGGTGGGCGTGGCGACGGCCATTGGGACAGGGTACGCCGTTCAGGCGAGCACGAAGTGGTCCCGGTGGATGGCCTCCTCGCCGGCGCGCGGGAGCCGCTCGCGCACCTCCGACGACTTCAGGCCCGCGACCTGGCGCAGCTCGGCGGCCGTGTAGCTGGCGATGCCCTTGCCGACCGGCTCGCCGTCGACGGTCACGTCGACCGCGTCGCCCACGTCGAAGTCGCCCTCGACGCCGACCACGCCGACCGGCAGCAGCGACGTCCCGCCGTGGCGCAGCGCCTGCGCCGCGCCCGCGTCGACGCGGATCGTGCCCTGGCTGGGGCGCGCGTACTTCAGCCACAGCTTGAACGACGAGTAGCGCGCGCCGCCGGCGCGGAAGCGCGTCCCCTCGGGCTCGCCGTCGAGCGCCCGCGTCAGCGCCTCGGGCCGGATGCCGCTGCAGATGACGGTCTCGATCCCGCCCGCCGCGGCGATCTCGGCCGCGACCACCTTCGAGCGCATCCCGCCGGTGCCCATCGGGCCGGCGTTGTGGCCGATCTGCAGCGCGTCGAGCTCGGCCATGTCGCGCACCTCGGGCACCAGCCTGGCGTCCGGGTCGCGCCGCGGGTCGGCGGTGTAGACGCCGTCGGTGTCGGTGAGGACGGCCATCAGGTCGGCGCCGACGAGGATCGCGACCTGGGCGGCGAGGAAGTCGTTGTCGCTGAACGAGATCTCCTCGGTGGCGGTCGTGTCGTTCTCGTTGACGACCGGGACGATGTCCCACGACAGCAGCGTCTGCAGCGTCCGGCGGGCGTTGAGGTAGTGCTCGCGGACCGACAGGTCGAACGAGGTCAGCAGCACCTGCGCGCCGGTGACCCCGCGCGAGGCGAGCGTCTCGTCCCACAGCCGGAACAGCTTGCCCTGGCCGACCGCGCTGGCCGCCTGCAGCTCGTCGATCGTGTTGGGGCGCGACGGCCGGTCGAGCACCAGCAGGCCGCGCGCGATCGCGCCGCTGGAGACGATGACGACATCGTCGCCGGCGGCGCGCCGCCGCGCGACCTCGTCGCACACCGCCGCCAGGACCGCGTCCTGGGAGGCCATCGCCGAGCCGAGCTTGATGACGTACCGCGCCATCGTCAGGCCGCCGCCGCGCGCAGCCGCAGCGCGAGCACCGGGAAGCACAGCGTCGACAGGATGCCGGCGCCGACGAGCGACGCCGCGGTCGCCGGGTCCATCGAGCCGGCGTCGACGGCGAGCGCGGTGATCGCCACGACGAGCGGCAGCTGGGTCGAGGTGTACAGGGCCAGCGCCTGCCGCGCGCGGCCGTCGAGCTGGCGCCGATACAGCACCATCGCCGGCAGGCCGCGCACGAGCAGGAACAGCGCGAGGAACAGCGGGAGCAGGAGCAGCGCGGTGGCGCTGCCCAGCAGCGCGTCGAGGTCGAACCTCATGCCGCTGACGACGAAGAAGAACGGGATCAGGAAGCCGTAGCCGACCGCGGTGAGCTTGGACTCGAGCACCTCCACCTGGTGCTCGCCGACCACCTGGCGGAAGATCAGGCCGGCCATGAACCCGCCGAGCAGCAGGTCGAGGCCCATCTCGGCGGCGAGGGCGATCAGCGCCAGCACCATCACCACGACGAGCCGCACCGCGAGCTGGCTGGACGAGTGCAGCGTCCGGTCGAGCACGGCCCACCCGCGGCCCGCCGAGCGCACGGCCACGTAGCCGACGATCAGCGACACCGCGACGAACGCGAGCAGGATCGCCACCTGGTGCGCGGGCGCCTCGGTCGACAGGAACACGGTCATGAGCATGATCGGCCCGAACTCGCCGACCGCGCCCGCCGCCAGCAGCTTGGTGCCGAACGGGCTGCGCAGGTCGCCGCTGTCGCGCAGGATCGGCAGGAGCGTGCCGATCGCGGTCGTCGACATCGCGCAGGCGACGTAGACCGGCGCGTCGATGGCGCCCAGCAGCCACAGCACGAGCGCCGCGGCGTGCGCGAGCAGCAGCGACGCCACCCAGCCCAGGCCGGCCAGCTTGAGGGCGACGCCCTTGATGCGGTCGATCTCGATCTCGTAGCCGGCGAAGAAGAACAGCATCCCCAGGCCGACGTTCGCGAAGAAGTCGGTGAAGTGGTCCACGACGGCGATCTTCAGGACCTGGGGGCCGACGAGGATGCCGAGCACGAGCTCGACGACCACGACGGGCACGACGAGGCGCCCGGCGACGGCGGCCGTGAACGCGGCGGCGCCGGTCGCGCAGAGGACGATGACGAGGAACGATGCGGCGTCGACGGTGGTCACGCGCTCACGCCCCGGGGTCCAGCTCGAACACGACGTCGCCGATCTCCACCTCGTCGCCGGGCTCGAAGCCGGCGTCCTCGAGCGCGCGGATCACGCCGATGCGCGCGAGGCGGTGCTCCACGTAGGCCATGGCCTCCTCGTTGTCGGGGTCGTAGCGAGCCAGCAGCCGCTCGATGCCCTCGCCCACGACGCGGAACGCGCCGGGGCCGCTGCGCTCGACGTGGAAGGTGCGGCGGGCCGCGGGCCGGAACGTGCGGTGCTCGGCGAGCGCCTCCTCGCCGGGCTCCTCGATTGGCAGCGCCTCGGCCTGCGCGACCGGGACGCGCTCGAACAGCAGCCCCACCAGCTCGTCGAGGCCGCGCCCGGTGGCGCTCGAGGTCACGACGACCGGGGTGTCGCCGCCGACCTCCTCGCGCCACATCTCGGCCGCCGCGGCGGCATCCTCCTCGGGCACGAGGTCGGCCTTCGAGAGGGCGAGGATGCGCGGGAGCGCCGCCAGGCGCGGGTCGTGCGCGGCCAGCTCGGCCTCGATGACGGCGTGGTTGTCGGCCGGGTCGCTGCCGTCGAGCGGCGCGAGGTCGAGCACGTGCACGAGCACGCGCGTGCGCTCGACGTGGGCCAGGAAGTCGTGGCCGAGCCCGGCGCCCTCGCTGGCGCCCTCGATGAGCCCGGGGATGTCGGCGAGCACGAGCTGGCGGCCGTCGCGCTCGACGGTCCCCAGCACGGGCTCCAGGGTCGTGAACGGATAGTCGGCGACCTTCGGGTCCGCGCGCGTCAGGCGCCGCAGCAGCGACGACTTGCCGGCGTTGGGCAGCCCGACCAGGCCGACGTCGGCCAGCAGCTTCAGGCGCAGCTCCAGCCAGCGCTCCTCGCCCGGCAGCCCGCGCTCGGCGAAGCGCGGCGCCTGGCGGGTGGCGCTGGCGAAGCGCTTGTTGCCGCGCCCGTACGGGCCGCCGCGGGCGACGACCACCCGCTGGCCCGGGTGCACGAGGTCGTAGGCGAGGCCGTCGTCGGACGTCACGACCGTCCCGGGCGGGACGGCGATCTCGAGCGTGGGCCCGTCGGCGCCGATGCGGTTGGCGCCCTGCCCGTGCTGGCCGGGCCGCGCCTTGTAGTGGGCCTTGCGCTTGAACGACTGCAGGTCGCGCAGCGAGTCGTCGACGACCAGCACGACGTCACCGCCGCGACCACCGTCGCCGCCGTCGGGACCACCGCGGGGCACGTGCGCCTCTCGGCGGAAGGACTGCGATCCGTCGCCGCCGCGCCCGCCCTGCACGAAGATGCGTGCCTTGTCGTAGAGCATCGTTGCCTGGCCGACGGATGCTAGACGGGCGGCAGGTCGCCGCCCGGCGGGCGCCGCGACCGCAGGCGCGCCAAGATGGTCGGATGGACTCCCCCGTGTTCCTCATCACCGGCGCGTCGAGCGGCATCGGCGCCGCGACCGCCCGCCACGCCGTCGACGCCGGGTACCGCGTCGTGCTCGCCGCCCGCAGCGCCGACCGGCTCGAGGCGCACGCGCAGGAGCTCGGCGGCGCCGAGGTGGCGATCGCCGTCCCCACCGACGTGACCGACTTCGCCGCCCAGCAGGCGCTCGTCGCGACGACGCTGGAGCGCTTCGGGCGCCTCGACGTCGCCTTCGCCAACGCCGGCTTCGGCGCCACGCGCGGCTTCCTGGAGGAGACGCCGGAGCACTGGCGCGACATGGTGCTGACGAACGTGCTCGGCGCCGCCTACACGATCCGCGCGACGCTGCCGGCGCTGCGCGAGCGCGCCGGCCACCTCGTCCTGACGAGCTCGGTCGCGGGCCGCCGCGCCCTGCCCGGCTCGCTCTACAGCGCCACCAAGCACGCGGTCACCGCGATGGGCGAGGCGCTGCGCCTGGAGGCCGACGGCGCGATCCGGGTGACGTGCATCGAGCCCGGCGCGGTCGACACGCCGTTCTTCGACAGCCCGCTGCAGATCCGCGCGCTCGACGCCGACGACGTCGCCCGCGCCGTGCTGTGGGCGGTGTCCCAGCCCGCGCACGTCGACGTCAACGAGATCCTCGTGCGCCCGACCGCGCAGCCGGGCTAGGAGCGCCCGTCGCGCCGCGCCAGGTCGCGGTCGTGGCGGCGCAGGAAGCGCCGCACGTCGTCGAGGTTCGCCTCGTCGACGGGGACGTGCCCGTCCTCGAGCGCCCGGTCGCGCGGGTGCTCGCGCTCGCCGTCCTCGAGCCGGCGGCGGGCCTCCTCCGCCGACTCGAGCGAGCGGGTTCGCTGCTGCCGACGGTCGTCCCCGTCGGCCATGCCCTAGTCGCCGGCCGGGGTGACGGACACGACGCGGCCGCGGCGGCCGACGCTGAACCGCACGGTCCCGGCGCTGCGCGCGTAGAGCGTGTCGTCCTTGCCGATGCCGACGCCCTCGCCGGGGTGGAAGCGGGTGCCGCGCTGGCGCACGATGATCTCGCCGCCGGTGACGGTCTGGCCGGCGAACACCTTCACGCCGAGGCGCTTGGCGTTGCTGTCGCGGCCGTTGCGCGAGGAGCCGAGGCCCTTCTTATGCGCCATTGCTGATCTCCGTGATCTCGATGCGGGTGAGCTGCTGGCGGTGGCCGGTGGTCCGCTTGTAGCCGCGCTTGGGCTTGAACTTGAAGACGCGGATCTTGTCGCCCTTCTCGTGACCGACGACCCGGGCCGAGACCTTGACCTTCTTGAGGCCGTCGGCGTCGAACACCGCGTCCTTGTCGGCGAACAGCACCGGCTCGAGCTCCACGCTCGAGCCCTCGTCGGCGGCGAGCTTCTCGACGAGCAGGGTCTGGCCCTTCTCGACGCGGTACTGCTTGCCTCCGGTTTTCACGACTGCGTACATAGGTTCGGTCACTCGCTGGCGCTCTCGGCCTTGGCACGGGTACGGCGCCGTCCGCCTCTGCGGCCGCGGCGCCGAGGCTTCGAGTCTAGCGCGTCGTCCTCGTCGTCCTGGTCCGCGTCGATCACCACGGCGGTGGCGGCGGTCCGCCCCACCTCCTCGATGCGCACCAGGCGCTTCTCGCCCAGGTACCGGTAGCCGTGGGTCACCGAGATCAGGTAGGAGTCGATCTTGGCGACCGCGTCGTCGACGTTGTACATGTGCGGCTCGACGATGTGGACGTAGACCTCCTCGCCGGCCGCGAACGGCACGGCCTGCTCGGAGATCTCCTCCTGGGTGCCGCGCGCGGTGATCGCGAAGTGGTCCAGCGGCAGGCCCTCGGAGCCCTCGAAGTAGAAGATCTTGCCGGTCTCGGACTCCAGCGCGCGCAGGGCGCCCCCGCCGTCGCCGGTGAACTGGGCGGTGACGCGCGGGTTGAGGCGCACGAGGTAGGCCTCCTCCTCGCCGACCTCGTCGCGCAGGCGGCGCTCGACCTCGATGGCGATCGTCTCCTCGGACTTGATCACGCCCTCGCCGTCGCAGGTCGGGCACGGCCGGGTCATGATCTCGCGCACGCCCTCGGTGACGTTCTGGCGGGTCATCTCGACCAGGCCGAGCTTGGAGATCTCGGCGGTGAACGTCTTCGTGCGGTCCTCGTCCAGCGCGGCCCGCAGCGTCTTCATGACCTCGCGCGCGTTGCGGGCGCGGGCCATGTCGATGAAGTCGATGACGATGATCCCGCCGATGTCGCGCAGGCGCAGCTGGTTGACGACCTCGACGGCGGCCTCGATGTTCGTCTTCGTGATCGTGTCCTCCAGGCGCGCCTGCTTGCCGCGCCCGACGAACGAGCCGGAGTTGACGTCGATGACCGTCAGCGCCTCGGCGTAGTCGATCATCAGGTAGCCGCCGGAGGGCAGGTCGACGCGGCGCGACATCGTGCCCTCGAGCACCTCGTCGACGCCGTACTTCTCGAACAGCGGCTCCTCGCCCTCGTACAGCTCCAGGCGCTCGACGAGCTCGGGCCCGGTGCGCTCGAAGAACGACACGAGCCGGTGGTGCTGCTTGGGGTCGTCGACGATCGCCTTCTCGAAGTCGTCGGAGAAGATGTCGCGCACGACGCGGACGGACAGGTCGGCCTCCTGGAACACCAGCGACGGCGCCGGGTTCTCCTCCGCGCGCTTGCGCAGCACGTCGTTGAGCTTGAACAGGTACTGCAGCTCGCGCTCGAAGTCCTCGCGCTTGGCGCCCGACGCGGCGGTGCGGATGATCGCGCCGCCGTCGCGCAGGTCGAGGCCCTTGGCCTCCTTGCGCAGCCGCTCGCGCTCCTTGTCGTCGAGGCGGCGCGACACGCCGATGCCCTCGCCGGTGGGCGCGTACACCATGTAGCGCCCGGCGATCGTGAGCTCCATCGACAGGCGCGCGCCCTTCGTCTTCAGCGGGTCCTTGACGACCTGGACGACGATCTCCTGCCCGGGCTTCAGCAGGTCGGTGATCTTCTTGCCCTCGCCGTTCCCGCGCCCGCGGCGCGGCGTCTCGACGCCGGGCAGCACGATCTCGTCGACGTGCAGGAAGCCGTTCTTGTCGAGTCCGATGTCGACGAACGCGGCCTCGAGGCCGGGCAGGACGTTGTCGACCTTGCCCTTGTAGATGTTGCCGACGATCGAGCGGTTCCCGCGGCGCTCCAGGTAGAGCTCGGCGACGCGGTAGTTGCGCTTGCCCTTCGGCTTCTCCAGCAGCGCGACACGGGTCTCGCCGCGATCGACGCTGACCAAGACTTGCTTCTTCACAGGATGGTCCTTGACTTGTAGGCGGCGGCCAGGCGTCCCTGCACGTAGATGGACTGCAGGAGGCCCAGCGCCAGGAGGGTGGTGATCACCGAGGCCGGGCCGTAGCTGAGCAGCGGCAGGGTCAGGCCGGTGATGGGCATGATCCCGAGGTTCATGCCGACGTTGACGAAGACCTGGAACATGAGCATCGCCACGACGCCGCCGGCGACGAGCGCGCCGAACAGGTTCTTGGCCATCGTGAGGATGCGCAGGGATCTCCAGATCAGCAGCGCGTAGAGCGACAGCACCAGGGCGCAGCCGACGAAGCCGTAGCGCTCCCCGACCACGGCGAAGATGAAGTCCGTGTGGTGCTCGGGGAGGAAGTTGAGCTTCGTCTGCGTGGCCTGGTCGCCGCGGCCGGTCTTCTGCCCGGCGCCGATCGCGATCTTCGACTGCTCCTGCTGGTAGCCCTCGTCGCCCGCGACGTCGCTGGGCGACAGGAACGACGTGAGGCGGTCGACCTGGTAGGGCTTGAGCACCTCCACCCCCACCGCCGGTGCGGCGACGAGGGCGACGGTGATGGCGACGGCGATCAGGGCGAAGAGCCCGGCGAAGTGCCGCCAGGGGGTGCCCGCCACGAACAGCACGGCGAGCGCGATGACGACGTACACCATGCCCGATCCGAGGTCCGGCTGGGCGATCACGAAGAACGCCGGCACGAGCGCCAGCAGCATCACGCGCGCCGTCGTGTCGCGATCGGCGATCCGCCGTGAGCGGCCGACGACGAAGCCGGCCAGCACGAGGATCAGCAGCACCTTGCCGAACTCGGAGGACTGGAAGTTGAACCCGCCCGGCAGCCGGATGGCCAGCTGGGCGCCGCGCACCTCGGAGCCGAGCGCCAGGTTCAGGAGGATGATCCCGATGAGCACGGCGTAGAGGCCCCAGGTGAGCTCGCGGAAGCGCGAGATGTCGACCCGGCTGAGCACGAGCATCAGCACGACGCCGACGGCGGAGAAGATGGCCTGGCGGTTGACGAAGTAGTCGGGCTGGCCGGCGATGTCCTCGGCGGTGGCGCCGTCGAGGACGACCAGCGAGCAGACGAGCAGCCCGATCGTCGCCACCAGCAGCAGCGGGTCGAACGGCAGCCGCAGCGACAGCAGGCCGCCGCCGGTCGCGGCGACGGGCGCGTCGTCGCGCGGGTCGCGGATGGGGCTGGCGGCCGTGTTCATCACTGGGTGTGCGACTCCCCGCGCAGGAACTCGCCCTTGTGACCCAGATACCACTGGGACAGGATCTGACGCGCGGCCGGCGCCGCGGACGTGGCGCCCCAGCCGCCGCCCTCGATCGTCACCGCGACGACGAGCGGGCGGCTCTTGTCGGGCACGAACGCGACGTACCAGGACTGGTCGGGCCGCCCGGCGCCGCGCTCGGCGGTGCCGGTCTTGCCGTACACCGGGTAGCGGTCCTGCGGCCAGCCGGCGAACACGTCGGCCGACGTGCCGCCCGGCTCGCTGGCGGCGGCGTGCAGGCCCTCCAGGATCGCCTCGCGCGCCTCCGCGGGCAGGTCGATCGAGCGCGCGGACGGCGGATCGATCTCCTGCACGAGGCGGCCCTGGGAGTCCTCGACGTCGAGGCCGAGGTGCGGGCGCACGATCTTGCCGCCGTTGGCGAGCGCGGCGTAGGCGACCGCCATCTGCAGCGGCGAGGCCTGCAGGTCGCCCTGGCCGACGGCCAGGTTCACGTTGTCGCCGGTCGACCACGGGCGCATGTCGGAGATGCCGCAGGCGTCGACCTTCTTCTTCTTGCGGCACTGGCGCTCGAGCCGGCCCCGCTCCTCGCGCCACTTGCGGTCGGGTACGGTGCCGGGCTGGGCGCCGGGCAGGTCGATGCCGGGCGTGCGGCCCAGGCCGAGCTTGTGGGCGGTCTTCTGCAGCGCCTGGCCCTCGAGCTCGTTGAGGTCGCGGCCGAGGATGTAGAAGTAGACGTCGGAGGAGACCTTCAGCGCGGAGACCAGGTTCACCGCGCCCGCGCCCCGGTCGCCCGGGCTGCAGAACTCGGTGAAGCCGACCTTCAGGCAGCCGGTGTCGTTGATGACCGTCGACGGCGTGATGAGGCCGTGCTCCAGCGCGGCCAGCGCCGTCACCGGCTTGAACGTCGAGCCGGTCGGATACAGGCCGGCGATCGCGCGGTCGAACAGCGGCGCGCCGTTGGCCTCGGAGTTCAGCGCCCGGTACTTCTCCTCGCTGATCGGCTTGGCGAACAGCGACGGGTCGAAGCTCGGGTAGGAGCCCATCGCGAGGATCTGCCCGTTGCGCGGGTCCATCGCCACGAACGCGCCCGGCTGCCCGCCGCCCGCCTGCGCGACCGCCTCCTGGCCGACCTCCTGCAGCGACAGGTCGATCGACAGCTTCAGGTTCTGGCCGGGCACCGGCTGGCGGCGGCGCAGCTCGCCCTTGTAGCCGCCCATCGAGTCGACCTGCAGCAGCTGCGCGCCGTCGGTGCCGCGCAGGTAGCGGTCGTACTGCCACTCGATGCCGCTCTGGCCGATGACCGTGCCCTGCTTGACGCCCTTGTAGCGCTTCTGCTTGAGCTGCTCGGGGTTGATCTGCCCGACCGTGCCGACGAGGTGCGCGGCCAGCTCCCGGCGCGGGTAGCGGCGCAGGTACTGGTCGGTGACCGTCACCGCCGGGAAGTGGCGCTTGCGCTCCTGCAGGTAGTTGAGGACCGAGCGCGGCGCGTCGACGTCGAGCGTCACGTTCGCGTAGGGCAGCACGCGGCGCTGGCGGTTGACCTCGCGCGAGATCTCGATCGGGTCCGTCCCGAGCACCTTGCCCAGGCGCACGTACAGCGCCTTGCGCTTCGCGTTGTCCTCGGGCAGCTTGCCCGGCTCGATCTGCACGACGGTCGCCTGGCGGTTGGTGACGAGCACTCGGCCGTCGCGGTCGAGGATCTCGCCGCGCGGCGCCTGGATGCGGATCTCGCGCACGCGGTTGTCGTTGGCCTGCGAGACGTACTCGTCGCCGCTGAGGACCTGCAGGAACCACAGGCGGAAGAACACGATCGCGAACAGGACGAGCGCGATGCCGCCGAGCATGGCGACGCGCAGCGCCAGCTGCGGGGTGATGGGGCGGGGGTCGCCGCTGCCTGGCGTGGTCATCATGCGCGCGACAGCGGGGACAGGCCGCCGGTCGTGTAGGCGCGACGGCGGCGGCGGGCGGGGTCGTCGGGAAGCGCGCCGACGAGGATGCGGCGCACGATCGCGAACAGCGGGGCGGCGATGATCGTGTTCACGAGGATCGTCGTGATGATGTCGCGCACGAGCAGCAGGCTGACGGGCGCGTCGACGCCGAGCAGGAACTGGATGATCGAGTAGCCGATCGTGGCGACCGCGGTGGCGGCGGCGCCGGTGGCGATCGGCACGAGCGCGCCCTGCGGGTCGCGCAGCTCGCGCAGGCGGCCGGCGCCGTAGCCGACCACGGTGTAGATCAGCGAGTTGACGCCGAGGGTCTGCACGAGCGCGAGGTCGAGGAACAGGCCCATGCCGAACCCGACGGCGGCGCCGGAGATCGAGCCGGTGAGCAGGCCCACCGAGGCGACCACGAGCGGGGTCAGGTCCGCGCTCACGCCGAACACGGAGATCTGCGAGACCGCGACGATCTCCAGCAGCGCGGCGACGAGCGCCAGCAGCGCGATGCGCAGCGCGAGCTTGGGCGTCGACCCGGCCGTCACGTCGCGCCCGTCCCCCGCGGGTCGGTGAGCACCTGCACGACGTCCAGCCGCCGCAGCTGCGCGAACGGGCGGACGTGGACGCGCTGGTAGACGTCGACCTCCTCGTCGTCGACCTTCGTCACCTCGCCGACCGGGATCCCGGGCGGGAACAGCGACTCGTAGCGCCGCGACCGCGACCCGGCCGTGACGATCGTCTGGCCCTCCTCGATGCGGTCGCCGCGGCGGATGTACTCGAGCAGCAGGTCGTCGGGCTTGCCGACGGCGGGCTGCACGACGCCGGCGACGCCGCTCTCGTTGACGACGGCCGAGACGCCGCTCGTGTGGTCGGTGATGAGCGTGACGATCGCCGAGTTGCTCGTGGCGGCGGTGACCGTGCCGACGAGCCCGTCGCCGTTGACGACCGGCTGGTCGACGCGCACCCCGTCGCTCGTGCCCTTGTTGATCGACACCGTCGAGTACCACAGCGTCGGCGAGCGCGTGATGACGCGCGCGGTGACCGGGCCCATCTCGTCGAGGCTCAGCTCCTCGTCGAGGCCCAGGAGCTTGCGCAGCTGCTCGGCCTCGCGCGCCGCGGCGGCGTTGGCGATCGCCGCGCGGCGGGCCTCCTCGAGCTCGTCGCGCAGCTTGTCGCGCTCCTCCTTGGCGTCGAGCGTGTCGCCGAACCACCCGAAGAGGTCGCGCACGGGCTTCAGCGCGCGGCTGGCCCCCTCCTGGATCGGGGAGACGACCTGCAGGAACCCGCGCTGCACGCTGTGCAGGGGGCTGCTCGGCGATTCGCCGAAATACGCGGTGAGGAGGATCAGGGAGCAGACGACGAGCAGTGCGAGAACCGCTCGTCGCCGGCGCACCGACTTGTCGTACACGGCGAAGTCTTCTCCACGTTGGTGGTCGCACCGCGTCGCACCGGCTGCACCTCACCAGTCATCTAGGGGCGCCGGCGGCGGTTGCGTGAGTTCTTGTTCGCGCGATGGATGACCTCGAACTCCTCCAGCGACCGGCCGGAGCCCACCGCGACGCACGTCAGCGGCGACTCGGCCAGGTGAGCCGGCATCTGGGTCTCCTCGCGAAGGCGGTCGTCGAGGCCCTGCAGCAGCGAGCCGCCCCCGGCGAGCATGATCCCGCGGTCCATGATGTCGGACGCGAGCTCCGGAGGGGTCCGGTCGAGGGTCTCCTTGACGGCCTCGATGATCTGCGAGAGGGGCTCCTCCAGCGCCTGGCGGATCTCCTCGCTGGTGAGCACCACGGTCTTCGGGAGGCCGGACACCATGTCGCGGCCGCGGATCTCCGCCTGGACCTCTTCCTCCATCGGGTAGGCGGAGCCGATCTCGAGCTTCAGCTCCTCGGCGGTCTGCTGGCCGATCAGGAGCTTGTACTCGCGCTTGGCGTAGTTGATGATCGCCTCGTCCAGCTCGTCGCCGCCGATGCGGATCGACTTCGAGACGACGATGCCGCCGAGCGAGATCACCGCGACCTCGCTCGTGCCGCCGCCGATGTCGACGACCATCGAGCCGGTCGGCTCGCCGACGGGCAGGCCGGCGCCGATCGCGGCGGCCATCGGCTCCTCGATCAGGTAGGCGGTGCGGGCGCCGGCGGACAGGCACGCCTCCTCGACCGCGCGCTTCTCGACCCCGGTGACGCCCGAGGGGACGCAGACGACGACGCGCGGGTGCGCCCAGCGGTTCTGGTGCACCTTCTGGATGAAGTGGCGCAGCATCTCCTCGGTGACGTCGAAGTCGGCGATGACGCCGTCCTTCAGCGGCCGGATCGCGGAGATCGTGCCCGGGGTGCGGCCCAGCATGCGCTTGGCCTCGATGCCGACCGCATGCACCTCGCCGGTGCGCTGGTCGATCGCGACGACGCTGGGTTCCGACAGGACGATGCCACGGCCGCGCACGTACACGAGCGTGTTCGCCGTGCCGAGGTCGACCGCCATGTCGCGGCCGCCGAAGCCGGTGAGATAGCTGAAGAAGCCCATGGATCGAGGGGAGCGGGACGCGGCGCTGGGAGCGCGCCACGGGGGGCCGCGTCCGGGGGCAGTGTAGCGGAGGGTTCGGCGCGCTCAGGCGCGAAAAGCGCTGGTTTCCAGAAGATCCATCAGGGCCGCGACGGGAAGTCCCACGACGTTCAGGTAATCCCCTGCGATCGCGCGCACCAGGGCGGCCCCGCGCCCCTGGATCGCGTACCCGCCGGCCCGTTCGCGCCACTCCCCCGTGGCCACATACCAGTCGATCAGGGCGTCGTCGAGGTCGCGGAACGCGACGTTCGTCACGGCCACCGTGGCGCGGTCGTCGAGGACGATCCCGCCGACGACCTGGTGGGTGCGCCCGCCCAGCGCGCGCAGCGTGGCGCGCGCGGCGTCCTCGTCGGCGGGCTTGCCGTAGACGGCGCCGTCGAGCGCCACGACGGTGTCGACCGCCAGCACGTGCGCGTCCGCGGGGGCGGCCGCGCGGGCGGCCTGCGCCTTGCGGCGCGCGTTCTCGAGGGCGACCACGTGCGGGTCGCCCTCCTCGAGCTCCTCGGCGTCCGTGGGACGGGCCTCGAACGGCACGCCGAGCTGCTCGAGGATCGCGCGCCGCTGCGGCGAGCGGCTGGCGAGGACCAGCGGCTGCGGGATCAGAGGTTCGGGAAGAACAGCTTCGCCTCGCGCTCGGCCGACTCGGGCGAGTCGGAGCCGTGGACCATGTTCTGCCCCACCTCGACGGCGTAGTCGCCGCGGATCGAGCCCGGAGCGGCCTCGAGCGGGTTCGTGGCGCCGATGACCTGGCGGGCCGCCTTCACCGCGTCCTGGCCCTCGAGGACCATCGCCACGAGCGGGCCGGAGGTGATGAAGTCGACGAGCTCGCCGAAGAACGGCTTCTCCTTGTGCTCGGCGTAGTGCTGCTCGGCGGTGGCGCGGTCGAGCTGCTTGAGCTCGAGGGCGGCGAGCTTCAGCCCCTTGCGCTCGAAGCGGGCGATGATCTCCCCGGTCAGGCCCCGCGCGAACGCGTCGGGCTTGACGAGGATGAGGGTGCGGTCCGGCATGCGGTCTCCTTGGTCGTTGCTGCGGCCCGGCACGATATCCGGGGGTCAGCCCGCGGCGCGGCCCAGCGGGATCGGCCAGCGCTCCTCGCGCCAGGCCGCGTCCCAGAACATCCACTCCAGCCGGCAGCCCTGCGCGAACAGCGCGCGCATGCGGTCGCGCTCGTCCTCGCCCACCTGCGCGGCGACCCGGTCGGTCACCGCGATGACCGCCTCGACGGTGCGCCCGAACGCCTCGTCGGCGTACGTGTCGATCCAGCGCTGGTAGCGGGGGTCGGGCGAGCCGCGCTCGACGAGGGCGCGGCCGACCTCCCAGTAGATCCAGAAGCACGGCAGCAGCGACGCGACCGCGCGCGAGAACGGGCCCTGGGCGGCGTCGGCCAGCATCGTGCTGACGTAGAGCTGGGCGCTGGGCGACAGCGGCGTCGCCTCGACGTCGGCCGAGGTGATCCCGAACTCGCCCAGCAGCGCGCCGTGCATCTCCTGCTCGACCTGGATCGCCTCGATCGCCGAGCCGGTGAAGAGCGCGGTGTCGGCGGGCTCGTCGGCGTGCGCGCCGGCGTAGGCCAGCGCGCGGGCGTAGGCGCGCAGGTAGTGCGTGTCCTGGATGACGTAGAAGCGGAAGCGCTCGATCGGCAGCGAGCCGTCGACGAGCCCGGTCAGGAACGGGTGCTCGAGGATCGCCGCGAACGTCGGCTCGACGTCGTGCCAGAGCTCGCCGCTGAAGCCGCTGCGCTGCGCCATCGGTGCCGCGGGGTCAGCGGTCGGTGCGGATGTCGAACGCGGCGGTCTCGCCGAGGTCCGGGTAGTCGTCCTCGGCGCGGCGCCGGCGGCGGCGCGGCTCGTGGTGCTCGACGGCGCCGGGCACCTCGGTCTCGCAGTACGGGCAGATCGACCAGGCCGGGTCGAGCGGGCGCTGGCAGTTCACGCACGGGTCCTTCAGGCGCCGCAGGCACGTCGGGCAGCGCATGAAGTCGCGCTCGATCGGATGGTCGCAGTGCGGGCACAGCGCGTAGTCGAGCTGGTGCAGGCGCGCCTCGGCGGCCTGGATCTCGAGCTCGCGCTCGCGCACGTCGTCGAGGTACTCGGGCGGCCGCACGATCATGTAGACGATCGTCCCGACGAACGGGAACAGGCTGGCGGCGGTCGCGCAGGCGACCAGCATCCGGTCGTCGATGCGCCGGCGCGCATCCGCGTAGGTCCAGTAGATGAGCGCCAGGTAGATGACGACGAGGAAGAGGATCAGCAGGTTGACGGCCAGGTTCAGGCCGTCGCTGTCGATCCCGAAGACCGCGAGCATGGGCCCCAAGGCTAGAGGAACAACCGGCCGAACCCGTATCCGATGGCGAAGAACACGAGGATGATCAGCGCCACGCCGATCGCCACGATGGCGATCGCGCCGAGCATCGACGGTCCGCGATCGTCGTTCACAGCATCGAGCCCGGCCGGCTGCGGTCGGTGCGCAGCAGGTCGGCGATGAGGTAGATCGAGCCGGTCACGAGCACGGCGCCATCCTCCTGCGCGGCGAGCTCGCGCGCCAGTGCCAGCGCGCGACGCGGGTCGGCCTCCGAGCGCACCTCGCGGGCGCCGACCTGCTCGGCCAGCGACTGCAGCGTGGCCGGCGACAGCGCGCGCGGGTTGGCGTTGGAGGTCGCGACGACGCGGGCGGCCAGGGGCACGACCTCGCCGAGCATCGCGCCGGCGTCCTTGTCGTCCAGGATCGACAGCACGAGCGTCAGCGGGCGGCCGGCCAGCTCGTCGCGCAGCGCGTCGGCCAGCGCGGCCATCCCGCCCGGGTTGTGGGCGCCGTCGAGGTAGGTCGGCGGATCGTCGGAGATCCGCTCGAAGCGCCCCGGCACGCGCGTCGCGGCGGCCGCGGCGGCCACCTGCTCGGGGTCGAGCTCGCCCAGGTAGGCCTCGGCGGCGGCGCGGGCGAGCGCGAAGTTGCGCCGCTGGAAGGCGCCGCGGGCCAGCAGCTCCACCCCGGGGGCGTCGGCCGGCGCCTCGATCAGCGTGGCGTCGAGCCTGCGCGCCTCGTCGAGCGCGTCGGGGTGCAGGTCGGCGCCGACCACGAGCGTCGCGCCGGGGCGCACCACGGCGAGCTTCTCGCGCGCGATGTCGCGGACGGTCGGGCCCAGCCAGCGGGTGTGCTCCAGGCCCACGTTCGTCAGCACCGCGACCCGCGAGTCGATGACGTTCGTGGCGTCCCAGCGGCCGCCCAGCCCGGCCTCGATGACGCCGACGTCGACGCCCGCCTCGGCCATCGCCGCGAACGCGGCGGCGGTGAGCGCCTCGAACTGCGTGACGCGGTCGTCGGGGGGCAGCGTGCGGTCGACCTTCGCCGCCGCCGCGGCCGCGCGGCGGACCGCCTCGGCGAACGCGTCGGGCGCGAGGTCGCGGTCGTCGATGCGCACGCGCTCGGTGAACGACACGAGGTGCGGCGACAGGTAGGCGCCGGTGCGCAGGCCGTGGGCGCGCAGGATCGCGGCGATCATGCGCACCGTCGACGACTTGCCGTTCGTGCCGACGACGTGGACGGTCCCGAACCGCTGCTGCGGCTCGCCGAGCGCGACCAGCAGGCGGCGCATGCGGTCCAGGCCGAACCGCATGCCGAACAGCTCGAGCCCGAGCAGGTACGTCTCCGCGTCGCGCTCGGTCCAGCGGCGCGGGGACCCCGACGGGCGTGGCCGGCGGGTCACAGCTCGGCCAGCTCCCGGCGCAGGCGCTCGAGCTTCTCGCGCTCGGCCTCGACGACGGCCGCCGGCGCCTTGGCGACGAACCCCTCGTTGGCGAGCTTGCCCTCGGCGCGGCGGATCTCGGCCTCCAGCGTCCTGCGCTGCTCGGCCGCGCGCCTGGCGTGCGCCTCGAGGTCGACGTGCTGGTTGGGCAGGATCGCGATCGTCCCGTCGGGCACGCCGGGGACGAGCGTGGCCTCCTCCCCCGCCTCGCCCTCGCGCAGCTCCAGGCGGGCGAGCAGGAGGATGCCGTCGAGGATCCCGTCGAAGTCGCCGCTGACCTGCGCGGGCAGCCGCGGACCGGGCGGCGCGCCGACCGCCTGGCGCCAGGCGCGCACGGCCTGCACGGCCTCGAACTGGCGCTCGATCGCCGCCTCGGCCTCCGGGTCCAGCCAGCGGTCGTCGGGCTGCGGGTAGGCGGCGCCGGCCAGCAGGCCCTCGGTGTCGGGCAGGTAGGACCAGATCTCCTCGGTGACGAACGGGATCACCGGGTGGGCCATCGCGACGGTCTCGCGCAGCACGTGCAGCAGCGTGGCCTGCACGCGCGCGTCGTCGAGGCGCGGCTTGACGAGCTCGATGTAGCGGTCGCAGAGCTCCTCGAAGACGAAGTCGTAGAGGCCCAGCGCGGCGCGGTGGAACTCGTAGGCCTCGATCGCCTCGCGCGTGCCCGCCTTGGCCCGCTCCAGGCGGCTGAGGATCCACCGGTCCTCGACCGTCTGCGGCTGCGGCGCGGCCTGGACGCCCTCGCCGATGCGCAGCAGCAGGAAGCGCGACGCGTTCCACAGCTTGTTGGCCAGCCGCTGGCCCTGCTCGACCTTCTCGGCGCTGTAGCGGACGTCCTGGGTGGACGACATCGCCAGCAGGCCGAAGCGGGTGGCGTCGGCGCCGTGCTCCTCGATCACCTCGAGCGGGTCGATGCCCGTGCCCAGCGACTTGCTCATGCGGCGGCCGTCGGGGGCCTGGATGACCGAGTGGATGTAGACGTCGCGGAACGGGACCTCGCCGCGGAACTCGAGGCCCATCATGATCATCCGCGCGACCCAGAGGAAGATGATGTCGCGCGCCGTCGACAGGACGTCGGTCGGGTAGAACGCGCGCAGCTCGGGCGTGTCGTCGGGCCAGCCGAGCGTCGCGAACGGCCACAGCGCCGAGCTGAACCACGTGTCGAGCACGTCGGGGTCGCGGACCCAGCCCTCGCCCTCGGGCGGCTCGATCCCGCAGTAGACCTCCGACTGGTCCTCCCCGCGGTACCACACCGGGATCTGATGGCCCCACCACAGCTGGCGGGAGATGTTCCAGGGGCGGATCTCCTCCATCCACTGCAGGTAGACCCGCTCCCAGCGCTCGGGCACGAAGCGCACGCGGCCGTCCCGGACGGCCTCGATCGCCGGCGCGGCCAGCGGCTCCATGCGCATGAACCACTGCAGCGAGATCAGCGGCTCGACGCGCTCGCCGGAGCGGTGGCTGAACGGCACGACGTGCGTGTAGGGCTCGCGCGCGCGGATGCGGCCCTCGGCGTCGAGCGCGGCGACGACGCGCTCGCGCGCCTCCTCCACGGTCAGCCCGGCGAACTCGCCGGCGGCCGCGGTCATGCGCCCGTCCTCGCCGATGACCATGTGCTCGTCGAGGCCGTGCTTGCGGCCGATCTCGAAGTCGTTGGGGTCGTGGCCCGGCGTGATCTTCAGCGCGCCGGTGCCGAAGTCGGTCTTGACGTACTCGTCGGCGATGATCGGCAGGCGCCGGCCGACGAGCGGCAGGATCGCCGTGCGGCCGATCAGGTCCGCGTGGCGGTCGTCGTCGGGGTTCACCGCGACGGCGCTGTCGGCCAGCATCGTCTCGGGCCGCACGGTGGCGACCACGACCTCGCCGCCGCCCTCCAGCGGGTAGGCGATCGAGTACAGCGTGTCGGTGACCTCGCGATCCTCGACCTCGAGGTCGGAGATCGACGTGCGCAGCCCCGGATCCCAGTTGACGATCCGGTGGTCGCGGTAGATCAGGCCCTTCTCGTAGAGGGCGACGAAGACGCGCAGGACGGCGTGGGCGTAGTGCTCGTCGAGCGTGAAGCGCTCGTCGTCGTAGTCGACGGATGCGCCGAGCCGCTTGAACTGCTCGACGATCGTCTTGCCGTACTGCTCGCGCCACTGCCAGACGCGCTCGACGAACGCCTCGCGGCCGATCTCCTGGCGGCTCGTGCCCTCGGAGGCCAGGAGCTGCTCGACCTGCTTCTGGGTGGCGATGCCGGCGTGGTCGGTGCCGAGGATCCACTTCGTGCGCTTGCCCTCCATGCGCGCCAGGCGGACCAGGCAGTCCTGGATCGTGCCGTTGAGCGCGTGGCCCATGTGCAGGGCGCCGGTCACGTTGGGCGGCGGGATCGCGATCGAGTAGTTCTCGTCCGGCGTGCCCTCGGGCTCGGGATGGAAGAGGCCCGACGCCAGCCAGCGCTCCGTGATGCGCTGCTCCACCTCGGCCGGCTCGAAGCGGGTGCGGGACTCCAGGTCGCTGCTCATGTGAGCGGTGGAGTGTAGGTCGGACCGATCGAGTCGCGCTCGACGAGGTCGACCGGCACGGTCGCGCGGCCGGAGCGCTCCCCGCCGCGCAGCGCCGCGCGCGCGGCGAGGGCGCCGATGCGCTCCGGGTCCTGGCGCACGCTCGTCAGCCCGACCGGCGCCAGGGCGGCCAGCGGGGAGTCGTCGAACCCGACCACCGACACGTCGCCCGGGACGTCGCGGCCGAGGTCGCGCGCGGCCGCGATCGCGCCGAGCGCCATCTCGTCGGAGGCGGCGACGATCGCCGTCGGGGGCCGGCGCAGCGACAGCAGCTCGAGCGCGGCGGCGTGGCCGCTGGGCGCCCGGAACGTGCCGGCGCGCTCGAGCTCGGCGCGCGGGCGCAGGCCCGCGGCGCGCAGGCCGGCCCGGAACGCGGCCAGGCGCTCGCGCCCGGGCACGGTGATCGGGCTGCCGCCGATGTAGGCGATGCGCCGGTGGCCGAGCGCGGCGAGGCGCGCGACCGCGCGGCGCAGGCCGCCGTGGCTGTCGGCGCGGATCGTCCAGCCGGGCCGCGCGCCCAGCTCCACGTCGACGCCGGCGACGGGCGCCGGCCAGCGGTCCAGGCCGGCGCGCGCGACCGCGTCGTCGCCGAGGCAGACGAGCACGAGCGCGTCGAGCTGGCGGGCGTCGATGGCGCCGCGGAGCGCGTCGACGTCCTCGAACGCGAGCACGCCCGCCCCGGCCGCGGTGAGCTCACGGGTCGTGGCGGCGGCGACCATGCGCCCGAACGGCTGCAGCTCCGCCGGCTCGCCGCAGGGGTGCAGGCAGACGCCGACGAGCCCCGAGCGGCCGGTGCGCACGGTGCGGGCCGCCGCGGCCGGCCGGTAGCCGAGCTCGCGCGCCGCGGCGCCGATGCGCTCGCGCGTCGCGGCGGCGACGTCGGGATAGCCGTTCAGGGCGCGCGACACCGTGGCCGCCGACACGCCCGCGGCGGCCGCCACGTCGCGGATCCCCACCCGGCGCGCAGGCATCTGCGCGAGGGACGTTACCGGCGCAGGCGCCGCCGGCCGAGGGGCGACAGGGCGCCGGCGAGCTGCCCGAGCTGGAGCTTGTCGGCGATCGCCTTCAGCTCGGAGCGCTCGCGCGCGGTCAGCGCGAGCGGGTTGCCCTTCGTGCGGCGCACGAGCTGCATGACGCGGCGGCGGTCGGCGGGCGAGGTGCGGTCCATCACGTGGCCGTGCGTGACCCGGGCCGCCTCGAACAGCAGCACCCACGGGACCCTGCGCAGGGCGGTGAGCTTGAGCATGAGGTCCGGCTACCCGCGGGCGCCTACGCCGACGCGGCGCGGCCCTCGGACTCGTCTTCGCCGGTCGCCTCGGTCACGAGCGTCGGCGGGATGCCGCGGTTGACGGTCTCCTTGGTGACGACGCACTTCTTGACGTCGCGGCGCGAGGGCAGCTCGAACTGCACGTCGAGCAGGATCTCCTCGAGGATCGAGCGCAGGCCGCGGGCGCCGGTCTCGCGCTCGAGCGCCTTGTCGGCGATCGCGGCGAGCGCGTCGTCGGAGAACACCAGCTCGATGTTGTCGAACTGGAAGAAGCGCTGGAACTGCTTGGCGAGCGCGTTGCGCGGCTCGGTCAGGATCGTGATGAGGTCGTCGCGCGAGAGCTGGTGGACGGCGCTGACGACGGGCAGGCGGCCGATGAACTCGGGGATCAGGCCGTAGTTGACGAGGTCCTCCGGCAGGCAGTGCTCGAAGACCTCGCCGGTGTCCTTGACGTGGTGGGGCTCGATCGCGGCCCCGAAGCCGACGCCCTTGTGGCCGATGCGCCGCTCGATGACCTTGTCGAGGTTGGCGAACGCGCCGCCGCAGATGAACAGGATGTTCGTCGTGTCGATCGACAGGAACTCCTGGTGGGGGTGCTTGCGCCCGCCCTGCGGCGGCACCGACGCGGTGGTGCCCTCGAGGATCTTCAGCAGCGCCTGCTGGACGCCCTCGCCGGACACGTCACGCGTGATCGACGGGTTGTCGGCCTTGCGGGCGATCTTGTCGACCTCGTCGATGTAGATGATCCCGGTCTCGGCCTTCTTGACGTCGTAGTCGGCGGCCTGGATCAGCTTCAGGAGGATGTTCTCGACGTCCTCGCCGACGTAGCCGGCCTCGGTGAGCGCGGTCGCGTCGGCGATCGCGAACGGGACGTTGAGGATCTTCGCCAGCGTCTGCGCGAGCAGCGTCTTGCCGCAGCCGGTCGGGCCCAGGAGCAGGATGTTGCTCTTCTGCAGCTCGATGTCGTTGTCGGCGACCTGCATCATCTGCACGCGCTTGTAGTGGTTGTAGACCGCCACGCTGAGCGTGCGCTTGGCCGGCTCCTGGCCGACGACGTACTCGTTGAGGACCTCCCAGATCTCGCGCGGCTTGGGGAGGTTCTCGATGTCGAACGAGGGCGGAGCGGTCAGCTCCTCGTCGATGATCTCGTTGCAGAGATCGATGCACTCGTCGCAGATGTAGACGCCGGGACCGGCGATCAGCTTCTTGACCTGCCGCTGGGACTTGCCGCAGAAGCTGCAGAGCAGCTGCTCGTTTGAGTCGGTCGGTCGAGCCATATCGCCAGCGTCCCCGCTCGTCCCCGAACCTAGTGCTCGGAGATCACTCGGTCAATGATCCCGTACTCCTTGGCCTCCTCGGCGGACATGAAGTAGTCGCGCTCCGTGTCCTTGGAGACCTTCTCGTACGGCTGCCCGGTGTGCTTGGCCAGGATGTGGTCCAGGCGCTGACGGATGTCGATGATCTCGCGAGCGTGGATCTCGATGTCCGTCGCCTGCCCCTGGAAGCCCGAGCTGACCTGGTGGATGAGGATCTTCGCGTTGGGCAGCGCCATGCGCTTGCCCTCCGCGCCGCCGGCCAGCAGGAGCGCGCCCATCGACATCGCGATGCCGACGCAGATCGTCTGCACGTCGGGCTTGATGAACTGCATCGTGTCGTAGATCGCCAGCCCCGCGTACACCGACCCGCCCGGCGAGTTGATGTAGAGCGAGATGTCCTTCTCGGGATCCTCGGACTCGAGGTGGAGGAGCTGGGCCACGATGAGGTTCGCGATCTGGTCGTCGACCGGGGTCCCCAGGAAGATGATGCGCTCGTTGAGCAGTCGCGAGTAGATGTCGAAGGCGCGCTCGCCTCGCGACGTCTGCTCTACGACCATGGGGACAAGTGGGCTCATGATCCTCGCTTCGTTCGCTCCGTGTCGGGGCGATTCCTCCCCGAAGTGCAGGTGCCGGAGTCTACCGAGTGGTCGTCCGAGCCCGGGCAGGCTTGAGCGCCTCCCGGCCGGAAGTCGCTCAGGAACCGGGCGTCCACAGCTGCGGACCGGCCCCGCCGGGGGACTCCTCCTTGTCGGGCGTCCACAGCTTGTCGCGGGCCTGCGCCTGCTCGACGCTGATCGGCTTGGCGTGCTCGACCAGGAAGTCGATCGCGGCGCGCGCGGCGAGGTCCTCCTTGAGGTCCTCGAGGCGCCCGCTCTGCTCCAGGCGGTCGCGCAGCTTCTCGGGCTTGACGTTCTCGCGGACGGCCGACGCCTGCAGCGCGTCGAGGATGTCGCCGTCGGACGGCTCGATCCCCTCGGCCTCCACCACGGCGGCCACGACGGCCTCGCGGCGCAGCGCGCGCTCGGCCTCCGGCTTGGCCTCCTCGAGCAGCTCCTCCTCGCTCTTGCCCGCGATCCGCAGGTAGGCGTCCTTGGTGATGCCCTGGTGGGAGAGCGAGTGCAGCATGCGGTCCCACAGCTCGCGGGCGCGCGCCTCGACGAGCGACTCGGGGATGTCGACCGTGGCCTCCTTGGCGACGGCGTCGACGACGGCCTCGCGGAACGCCTGGTCGATCGCGCGCTCGTCGGCCTCCTTCAGCTTGGCGGCGATGTCCTCGCGCAGCTCCTCGAGGCTGTCGAAGCCGGCCTGGTCGACGGCGAAGTCGTCGTCGAGCTCGGGCAGGACCTTCTCGCGGACCTCCTTGACGGTGACCGCGAACTCCGCATCCTTGCCCGCCAGGTGCGCGGCGCCGTACTCCTCGGGGAACGTGACCTTGACCGTGCGCTCGTCGCCGGCCTTGGCGCCGACGAGCTGCTCCTCGAAGCCGGGGATGAGGCGGCCGGAGCCGAGCTCGACCATCTGGTCGCGGCCGGCGCCGCCCTCGAACTCCTCGCCGTCGATCGAGCCGACGTAGTCCATGACGACGAAGTCGCCCTCGCGCGCCTCGCGCTCGACGGTCTCCAGGCGGGCGGCGCGCTCGCGCAGCGCGTCGAGCTCGGCCTGGACGGCGGCGTCGTCGGCCTGCGGCTCGCGGCGGCCGACCTCGATGCCCTTGTACGTGCCGAGCTTGGCCTTCGGGCGCACGCCGATCTCGACCGTGAACGTGTACGCCTCGCCCTCGGCCGGGAGCTGGTCGGGCAGCTTCAGCTCGGGATCGCCGACCGTCGCGATGCGCGCCTCGCCGATCGCGTCGGCGTACCAGCGCGCGATCGCGTCGCGGACCGTCTCGTCGAGCACGGCCTCGCGGCCGATGCGGCGGATGACGACCGGGGGCGGCACCTTGCCCTTGCGGAACCCGGGGATCCGCATGGAGCGGCCGAGCGCCCTGGCGGTCTTGGCGACCTCCCGCTCGACCTCCTCGGGCGGCACCTCCGCCTCGACGCGGACTCGGGACTCGGGCAGCTCGGTGACGGTCGTCTTCATGGGCGGCTGACGATAGCGGCCGGGTGGAGCGGCGGGAGTGGGCACGGCGGCTCCGGGGGCGGCTCCGCGCGGCGCACCGGACGTGGGAGCCATCGCTCACGGTCTGCCTGCGCGATCGCTCCCACCCCCGGGGTGCTCGACCTCTCATGCGCTATCCGAAGGAAAGGTCGAGCACCTGCGGCCGGGCCGAGAACGGATCGCCGAGATCGGCGATCGGCGCCTGAGCGTGTATGACGCCCGCTTCGTCGAGAGAAGGCCGCTGGGAGGGTCGGCCACGGGCGCTGGCCGCGTCGCCACGGGCAGGCAGTTGATCAAGGCCGCATCCCGTAGCTGGTTCACCCTCCCTGGTGCGACTCCCAGGCTTGGTTGAGGTCCTCGATCGCGAGGGTGTACTGCGCTCGCACGGTTTCCCAGTGCTTCACCACCCTTCGCGTGGCGCCTTGGTCCACCAGCTCGGTCAGCGCTCCCACCGCTGCTTGCGTCGCGCCCACCAGCTCCCCGTGCCCGGTGGCGAATCTGGCCGGCGGCGTGAGGCTCTCAAGCTTCTCGGTGCCTGTGATGTACAACCGGCGCGCCTCAACCGGATCGTCCGTCTGCTGGGCTTTGATGAGGTAGGTCGCAACGATGCCCTTCAGGCGCGCCCAGTAGGCGGCGGTCGGGTCTGTGATCTCGTCCGCGGTGTCCTCAGCGATCGCCTCGGCCGTGGGCTCGTCGTAGCCGAAGAGGCCGAGCTGGGCGAGCGCTACGCGAGTCCCGGTGTGGACGGTGCACCCCTCGCCGCTGGGCCTGAAGACGTAGGGGATCGGGGTCAACCACTGGAAGTCCCATTCCTTGGCCACTCGTCCGTCGTTCGTGAGGCAGGTCTTCTGGTAGCTGATCCCACCGAGCCACAGCCCAAGCCACAGCGCGAAGACCAGACTTGCTACGAGAACACCCGTCAGGCTGGCTGCCGCGCTCGCTAACCGTCGCATCATCCCTCCCTGCGGGTGCGGCGGCAGCCGGTGGCCGCAACCGTGACCCGGAGTCGGCTCGACTCATCCGATCTGCGAAACCTAACCGCGTAGCTCGCGACTGAGCACTTGTACCGATGCAAGCGCGCCGCTCCTGGCCGCCAATGCCGCCGTTCGCAACGCGGCCACGACCCGCGCCTTCGAGCGGCTGACCCGGCGCTACGACGAGATCCGCGCGGCGCTCGGCGGCGCGACGTCGTCGGCGGCGGTCAGCTGCGCGTACAGCTCGCGCGTCTGGGTGGCCACGTCGTTCCAGTCGAAGCGCAGCACGTGCTCGCTGGCCTGCGCGACGAGGCGGTCGCGGAGGGCGTCGTCGGTGAGGACGCGCACCATCATCCGCCCCAGCGAGCGCGGGTCTCGCGAGCGGAAGCGCAGCGCGACGTCGTCGGTGGGCGCGACCTCGGCCAGCCCGCCGGTGTTGGCGACGATGCACGGGCAGCCGCTCGCCATCGCCTCCAGCGCGACCAGGCCGAACGGCTCGTACAGCGACGGCACGACCGTCAGGTCGGCGATCCGGTACAGCGAGTGCAGCAGCGCGTCGTCGATCCAGCCGACGAACGTGCCGTGCTCCATCAGGCGCAGCTCCCGCGCCTGGCGCTTGAGCTCCTGCTCGTGCGTGCCGGAGCCGGCGACGAGGAAGCGCAGGTTCGGCACGCGGCGGATCACCGCCGGCAGCGCGTCGAGCGCGAACTGGAAGCCCTTCTCGTAGACGAGCCGGCCGACGAGCAGCAGCAGCAGCTCGTCGGGCGAGGCGTACCGGGCCCGGAGCGCGTCGAGGTCGCCGACCGGCTGCAGGTCGCCGGGGTCGATCCCGTTGGGGATCACGGTCACGCCGGCCTCGTCGACGCCGAACACGTCGGCGATGTGGCCGCGCATGTAGTGCGAGCAGCAGACGATCGCGTCGGCGCGGCGGGCCATCCAGCGCTCGGTGGCGTGGATCGTCGACTGCGGCGGCTTGTCGACCCAACCCTGGTGGCGGCCGTGCTCGGTCGCGTGGATCGTCGTCAGGAACGGGACGCCGGCGCGGTCGGCCAGCGCGGACCCGGCGCGCGCCACCAGCCAGTCGTGGCCGTGGACGAGGTCGACGTCGAGCTCGTCGAGCAGCTCGAACCCGACGCGCAGCATGTCGTCGTTCATCGCCTGCACCCAGGCCAGGAAGCGGTCCAGGTCGCGCGGCCAGGCCGGCTCGGGGACCCGGTGGACGTGCACGCCGGCGCGGACCTCGCGCTCCGGCTCCCCCCGCGTGAGCACGTGGACCTCGACGCCCTGGCGGACGAGCGCCTCGCTGAGCTTGCGCACGTGCCGTGCGAGGCCGCCCTCGACGACCGGCGGGTACTCCCAGGAGACGATCAGAACGCGGCCGTTCACGGCTGGCCGGAACTGTACGCGGAGCGCCCGTCCGGCGGCGCGCTCCGTGACGCAGCGCACGGAGCGGCGACGGCCGCTCACACCCGTTCGAGCAGGGCGAGCCGGTCGTCGTGCACGAGCAGCTCGCGCCAGTCGCCGTCCGGCAGCTCCGCTCGGCACGGCGCGTCGGGGGCGACCGGGACGATCACCGCGACCTCGTCGTCGCCGCGCGCGAACGCGCACACGCCCGCCGGCGACGGCAGCGGCCGGTAGGCGCCGGCGAACGCCTCGGGCCGCCGGGCGCGGAGCTGCAGCGCGGTGTGGATCAGCCACAGCTTGCGGTGCTCGGGCGCCGGGGCGGCGCCTTCGGAGAGCGCATCGAGCGCCGCCCGCCGGGCCGCCCAGTCGACCGGCCGGCGGTTGTCGGGGTCGACGAGGTTCAGCGCGAGCAGCTCGTCGCCCTGGTAGGTGTCGGGCACGCCCGGGACCGTGTGCTTGAGCAGGAGCTGGCCGAGGATCGACCGCTCCCCCAGCTCGGCCACCCGCGCCTGGAACGGCAGGAAGTCGGCCAGGAACGCCTCGGACGCAACGACCGCGCGCGCGAAGCGGACCACGCTCTCCTCCCACGCGCGGTTCTGCTCCACCCAGCTCGTGTTGACCTTCGCCTCGCGCAGCGCCTTCTCCAGGTAGGCGTCGAGGCGCTCGAGCGGCTCGATCGGCCACGCGCCCACCAGCGTCTGGTAGAGCAGGTACTCCTCGTCGGCGTCCGGGCCGAGGCCCTCCTCGCGCAGCGGCGCGTTCAGCTCCCGCCAGCGCAGGACCCGCTCGCGCCACTCGTCGGGCACCCACGTCAGCGCGCCGATCCGCGCGCGCACGTCGCCGCCGCGCTTGGTGTCGTGCGTCTGGGTGACGAGCAGGTTCAGCGGGTGGCGCGCCGCCCGCTCCAGGTTGGCCTCGTGGAACGCGGCGACCTCGAGCCCGAAGCGCTCGGGCGCGCCGCCGACCTCGTTGAGCGCGATCAGGCGGTGGTAGCGGTAGAAGGCGGTGTCCTCGACGCCCTTGGCCATCACCGGCGGCGAGGTCTGCTGGAAGCGCTCGACGAACCCGCCGGGGACGCCGCGGTCCTCGAGCAGCAGCGCCCGCGCCAGCTCGGCGTCCATGTGGGCGGCCGTGATCGCGCGCTCGTCCGCGTCGGCGACGAGCCCCTCCCACGGGTCGACGTACGTGCGGTACACCGGCAGCCGCGCGAGCCCGTCGACGATCGTCGCCGCGTCGAAGGCGCCCTCGCTCTCGCGCACGAGCCGGTCGACCTCGCGCGCGAACGTGCCGGTCGCCTGCTCGAGCTGGGCCTCCAGCGCGATCTCCTCGAAGCCGCGCGTCTCGCCGGTGAACTCGACGTACAGGGCGGTGAACGCGGGCTCGGCGCGCGCGTCGACGAACAGCGCCTGCACCTGGTTGAGGAACTCGTAGCCGACGGTCCCGGCCACCGGCCAGTCCTCGCGCAGCGGCTCGTCGACGGCCAGGATCTTCTCGACCCACACGCGCTCCACGCCGGCCGCGCGCAGCCGGCGCAGGTAGTCGTCGGGGTCGGCGAGCCCGTCCGGATGGTCGACGCGCAGCCCGTCCACCACGCCGTCGGCCACCAGCTCCAGCACCTTGCGGTGGGTGACCTCGAAGACCTCGCGGTCCTCCTGGCGGATCGCCGCCAGGTCGTCGATGTCGAAGAACCGCCGGTACAGGCCGGTCTCCTCGTCGACGTCGAAGAACTTCGCGCGCAGCCGCGGGTCGCTCCACCAGCGGTTCTCGTCGCCGATCCCCATGTGGTTGGGGACGATGTCCAGGACGATCCCCAGCCCCAGCGACGCGAGCGCGCGCAGCCCCTCCTCGCCGCCGAGCTCCTCGGACACGCGGGTGGGGTCGACGACGTCGTAGCCGTGCGTCGACCCGGCGCGCGCCTGCAGCGACGGCGACAGGTACAGGTGCGACACGCCCAGGTCGCGCAGGTAGGGCACGAGCTCGGCGACGTCGGCGAACGTCAGCTGCGGGGAGAGCTGCAGGCGGTAGGTGGCGCGCATCCGGCCGCTCCTATCCCTCGCGCCGCAGGACGAGCAGCGACCGCGACGGCAGCGACACCGCCTCGCGGGCCGCGAACCGGCGCGCCCCCGGCTCCTCGTCGGGGTCGGACGTCGACAGCTCGCTGCACCAGACCCGGCCGAAGCGCTCGCCCGGCAGCCGGAACTCGACGTCCTCGAAGTGCGCATTGAACAGCAGCACGAACGAGTCGTCGCGGATCTCGCGGCCGCGGTCGTCGACCTCCTGCAGCTGGTCGCCGTTGAGGAACACGCCCACGACGTGCCCGTCCTCGCGGTTCCAGTCGTGCTGGGTCATGCGCCGCCCGTCGGGGCGGAACCACCACGCGTCGGGGATGCCGGCGTCCTCGACGTCGCGGCCCGCCAGGAAGCGCGTGCGCCGGAACGCGGGATGCTCGCGGCGCAGCGCCACGAGCCGCTTCGTGAACGCCAGCAGCGCGCGCTGGTCGTCGTCGTGCTCCCAGTGGAACCAGGAGATCTCGTTGTCCTGGCACCAGGCGTTGTTGTTGCCGCCCTGGCTGCGGCCGAACTCGTCGCCGCCGAGCAGCATCGGCGTGCCGATCGACAGCATCAGCGTCGCCAGGAAGTTGCGCTGCTGGCGCAGGCGCAGCGCGTTGATCTCGGGGTCGTCGGTCGGCCCCTCGACGCCGCAGTTCCAGGAGCGGTTGTCGTCGGTGCCGTCCTGGTTGTCCTCGAGGTTGGCCTCGTTGTGCTTCTCGTTGTAGGAGACGAGGTCGCGCAGCGTGAAGCCGTCGTGGGCGGTGATGAAGTTGATCGACGCGAACGGGTCGCGCCCGTCGGCCTCGTACAGGTCCGAGGACCCGGTCAGCCGCGCGGCGAACTCGCCGACGCTGGCCTGCCCGCGCCAGAAGTCGCGCACCGTGTCGCGGTAGATGCCGTTCCACTCGCTCCACAGCACCGGGAAGTTGCCGACCTGGTAGCCGCCCGGGCCGACGTCCCACGGCTCGGCGATCAGCTTCACCTGCGACAGGATCGGGTCCTGGTGGATCGTGTCGAAGAACGCCGACAGGCGGTCGACGTCGTACAGCTCGCGCGCGAGCGCGGACGCCAGGTCGAAGCGGAACCCGTCGACGTGGCACTCCGCGACCCAGTAGCGCAGCGAGTCCATGATCAGCCGCAGGACGCTCGGGTGCACCGGGTTGAGGCTGTTGCCGGTGCCGGTGAAGTCCATGTAGTGGCGCGGGTCGTCGGGCACCAGCCGGTAGTAGCTGGCGTTGTCGACGCCCTTGAACGACAGCATCGGGCCGAGGTGGTTGCCCTCGGCGGTGTGGTTGTAGACGACGTCGAGGATCACCTCGATCCCCGCCCGGTGCAGCGCCTTCACCATCCCCTTGAACTCGCGCAGCGCGTCGCCGCCGTTGTCGGCATGGGCGTACAGCGCGTGCGGGGCGAGGTAGCCGATCGAGCTGTAGCCCCAGTAGTTCGTCAGCCCGCGCTCGGCCAGGAACGACTCGTCGACGATCTGGTGGATCGGCAGCAGCTCGATCGCGGTGACGCCGAGGTCGCGCAGATACGCGAGCGCGGCGTCGGAGGCCAGCCCGGCGTACGTGCCGCGCAGCTCCTCGGGGACGTGCGGGTTCAGCTTCGTGAACCCCTTCACGTGCGTCTCGTAGATGACGACGTCCGACCACTTGTGGTTGGGCGGGCGGTCGTCCTCCCAGTCGAAGCGCGGGTCGACGACGACGCACCGCGGCATCGCCGGCGCGGAGTCCTCGTCGTCGGGCTCCAGGTCGGCGTCGGGGTTGTCGGGGTCGGGCACGTAGGGCAGCACGTTGGCCCCGAACCAGTCGACGGTCCCCTCGATCGCCTTCGCGTACGGGTCGATCAGCAGCTTGAACGGGTTGAAGCGGTGGCCGGCGGCCGGGTCGTAGGGGCCGTGGACGCGGTAGCCGTAGCGCTGGCCGGGCCCGACGCCCGGCAGGTAGCAGTGCCAGGTGTGCGCGGTCTGGGCGCGCACCTCGACGCGCTCCTCGGCGCCGTCGGCGTCGAACAGGCACAGCTCGACGCGCTCGCCGTGCTCGGAGAACAGCGAGAAGTTCGTGCCCTCGCCGTCCCACGTGGCGCCCAGCGGGAACGGGCGCCCGGGCCACACCTCGCGCTCGCTCATGTCACGAGCGCCCCGGCCAGCGCCGGCAGCACGGCGGCGCCGTCCTCGAGGCGCACCTCGGGATGGGTCGCGAGGACGAGCTCGTCCCCCTCCACGGGGACGCGGCGCGCGTCGCCGGCGAAGTTGCAGGTCAGCTCGTGGGCGCCGCGGCGCACGCGCAGCCAGCGCGCGTCCTCGTCGAGCGCGCAGCGCGCCTCGCCCCGCACGTCGCGGCGCACGCGCAGCAGGTCGGCGTAGAGCGCGCGCAGCCGCTCGTCCTCGCGCCACGTCAGGCGCGAGCGCGCGAACGTCTCGGGGTCCTGCGGATCGGGCACCTCCTCGCCGGCGAACTCGGCGAACGCGGCGAACTCGCGGCGGCGCCCGTCGCGGGTGGCGGTGGCGATCCGCTTGTCGATGTGATCCGTGAAGAACTGGAACGGAGCCGGCTCGCCGTGCTCCTCCCCCATGAACAGCATGGGCGTGAACCCTGACAGGAGCGTGACGAACGCGGCAAGCGGGCGCGCCGGCGCGGGCAGCCGGTCGCCGAACGCGCGGTTGCCGACCTGGTCGTGGTTCTGGTCGAAGACGACGAACGCCTCGCGCGGCAGGTCGTCGGCCGGGGCCCCGAACGTGCGCCCGCGGTAGCTGGACCAGGTGCCGTCGTGGACGTGCGGGCGGCGCATCGCCTTGGCCAGGTCGGCGACGCGGCCGAACTCCGCGTAGTAGCCGCCGCGGTCGCCGGTGACGAGCGTGCGCAGCGCGTGGTGGAAGTCGTCGGCCCAGGCGGCGTCGCAGCCCCAGCCGCCGACGGCCGGGTCGCGCATCACCTTCGGGTCGTTCAGGCCGCTCTCGGCGATCACGAGCGCCCCCGGCCGCGCCGCGTGCACGCGTCGCGCGACCTCGGCGACGAGGTGCTCGGGGCGCTGGTCGAAGATCGCGTGGATCGCGTCGAGCCGCAGCCCGTCGAGGTGCAGGTCGCGCACCCAGAACTCGGCGCTCTGGCAGACCCACTCGCGCACGGCGTCCGAGCCCTCGCCGTCGTAGTTGATCGCCTCCCCCCAGAACGTCGAGTACGTGTCGGTGAAGAAGGGGCCGAACGCGCTCAGCGCCCGGTTGCCCGACGCGCCGACGTGGTTGTGGACGACGTCGAGGATCACGCCGAGGCCGTGGGCGTGGGCGGCGTCGACGAAGCGGGCGAACGCCTCGGGGCCGCCGTACGCGCGGTGGGTGGCCGACGGGTACACGCCGTCGTAGCCCCAGCCGCGGCCGCCGGGGAAGTCGGCGACCGGCATCACCTCGACCGCGGTGACGCCGAGCCGCGCGAGCCGCTCGAGGCGGCCGATCGCGGCGTCGAACGTCCCCTCCGGCGTGAACGTGCCGACGTGGAGCTCGTACACGACGAGGTCCGCCAGGGCGGGCGGGCGCCAGCGGGCGTCGGTCCACGCGATCGCCCCGGGGTCGAGGACGCGCGACGGGCCGCGCAGGCCGCGCGGCTGCCAGCGGGTCGCGGGATCGGGCAGGCGGCGGGTGCGCCGTCCGTCGTCGAGCACGATCCAGTAGTCGTCGCCGGGGCCGGCGGGCGCCTCGCCCGCCCACACGCCGTACCCCTCATCGCGCAGCGGCGTGTCGCCGCGGCGCGGCACGCGCACCGCCACGGCCCGCGCGTTGGGCGCCCACACGCGCACGAGCGAGCGCCCCGGCCCGAGGGGCGTCGCCCCGAGCGGGCGGCGAAACGGCAGGTCGGTGCGGCTCACCGGGCGCTCTCGGGGACCAGCCACAGCACGCCCAGCGGCGGCAGCGTCAGCTCGGCCGACCACGGCTGGCCGTGCCACGGCACCGCCTCGGCCTCGACGCCGCCGAGGTTCCCGACGCCGCTGCCGCCGTACACGGCCGCGTCGGTGTTGAGCACCTCGCGCCAGCGCCCCTGCTGCGGGAGGCCGACGCGGTAGCGGTCGCGCGGGACCGGCGACAGGTTGCAGACGCACACGAGCTGGGTGTCGCCGTCGAGCCCCTGGCGCGCGAACGCGACGACGTTGCGGTCGGCGTCGTTGGCCTCCAGCCACCAGAAGCCCGCGCCCTCGAAGTCGCGCTCCCACAGCGCCCGCTGCTCGCGGTAGACGTGGTTGAGATCGCGCACGAGCGCCTGCACGCCGGCGTGGCCGGCGTCCTCGAGCAGGTGCCAGTCCAGCGAGCGCTCGTGGCTCCACTCCTGCTCCTGGGCCAGCTCGCCGCCCATGAACAGCAGCTTCTTGCCGGGGTGGGCCCACATGTAGGCGTACAGGGCGCGCAGGTTGGCGAGCTGCTGCCAGCGGTCGCCCGGCATCTTCGACAGCAGCGAGCCCTTGCCGTGCACGACCTCGTCGTGGCTGAGCGGCAGCACGAAGTTCTCGCTGAAGGCGTACATGAGGCTGAACGTCAGCTCGTGGTGGTGGTAGCGGCGGTACACCGGGTCCTGCTGGAAGTAGCCCAGCGTGTCGTGCATCCAGCCCATGTTCCACTTGAAGCCGAACCCCAGGCCGCCGACGTAGGTGGGGCGCGACACGCCCGGCCACGCCGTCGACTCCTCGGCCACCGAGACGATCCCCGGCTCGCGCGCGTGCAGCACCTCGTTGAGCGCCTTCAGGAACGCGACCGCGTCGAGGTCCTCGCGCCCGCCGAACTGGTTGGGGATCCACTCCCCCTCCTTGCGCGAGTAGTCGAGGTAGAGCATCGAGGCGACCGCGTCGACGCGCAGCCCGTCGACGTGGTACTCGCGCGGCCAGAACAGCGCGTTGGCCAGCAGGAAGTTGCGCACCTCGTTGCGGCCGAAGTTGAAGACGAGCGTGCCCCAGTCCGGGTGGCTGCCGCGGCGCGGGTCCTCGTGCTCGTACAGCGCGGTGCCGTCGAAGCGGGCCAGCGCCCAGTCGTCGCGCGGGAAGTGCGCGGGCACCCAGTCGACGATCACGCCGACGCCGGCCTGGTGCAGGCGGTCGACGAACGCGCGGAAGTCGTCGGGCGAGCCGAAGCGCGGCGTGGGCGCGTAGTACGAGGTGACCTGGTAGCCCCACGAGCCGCTGAACGGGTGCGCCATGACCGGGAGCAGCTCGACGTGCGTGAAGCCGAGGTCGGTGACGTAGGCGGCCAGCTCGTCGGCCAGCTCGCGGTAGGTCAGGCTGCGGTTGCCCTCGAGCGGGTTGAGCCGCCACGAGCCGAGATGCACCTCGTAGATCGACATCGGCTCGGTCAGCGGGTCGCGGGCACGGCGGCGCTCGAGCCACTCGGCGTCGCGCCACTCGTGGCGGGGGCGGTGCACGACCGACGCGGTCGCCGGCGGCATCTCGGCGGCGAAGGCGACCGGGTCGGCCTTCAGGCGCAGCTCGCCGGTCTGCGTGCGGATCTCGTACTTGTAGCGGGCGCCCTCGGCCACCCCGGGCAGGAAGATCTCCCAGATCCCGGAGGAGCCCATCGAGCGCATCGGGTGCAGGCGCCCGTCCCAGGAGTTGAAGTCGCCGACGACGCTGACCGAGCGCGCCGACGGCGCCCACACCGCGAACGACGTGCCGGCGACGCCGTCGATCTCGGTCACGTGCGCGCCCAGGCGCGCGTACAGCTCCTCGTGGCGGCCCTCGCCGGCCAGGTGCAGGTCGAGCTCGCCGATCGTCGGCGGGAAGCGGTAGGGGTCCTCGATGCGGAACGTGCCGCCGTCGGGGTAGGCGACCTCGAGCTCGTAGTCCAGCGGCAGCTCGGCGCCCTTGACGATCCCCTCGAACAGGCCGGCGGGATGAGTGCGCTTGAGCGGCACGGGGTCGGAGCCGTTGCGCACGACGGCGACGCGCTCGGCCTCGGGCCGGTAGGCGCGCACCTTGACGCCGCCCTTCGCGGGGTGGGCGCCCAGCAGCGCGTGCGGGTCGGCGCTGCGGCCTTCGACGAGGGCGTCGGCAGCAGCGGTCATCGGGAGGCCCCCACGGCCGCGAGAAGGAGCGCCAGGCGAGTTCTCGCTGAGAATCCGAGCCTCCTGGGCGAGGATTCCGCGCTCATCAGGCGATCGGCTCCGCGAGGATCCGCTCCACGCCCGCGACCGGCACCCTGATCCAGTCGGGCCGGTTGTCGAGCTCGTAGCGCAGCTCGTAGACCGCCTTCTCGAGCTCGTAGATGCCCAGCAGCGACTCGATCGCGCTCTGGCCGGGCGGCAGCAGGTTGACGTCCACGCACGACAGGTACCCGTCGAGGAACGCCTCACGCGCGCGCTCCTCCCAGTCGCCGGGGACCGGGTTGCCGCGCAGCAGCGCCGACGCCGACGCCGCGTAGGCGAACGAGCGCAGCATGCCGGCGACGTCGCGCAGCGGCGAGCGCTTGCGGCGGCGGTCGGTCACCGGCCGCGCCGGCTCCCCCTCGAAGTCGAGGACGATCCAGCGCGCGTCGGGCCCGCTGGTGCGCAGCGTCTGGCCGAGGTGCAGGTCGCCGTGGTTGCGGATCAGCCGCCCGCCCTCGCCGGCGTGCGACATCGCCTGCAGGCGGTCGCGGATCTCCTCGCCGCGGCCGAGGATCGGCGTCACCGCCGGGTCGTCCTCGGGCAGGCGGAGGAAGATCCGCTCGATCTCCTCGTCGATCGTGGCGGTCATCAGCGACAGGCCCTCGGGCGTCGAGGCCTCCGGCGCGAAGTCGGGGTCGCTCGCGTCCGAGCCCAGCAGCGCGTGCATCGTGCCGATCACCTCGCCGAGCTCGCGCAGCCGGGAGATGAACCGGTCGGGGTCGCTGCCCAGCTCGTCGAGCGCGAGCTCCCAGCCGTCGCGCCCGCCGATGATCATCTCCTGCGCGATCCCCAGCGTCGTCGACAGCGTCTCGCCGCTGAGCTCGTACCAGCCCCACAAAGTCGCGATGTTGGGGAACTCGCGCGCGGTGAGGAAGCGCAGCATCTCCAGCTCCGGGTTCTTGCCCGGCTCCAGCCGGCGGAACGCCTTCAGCGCGACGCGCTCGTCGATCACGACCGTGCTGTTGGACTGCTCGGCCCCCATCGGCCGCACCGACGGGGAGTCGGGCAGCGCCGGCGCGCCGTCGAGCCAGTGGAACTCGATCGTCCCCGGCGACGACGGGCAGACGGCGTTTGCGCTCAGCAGCCGCGCGACCGCCGCGGCGTGCGGCTGGCTGGTCAGCGCGTCGAAGGCGACCCGGCCGCGCTCGATGCCGAGCAGCAGCTGGTAGAGCTCGTGCGTGCCGGCGTGGAAGCGCGCCTCGATCAGGCCGATCGCGGTCGGCGGGTCGTCGGCGAGCGTCAGGACGTCGACCAGCGTGACCTCGGCCACGTCGCGCGTCTTGGACGCGAACCAGCGCTGCCGGGGCAGCCACTCGCGCAGCTCGTCCTCCGACAGCAGCGCGCGCAGGTCACTCATCGTCGTTCTCCTCGTCGCGCTCCTCGGTCGGCTGCTCGAGCGTGAACCAGTAGAAGCCGCGCGGGGCGAGCGTCAGCAGGTAGGACAGCTCGCCGATGCGCGGGAAGCGCGTGCGGCCGAGCATCTCGACCGGGTAGCGGCCCTCGTAGCGGCTGAGGTCCAGCTCGACGGCCTGCGCGCTGCGGGCCAGGTTGTGCACGCACAGCACGACGTCGTCGACGAACGTGCGCACGTGGGCGAAGATCCGCGGGTTGCTCGTCCGCAGCGCCTCGTAGGTGCCCAGGCCGAACACCGGGTGCTCCTTGCGCAGCATCACGAAGCGCCGCAGCCAGCGCAGCAGCGACGTCGACGTGCGCAGCTGGGCCTCGACGTTGACGGCCTGGAAGCCGTAGACCGGATCCATCAGCGGGGGCGCGTAGAGCTGGGCGAAGTCGGCCCGGGAGAAGCCGCCGTTGCGGTCGCCCGTCCACTGCATCGGCGTGCGGACCCCGTCGCGGTCGCCGAGATAGACGTTGTCCCCCATGGAGATCTCGTCACCGTAGTAGAGGACCGGGCTGCCCGGGAGCGAGAAGAGGATCGCGTGCATCAGCTCGATCTCGTCGCGCCCGTTGTCGAGCAGCGGCGCGAGGCGGCGGCGGATCCCGAGGTTGGACTTCATGCGCGGGTCCTTGGCGTACTCCGACCACATGTAGTCGCGCTCCTCGTCGGAGACCATCTCGAGCGTCAGCTCGTCGTGGTTGCGCAGGAACAGGCCCCACTGGCAGTTGTCGGGGATCTTCGGCGTCTGGTCGAGGATCTCGATGATCGGCGTGGCGTCCTCGCGGCGCAGGCCCATGAACATGCGCGGCATCACCGGGAAGTGGAACGCCATGTGGCACTCGTCGCCGACCTCGGGGTCGCCGAAGTACTGGACGACGTCGGCCGGCCACTGGTTGGCCTCCGCGAGCAGGACGCGGTCGGGGTAGTCGGCGTCGATCTCGCGCCGCACCCGGCGCAGGAACTCGTGCGTCTGCGGGAGGTTCTCGCAGTTCGTGCCCTCCGCCTCGAACAGGTACGGGACCGCGTCGAGGCGGAAGCCGTCCAGGCCGAGGTCCAGCCAGAAGCGCAGCACCTCGATCATCGCGTCGCCGACCGCCGGGTTCTCGTAGTTGAGGTCCGGCTGGTGGGAGTAGAAGCGGTGCCAGTAGTAGGCCTTGGCCTGGTCGTCCCACGCCCAGTTGGACGTCTCGAAGTCGATGAAGATGATCCGCGCGTCGGCGTAGCGCTCGGGCGTGTCGGACCACACGTACCAGTCGCGCTCGGGCGAGCCGGGCGGGGCGGCGCGGGCGCGCTGGAACCACGGGTGCTCGTTGGAGGTGTGGTTCATCACCATGTCGGCGATCACGCGGATGCCGCGCTCGTGGGCGTCCTCCAGCAGCGCGCGGAACTCGTCGACGGTCCCGTAGACCGGGTCGATGTTCGTGAAGTCGCTGACGTCGTAGCCGCCGTCGCGCAGCGGCGACGGGTAGAACGGCATGATCCAGATGCAGTCGACGCCGAGCCACTGCAGGTAGTCGAGCTTGTCGCGCAGGCCCACGATGTCGCCGTGGCCGTCGCCGTTGCCGTCGTGGAAGCCGCGCATCAGCACCTGGTAGAAGACCGCGGTCTTGAACCAGAGCGGGTTGCTCTCGAACCAGCGCTGGTGCCCGGTCTGCGGCGTCACCGCGGGACCGCCTCGAAGATGTGCCCGGCGCGGAAGCCGGGGTCGAGGCGCACGTAGTTGCGCCCGATCATCCAGTCGTAGCGCTCGGCCGGCGACAGCAGGTCGCGCACGGCGAACGCGGGCGGCAGGCCCAGCTCGTAGGGCACGACGACGACGCCCTCCTGCACGTGGTGCGGGTCGATGTTGACCACGGTGATGATGACGTCGTCGCCGTGGCGCTTGGCGTACGCGATGAGCGCGTCGTTCTCGGTCTCCAGGAACTGCAGGTTCGTGAGGTGCTGCAGCGCCGGGTGGCGGCGGCGGATGCGGTTGACGGCCTCGATCAGCGGCAGCAGCGGCCCGTCGAGCGTGCGGTGCTTGATCTCGTACTTCTCGGAGTCGAGGTACTCCTCGCTGCCGGGCCGCACCGCGACGTGCTCGAAGCGCTCGAAGCCCGAGTAGATGCCGTAGGTCGGCGACAGCGTGGCGGCCAGCAGCAGGCGCGGCGCGAACGCGGGCGGGCCGCCGTGCTGGAGGTACTCGCTGAGGATGTCGGGCGTGTTGGCGAAGAAGTTGGGGCGGTAGTAGCGCTCCATGCCCGACCGGGTCAGCTCGGTCAGGTACTCCTGCAGCTCCCAGCGCGAGTTCTTCCAGGTGAAGTACGTGTAGGACTGGTTGAAGCCGACCTTGGCGAGCGCCCGCATCATCGCCGAGCGGGTGAACGCCTCGGCCAGGAACAGCACGTCGGGGTCGCGGCTGCGGATGTCGGCGATCAGCCACTCCCAGAACGGCAGCGGCTTGGTGTGCGGGTTGTCGACGCGGAAGATCTTCACGCCGCGGTCGACCCACAGCTGGACGATGTCGCGCAGCGCCTCCCACAGCCCGCGCCAGTCCTCGCAGTCCCAGTCGACGTTGTAGATGTCCTGGTAGCGCTTGGGCGGGTTCTCGGCGTACTTCAGCGTCCCGTCGGGCCGGCGCTGGAACCACTCGGGGTGCTCGGTCAGCCACGGGTGGTCGGGCGAGCACTGGATCGCGAAGTCCAGCGCGATCTCGACGTCGTGCTCGCGGCACGTCTCGACGAGGCGCTCGAAGTCGCCGAGCGTCCCGATCTCCGGGCTGATCGCCTCGTGGCCGCCCTCGGCGGAGCCGATCGCCCACGGGCTGCCCGGGTCGCCGGGCTCGGCGACGAGCGCGTTGTTGCGGCCCTTGCGGTTCGTGACCCCGATCGGGTGGATCGGCGGCAGGTAGATGACGTCGAAGCCGAGCGCGGCCAGCCGCGGCACCTGGGCGGCGACGCCGGCCAGGCCGCCCCAGGAGCGCGGGAACAGCTCGTACCAGGCGCCGAAGCGGGCGCGGACGCGGTCGACGTCGATCTGCAGCGGCGCGTCGAGCACGGCCGAGGCGGTGCGGTCCGGGTAGCGCTCGGCCAGCTCCAGCAGCGCCGGGTCGAGCGCGGCGTCGACGGTCAGGTGGTCGGCCAGGCGGTGGAGCTGGCGGCCGTCGACGCTGTCGTCGCCGGCGCGCTGCGCGATCGCGCGCAGCAGCACGGCGCCCTCCGACAGCTCGGGCGCGAAGTCCTCCTGGCCGGCGGCGACCTTGCGCTCGATCTCGCTGCGCCAGGTCGCGAACTGGTCGGTCCACGCCTCGACGGTGAACGACCAGCGGCCCTGCGCGGTGACCGGGAACGCGCCGGCCCAGCGGTCGCCGCCGACGTGCTGGTCGATGCGCCGCATCGGCGCCTCGTGCCAGGGCGCGCGGTCGTCGTCGGGCCCGGCGGCGCGGTAGCGCACGACCGCGCGCAGGACGTCGTGGCCGTCCTTGAAGATCGTCGCCTCGACGTCGACGGTGTCGCCGACGCAGGCCTTCGCCGGATGGCGGCCGCAGTCGATCGAGGGCTGCGGATCCTCGATGCGGATCCGCGAGGGCGGGTATGTGGGGACGGGCGGCACTGGCGTCGGGGCTCCTTCTTCCGCCTTCTCGCGCTGTCTAACCTCGATCGTGGTGAATCTTCCGAGAACCAGCGGCGTCCAGCTGCACCTGACGTCGCTGCCCGCGGGCCGGCTCGGGGATGATGCCTTCCGCTTCGTGGACTGGCTGCACGATGCCGGTCAGACCTGGTGGCAGATGCTGCCGCTGGGCCCGCCGGACCGGGCCCGCTCGCCGTACAAGGCGCGCTCGGCGTTCGCCGCGTGGCCGGGGCTGCTGGCCGATCCGCGCGCGCCGGTGAGCCCGGAGGAGGAGGCGGCGTTCCGCGAGCGCGAGGCCTACTGGATCGACGGGTGGGCGGCGGTCGCGGGCGGGCGGCGGGCCGTGCTGGACCAGGTGCGCTTCGAGCGCGAGTGGGCCGCGCTGCGGGCGTACGCGGCGCAGGCGGGCGTGCGGCTGATCGGCGACGTGCCGATCTACGTCGCGCCCGGCGGGGCCGACGAGCGCACGTGGCCGGAGATCTTCCGCGACGACGCGCAGGCGGGCGTGCCGCCCGACGCCTACAGCGAGACCGGGCAGCTGTGGGGCAACCCGCTGTACGACTGGCGGCGCCTGCGGCGCGAGCGCTACCGCTGGTGGGTGGAGCGGCTGCGGCGCACGTTCGCGCTGTTCGACCTCGCCCGGCTGGACCACTTCCGCGGGCTCGTCGCCTACTGGGCGGTGCCGGCGGGCGCGCGCGACGCCCGCGCCGGGCGCTGGGTGCGCGGGCCGGGCCGCGCGCCGCTGGACGCCGCGCGCCGCGAGCTCGGCCGGCTGCCGCTGATCGCCGAGGACCTCGGCGTGATCACGCCGGCGGTCGAGCGGCTGCGCGACGCGCTCGCGCTGCCGGGGATGCTCGTGCTGCAGTTCGGCTACGGCCCGGACGGCACCGCGCTGCACCGCGTGGACCGGCACCGGCGGCGGGCGCTGACGTACACGGCCACGCACGACTCCGACACGGCGCGCGGCTGGTACGAGACGATCGACGCGCCGACGCGCGCGGCGGTCGACGCGGCGCTGGCGCCGTTCGACGACCGCGAGCCGTGGTGGCGGCTCATCCGCCTGAACGCGTCGTCGCCGGCGCAGGTGGCGATGGTCCAGGCGCAGGACGTGCTCGGGCTGGGCAGCGAGGCGCGGATGAACGTCCCTGGGCGGGCGACGGGCTCGTGGCGCTGGCGGATGGAGCCCGGCGCGCTGACGCCGGCGCTGGCGCGGCGGCTGCGGGAGGTCGCCTCGGACGCGGGGCGGCTGCCGGCGTGAGCCGCCCGGGCCTGGTCGCGCTGGGCGACTCGATCACCTACGGCGACGTGGCGCCGATGCTCGGCGTGCGCTCGTGGTCGTGGGCGCAGTGGCTGGCGACGGCGCTGGAGCTGCCGTACACGGGGCTGGCGGCGCCGGGCGCGACCGTCGGGGACGTGGTCACGCGGCAGGCGCCGCGGCTGGACGGCCCGTACGCGGTCGGCTGCCTGTGGATCGGGGTCAACGACGTGCGCTCGCCCGCGTTCGACCCGGAGGCCTACGCGGCCGGGCTGGCGCTGGCGGCCGACGCCGTCGCGGCGGCGTGCGCGCGCGTGGTCATGCCGACGATCCCGCTCGACCTCGGCCGCCCGCGGGCCGGCCGCGCGAAGGTGACGGCCGCGAACGCGATCGTCGCCGCGCAGGCGCGCCGGGTGGGCGCGGTCCTCGTGGGGCTGTCGGGCCTGCGCGGCTGGCGGCTCGTCCTGCCCGACGCCGTCCACCTGACCGCGCTGGGCGAGCTCGAGGTCGCCGACCGCGCGGCCCGCGCGCTGGGCGCCCCGGTCCTCCCCTCCGCCCTGTGCGACCCCGACCGCTCGGCCCGGGGCGCGCTGCGCTACGCGCTGACCGCCCACGCGGCCGCGCTCGCCCGCGACTGGGCGCGCCGCCTGCGCGAGCGCCCGCGCTGACCGACCGCCGTTGTCGGATCGCGGTCGCATAGCGACCTGGATCCGACAACGGCGCGTACGATCCGGGCGATGCGGCGCGTGTGGTTGCGCATCCGGCTCGGGCGGCGGCTCTCGCTGGGGCGCGGCGTGCGCCTCGGGCGCGGGGTGCGGATCGAGGCCGGGCCGCGCGGGCGGGTCGTGCTCGAGGACGGCGTGCGGATCGGCGAGCGGGCGCGGCTGCTGGCCCGCGAGGGCGAGATCCGCGTCGGGCGCGACGCCCGGATCGGCGAGCGCGCGATCGTCGTCGCCCACGCGGGCGTCGAGATCGGCGCGGGCGCGCAGCTGCGCAGCTGGTCGACGGTCACCGACTTCGAGCCCGTCGCCGACGACGTCGAGCGCCCCGTCCGCCTGCAGGGCGTCGCGGCGACCCCCGTCCGCATCGGCGAGCGCGCGGTCGTCGACCACGCCGCCAACGTGCTCGCCGGGGCGACCGTCGGCGCCGGCGCGCGGATCGGCCCGCACGCCGTCCTCGCCGGCGACGTGCCCGCCGGCGCCACCGCCGAGGGCGCCGCGCCGGTCGCCACCGTCGTCGGAGCCGGGCGCCGGTGATCGAGCGCCTCGCCGCCTGGTATCGCACCGGCCCGCTCGGCCACCTCGTCGCCGGCGCCGCCGACTGGGCCCAGTGGCTGTCGGCCCACGCCTGGCGGCGCGCCCGCGCGCGTGTGACGGCCGCCCGCCGGGCGCGGTAGCGTGCGGCGGCGACCGTGCTCGCGCTGGTCGCCACGAACCTGATCCGCCACAAGGGGCGCACGATCGCGACCGCGATCGGCATCGCCATCGGCGTGGCCACGATCGTCGCGCTGCTGTCGATCGGCGACGGCCTCAAGCGCACCGCCGGGGAGCTCGTCCACCTCGGGCAGTCCGACTTCGGCCTGTTCCAGGACGGGCTCGCCGACCCGACCGCCTCGATCCTCCCCACGTCGCTCGCCCGCGACCTCGAGCGGCGCCCCGACGTGTCCCGCGCCACGCCGCTGCTGCTGATCGTCGAGGCCATCCGCCAGGACCCGGCCGCCGTCGTGTTCGGCGCCGAGCCCGACGGGTTCTTCGCCCAGCGGCTCGTCATGACCGACGGGCGGCGGGACCTCGGCCGCCGGCGCGCGGTGATCGGCGACCAGCTCGCCGAGCGGCTCGGCGTCGGCGTCGGCGACACCGTGCGAATCAAGCGCCGCCCGTTCACCGTCACCGGCGTCTTCCACACCGGCGTCTTCTTCGAGGACAACGGCGCGGTCATCGACCTCGCCACCGCGCAGCGCCTCGAGCGCCGCGGCGACGACGCCACGAACATCGTCGTCGAGCTCGCCCCCGGCGCCGACCAGAAGGCCACCGAGCGGGCGGTGCAGCGCGCCCACCCGGGCACGATCGCGATCGGCACGCCCGAGGAGGCCGCGCGCGCCGGCGCCAACGGCGAGCTCGTGAGCAAGACGGTGACGATCGTGGCCGCGCTGGCGCTGATCGTCGGCGGCCTCGGCGTCACGAACACGATGGCGATGGCCGTCCTGGAGCGCGAGCGCGAGCTGGCGCTGCTCAGCGCGGTCGGGTGGCGGCGGGCGCGGATCGCCCTGCTCGTCCTCGCCGAGGGGGTGGCGACCAGCGTGCTCGGCGCCGCGCTGGGCCTGCTGCTCGGCGTCCTGGGCGCGGACGCGCTGAACCGGCTGCTCGACGTCGCCGCGGTCGTCAGCCCGGAGGTGACGCTGGACACGATCTGGCAGGCGCTGGCGATCGGCGTCGCGATCGGCGTCCTCGGCGGGCTCTACCCCGCCTGGCGCGGCACGTCGGCCTCACCCCTGCGACTGCTCAGCGGCGGCACGTAGCGCGGTCGCCGGCTCGTCGACCAGGCGCCCGTCGCGCAGGTGCAGCACCCGGTCGGCGCGCGCCGCGATCAGCGGGTCGTAGGTGACGACGAGGAGCGTCGCGCCGCGCCGCTCGCGCGCGTCAACGAGCAGGTCGAGTACGAGCGCCGAGTTCGTCGAGTCCAGCGCGCCGGTCGGCTCGTCGGCCAGCAGCAGGCGCGGCTCGTTGGCCAGCGCGCGGGCCACGGCGACGCGCTGGCGCTCGCCGCCCGACAGCGCGGCGGCGCGCGTCGTCAGCCGCTCCGACAGGCCGACCTCGGCGAGCAGCTCCTCGGCCCGGCGGCGGCGCGGCGCGGCGCCCAGGCCCGCGCCGATCAGCGGCAGCTCGACGTTCGCGCGCGCGGTCAGGTGGGCGAGCAGGTGGTGGTGCTGGAAGACGAAGCCGACGGTGTCGCGGTGGTAGCGCGCCAGCCCCCGCCCGTCCAGCGGCGCGCCGTCGACGAGGATCCGGCCGGCGCTCGGCCGGTCCAGCCCGCCGATGAGCGACAGCAGCGTCGTCTTGCCCGAGCCCGACGGGCCGGTCAGCGCGACGAACTCGCCCGGCTCGAGCGTGAGCGACACGTCGTCGAGCGCGACGACGGCCGGCGGATGGCGGCGCCCGACGTGCTCGACGGCGACGCGGGCGCCGCGAGCGTCCCCCGCCTCAGCGGCGGACACGGACGCGCCAGTCGAGGTTCTGGCTCCCCTGGCCGCGCACCGACACGACGACGCGGAACGTGAGCGGGTAGCCGACCGCGCGCGCCGGCCACAGGATCGTGTCGCGGTAGCGGCCCCGGAACGCGTACGGACGCGTGCCGCCCTTGCTGTGACCGGGGTTCGGGTACTGGGTCGAGACGACGCGGCCGTTGTAGAGGAACTTGTAGACGGCGGTGGCCCGCAGCGGGCGGCCCGACCGGCTGCGCACCGTGACCGTGATCTTCCAGTTCTTCGCGTCGGCCTTGGGCGTGTGGTTCGGCGCGTGGAGCTTGGCCACGAACGGCGCGGCCGACACCGGCGCGGCGGTGGCCGCGGCGAGTCCGGCGGCGGCGACGATGGTCGCGATCGGCAGCAACAGGCGCGGGCGTCGATGCATCGCTCACTCCTCCCGGGGATCGGGACTCCTCGTCTCAAGCATACGGGCGGCGGCGGCCCGGGCCGCGGCGGTCAGCGCGTCGCGCGCCGGGCGCGACCGGTGGCCGAGCTCGGTCCGCGCGCGCCGGTCGTCGAACGTCATCGGCAGTCGGGCCAGGCGCACCTCGTCGAGCACGAGCAGGCTGGGCTCGCGGCCCAGCGGCGCGAGCGCCGTCTGCGCCGCCCACGCCGCCGCGTGGACGGCCCGCCACGGCACGGCGATCCGCGGCGCCGGCCGGCCGGCGACCTCCGCGACGTGCGCGAACACCTCGCGCAGCGTCAGGTTCTCGCCGCCGAGCAGGTAGCGCCGCCCGGCGCGGCCGTGCTCCCAGGCGCGCCGGTGGCCGGCCGCGACGTCCTCGACCGCGACGATGTTCAGCGCGCCGCCGCGCAGGTGGGCGCGGGCGCGGCCGGCGACGACGTCGGCGATCATCCGGCCCGTCGGGGTCGGGCGCCGGTCGCCCGGCCCGACCGGCGTCGTCGGGTTGACCACCACGACGTCGAGGCCCTCGGCCGCGGCGGCGAGCGCCAGCCGCTCGCCCTCGAGCTTCGTGCGCTTGTACGGGACGACGAGCTCCCACGTGGGCGGCCCGTCGTCCTCGGTCGCGGGGCGCCCCGCGACCGGTCCGCAGGTCGCGCACGAGCTCGTGTGGACCACCCGCACCCGGCGGCCGGCCCGCGCCGCGACGTCCAGCACCGTCCGCGTCCCCTCGACGTTGACGGCCTGCATCGCGCGCGCGTCCGCGCGCGCGAAGCTGTAGACCGCGGCGAGGTGGAACACCGCGTCGCAGCCGTCCATCGCGCGCGCCAGCGCGTCCGCGTCGAGCACGTCGCCGGCGACCGGCTCCACGCCCGCGGGCACCTCGGCCGGCGCCTCGCGGTCGAACGCGCGCACCTGCGCGCCGGCGGCGGCCAGCTCCGCCGCGACGTGGGCCCCGATGAAGCCGGCGGCGCCGGTGACCAGCGCCCTCACCGGCGTCCGCCCACCACCTGCCGGCCGACCCGCCACGCCAGCGACGCGAGCGCGGTCGGCATCCGCTCGGCGTCGGCCACGACCTCCTCCAGCGCCGCCGCGAACCCGCGCACGTCGGCCTCCGACACCACGAGCGCCGGCAGCGCCTTGACGACGCTCATGCGGTGGCCCGCGACCTGGCACAGGATCCGGTGGTCGTGGAACAGCGGCACGGTCAGCAGCTGGGCCGCCAGCCCGGGCTGCGCGCGGTCGACGGCGCGGTACAGCCGCCGGCCGGCGCCCGCCGGCTCGCCCAGCTCGATCGCCCACATCAGCCCCAGGCCGCGGACGTCGCGGACGATGTCGTAGCGGTCGACGAGCGGGCGCGTCAGCTCCAGGAGCAGGTCGCCCATGCGCGCCGCGTGCTCGACCAGGCCCTCGCGCTCCAGCACGCGCAGCGTCGCCAGGCCCGCGGCGGCCGCGAGGTCGTTGCCGCCGAACGTCGAGCCGTGGCGCACCCCGCGCTCCATGCCATCGAAGACGCGATCCATCACCGCCCGCGAGCACAGCACCGCGCCGGTCGGGACGAACCCGCCCGACAGCGCCTTGGCCAAGGTGATGAGGTCGGGCTCCAGCCCCCAGTGCTCCAGCGCGAACAGGCGCCCGGTGCGGCCCAGGCCGGTCTGCACCTCGTCGACGCAGAGCAGCGCGCCGGCCGCCCGGCAGCGCTCCTGCGCGCCCGCCAGGTAGCCGTCGGGCGGGAGGTTGACGCCCTTGCCCTGCACCGGCTCGACGACGAACGCGGCCACGTCGCCGCGCGCGAGCTCGCACTCGAGCGCGTCGAGGTCGCCGAACGGCACCGGGTCGCAGCCGGGCAGCAGCGGGCCGAAGCCGTCGCGGAACTCGGCGTTCCCGTTCAGCGACAGCGACCCGAGCGTGAGCCCGTGGAACGCGTGCTCGGCGTAGACGATCCGCGGCCGCCCGGTCGCCGCGCGCGCGAGCTTGATCGCCGCCTCGACCGCCTCGGCGCCGCTGTTGGCCGGCACCATCGCCGCGATCGACGCCGGCGCGCGGGCGACCAGCTCCTCGGCCAGCACGCCGGTCAGGAGCGTCACGCCGAGCTGGGGCAGGTTGGCCGTGCGCGCGTCGAGCACGTCCTCGAGCGCGGCGACGACCTCCGGGTGGTTGCGCCCGAGCGCGAACACGCCGTAGCCGCACAGCAGGTCGAGGTAGCGGTCGCCGCGCTCGTCGACGAGGTACGGCCCGTCGCCGCGCACCCAGCGGCGGTCGAGGCCCAGCGTCCGGACGATCCGCCCGAGCTGGGGGTTCAGGTACGCGTCGTTGAGGGCGAGCTCCTCGCCGCCGCGCGCGGCCAGGATGTCGCGGACCCGGGCGACGGCCATGCCGGGATCATCGCGCAGCGGTCCGCGGCGTTCCAGCCGGTCAGGCGCGGCGCAGCGCGAACACCGGCCACGGCCCGCGCACGCCGCGCAGGCGGTGCTCGCCGCGGTTCTCGAACCACAGGTCCGCGCCGACCGCGGTCCCGTACGTGGTGCCGGACACCAGCACCTCCCCCGCCTGCGCCAGCGCGCAGATCCGCGAGGCGATGTGCACGGCCATCCCGCCGACGTCCTCGCCGATCAGCTCGCACTCGCCCGTGTGCAGCCCGGCGCGCACCTCCAGCCCGAGCGCCTCGAGCTCGTCGACGAGCTCGCCGGTGCAGCGGATCGCCTCCGACGGCAGGCCGGCGAACGTGGCCAGCACGCCGTCGCCGGTCCCCTTCACCCGCCAGCCGGCGTAGCGCTCCAGCGCGCGGTCGGTCACCGCGTCGTGGGCGGCGAGCAGGTCGCGCCAGCGGTCGTCGCCCAGGCGCGCGGCCTGTGCGGTCGCGTCGCAGATGTCGGTGAACAGGACCGTGCGCAGGGCGCGCTCGCCGATCCCGTCGGCGCGCCGGCCGGTGACGAACTCGACGATCTCGCTGATCAGCCGCAGCGAGTCGCCGACGCTCGGGAGGCTGTCGGCGCCCGGCAGCTCGACGAGCCGCGCGCCCGGGATCCGCGCCGCGAGGTACCGGCCGTGGCGGACGTCCATGAGCATGTCGTCGGTGCGGTGCAGCACGAGCGTGGGCACGCGCACCCGGTCGAGCAGATGGCGCACGTCGGTCGCGCTGGTCATCACCGCCGCGCGCACCGTCCCGGGGCTGGCGCTCTGGCGCTCCAGCCGCGCGAACCACGCGCGCAGGCGCGGGTCGTCGGCGGCGTTGGGCGCCACCCGGTCGACCAGCGTGCCCTCGCCCCAGTGCGCGATCTGCTCCTCGAACAGCTCGACGCGCTCGTCGACGGTCAGCGTCCACGGCACGTCCTCGCTGCGCTCGTTGGTCGCGAACGTCCCGTACAGGATGAGGTGCGACACCCGGTCGGGGTGCGCGGCCGCGTAGGCGACGCAGAGCGGCCCGCCGTTGGTGTAGCCGAGCAGGGCGGCGCGCTCGCTGCCCGCCGCGTCGAGCACCGCGTGGAGGTCGCCGACGTGCACGTCGAGGTCGGCGCTGGGGAGCGGGTCCGACAGGCCGGCGCCGCGGCGGTCGTAGAGGATGAGGCGCGCGAAGCGGGCCAGGCGCGACAGGAGCCGCGCCAGGCCGGGCTCCTCCCACACCAGCTCCACGTGGGTGGCGAAGCCGAAGCTGAGCAGGAGGTCCACCGGCCCGTCGCCCACCACCTGGTAGGCGATGCTGACGTCGCCGTTGCGGGCGTACTGGGTGTGGGCGACCACGGCAGCGCGAGCGTACGGGACGGGCGCGGAGGCCGCGCACGGGCCGCTCAGGCGCGGGCCTGGTCCCGCGGGTAGTGCAGCAGCACGAGCTCGCCGGAGATCATCCGGGCGTGCCGCGCCCGCCGGGCGCGCGCGACGCTCTCCTCCTGGATCTCGCGCACGCGGTTCAGCAGCTCCTCGACGCGCTGGTCCAGCTCCCGCCAGCCCTCCTCGTCGACCTCGACGGGCAGCCGCGCCAGCCGGGCGTCGCCGCGCGCGTGCGCCTCGCCGGCGAACGCGCGGATGAGACCGCCGATCACCTCGCGCACGATCCCCTGGTTGACGTCGCGACGCACGTGCAGCGGGCCGCCGTCCTGCTCGGCGGGGGCGATCGCCAGGCCCGGGCGCGCGCGGTAGTGGTGCTCGAGCGTGCCGCGGACCGGCGTGGTGCCGACCAGCTCGATGAGCTCCAGGTCCGACAGGACCCGCACGTGGTAGCTCACGTTCTCGGTGCGGACGCCCAGCTCGCGCGCGATCGCGGCCGGGGTGCGCGTGCCCTCGCCCAGCAGCGCGAGGATCTGCCAGCGCAGGGGGTGCGAGAGCGCCTTCTCGAGCGCCTGATCGGGGCGTGCGGCGGCTCGCGCTCGAGCGGAGGTGCGGGTCGTCGGATCGGAGAGCGACATCACGGAACGATGGCCGTTGCAGACGCATGCGCCACCGCGTGTGCCGGGACCTTACCGACAGCGGAGGCGAGCGATGCGCGGTCGGACAGCGGTGTCTACGAGGCGCGCAGCTGCGTGGCCATCTCCTCGAAGGCCAGGACCCGCCGATGCGCGCTCTCGCTGCGCGCCTCGAGGTCGAGGATCGAGCTGAGCGAGACCTGCCAGCAGCGCGGATCGCCCAGGAGCCGCGCCTCGACCTCCCCCACGCGGATGAGCCACTCGAGCTCCTGGCGGGTGCAGCGCAGGCGCTGCGCCGCCTCGGACGCCGTCAGCCACGTCCCGTCCTCCGCCAGCGTCACGACGAGGTTGCGCCCCTCCGCCAGGAGTCGGTCGAGCTCGGCGTGCACCGCGGCCACGGCCTCCGGCTGCCCCGGCTCGACGTGCAGCGTCCACATCTGACTCGTTCCTCCTCTGCGGAATCCCTGTTGAGCGACGGGGACCCTAGCGGAACGACAGACCGGTTTTGTGATCAGCGGACGTTTATCATATGAGACAGCTCTGCCTCACCAGATCCGCGCCCGCCGCCACCGCCGGCCGGCTCCGCCCCGGAACGCGACGAAGCCCCGCCGGAGCGGGGCTTCGCGAAGGGTGAGCGAGGGGACTCGAACCCCCGACCGCCTGGACCACAACCCGTCAACGCGGGTTTCGCTCAGGTCGGAATCCCGATAGATACTGGGACTCAGGCCGCTGAGTTGCTCTCGGTTTCGCTCAAATTGGGACCAGAACTGGGACCAAGCCGGCTGAAGGCGGCGTCGACGAGGTCCGCTTCGTGCGCGCTAGGCGCGTAGTCGGCGTAGATGAGCGTGGTCGCGAAGTCGCGGTGTCCCATCCACTCCTGCAGCGTGCGCATCGGGACGCCGGCTGCAGCCATCCGCGTACCGAAGGTGTGCCGCAGGTCGTGGAACCGAACGTCGCGGACGGCGGCCCGGCGCAACGCGGCCTTGTGGCGCTTGAGCAGCTTGCTGCGGTCGATCGGCTTGCCCGTGTGCGGATGAGCGAAGACGAGATCGCCGTCGGCCTTGTAGACGGACGCCTGAAAGAGGCGGTCCAGCTCGCCGCCGAGCACATCGGCCAGTGGCACGCTGCGCGACGAGCGCTTGGACTTGGGCGTACCGAACTCGCCGCGGACGAAGTTGCGGCGCACGCGGACGCGGCGAGCTGTCCAGTCGACGTCCGACCAGCGCAGCGCCAGCAGCTCGTCCTGGCGCATGCCGGTCATCGCAGCGGTCAGGTACATGACGCGCTCGACCCGGCCCAGATCGTCCTCGGGCACCGCTGCGACGAGCGCGTCGATCTCCGTCTGGTCGAGGAAGTGGATGTCCGGGTCGGTGCGCTGCTGGCTCGGCCGGTCAACGAGCTTGCAGGGGTTGGCGCTCGCCCAGCCGCGTCGCATCGCGAAGTCGAAGATCCCGTGCAGCAGACCGAGGTAGTTCTGGGTGGACTTGACCGACTGGTTGCTGCGACGGCAGGAGGAGACGAACGCCTCGACATCCTCGCGGCCGATGCGCGACAGCTCGCGCTCACCGAAGTACGGGACCAGGTGGATGCGCAGGTACGACTCGTATCCCTCGGTCGTCGAGCGCTTGCGGCCGAGTCCCTCGAGGTGGCGGATCAGGTGGCGTCCCGCCTGTTCGACGGTCATGCGATCCGTGATCGCGGGCGCGGCCTCCTCGGCCATCAGCTTGCGTAGCCGGGCCTCGGCCTGCGACTTGGTCAGGCCGTCGCGACTGCCGGGCTGCCGCACGGCGCCGAGTCGGCGCTGCACCTGGCGTCCGTCGGGCCAGCGCCACCTGCCGTAGTACGCGTCGCCCCGGACGGAGATCGACCCCGAGCCGTAGCTCCGCTTGGTCCTTGGCTGGCTGCGGTCGCTTCCCATCGGGCGATTCTGTCAAGAAACCCGGACCGGAATCAGGGGCGCAGCGACCGCTCCTCGATCCCCGCGACCCACGCGTCGATCGCCGACCGGCGATACCGGACGTATCGACCGAGTCGAACGTGGGGCATCCGATGCTGACGGGTCTGGTCGTAGACCCATCCCTTCGTCACGTGGAGCATTGCCGCGACCTCATCGGCGGTCAGCAGACGGTCCGTGCCTGGATGGAACTCAGCGTCTCTCATACCGGGGAGGCGACCGCCACGGGCACCCCCGAGCATTGAGCGGACGAATGATCGATCCCCGCCCCGGAATCCCAAAGAGGCGGCGGTCGACGACACGCGGTCGTCTCGCCGTCCCGCGCGGGCGCTATGACTTCGGCTCAGGTGGCATCAGAACAAGCGCGCAGACGTCAGGTCAACACAACGCTCGCGATCGGCGACCGCCGCTGCCTCTATTGCCTCTCCCCTGACGGCGCATTTCACAGCGAGGAGCACGTCATCCCCCGGAGCCTTGGGCCAACTGTCGCCGACCTCGTCATCCCGCCAGGTGTCGTATGCGACGGCTGCAACAGCTTCCTCGGACGGCAGGTCGATGCCCCGTTCGTCGACCGGTTTGACATGAAGCTGACCCGCGGTCTTGAGGGCCGCCGCGGCCGCGTCGGACGGCCGCCGCTGGTGATCGAAGGCCGGGACGTGACCGCGAAGCTTGATGTCGAGATCGACGGTGCCGCGGTGACTCTGTACGCCGCGAGGGTCACGGAAATAGGCGACGGCGGCCTGGACATCGAGATAAGGCCTCTAGCCAGGGATCCCTCCGACATCGTCGCGAGGACGATTCGCGCGCTGTGGAAGATCGCGTTGGGAAGCGCGTGGCTTCGATACGGCAAGGAAGCACTTGATCACCGATGGGACCATCTCCGGCACGCGGTCCTCGGGGCGCCGTTTCGAGGCTTCCTGCTGCAGGCGCCGTTCACGGCGACGGTCACACGTCAGCTGCGGGTGGAGATCTCGCTTGATAAGCCAAGCGATCCGTTCGCCGCAACGTTCGTCATGGGCGGCGTCGCGCTCGCCGCCCCGCTCGCGTCGGGCGCGCGCGTCACCCGTGCCGAAGCGGAGCGAATCGGGTGGCGCGTCCACACGACGGAAGGCAGCGCACCAAGCGCTGTCCACCTTCGGCTAACGCCATCTGACCCGACGTAGGCACGGACGCCCGCCTGATCCGGTCGATACTCGAGTCGATGCGGACGTGGAGGTCGCTGCGGCAGATCAGGCCGCAGGCGGAACCCTGCGTTCATCAGCGATCGAATGCGGCACGATGGCATCGGCGGCCTCTTCGGGTGTGATGTCGGGGTAGAGCATTCGTACGACGGCGATCGCGATGCCGGCGCCGACGAGCTGGGCGATGACGAAGCTCGGGACGGATGCGGGTGCGATGCCGGCGAAGGTGTCCGAGAACATGCGCCCGACGCTGATGGCGGGGTTGGCGAAGCTGGTGGAGCTGGTGAACCAGTAGGCGGCGCCGATGTAGGCGCCGACCGCGGCCGGCGCGGACGCGAGCCGGCGGGTACGGGCCAGCGAGAAGATCACCAGCAGCAGCCCAAGGGTGGCGATGACCTCGGAGAACAGGTGCGCCGCCGATGCCCGATGGTGGGTGGAGATGCTGATCGCGGCCTGGTCGAACATGGCGTTGGCGGCGATCGCGCCGAGGATGCAGCCGACGACCTGGGCGGGGATGTAGGCGGCGACGTCGCGCCAGCGCAGTCCGCCGAACGCGGCGTCGACGATGGAGACGCACGGGTTGAAGTGCGCGCCTGAGACGGGGCCGAACATGAGGATGATCGCGAACAGGCCCGCGGCGGTGGCTGCGGCGTTGTAGAGCAGTTGCAGGCCGACGTTGTCGGGTGAGAGCTGTTGGGCGGCGATGCCCGACCCGATGACCAGGGCGGCCAGGAACGCGGACCCGAGCAGCTCGGCGGCCAGGCGCCGGGCCAGGGGCGGCTGCATCATGCGGCGATGAGCAGCTTGTCGGCGAACTCGCCGGGCAGGCCGGCGGCCCGGACCTCGGCAGCGACGGTGGCGGCGTCGTAGGCGACGCGCTCGATCCTCACGTCCACCGTCGCGCCGGCGGGTTCGAGGATCGCGAACGCGCCGCGGGGGTCGCCGTCCTTGGGCTTGCCGACCGAGCCGCAGTTGACGAACCGCACACCCGCGTAGTCGTGGACCCAGGGCTTGTGGGTGTGGCCGAAGACCAGGACCGGATCGGTCTCGGCTTCGGCCAGGCGCTCGTAGAGGCGGGCGGGCTTGTCCTCGAAGAGGTACTCGTTGACCTTGCGCGGGGAGCCGTGGACGAGGTGGACGCCGGTGCCGCCAACCGTGAAGCGCAGGTCGAACGGGAGCTCGCGCATGAAGTCCTTGGCGGCCTGGTCCGTGTGGGCCAGCGTCCACTCGACGGAGCGCTGGCCGAGCTCGCGGTCGTGCGGCGTGATGTAGGCGCAGCCGCAGTCGTCGAGGTCGCGGGCGATCGCGTAGTCGTAGTTGCCGTAGATCGTCGGGATCCCGCGCTCCTCGATCAGGGCGCAGACCTCGTTGGGGTGCGGGCCGTAGCCGACGAGGTCGCCGCCGCAGTAGATGCGCTGCACGCCCAGCTCGTCGATGCGGGCCAAGGCCGCGCGCAGGGCGGGCAGGTTGCCGTGAATGTCGGTGATCACGGCGACCGCGTCAGGACTGGTCACTGGTTCGGTGTCTCTCTGGTCGTGGGTCGTGGTCAGCGGCCGCTGTGGGCCGGGCTCAGGAGCGTGACGAGGTCGTGCACGCGCAGCCTGATGTCGTCGCGGATCTCGCGCACCCTCTCGATGGGCTGCTCGGCGGGGTCGGCGACGGCCCAGTCCTCGTAGCGCTTGCCCGGGTAGACGGGGCAGGCGTCGCCGCAGCCCATCGTGACGACGACGTCCGCGGCGCGAACGACCTCGTCGGTCAGCGGCTTGGGAAACCCGTCGCCGAGCGCGACGCCGATCTCGGCCATCGCCTGAGCGACGGTCGGGTGAATCTCCTCGCCGGGCATCGAGCCGGCCGAGCGCACCCCGATCGCGCCGCCGGACAGGTGGTGGGTCAGGGCCGCGGCCATCTGCGAGCGCCCGGCGTTGCGCACGCAGACGAACAGCACCTCGGGCATCGTCTTCTCGACGCGGCCTTCGGCCTGCGCGAGCGCCCACAGCCGCTCGCGGGCGAAGCGCTCGGCCAACAGCGGCAGAAGGTTCACGACGCGGCCGCTGCCGCGCTCGGCCAGCTCGTCCTCGCACTCGACGACGAACCGCCCGATCGTCTCGCGCGACCACACGCCCTCGAACTCGCGGGTCAGATGATCGGTGGCCTGGCGCAGGCGCCGCTGTCGGATGGACTCGTCGTCGAACATGGTGACCCTCCGGGACGGTGGACCCTATCCATTGATAGTCGTAGATTGAATCGACACAAGCAAATAGAAGTTCGTCGATCTACGCGCGTTCACACGACGTCCACACCCACGGCGTTCGATTGGCGATCATCTATCGAACATGACCAAGCTCGTCGTCATCGGCGGCAGCGACGCCGGCATCAGCGCGGCGCTGCGCGCCCGCGAACTCGACCCCGGCTGCGAGGTCGACCTGCTCGTCGCCGACCGCTGGCCCAACTTCTCGATCTGCGGCCTGCCGTACCTGATCGGGGGCGAGGTCGCCACGGTGGGCAGCCTCGCCCACCGCACCGCCGACCAGATCGCCCAGACCGGCACGCGCGTCCACCTGCAGCACACCGCCACCGCGATCGATCCCGACCGCCGCGTCGCCACGACCCGCACGCCGGAAGGGGACGAGCGAGAGTTCGCCTACGACGCGCTGGTGATCGGAACTGGCGCGGTGCCTCAGCGCCCGCCGATCGCCGGCCTGGACCTCGACGGCGTTCACCTGCTGCACACCGTCGACGACGCGCTGGCCGTGATCGACCGCCTCGACACGACCGCCGCGACCCGCGCAGTGATCGTCGGCGCCGGCTATATCGGCCTGGAGATGGCCGAGTCGCTGCGCCGCCGCGACCTCACCGTCACGCTCGTCGAGCGCCTGCCCGAAGTCATGCCGACCGTCGACCCACAGATCGGCGCCCGCGTCCGAGCCGAACTCATGAGCAACGGCGTCGGTGTCCACACCTCGACGACGGTCGACGGGATCGCCGCCGGCCCCGACGGCCTCGTCGTGACGACATCGGCCGCAGAGATCCCGGCCGACCTCGTGCTCGTGGTCACAGGCGTTCGCCCCGACGTGGCGCTCGGCGCCCGGCTGGGCCTGGCCACCGGCGCGGGCGGCGCGCTGGTCGTCGACGACCACATGCGCACCGCGCTCCCGGGCGTGTTCGCAGGTGGGGACTGCGTCCACACCCACCACCGCCTGCTGCCCGAACCGATCTACATGCCGCTGGGCAGCACCGCGCACAAGCAGGGCCGCGTCGCCGGCGAGAACGCCATCGGCGGCGACCGCGCGTTCGCTGGCGTGCTGGGCACCCAGGTCGTCAAGGTCTTCGACCTGGCGATCGCCGGCACCGGCCTGCGCGACGCGACCGCCCCGACCGACCTCTACCAGCCGTCGACCATCGAGGTCACCGTCGATGACCACAAGCGCTACTACCCCGGCGCTGTGGAGCTGACGGTGCGCTTGTGCGGCGACCGAGACAGCGGCCGGCTGCTGGGCGGCCAGATCATCGGCGGCCTGTCGGGCCAGGTGGCCAAGCGCATCGACATCCTCGCCGCGGCGATCTTCAACGAGATGCCCGTCGACGCGCTTAGCGACGTCGACCTCAGCTACACCCCGCCGTTCTCGGCGCCGTGGGACCCGGTCCAGGCCGCCGCCCAGGCGTGGACCGCCGAGCAAAGGGTTGCGTCGACGACATCGAATTGAAGAGACGAACGTCAATGGATACGGTGGGTGGCATGACGTTGACCGACACCACCGCACCGACCTCCAAGACCGCGGCCCTCTTCGAGCCGGCGATGTGTTGCTCGACGGGCGTCTGTGGGCCGTCGGTCGACCAGCAGCTCATCGACGTGCGCGAGGACCTGCGCTGGGCCGAGAACCAGGGCCTGGCCGTCTCTCGCCACAACCTCTCCTCCGATCCCGACGCGTTCGTCGCCGCGCCGAAGGTCGCCGCGCTGATGCAGGCCCTCGGCGACGCGGCGCTGCCCGCCCTGGTCGTCGGCGACGAGATCGTCGTGCATGGCCGCTACCCCACCCGCGACGAGCTGGCATCGCATCTGGCCCAGCCGATCGTCGAGCTGCCCCAGGCCGCCTCGGAGTCGCGTTCGTGCGGCTGCGGCCCCAGCGGCTGCTGATGGCGTCGCTGACCGACGACTCGCTCCCGGTCCTGGACTGGGCGGCCTGGCCGACCCGGTTTTCGATCTTCACCGGCAAAGGCGGCGTCGGCAAGACGACCACGGCCAGCACCGCCGCGGTCGCCCTCGCCGACGCCGGGCTGTCGACGCTGCTGGTCAGCACCGACCCAGCGTCAAACCTCGGCGACCTGTTCGGCATCCAGCAGGCCGGCGCCCCGGTCGCCGTCGACGGCTGCCCCGGCCTGTCAGTGATGAACGTCGATCCCGAACAGGCCGCGCACGCGTTTCGCGAACGGGCGATCGCCCCATATCGTGGCGTGCTGCCCGACGCCGCGCTGGCCAACATGGAGGAGCAGCTTTCAGGCGCTTGCACCGTCGAGGTCGCCGCCTTCGAGCAGTTCACCGACGTCATCGACCAGCACGCCCAGCAGGCGCGCTTTGATCGCATCCTGTTCGACACCGCCCCGACCGGCCACACCCTGCGCCTGCTCGCCCTCCCGTCCGCGTGGAGCGGGTACGTCGAGGAGCACCCCGCCGGCGCCAGCTGCCTGGGCCCGCTGGCCGGCCTGGAGCGCCAGCGCGAGCAGTTCGCCCGCACCGTCGCTGTCCTGTCGGACCCGGCCCAGACCGCCCTGGTGCTTGTCACGCGCGCCGACCACAGCGCCCTGACCGAAGCCGCCCGCGCCAGCGCCGAGCTCGCCGACCTCGGCATCGCCAACCAGCGCCTCGTCATCAACGGCCTACTCGCCGACCCCGGCGACGACCGCCTCGCCGTCGCCTTCAGCGCCCGCCAGACCGCGGTGATCGCCGACGCCCCCGACAGCCTGCGTGCACTCGACACCCGTCGCGTGAACCTCGTCGCCGGAGATGTCACCGGCCTGGACCAAATCCGCGCGCTGGCCGCAGGCACAACGCTGGCTGCCGATGATCGCGCAGCCGCGCCCGGTGTCGCGATCGCGGCGATCGGCGACCTGGTCGACGACCTCGACCGCGCCGGCAGCGGTGTCGTGATGACGATGGGCAAGGGCGGCGTCGGCAAGACCACTCTCGCCGCCGCGCTCGCCGTCGCCCTGGCCGACCGCGGCCACGACGTCGTGCTGTCGACGACCGACCCGGCCGCTCACGTCGCCGGTGCCCTGGCCGGCGACGCAGTCGGCCGGCTCAGCATCGAGCGCATCGACCCGGCCGCCGAGACCGAGCGCTACAGCGCCGAAGTCCTCTCCGCAGCCGGTGATCTCGACGCCGAGGGTCGGCGCCTGCTGGCCGAGGACCTGCGCTCCCCTTGCACCGAGGAGATCGCGGTGTTCCGCGCGTTTGCGCGCACCGTCGAGCAGGCCAGCGACCGCATCGTCGTGCTCGATACCGCGCCGACCGGCCACACTCTCTTGCTGCTCGACGCCGCCGACCGCTACCAGCGCGAGATCCAGCGCACCGGCGCGGACGTGCCTGACGAGGTCCGCCTACTCGCCCAGCGCCTGCGCGACCCCGACTACGCCCGCCTGCTCCTGGTCACGCTCGCCGAGTCCACGCCGGTCGCCGAAGCTGCACGCCTCCAGGACGACGTGCGCCGCGCCGGCATCGAACCGCACGGGTGGATCATCAACGCGCGCCTGGCCGACCACGACACGACCCACCCGGTGCTGCAGACCCGCGCGAACGCCGAGGCCCGCCACGCCGCGCGCGTCGCAGACCTCGCCGAGGGGCGCGTCTGGGGCATCGACTGGCAGGCCGACACGCCGCGCGGAGCGCGGTCGCTGCGGGCGCTCGTCGCGCCCGCGGTCGCCGCCTGACTTCGGCGGGACCGCCGGGACGCTGCGATACGATTAGTTCGATGGCTGTCGATCTGGAACTGACTCCGAAGACCAAGCGCGCCAAGGGCGAGCCCTGCTGCGAGCCCGTCGTCTACCCCGACGTCGAGCGCGACCAGGCGATCCGCATGGCCGAGGTCGCCAAGGCACTCGGCGACCCGATCCGTCTCCAGGTCGTCGACGTACTGCGCAAGCACGCCGGCAAGGTCTGCGTCTGCGAGCTCGTCCCGCTGTTCGACATCTCCCAGCCCACGCTCAGCCATCACCTCAAGAAGCTGCGCGACGCCGGCATCGTCGACTCCGAGCGCCAGGGCCTGTGGGCCTACTACTACGTCCTGCCCGAGGCGCTGGACGAGCTGTCGGCCTGGCTGGGCTGATGGGCGCTTCGGCGTCGGCCTACGCGACCATCGGTCGCACTTCGCGCCGACGTCCCTGATAGAAGTGCGCACCGTTGAGATGAGCTCGAAGCTCCGGCGACGAGATTCATCACCTCGTCGCCGGGGTTTCACCCCCGGTTCTGTCCGGTCCCAAGAGGAAGGTCTCCGCACGTCCTGAAGACGCAAGCGGGGTGATGCCCGCACGCAGGTTGCGGCGACGGACGGTGTTCATCTCAACCGACGGAGGCCAGCAATGGTTCTCAGCATCACCTACGACCTGCACAACCCTGGGCAGGACTACCGCAAGGTCCACCAGTACATCGCGTCTCAGGCTGGGCCGGGGCGCTTCCTCCACGCCGAGGGCTCGGTGTGGTTCGTCGACACGGCGGCTGCCCCCCAGCGGTGGCAGGAGGGCCTCGCGACGGTCACCGACACCAACGACGAGATCATCGTCGCCCGCCTCGCCCACAGCGTGTACTGGGGCAACGCCCCGAAGCGCACCGAGCTGAACGCCTGGTTCAACTCGCCCTCGCGCACCTGGTAGCGGATCGGCCGCGCGCCTGCGGGAGGGCGCGCGGCCGTCAGTCGGCGGCCTCGCCGAGCAGTCGCTCGACGAGCACGCAGTCCTTCCACTCGCCGTCCAGGCGGCCGTGCCGGCGCTGGACGCCGACTTCCTCAAAGCCGGCCGCGGTGTGGATGGCGCGGCTAGGAGCGTTGTCGGTGAAGACGCGCGAGGTCAGCTTGTAGAGGCCCTGGCGCTCGGCCTCGTCGCACATCGCTTGCAGCAGCGCCAGACCGACGCCTTGCCCGCGGGCGGCGCGGGCGACGTACACGCCGTGCTCGCCGACGCCCTGGTAGACGCAGCGGTCGGAGTAGGAGCTGACCCGGGCCCAGCCCAGGACCTGGCCATCGCGTTCGGCGACGATCAGTACGACGCTGTCCTGCGGCCACTCCTGCGCGTCGTCCTCGTTGCGCGGCGTGGTCTCGAAGGTCGCGACGCGGTCCTCGATGCCCTCGTTGTAGATGGCGGCCAGCGCCGCGGCATCCTCGGCCGCCGCGGCGCGGAAGGTGATCTCGCTCACGCGGCCGGCTGGCACCCGCACGAGGTCGGCGCTTGCTCGGTCGCTGCAGCCTCGGTTCCGCAGCACGATGCCTTCTCGGTCGGCTCGCAGCAGCTGCTCAACGTGTCGGTGCTGCAGCAGGACGCCTCGCTGGCGGATCCGGCGATCGCGATGTCCAGCGGCTGCAGTGCGCGGCCTTCGCCGGGCTTGCGGGCGCGAATGATCGCCGAAGCGGCCTGATCGTGCACACGGTGAGTCTCGCGGATCTCGACATCGACCAGCCCGGCGGCGGCCAGCGCGTCCTCAAACTCCGCGCGGGTCAGCGCGCCGGCGATGCAACCGGTCCACTCGGCCATGTCGGCGCGCGTCTGCTCGGTCATGTTCTCGTCGGCGATCACATCGGAGACCGCGAAGCGTCCACCGGGTCGCAGCACGCGAGCCGCCTCCGCGAGCACCTTGTGCTTGTCCCCGGCCAGGTTGATCACGCAGTTGGAGATCACCACGTCGACAGCGGCATCGGGCAGCGGCAGCTCCTCCAGGTAGCCCTTGAGGAACTCGACATTTTCCACGCCGGCCTCGGACGCGTTCGCGCGGGCCAGCTCGAGCATCTCGTCGGTCATGTCCACCCCAATCGCCCGACCGCCAGGGGAGACGCGCTTCGCGCTGATCAGCACGTCGGCGCCGGCGCCCGACCCAAGATCGAGCACGGTCTCACCTGCGTGGAGGTCGGCCACCGCAGTCGGGACGCCGCAGCCGAGCGACTGGCCGACGGCGGTCGACATCGCGCTATCAGACTCGGAGTCCGAGTACAGCGCGCCGCCGAAGACCTCTTCACGGCCTTCGATGACCTCGCTGCCGGAGCAACATGACTCGCTGGCGCTGGCGCCAGCACGACGGGCGGCGTCTGCGTAGCGCTCGCGAACGGTCTCACGGATATCGGTCTGGCTCGTGTCGGTCATCGGACCTCCTGACCTGCATTGACGTTTATCTATCTAACCGTAGCGCATCCGACCGCCCTGCATCAACCTTTGTCAATCTAGTCCGGCGTATACCGAGGCGTCTCGACTGAGTGTCAGCTCCGGCACCGCCGCCCGGGAAGCGACCGGGCGAACAACTCCTGACGGCGCAGGACGGCGGCCGCGCTCCAACCCGACAGCATGCGGTGACCTACAGCTCTGGCCCGCGCGTCACGCCGACATCGATCGCCTGGGCGCGGCCCAGCTCGATCTGGGCAGCCTCGAGGCGACGGCTGGCGGCGAAGTAGGCACGCGCCGCGGCGGGGTCGCTCGGGCGCGGTCCCAGGCCGCGGGCCGTCGGGTCGATCGTCGCTCCATGGCGTTGGCGGTAGCTCTCGATGGTCCGCGCGCCACGGTCCCACGCGCGCTGGCCGCGCAGGTCATCGGCCGGTCGCGGACCCAGCGCGTCGGTCACGTAGGCCGGCGGGTCGACGACCACGATCCGCAGGCCCTCGTTGCGGTGGATGGCGTGGCGGCGGGCCAGCTCGCGCTCGACGGCGGCCAGGCGCGTGGCCTCGCGGTGGTGGTCGGCGAGCCACTGGTCGGGGTCGCCGTGGCGGGCGACGATCTCGGCGCGCTCGGCCTGCAGCTCGTCGACTCGCTGGTGCCAGGTCGTCACGGCGCGCTGTTGGCCGTCGCGGGCATGCTTCAGGGGCTCGCGGTCGCGGCGGCGGGCGTCGCGGATTCGTTGCTCGGTGATCGCTAGGCGGTCGCGCGTCTGCTCACCTTGGTGGCGGGCATGGGAGATCTCCGCGTCGAGGCGATCGACCTCGACCGATCCGCGCCCAGGCGCGGTCGTCAGCAGCTCGCGCAGCTGCGCAGCCTCGCTGTAGAGGCGATCGTCAGGCATGGCGCGCAGCTCGCCCTGCTCGGCGACATCGATCGCCAGCTCCTTGGCGCGCGACTGACCCAGCGCGCGGATCAGGCCGTCCAGCGGATCGGGCGCGTCGGTCTGGTCGAGCTGGAGTTGTTCGTCGACCGGCACGTCGGGCACGGTCACGTAGAACCGCGTCTCGACGCGGTGGCGGCTGGCAGCGACGTAGCCCCACTCCTGGAAGACGTCCTCGCTGGCCAGCACGTAGCTGCGCTGCACAGTGCCGCCCTGGATGCCGTTGGCGGTGATCGCGAAGCCGTGATCGAGGTTCGGCGTGCGGTCGCGCCATCCCCTGACGTAGCTCTCGGGCAACAAGGCCTGATCGCCATCGTCCAGGCGAACCGCCAAAGAGCGGTCTTCATGGATCGCGAGGATCGTTCCGCGACTCCCGTTGACGACGCCGTACTTCGGGGCGTTGGTGCGAGTGACGACCCTGTCGCCGACAGCGAAGGCGCGGTCGCCGACGTGCAGCTCGCGGTCGCCGAGACGGCCGGCGGCGCGCATCTCGACGCGGGCCAGGTCGTTGAGCTCGCGGACCTCGCTGCGGCGCAGCGCGATCATCACGACGTTCTCCATCCCCTCGGTCTGGGCGCCCTCCCACCAGCCCGCCACGAGCGCCTTGCGGGTCTGCTCGACGTCGGGCGCGACAGCGATGCGGCCGCGGCGGCGCAGCGACTGCACGAGCTCGTCGGCGTTGCCGGCGCGGTGGGCATCCAGAACGCGGCGGTCCTCGGGGTCCTGCTGGCGGCGGTTGTGCTGCAGCTCGACCGCGCCCAACCGGCGCGCCAGGCCGCGGAAGCCGCCGCCGGCGTCGATCTCGGGCAGTTGCTTGTCGTCGCCGACGAGCACGAGCTTCGCTCCGGAGCGCTGTGCGTGCTCGCCCAGCAGCGCGAGAGTGCGGGTGCCGACCATTCCGGCCTCGTCGACGATCAGCACCGACCCGCGCTCAAGGCCGTACTGCTGCATATCGAGCATCAGCCGCGCGATCGTCGAGGACTGCACGCCGGAGTCGCGTAGCGAGCTATACCCAGAAGTTGTGGACGGTGTTGAAGAAGAAGGCGGCGTACCTTCCCGGTTGCTGAGACCGACGCCGGTGATCACCGGCAGGAAGGCACGCCAATGGCAGATGTTCGCAGGCTCCCCG